>Ga0316204_10000107_pt1 | contig 342141 bp, 284 predicted proteins | sample 6monrhotite_MG_2_FD_205661 | JGI IMG/M metagenome (GOLD analysis project Ga0316204, IMG submission 205661) | Microbial mat bacterial communities from mineral coupon in-situ incubated in ocean water Damariscotta River, Maine, United States -... | ecosystem: Environmental > Aquatic > Marine >... | reverse complement strand
CCGCGCTTCCCGGTTGGTTTGGTATGGTGCCGGTGGGTTTCCGGGGGTGGGGGGGGGGGGGGGGAGATCGGACGTTGGGGGGCGTGATGGGACGCTCGGGTGATGGCAGGGGCGGCGTGACCGTTGCAGGCGGCGTGGGATGGGCAAGAAGGGTCGTTGGCGGGGCTTGGATGGGCTTTCGGGGTGGGAAACGGAACCGAGTATTGGTTGGCGAAGGTGCGCTCCGGAAGTTCCGGGGGGGGGTATTCGCGATCGAACCGGGAGGTTTGTTGATGGACTCGAGAACCCGCAACAAGAACAAGCAGGCGGATCCGGCCAAGGACCTTCCGGGTGACTCGGGGGCTGAGATGAAGCTGCCCAAGGCCGAGGACGAGGTGCTGGGTGCGATCGCGGGGGTCGAGCAGCAGCTGTCGGCGCTGCGGAAGGCGCACGCGGAGCATCGCGATGCGATGTCGGACTTGGCCGAGAAGCGGCGTGAGGTCGCGGACGAGGCCGAGCGTGTGCGTGAGATCGGGCGGCAGGTCGAGGAGCGCGGCGACGAGCTGGAGGGGCGTGAGGAGGAGCTGACGGCTCGCGAGGTCGAGTTGGCGGAGATGCGCGAGGAGATCGGGGGGCGCGAGTCGGAGGTGACGCAGCGTGCGTCGCGGATCGAGCAGCGTGAGTCGAAGATCGCGCAGCAGGCCGAGCAGCTGGAGCGTCGCGAGGCGGAGGTCGAGTCCAAGGCGGATTCGACCGAGCTGGAGGCGAAGGCGATCGAGACGCAGCGTGCGCAGATCGAGGTGACGGCCAAGGAGCTGGCCGAGCGCGCCGGGACGCTGGAGGCGCACGAGAGCGAGCTGGCCGAGAAGCTGGCGCGTGAGAGCGAGGCAGAGGCTCGGCTGGAGGAAACGCAGAAGATTCTGGACCAGCTCGAGGGCAAGCTGAAGGGTCGCGAGCTGGAGCTGGGCGAGCGGTCCAAGGCGCTCGAGGAGATGGCCGACCGTGCGGGCACGTTCGAGTCCGAGCTGGCCAAGTCGACCGAGCGGTTGTCTGCGGCGCTCAAGGACGCGGAGGACAAGCTGTCGCGTGAGCGGAAGGTGACCGAGGGGCAGCGTGCCCAGATCGACGTGGCTGAAGAGGATGTGCGCAACGCATCGGCTTCGGTGGCGCGTGTGGGCGAGCTGGAGGCGTTGCTGGAAGAGGCACGCCTGGAGATTGAGCGTGTGCGGAGCGAGGCGGGGGACCACGCCGCGCAGGCGGCGTTGGTCGAGGAGCTGAACGCGACGCTGGTGGGCGAGCGCGAGCGGTTTGCGGCGGTCGAGGGCGAGGTCGGGTCGCTGCGCGAGGCGTTGCGGGCGGCCGAGGCACGACTGGAGGGCGCGGCGGACGGCGCGGCGTACGAGGCGGCGATCGGCGAAACGGCGGCGCTGAAGGCGCAGCTGGACGAGTTGGCGGCGTCGGCGGAGCACAGGATCGCCGAGGCGCGGGCGCAGGGCGAGGCCCGGGCGAGCGAGTCCGAGGCCAGGTTGGTCGATATGGGCGAGGAAGTCACGAAACTGAAGTCGCGTCTGGACGATGCCGAGTCGGCGTTGGTCGATGCGGAGCGTGCCCGTGACGAGGCGTTGGCGGGGATCGCGTCGGCGGGGGCGGACTCGGAAGAGGCCGAGCGTCTGCGTGACGCGTTGACGGCGGCGGTGGACCGCGTGACCGAGGCCGAGCAGGGTGCCGAGGCGGTGCGGAACGAGCTGGGCGAGGCGCAGGCGTCGCTGGAAGAGAAGTCGACCGCGCTGGAGAAGATGGAAGCGGGCGCTCTGGAGCTCGAGGGCGAGAGCCGCGAGTTGAAGGAGCGTGTGCAGGAGCTGGAGATCGAGTTGGAGGTGTCCAACGCGAAGCCGCGTCCGCACATGGACGAGTTCGTGAAGACGCGTCGCAAGCGGATGAGCCGGCAGCGGAGGCTGCTGCGTGATCAGTCGACGAAGATCAGCCGGGCGACGGGCGCGTTGCGCGATCGTTTGGACCAGTGCGACGCGGTGCTGCAGAAGCGTGCCGAGTTGGCGCAGGCGTACCAGGCGATCGTGGACATGCGACAGAAGAACGCGAAGCGCGAGGTGCGTGGGGGCGTCTTGTTCGGGGTCGTGGGCATCATGGCGGTGCTCGGGATGCTGGGTGCGGCGTCGTGGTACATCGCGGGCGCTGTGGCGCCGGGGCAGTACGAGGCTTCGGTGATCGTGACGGGTCAGGGGAGCGGGAAGGCCCGCTTGAGCGAGTCGAACGCCTCGCAGTGGCAGGGCTATATGACAGAGTTGGCGACGGATCCGCGGTTCTTGGAGGCCGCGGCGGAGCGGATGAAGCGGCGCGGGATCGCGACGCTGGGCACGGCCGGGGCGCTGGGTCGCGAGGCGAAGTCGCGTCTGACGGTCGAGACGCCCGCGCCGGACGAGGTCCGGTTGGTGTGGCGTGCCGATGGAGCGGACCGGTCGCGCCGGATCCTGGACACGTACGCGGTGGCTTTGACGAGCGTGGCGAACCAGTCGCGCGGGCGTCGCTCGGACGGGGCGATGACGCGGATCGAGGTCGAGGCGGCGGCGTCTGGCGAGCCGCTGGACACGCGTCGGATCCAGGTAGCCGGGATGATGTTCGGCGGGTCGTCGGGGTTCATGCTGCTGCTTGGCGGCGTGCTGTGGCGGAAGCTGTCGGCGGCCAAGGCGCGGTTCGAGCACGACGTGCGTGTGGAGCCGATCCTGGACGAGGGGCAGTGGAAGTCGCCGCTCGATAGCTAGGGCGCGCGGGCCGCCGGGCGTATTGGCCGATTTGATGGAGACGAAAAAAGAGCCCCGGGGAGACCCCGGGGCTTTCTTGTGGGTTGGTTTCGCGTGGCTTGATCGGGTGTGATCAGAGTGACGAGGTCAGCAGGGGCTGGTCGTCATCGGAGCCCTGGTAGATCGCGAGGTTGGCGTCGGTGGCGGGGTTGATGGTGATGTTGATGGCCTCGAGTTCGCCGGAGGGGATGAACTCTTTGATCTCGCGGACGATGTTGCCTTCGGCGTCGAGGACGACGAGGCGGTAGGGCTCGGCGTCGGGGGCTGCCTTGAGGTTTTTGACGAAGAGGCGAGTCGAGTTCCAGTCGGCGTTGTGCCAGACGGAGGCGACGGGGCGGATCTCGGGGCGGTCGGTGTCGGCGACGGCGGTGAGCGCGATGCGTTTGGAGTTGGCATCCATGATCATGGACTCGACGAAATCGGCGCCCATGGCGTCGTAGGCCTCGGTGATGAGGAGTTGGTTGTCGAGTTGCTTGTAGATGTCGCGGTTCTGGGCCGAGACGACGGTGAGCGCGACTGTGGCGGCGGCGAGGCCGATGGCGGCGGCGCGCCAGACGGCGTGGACGCGGTTGCCCCGGGGCATGGCCGGCTGGCTGGTGCGCTGGGCGGCGATGGCCGGGGTGATGCGTCCGACGACGGCGGGTGCCGGCTCGGGCTGTTCGGACTGGAGCCCGCCCTGGAGTTCGGCGCGCTGGTCGTGGATCGCGGCGCGGACGGCGGCGAGCACGATTTCGCGGAGCTCGGGCGAGGGTTCCTCGCTGGGGAGCAGGTCGCCCAGGTCGGCGAGGCGTCGGGCCTCGGCGAACACGCGCTCGCGGATGTGCGGGCTGGCGCTCTGGAGCGCTTCCTCGTACGCGGCGTGCTCATCGTGGTCGAGCATGCCGAGTGCGTGGAGGGTGTTGAGCTCGATGAGGTCTTGGATGGTCATCTGGTTACTCATATCGTTGCTTCCTCTCCTGTCCGTTCACGGAGTCGAACGAGGGCTCGGCTGAGTGCCGATTTGATTGTCCCGAGCGGGGTCCCAAGTTCTTCGCCTATCTGGCGGAGGGTTTGACCCCCCAAGTAGGCACGGATGATCACGGTTCGTTGCAGTTCAGGCAGCGCGTCGACGCGCTGCATGAGTTCGGCGAAGTGTTCGTCGCGTTCGGCGCGGGCCGAGATGGACGATTCGTCCCAGGCGCCGCCCATGGCCATCTGGTTGTCGTCGAGGGCGGTGGGCTTGATGCGGGCGCGTTTGCGGCGGAGTTTGTCGACGAGGTGTCGTCTGGTCAGGAGCATGACCCACGTGACCAGGGCGGCCTTGCGGGGGTCGTAGCGGTCGGCGGTGCGCCAGAGGCGGACGAAGACTTCCTGGACGGCGTCTTCGGCTTCGGCCCGTGTGGGCATGGATTGCAGGGCCATCCGGAACACAAGAGAGCCGAACCGGTCGTAGAGATCGGCGACGGCTGCTTCCTGGTTGGTGGAGACGCGTTGCATGAGTACGTAATCCAACCGCTCCTGTGGGGACAGGGTTTCGAGGTCGACCGGGGATGGCTGCTCCGGGGTTGGACGGGGCTTTGGATCGCCCTGTCCGTGGTCGGAGCCGTTTGGTTCGTTTTTCATATCGCCCGGGTCACGAGAGGGTCCGGGGGCGGCGGCATACACAGCCGTCGCCTTGAACTGGTACGCATGTGCTTGCAATAGGATGCCTTGGATTCGTATTTCCTGCAAGAAGGACTCGCGATGGTTGGTTTTTGTTTGGCCAGCGTGAGAATACGGTGTAGTTGTCCCCAATTGTCGGACGATGAATAGTTGTGGTCGCGGGATGAATCAGTTACCATGGGGCAGTCGTGGATCGGCCCTTGTGGCCGAGGACACCCCGTAACGGACGGTTGCGAAGCAAGCGTTCGTGGATCGGCGGAGTGCCGATTGGAGATAGGGTCTGCTATGAGAAACCAGTGGGGTCAACTCGGGGTGAGCGCGCACGGGCGTAGAACGCGGCGGTCGCGCGGCGTTGGTTGTGCTGCTGGTCGTGCTGGCGCGTTCACACTGATCGATGTGCTCGTGTCGCTTGCGGTGATCGGCGTTTTGATCGCGATCTTGCTGCCATCGATTGCGCGGGTGCGTGAATCGGCGCAGCGTGTGGTGTGCGGCTCAAATCTGAGGCAGATCGGTCTGGGCATCAATATGTATGCCGAGGATTCGGCGGATTACCTCCCGTCCAGCGTGTTCCTGCCGCAGAAGGCGCGGAACAGCCGCTCGAGCGGTGAGGGTTCGCCACAGGACATGGACATCGTGCGGACGGAGCCGAACCTGTATGCCAGGCGTCCGTTGGGCGACTGGGACGGGCTCGGGCTGCTGTACGCTCGCGAGTATCTGCCGGCGGCGAAGCTGTTTTATTGCCCATCGCATTCGGGCAACCACGATTTCAATGTGTACGAAGAGTCTTGGGCCGAGGATGCGGGCGAGATCGTCTCGAACTACCAGTATCGCGGGACGGGCCCGAACGGGATGCGTCGCCTGATGCTGATCAACTCGTCGGCGGCGATCGTGTCGGACATGCTGCGGTCGTACGATGACCTGAACCATGAGGGCGGGTTCAACGTGCTGATGGCCGGTCTCTCGGTTCAGTGGGTTAATGACGCGGGCGACGAGATTGCGTCGATGCTGCTGCGTAGTGATGGTGACTCGAACGCGCCGGGCACGAACCAGATCGCGGACCTGTGGGATCGGTTGGACGGGCCGGACGCGAAGATCGACTGATCGTGATCAACTAATGGATGATGGACGCCGCGTCTCATGAGATGCGGCGTTTTCTTTTGCGCTGCGGGTGGGCGGTTTTCGGTGCGGTAGGGTTCGCGGGCTGCAGTGTGGGCGGAGGTCGGCGTAGGGGTGTAGGCTTGGGTATGAATACACGAGCCGGGGGTTGTATCGGGATGGGGTTGTTGGCGTGCTTGGTGGGTGGCGCGGGGGCGCAGCTCAAGCCCGAGCGTATGTACTTCGGGGTGGATAAGCGGATCATCGTGAAGGTGAGCGTTCCCGAGTCGTTCGGGGAGGCCGAGCTGATGGTTCGTTTGCACGATCCGGTGTCGGGCGAGGTGGTCGCCGAGTCGGCGGCGGCTGTGGGGCGCGCGGATCTGGCGGGGCTGCTGCCGGTGATCTGGGAGGAGAAGTCGGAGCGGACCCGGCTGGCCCAGCTGTACGCGGGCGATGTGGCGGTGGGGGCGCCGCTGGTGATCCAGGCGTTGGTGACGCCCAACACGGCGATGCTGGTGGACCCCGGGACGATGGAGCCATCGAGCGATCCGCGGGCGGCGGTGGTGTTCGAGGACGACCGACTGCCGGCGCTGGCGGCGCGGGGTGCGGCCGAGTCGGCGGAGCGCGAGGTGACGTATTCGGGCGTGCGGGTGTACACCGATCGGGTGGTCGTGGTCGAGACGAACGGCGGCGAGATCGTGTTCCGGATGCGCCCCGAGGCGGCACCGAACACGGCGTTCAACTTTTTGCATCTGGTCGGGGGTGGGTTCTATACGGATGTGATCGTGCACCGGGTGGTGGCGGCGTTAGACGACGGCCGACCGTTCGTGGTGCAGTTCGGCGACCTGTCGGGGACGGGGCTGGGCGGTCCGGGCTACATGGTCGATCTGGAGCGGAGCACGCTGGGGCACGGATTCGGCGTGCTGTCGATGGCGCGCGGGACGGACCCGAACACGAACGGATCGCAGGTGTTCGTCTGTCTGTCGCGCGCGGGGACGAGCTTCCTCGACGGGCGGTACACGGCGTTCGCCGAGGCGGTGTCGGGTGCGGACGTGATCCGGTCGCTGGCGGCGGTCGAGGTCGGTGCGGGCGATCGCCCGGTCGATCCGCCGGTGGTGCGGGCCTATTTGCGGGACGCGCCGGCGTTCCCGGAGCGCCGGACGGCGCTGTGGGAGATGGAGGCGGTGATCGAGGCGGACGCGAGCGCGGACGATGGCGACGCGGGTCGCTGAAGACCCGGGCCGTCGACGGTTCGGATCGCTGAATCGTTGTGATCAGAAGCGGATGCGACCGGTCAGGCCCAGGAAGATGGCGGGGTCGACGTCGTCGTTGACCAGTTCGTTGCCGACCGAATCGAAGAGTTCGATGTTGGAGTAGACCGTGGCGCCGGCCTCGGCGGTGATCTCGATGGTCGGGTTGGGCTTGTACGTGGCGTAGAAGAAGAGTGGCACGCGTTCTTCGCTGGCGACGCCCGCGGGGATGGGTCCGGTCTCGTCGAGGCGGAAGGTGCGTGTGTCGAACTGGATGCCGAGCCCGTAGTTGAGCGATTCGGAGGCGTCGTAGTCGAGCGTGACGCCGCCGCGTTGGGTGGCGAGGACCCAGCGGTCGGAGAGCTTCCAGGTGATCTGCGGGAGGGGGATGACCAGCGCGTCGTCTTCGAGTCGGGTGCGGACGGCGACGCCCAGGCCCCAGCTGAATGTGTCGGACTGGCGTGTGACGAAGCCGACATTGCCGCCGTAGACGAGTGAGTCGCTGAAGTCGGCGCCGGACTCGGCGGCGTAGCCGACCAGGGCGGAGACGAAGTAGTTGGTGGTGTCGTTGAGCGGGGCGGAGAATGCGGCGGAGAGGTCGATCTCGGTGGCGTTGTCGAAGGGCTCTCCCGAGGCGTGGAGCCCGGTGGCGCCGCTGAAATCGTACCAGGATTCGGTCGCGTCGATGGCGAAGGTCAGGCGGGTGCGGTCGGCGGGGAAGAGGGTGACGGCGGCGCCGACGGCAGCTCGGGTGGTCGAGAGTTCGCCGGGCCCGGTGTCGAGGTCGGCTTCGAAGAAGTGGCGGGCGCCGAGGTTGATCTGGAACGCCGGGTCGGCCTTGGTATCGGCGTCGGTGACTTTGGCGGGCGGCTGCTGGTCGGCGTCATCTGCCGGTTGGGCTAGGGCGGCGCCGGCGAGGGCGAGGAGTGCGGCGGCGCTGGCGGCGGTGTGGATCGGCATGGGGTGCTCCGTGCGTGCTGGTACGCTGCCGCGGTGTACGGGAAGGGCGGCGGGGTCGATGCGGGCAGCATAGACTTTTGTGTTCGTGCGTGCGGCGTCGGCCGTGCGTGTGCCGGGGCGCTAACTCAACTGGTAGAGTGCCAGCTTTGCAAGCTGGAAGTTAGGGGTTCGAGTCCCCTGCGCTCCATTCTGGAAGGGCCTGGAGGGGGACCTGCAGCGGGGTTCGGATGGGTACGAGAGCGGGCGACGCGGCGATGGCCGCGTCTTTTTTCGTTTTGGGGTGCGACTGGTTGGCGGGTGGATCCCGGTGGCGGGGATCTGGGCCGCTCGCTCGATCTGGTGTTCAGGATTCGGGGCGGAAGGTGTAGGCGAGGGCGGCGTTGCCGATGGGGTAGCGGTGGTCCTCGATGTCGACGGCGACGACGCGGGCGGTTTCGTGCTGGGTCGTGTGGGCGGTGGGGCCCTGGGTGAGGACTGCGGCGAGCCGGGCGATGAGGGGGTTGTGCCCGACGATGGCCGCGTGCTCGCAGCCGATCAGGTCGGCGAGCAGGTCGAGGTAGTCGTCGAGGGTGCGGTCGGCGGCGAGTCGGTCGTCGATCTGGGGCTCGAGGTCGAGGGCGGACCAGATGTGCTCGGCGGTCTCACGGGCGCGGAGGTAGGGGCTGGCCAGGACGAGCTCGGGGGGTGCGTCGAGTTGGGCGAAGTGGGCGCCGAGGGTTTCGGACTGGAGGTGCCCGCGTTTTTTGAGGGCGCGGTCGGCGTCGGTCCCGGTGGGCGATTCGTGTCGGGCTTTGGCGTGGCGGATGATGGCGAGGCGCATGGGGTTGGGCATGTCTATGGGTTGGGGGCGATGGCGTGCCCGAGTGTGTGCCCGAACCAGACGGCGAGGAGGGCGAGGACGATCGTGGCGGCGATGTATGCGGCGGCCGTGCCCGGTTGGTCGCGGCCGATGAGGCTGATCGTCTCCCAGCCTACCGAGCTGAGGGTGGTGAACCCGCCCAAAAAGCCCACGATGAGTAGCAATCGCGCTTCTTCGCGCATGGTGATGCCCAGGCGTCCCCATGCCAGCCCGATAAGGAAGCATCCCAGGGCGTTGGCGGCCAGGGTGCCGGCGATGTGGATCGAGCCCCAGCGGGGGTGGGCGTCGGAGGGCGGGATGGCGGCGGCCATGGCGAGCGAGATCGCGTAGCGGGCGGCCGAGCCGAGCCCGCCGCCGAGGAAGACGAGGAGGAGGTTGCGCATCGTGGGAGTTTAGGGCTTCGGCACGCGGTGCTTGTTGGCGGTGGGCGGGGTGAGGTTGTCGCGGGTCCAGAGGACGGACAGCGCGCTGCGCATGCGGGGTGGCAGGGCGAGGCGGACGATGAGGCGGGTGAACTTGCGCCCGAAGAAGACGCCCAGGACGAGCGTGATGAGGATGATGGCGCTGGTCAAGGGGATGAGTAGCGGGAGCATGGCTGAAGTGGCGGCGTTGCTGGCGTTGAGGTTCGAGTTTTGGATCGAGTTCGCGGTGACGATTGTGACGATGGTGACGGCGATGGCGGGTGGGACGAGCGCGAAAGCGAACGCGAAGGGCCTGCGGGTGTTGAGCAGGGCGGTGGACCAGAAGACGGCGAAGGCGAAGGTGATCAGCGTGAGCGGGAACCACATGGCGTAGGTCGCATTGTCGATCATGGCGTATCGGCCGCCGACGGACTCGAGGATGCGGGCGCGGTTGGTTGCCCACCAGTCTTGGTCGATGGGGGTCCAGGATCCGATGCCGTTGTTCGGCATAGGGCCTTGTGCCAGTGAATGTAGGTGGGCCTGGTAGTCTCTCGCGATGACGTATGCGAGTTCGTTGTTGCTGTTCTCGAGGACGCCGATGGTGAGGCCGAGCGTGGGGCCGAAGTGCGCGAAGAGAGCACCGACGAGGAAGAGGACGTAGAGGGCGGCGAGGAGCTTGGCCCAGCGGTCGGCCCACTTGCCGAGGGCGGGGTATTCCTGGAGTGCGGCGAGCTGGCCGCACTCGGGGCAGCGTGCGGCTGTGAGGTTGTAGTGGGGCTCGCGGACGATGGGCTGGCCGAAGAGGTTGAAGCCGCAGCGGGCGCAGGGGCGGTCGGTGCGGATGGTGTGGGGCGTGGGGGTGTCGACTTGCGGGGGCGCGGGCTGGGCGCCGGCGGTGCTGTCGGTGGGAGTGGCGTCGGTCATCGGTCGTCTCTCAGTCTGCGGCGGGCGCGTCGGCGGCGTGACCAGCGGGCGCGCTGTTGGGCGGCCCAGAGGGTGCGTGCGGAGTTGGCGAGGGGGAAGCCGGCGGTGATGAAGAGGGCGTGCATGGCGCTGGCGGTGAGGATCTCGGGTGTTCCGAGGAACATGTCGCGATCGCCCCAGACGTCGCCGGTCTTGATGAACTGTTCCCAGATCCAGTAGCGCAGCCCGTACTGGAGCAAGAACACGAGCGGGACGAGCACGAACGCGCCGTAGACAAGGCGCGTGTTGAGGTGGTTGAGGGCGGAGCGGATCCACGCGCCGGTGATCAGGCCCAGGAAAAGCAGGAGGACCGTGAAGATGGCCAGGTCCGGGCCGACCTGGTCTTGGCGGAGGAGTTGGGGGTTGGTGAAGAAGAGGGCGGCGGGGTTTGCGTTGTAGTCGTTGCGTGCGGAGTAGGCGGTGTTGGCGACCAGCCCGATGGCCGCGACTGTGAGCAGGGTCGCCATGGCGGTCTGGATGGCGATGTAGATGATGGCGCGGGCGGTTTTCCAGGCGGTGCGGAAGCCCTGGGCACCGGGGTCGCGTCGCCGGACGACCGAGGTGCTGCATTCCGGGCAGGTGACGATGGGGAGGTTGTAGTGGGGGTCGGGCGCCGCGCGGAGGCGGGAGAGGGGGTAGCCGCAGGAATGGCATGCGTGGTGCGTGGGCACGCTAGAAGGATACGGGAAAGGGGGGCCGCAGTTTCAGGGGCAGGGTTTCTGCGGCCGTCTGGTGGGGGTTGCCCGGATGGTTTGGCGGGCGCGATCAGCCCATGTGGTAGCGGCCGCACTCTGGGCAGGGGTCGGCGTTGCCGAGGCCTTGTCGGGGGTAGCCGCAGAAGTGGCAGCAGTAGCTGAGGTGTTCGTGGTCTCGTCGGACGAGTTCGGCGGTGATGGCGAGCGCGAACGGGTGGGTGAGGTGCCAGACGAGCAGGGTGGGGGTGTAGAACGCGTCGGCGGCGTTGTAGGGGACGACGGTGTGCGCGAAGAACATCGCGATGTTCGACGGGATGGCTTGGAGGAGGGCGAAGTGGATGGCGCGGCGCTTGCCGAGCACGACGGAGAGCATGATGCTCCAGGTGATTGTGCAGGCGATGGGCGCCAAGAAGCAGCCCCCGAGGAATGCGACGGGGAGGAGCCAGAACGGGAACAGGCAGCAGATAGCCATGACGCTGTAGCCGTCGATGGGATATCTGGGCAGGCGGCGGATGATGAGGTGGACGGGCAGGGCGGTGAGGAAGCCGAGCGTGAGGGTGAGGATCACGTTGATGGAGATGGGGTCGTTGATGTAGGCGTGCTGGGTCAGGGTCTGGATGAGGTAGATCGCGAGCAGGATGGCGGCGATGGGGAGCACGCCCGCGGCGATGCCGAGGCGGTGGTTGACCAGGGTGGCGGGGATGAGGCCCGGGTAGATGAGTGGGGGCTTGTAGGTGGTCATGGTTGGTGCGGGAAACGGGGGGGCTAGTCAGCGATGCTGCGGGGGTGTGGCTTGCCGCACTCGGGGCAGCGTTCCGACGGCGTGCATCCATCGAGGTCGTATCCGCAGTTCAGGCATCGATTGCGGCGTTCGCGTTTGTCTTGCTGTCTCGCGCGGAGTGCGACCGGGAGGCATGCGATGGCGTACGACGCGTTCCATGCCAAGCCTCCGAAGAGCATCCAGATCGGAGAGTCTGATCGGGTTTCAAGCCAGCAAATGATTGGAATGGCAGCAACCAGCCCGAGTGGCGGGATGATCGAGTGCCACGCCCATCCTGCAATCGTCGCCGAGACAAGGCCGGGAAGGCCGACGATGATGACAAGTGCGGTGATGTTGGCGATGGCGTTGTTCGCCAGGTCTTCGACGATGCCGAGCGCGAAAACACCAGCCACGACAGAAAACACAACGGCGGGCAGGTATGCGGCGCACCATCCGATCATGATGAAGTCGTGTAGCTTGAGTGATCGCTTGCTGAGATGCACGAGGGAAACGTGATTCGCGGCGAACACGACAGAAAGGGCTAGCAACACAAGAACAAGAACTAGTCCGTCGTATTCCATCTACCCCTCGGCATTCCAGTCCTTGCCGTCGCGGGCGACGCGGCGGTAGAGGGTGTCGCGTTCGATGGGTTGGAAGCCGGCTTCGCGGATGGCTCGGATGAGGTCGATGACGGACTTCTCTTGGTGGGTGGACGAGCCGCCGACTTTGGTGATGTCGTACCAGACGACGGTGCCGTCGATGTCGTCGGCGCCGGCTTCGAGCATGAGCTGGGCCATGGGCAGGGTCTGCATGATCCAGAAGGCTTTGACGTGCGGGAAGTTGTCGAGCATGAGGCGGGCGACGGCGATGGTGCGGAGGTTTTCTAAGCCGGTGGGGCCCGGGAGGTGCTCGAGTTCGGAGCCGTCGGGGAAGAAGGGGAGGGGGATGATGGTCTGGTAGTAGCCGCCGCGGTCCGACATGTCGGGGGTGGGCAGTTGGGCGTTCTCGGCGGTCAGCGTGATGACGGGCGCGGTGATCGACTCGGTTTGCGGGATGCCTTTGGCGATGTAGGCGTTGGGGTCGCCTGCGTAGCCGAGGCGGGCGAGTGCTTTGTCTTGGCTGCGCCGGAGGATCTCGAGGTGGTTGAGTCGTTCGCGTCGCCCGTCGATGTGGCCGTAGAGCATGGTGCAGTTGGAGTTGAGCCCGAGCTCGTGTGCGACGAGGTGGACGTCGAGCCATTCGTCGGAGCCGATCTTGGTCTTCCAGGCTTCTTTTTGGATGCGGTCGTCGAAGACCTCGGCGCCGCCGCCCGGGAGCGAGCCGAGCCCGGCGTCTTTGAGTTGTTGCAAGACCCAGCGGACGCCGGATTGGGGGTCGGATTTCTTGTAGACCTTGGCGATGCGTGCGAGGTGGACGAGTTCGACGGCGGTGAACGCTTTGAGGTGCAGGCCCGGCGCGACGGAGTGGATCGCGCGGAGCATGTCGGTGTAGTAGTCGAAGGGGAGGTAGGGGTTGAGCCCGCCCACGATGTGCATCTCGGTAGCGCCGAGTTCGACGGCCTTGATGGCTTCGGACTTGATGTAGTCGAGGTCGCGGGTGTAGGAGCCGTCGTCGCCTTGTTTGCGGTAGAACTCGCAGAACTTGCAGGAGAGGGCGCAGACGTTGGAGTAGTTGAGGTGCTTGTTGATGTTGTAGTAAGCGGCGTCCCCGTGCATGCGCCGGCGGACGAGGTCGGCCATGGCGATGACGGACCAGATGTCGTTGGTGTCATAGAGGACGGCGCCATCGTCAAGGCTGAGGCGCTGGCCGGCGAGGACCTTGGCGCGGATCGGGTCCAGGCGGGGATCGGCACCGGGCAGGTGTGCGGGCGCGGCGGGTCGGTCGGCTGGTGCGGCGAGGGTCGTCATGGTCTGGGATTCTAGACGGAGCGGGGCGTAGTTTCAGGAATCATTGAAAATGGAGGGTTTGGGGACTAGGGACTAGGGACGAGGGATTGGGGATTGGGGGTGGGAGGGATCAGGGATCAGGGATTGGGGATTGGGTTGGTCGGGTGGGGGCGATCCAGAGGTCGTCGATGAGCAGGTGCATGTTGGCGGGGGCGGGTGCCTTGCCGCCGTGGTAGATGTTGAGCCAGACGGACTCGATGCGGAGGTCGTCGGTGTCGCGGACGTGGAGGTTGGTGCGGTCGAAGACGAGGGCGCCGTCGGCCCAGGCTCTGAGCCAGCCGTCGCCTTGGCCTTGGTTGTCGGCGATGGCATCGAGCTGGATCTCTTGTTCGATGGTGTACCAGCGGGCGGTTTCGAGGGCGATGTCCCAGCGTTCGGAGTTGCCGTAGGTCTGGTCGTTCTCGACCATGTCGGCGTGGTAGATGTAGGAGCCGACGGGGATGTTGCCGTGTTGGTCGATGCCGGCGTAGAGCCCGCGTGCGGACCAGCCGTTGGTGCCGTCGGAGGGTTTGCCGCCCCACCCGGCGCGTCGGTAGGTGCCTCCGAAGCCGGGGAGTTTGCCGCCGGTGGTGGTGGTCCACGAGGGATCGATCCAGAGGCGGTAGCGGAAGTAGAGGCGGGTGGGTTCTTCGTCGAGGTGGTTGCGGAGGAGGACTTCGAGGGAGCCGCCGTAGTGGTCGCCGAGGTCGACGTCGACGCGGAGGGCGGTGTTGGCAGGGTCTTCGGGGTCTTGGGCGATGGAGAGCTGGTCGGCGCGGTGCGTCGCGTCGAACGCGGTGATCGCGTCGGGGTTCGAAAAGTCGGTCGAGAAGACGGGCTCTTGCAGCGAGAGGGCGGCGGCGAGGATGATTTCGAGCATTCTCGGATGGTACCGGCGGGCGGCGATTGGGGGTATCGTCGTGGTGGATGGGTGATGCGGACCGGCAATCTGGCAACGGTGGAATCGCTTGGCCGGTGGGGCATCTGCTGGCGCTGGCGCCGTTGGATGTGTGGGTTCGGTTGCTCTGGCGGGGCGGGGTTGGGCCCGGGTATTGGCTGCGCCTGTTGGGATGTCTGCTGACGAGCTGGGTGGGGACGGTGGTCACCATGCCCGAGCGGTTGGTGCTGGCGGTCGTCGGGTGGGCGCGGTTCCGGGGGCAGGGCGCTGGGTTTGCGTATGAGCCGGGCGTGGTGGTGGTGCTGGGGTACTACCGGTCGGGGACGACGCACCTGCACAATCTTTTGGCGTGCGATCGGCGGGTGGTGACGCCGCGGTGGTACCAGTGTTTGGCGGGGCAGGGGTGGTGGCTGAGTTGGGCGGTGGTGCGGTTTCTGTTGACGCCTTTCTTGGGGCAGACGCGCCCGCAGGACGGGGTTGGGTTTGGGGGCAACTGGCCGGGCGAGGACGACTTCGCGTTGGCGACGTGGGGGCTGGCGTCGAGTCTGCCGGGTCGGTTTGTGCTGCCCGAGCAATCGGGCAGGTGGGCGCGGTGGCACGGTCTGGATGGGCTGAGCAAGGATGAACTGGGTCGGTGGCGGTCGCTGACGGCGATGTTCTGTTGGAAGGTCACGCGGTGGGGCGTGTGGACCGGGCGGGCGCGGACGCTGGTGCTGAAATCGCCCAGCCACACGGCCCGTGTGGCGGAGTTGGACCGGTTGTTCGGCGGGAACGTGCGGTTCGTGCGCATCGAGCGGGACCGGCAGAGCGTGGTGCGATCGAACGTGAAGATGCACGCGTCGCTGGCGGCGCACGCGTTACAGGGCTCGGCGGACGAATACACGCTGCAGCAGCGGATCGAGGACGAGCTGGACGCGACAGACGCGAAGTGCGAGCGGGAGCTGTCGGCGATCGACGAGGGACGCGTGGTGCGGGTGGCGTATTCGGATCTGGTGCGCGATCCGGTGGGCGAGATGGAGCGGGTGTCGGCGGGGGTCGGGCTCGATTGGGATGACGACGCGGCGGCGCGCGACGCGGTGGTGGGGTATCTGCATCGGGTGGGTCGGTACCGGTCTGTGGCGGGGGGCGATGACTCGGTGGCGATGCTGCCGGCGGACCCGGAGCCGGGGGCGGGGGTTCGGCGGACTTGGCTCGGCATCGCGGTGGGTGTGCTGACGATGCTGGCGTGCTGCGCGGTGTGGTTGGGGATGGTGTGGGTCAGCGAGAACGTCGTCGGCTGGGGGACGCGTCTGGACGGGATGGTGTGGGTCACGGGCGGGGTGGTCGGGGTGGCAATGACGCGGGCGGCCCGGGTGGGGTCGGTGTTATTGGGTGTCGTGGCGGGGGGGCTGACGCTGCTGGCGTTCTGGGGGACGACGTTCCCGATCGAGATCATCACGGACAACTGGTGGGGCGGGCTGGGCAATCGGGAGCAGTGGCTGCACCACAACACCAAGGGGGCGGTGGCGGGGGTGACGCACACGCGGGCGCTGCTGTTCACGGTGCTGGGTGTGGTGTCGGCGTGGCGGCATGGGTCCCGGGTGGGGGCGCGGGCTCCTGGGAGCTGATGGACTGATTCGAAGGCCCCCGCCGCTTGGCTGCCAGAGTGGCAGGGGGATCTGGGCGGACGGCGGGATCTGCAGGCGGGATGGGGTTGATGGGGAGTGATCGCGGGGGATCGTCGCGGGTCGGGTTGGCATCGGGGTTGCAATCAGTCGTGGGTCGAAGGTCCGTGTGTCGGATCTCGGCTCTGAAGGAGGCTCCACATGGGCAAGATCATCGGTATCGACTTGGGCACCACGAACTCTGTGGTGGCCGTGATGGAAGGCGAGGACCCCAAGGTCCTCATCAACGCGTCTGGCAACCGGACCACGCCGTCTGTGGTGGGGTTCACGGAGAAGGGCGAGCGGCTGGTGGGCCAGCAGGCCAAGCACCAGCAGGTGACCAACCCGCAGAACACGGTGTTCTCGATCAAGCGGTTCATGGGTCGTCGCCACGAGGAGGTCTCCAGCGAGCAGAAGCTGGTGCCCTACGAAATCGTGGGCGGCGACAAGGACTTCGTGAAGGTCAAGATCCGCGGGGAGGAGTACACGCCCCAGCAGGTCAGCGCGATGATCTTGGGCGAGTTGAAGCGGACGGCCGAGGATTACCTGGGCGAGACCGTGACGGAAGCCGTGATCACGGTGCCGGCGTACTTCAACGACGCGCAGCGTCAGGCGACCAAGGACGCGGGCGAGATCGCGGGCCTGACGGTCAAGCGGATCATCAACGAGCCGACGGCGGCGGCGTTGGCGTACGGGCTCGAGAAGCAGGCCAACGAGAAGATCGCGGTGTTCGACCTCGGCGGCGGCACGTTCGACGTGTCGGTGCTCGACGTGGGCGACGGCGTGTTCGAGGTGCTGAGCACCAACGGCGACACCCACCTGGGCGGCGACGACTGGGACCAGGTCCTGATCAACCACCTGGTCGAGACGTTCCGCCAGAAGGAGGGCGTGGACCTGTCGGGCGACCCGATGGCGATGCAGCGTCTGAAAGAGGCGGCCGAGAAGGCGAAGGTCGAGCTGTCTACTTCGCAGGAGACGACGATCAACCTGCCGTTCATCACGGCGACGGACTCGGGCCCCAAGCACATGCAGGAGACCCTGAGTCGGGCGAAGTTCGAGTCGCTGTGCGACGCGTTGTTCGAGCGGCTCAAGAAGCCGTGCCTGGAGGCGATCAAGGACGCGGGGCTCGACAAGGCCAAGATCGACGAGATCGTGCTGGTCGGCGGTTCGACCCGCATGCCTCGTGTGCAGGCGATCGCCGAGGAGATCTTCGGCAAGGCGCCCAACAAGAGCGTGAACCCCGACGAGGTGGTCGCGGTCGGCGCGGCGATCCAGGGCGGCGTGCTCTCGGGCGACGTGAAGGACGTCCTGCTGCTCGACGTGACGCCCCTGAGCCTGGGTGTCGAGACGATGGGCAGCGTGATGACCAAGCTGATCGAGAAGAATACCACGATCCCGACGTCGAAGAAGGAGACCTTCTCGACGGCGGCGGACAACCAGACGAGCGTGCAGATCCATGTGTTGCAGGGCGAGCGCGAGTTCGCCAAGGACAACCGGACGCTGGGTATGTTCGAGCTGGCGGATCTGCCGCCCGCGCCGCGTGGCTTGCCGCAGATCGAGGTCGAGTTCGCGCTGGATGCCAACGGCATCCTGAGCGTGACGGCGACGGAGAAGGGCACGGGCAAGAAGGCCGACATCCGGATCGAGAACTCGGGCGGGCTGGACTCGTCGGAGATCGACAAGATGAAGGCGGACGCCGAGGCGCACGCCGAGGAAGACCGCAAGCGTCGCGAGGTCGTGGATCTGAAGAATCGGGCCGACGGGAACATCGCGTCGGTGCGCAAGAGCCTGGATGAGCACGGCGACAAGGTGTCGGCCGAGGTTCGGTCGGGGATCGAGTCGGCGGTGTCGAATCTTGAGAGCAAGCTCAAGGACGAGACGGCGGGCAAGGAGTCGATCGAGGCCGGGCTGAAGGAACTGGAGACGGCTTCGATGGAGCTGGGCAAGGTGATCTACGAGCAGGCGGCGGCGGAGGCCGGGGCTGCTGACGGCGAAGCCGGCGAAGCGGCACCTTCGGGCGACGCGTCGGGCGACGTGATCGATGCCGAGTACGAGGTCAAGGACGAGAAGTAATCCTCGACGGAACGAGGATTCAAGTATCCGGTTCATTGATGCAGCGATCGCTCAAGGCAGAGCGGTCGCTGTTTTTTTTGATCTTTCTATTCCAGTCGGCCGCGGGATTGGGCGCGGGCGTGACCGAGGTCGTGACGCGGTATGCTCTGGATGTGGGCGTTCGTTGGTGGCCTACCCAAAACGAGGTGTTGTTATGAAGATCCCGCAGGTGCTCTTGGTCGAAGTGAAACACGCGCCGGGTCAGTTGTCGAAGATGCTCGCGTCAGTGGCGGAGATCGGGTTGACGGTCGAGGGGTTGGAGTCGATCAGCCGGACGCAGGACAGGACGACTTGGGAGCTCTCGCTGGATGTTGATCAGGGTCAGGAGCAGGAGGTTCTCGACGCGATCGGTCGCAGCGGTGACGCGAGGGTGCTGGGGAACTCGGACCGTGTGTTCGACCGGCATAAGGGCGGGAAGATCGATGTCCGCTCGACGGTGCAGTTCGATGACCTCAAGACGCTGCGTGACGTGTACACGCCGGGCGTGGCGCGGGTGTGCCTGGCGATTCGGGATAACCCTGCGCTGGCGAGCAAGTACACCGCGATCCCCCGGAGCGTGGCGGTGGTGACAAACGGGACGGCGATCCTTGGGCTAGGTGATATCGGCCCGGTCGCGGGGATGCCGGTGATGGAGGGTAAGGCGGCGCTGTTCCGTGAGTTCGGGGGGATCTCCGGGGTGCCGATCCTGACGGAAGCGAGGACGCCCGATGAGATCGTGGCGTTGGTCAAGGGGATCGCGCCGACGTTCGGGGCGATCCAGCTGGAGGACATCGCGGCGCCCGAGTGTTTCGAGATCGAGTCTCGGCTCATCGACGAGTTGGACATCCCGGTGCTGCACGACGATCAGCACGGGACGGCGGTGGTGGTGTTGGCGGCGTTGCTGGGCGGTGCGCGGCTGGCGGGGTTTGATCTCAAAGAATCGACGGTGGGTCAGATCGGGCTGGGTGCCGCGGGGATCGGGATCTCGCGGTTGTTGTTGCGATACGGCGTGCGGGGGGTGATGGGGGCGGATCTATCCGAGGATTCGCTGAGACAACTCGAGCGGTCGGGCGGGACGCGATCCACGCTCGAGGATGTGATGCGCGAGGCCGATATTGTGGTGGCGACGACGGGTGTTCCCGGGTTGATCAAGCCCGAGATGATCCGGAAAGGGCAGATTATCTTTGCGCTCTCGAACCCGGAGGCGGAGATCGAGCCGGCGGTGGCGCTCGAGCGGGGGGCGCGGTTCGCGGCCGACGGCAAGAACATCAACAATGTGCTCGCGTTCCCGGGGTTGTTCAAGGGGGCGTTGGACGCGGGCGTTCGCAAGTTCACCGACGAGATGCTGCTCGCGGCGGCGCAGGCCATCGCGGACACAGCCGCGAAGGCCGATGACGGGACGCTCGTTCCTTCGCCGCTGAGTCGCGCGGCGCACGGGCGGGTCGCGGCGTATGTGGCGAAGGCCGCGGCGAAGGGCGGCACGGTTGTGTCGCACGCGATGCTTTCGTGATCGCTGTGTCGGTGTCATTACGGTGAGGCGCGTCTGCCCGTGGCTCCGGTCCTAGCGGAGGCCGTTGAGGTACTCGATCATCGCGCGGACGGCGTGCCCGCGGTGGGAGAGGGCGTTCTTTTCGTCTTTGGTCAGCTCGGCGCTGGTGCGGGTGTAGTCGTCCGGGACGAGGAAGACGGGGTCGTAGCCGAAGCCGGCGTGGCCCCGGGGGACATTGGTGGGGAGGCCGATGCGTCCCTCGAAGTTGCCGGCGGCAGTGTGGAGGACCCGCGATCCGCTATCGCCCGGTTCGGCGAGGACCATGGTGCAGGTGAAACGGGCGGTGCGTTGCTCGAACTGCACGCACTCGAGGTCGGCGAGGAGTTTGGCAGTGTTGGCCAGGTCGCGTTGCTCGCGGGAGAGGGCGGCGGCTGGTCCGTCGGTTCGGCCGTCGAAGGCGTAGTGGCTGGAGATGACGCCGGGTGCGCCGCCTAGGGCGTCGACGATGAGACCGGAGTCGTCGGCCAGGCAGCGTTTGCCGGTGTGGGCGGCGTAGGCCCGGGCCTTGATGGTGGCGTTCTCGAGGAAGGTGTCGCCGGTTTCTTCTGGTTCCTGGGGGAGTTCGCCCGGGAAGACGTCGGCGAGCCCGAGGACGGTGAAGCCGACGGGGGCGAGGAGGTCGCGGAGTTCGGCGACCTTGCCGGGGTTCTGGGTGGCGAGGACGAGTTCGGGCATGGTGATGTATCCGGCGGGGTCGGGCTTATGGAAGTGGTTTCGTGTCGGGGGGTGGACCGGTGCGTTCGGCGGGGGATCATTGGCACGATGGCAGCGAACGCGACGAGCAGAACGGATGCGGCGATCGGGGCGGCGGACGCGTTGGCGGCGCTGACCCCCGAGCGGCTCGCGTCGATGGCGGCGGTGGTGGGTTTCGACGGGTTCGTCGACTCGATCATCCATGTGGTGGACAAGCGCCACTCGATGGCCCGGGACGATTTCGACCGGATCCGGACGATCCCCGAGTTCGCGGCCCGGTGCGGGGCGGCGGCGAACCGCAGCGCCAACCTCGAGATGGTGGTCCGGGACGAGCGGTTCGGGGGCAACGGGCCGTTGTTCTCGAGCGCGATGGCGCGGCTGGGCTCGCCGGTGACCTACATCGGCGCGGTGGGGCGCGAGGAGCAGCCCGACGAGGTGGACCCGATCTTCATGGCGTTCGCGGAGCGCTGCGCGAGGGTGATCCCGCTGTGCGGGCCGGCCAGGACGGACGCGCTGGAGTTCGAGGACGGGAAGCTGATGTTCGGCAAGCCGGACGCGGTGCAGCGTGTGACGTGGGAGAAGATCAGAGAGGTCGTCGGGCTCGACGCGTTGATCGCGATGGTCGAGCAGGCCGAGCTGATCAGCGTGGTGAACTGGACGCTCTCGGGCGGTGTCGAGGGGATCTGGGCGGGGCTTCGGGACGAGGTCCTGCCGCGGGTGGATCGGTCGCGGACGCGCCGCCTGTTTATTGACCTTTCGGATCCGGCCAAGCGCACGGACGCGGACATCGAGCGGGCGATGGGGCTTCTGATGACGTTGCAAGGCGTGATCCCGGTGACGCTGGGGCTGAACATGGCCGAGTCCGGGCGGGTGGCAAAGGTCATGGGGGTTGATGCGTACGACGACGAGCACAACCGGAGTCTGGCGGAGATGGTGCCCGGGACGGCGGCGAAGCTCCGCGAGCGGATGGGGCTGGATTGCATCGTGATCCACCAGCACACTGGGGCGGGTGCGGCGGACGCGGCGGGGGCGTGCGAGTGGTTCACGGGGCCCTATACGAGGAAGCCCAGGATCTCGACGGGGGCGGGTGACCACTTCGGGGGCGGATTCAGCTTTGCGCGGACGGCGGGGCTGGGGCTGCACGAGTCGCTGGCCGCGGCTTGCGGGGTGGCGGGGGCGTACGTGCGAGACGCGCAGAGCCCGACGCTGGAGCGGCTGGTGGGGTTCTTGCGGGATCTGCCCGGGCCGGAGTGATGGGCATGTGATCGCCCTTCGGGGCGTGCTGTCCGGGTGCGGGCTCGGGTGCGGGCGCGTATGGTGGTGCCATGGCATCGAGCAACCCCGCCGTTTTGTTGAAGGAAGCCGACGAGGCGATCGCGAAGAACGATCCGCGCGGCGCGATCAAAGTCTACAAGTCGTTTCTGTCCAAGCACCGGTCGCACCCTCGGGCGCTGCGGGTGCGGTCTCGGATCGTGACGCTGTACACGCGTCTGGGCGAGTACGACTCGGCGATCGAGGTGGGCGAGCGGGCGGGGGCGGGGGTCGAGCGGGACATCGTGCTGCTGTACTCGATCGCGCAGGCGCAGATGTACGCGGGGCGTCTCGACGCGGCGTCGGCGGCGCTGGAGCGGTGCCTGGCGATCGAGCCGGATCACGGGGCGTCGATCGCGCGGACCGCGGTGGTGCTGATGAGCAAGAAGCGGCACGACGACGCCCTAGCGATCGTGGAGTCGGCGTGGGCGCGTGGGATCGATTCGTGGGATCTGGACCACGTGTTCGCGCAGATCGCGCCCAAGGCGGATCGGGTCGGTGAGGCGATCGATCGGTTGCGGGCGCGGATCGACCAGGCGGGCCTGAGCGACGGGGCCCGGAGCGGGATCGCGATGGGCCTGGCGACGCTGCTGGAGAAAGAGGGCGACTACGCCGGCTCTTGGGCGGCGGCGGTCCGGGCGAACCGCCTGGCGAAGATCGGCTGGAACGAGGAACTGCACCGCGAGGTGGTCGAGACGGCGATGTCGGTCTATTCGGGCGAGGCGTTCGACGCGATGGCGTCGGTGATGGAATCGGTGGAGCGTCGGGATGATCTGGTGTTTGTGGTGGGGATGCCGCGGTCGGGGACGACGCTGATCGACCAGGTGCTTTCGGCGCACCCTGGGGCGGAGAGCGTGGGCGAATCGCGGTGTTTGGAGTTGGCGGCGGAAGGCGTGAAGCTGGAGACGCCCGGGGCTCGGGTGCTCGGGCGATTGTCGGCGGCCAAGCGGTCGGTGGCGGGGCAGGCGCTGCGGGACTCGATGTGCGCGCTGACGGGCACCGACGGGGTGGTCGTTGACAAGACGCCCTTCAACGATCGGCGGGCTGGGTCGCTGGCGGCGATCGCGCCGGGGTCGAAGATTGTTCTGACGCGGCGCGACCCGCGCGATATCGCGCTGTCGTGCTTTTTCCGCAACTTCGCGGGGGGCATGGAGTGGTCGGCCGACATGGGCTGGATCACCGCGTTGATCCGCGATCGGATGCGCCTGCACGCGCACTTGCTCGAGGTGATCCCGGCGCACGCGCCGTGGGTGTCGATCACGGAGGGGCGGTACGAGACGCTGGTGTCCGAGCCCGAGCCCGAGGCACGCCGGCTGGTCGCGCACGCGGGGCTGGAGTGGGACGACGCGTGCCTGCGGTTCAGCGAGCGCACACGGATGCTGCCGACGCTGGACCCGATGCAGGCGGGGCAGGGCGTGTACACGGGGTCCCTGGCGCGGTGGAAGAAGTTCGAGGCGCACGTGGGCCGGGCGCTCGACGGGCTGCACGCGATCGCCGAGTCACTGGGCTATCCGGCTTCGTGAAGCGTGTCTGATTTGTCAGTGCGTGAAAAAGCCCGCGTTGAACGCGGGCTCTTTGGTCCGTTCGGATCGAAGCGGTTGTTACTGGCCCTGCGCGAGCGAGTAGCCGGGCTTGCCGTCGAACTGCTTGAGCGGCGTGAAGCTGACGATCTCGAGCTTCTCGCTGAGGCGGGAGAGCAGGTGGATGCACGGGGCCTGGCCGATGCGTCCGATCATGGACTTGTCGCGGAGCTCGAAGCGGAGGCGGTGGTGGTCGACGCACTCGGTGTAGACCGAGCCGGTGGGCCAGACCTGGGTGCCGCGGTTGGAGATGAGCAGGAGTTCGAACGGCGAGCCTTCGCAGGCCTGCTGTGCGCGGGACGCGACCTCGGCGGGGCTCAGGGGGCTGCCGACGTAGACGTCGGCGCCGCAGTGCTGGGGCTCGCTGGTCTCGAAGGTGCGCATCATCTCGTTGGCCTGGGGTCTGGGCGGGGCGGTGAAGTCCACGGTGTCCTGGGTGCCCACGGCGCGGGGGTTGCAGGTGGTGGGCGTCTTGCCGAGGTTGGACGCGATGGCTTCGGCGAACGCCATGGTGCCCACGGGGTCCTTCTCGCCCTTGACGTCACCGGTGTGGACGCCCGACTCGAGGGTGGAGAGCAGGGCGTTGTTGATGATCGCGGCCTGCTTGGAGAGCCCGATGTGGCGGAGCATGAGCAGGCCCGAGAGGAGGAGGCTGGTGGGGTTGGCGATGCCTTTGCCGGCGATGTCGGGGGCGGTGCCGTGCACGGCTTCGAAGATGGAGATTTTGTGCCCGATGTTGGCGCTGGGCGCGAAGCCCAGCCCGCCGACGAGTCCGGCGGCGAGGTCGGAGACGATGTCGCCCTGGAGGTTGGGCAGGACGACCATCTGCATGCGGTCGGGGTGGAGGACCAGGTTCATGCAGAGCGCGTCGATGATGATGTCGGCGGTCTCGATCTCGGGGTAGTCCTTGCCGATGTGGCGGAAGCGCTCGAGGAAGAGACCGTCGGTCATCTTCATGATGTTGGCTTTGTGCCCGCAGTGGACGGTCTGGATGCCGAGTTTTTCGGCGGTCTCGAACGCGAAGCGGTGGACCTGATCGCAGCCCGGTGCGGAGATGAGCCGGAGGCATTCGACGACGTCGGGGGTGAGGCGGTGCTCGATGCCGCCGTAGGTGTCCTCGACGTTCTCGCGGACGACGTAGAAGTCGACGGGGACGTCGCAGCGTGAGAAGACGGTCTCGACGCCCGGGAGCGATTGGAAGTGTCGGAGGTTGGCGAAGGCGCCGAAGGTTTTGCGGAGGGTGACGTTGATGGACTTGCCGCCGCCGCCGATGGGTGTGCCCATGGGGCCCTTGAAGATGATGCCGGTGGACTCGATGAGGGACATGGCGTCGTCGGCGATGCCGCGCGAGTTGCCTTTGGCGAACTCGGCGCCGCCCATGCTGGCGGGCGCGAACTCGACCTGGTCGAGGACGCCGGCGGCTTCGAAGATGTGCAGGACCGCGTCCATGATCTCGGGTCCGATGCCGTCGCCGGGTGCGAGGGCGATGGTGAGCTTGGTGCTGCGGTCGGTCATGGCGGATGTCTTTCCGTGCGTGTTGGTGAGCGTGGTCATGGGGGCATAATCGGCCGATTCGGACGGCTTGGGGAGGATTGTTGGTGGGTTCCGGGCGCTTGGCGCGGGGGCGCCGGCGGAATCAGGGTGAGGCCCGGTTCAGGCGTTCCATGATCGCGTCGTGCAGGTGGGCGTCCGCCGGATCGGTCGGTCGGGCGGGGGTTTCGATCAGGATGGTGTCGCAGCCAGAAGCGTCAGCGCGGTGGAGCGCGGCGTAGAGGGCGGCGGCGTAGCCGGCAGGTTCGGGTGGGATGGCGATGGTGCGCGGGCCCGCGGCTTGGGACCAGGCGATCAGGGTTGTGCCCGCGGGCGGGTCGGATGGGGGCGCATCGGTGAGGCGGACCGGGGCTCGGGGCTGGTAGTGGGGACCGAGCAGGCCCGGGCTTTTGGTCTGGCTTGAACGGGTTTGGGCTGACCCGGTTTGAGGCGCGGCGTTGACCGGGGCGTCGAGGGTTTCGGCGAGTTCGGACGGCCCGAGGACTCCCGGGCGGAGGATGGCGGGTGGGTCGGCGGTGAGGTCGAGGACGGTGGATTCGATGCCGGCGCGGCAGGGCCCGCCGTCGATGATGACCAGGCCGTCTGGGATGTCGGTATCTGGGAATCCGGCGGCGACGTGGTCGGCGGTGGTTGGTGAGACGCGCCCGGAGGGGTTGGCGCTGGGCCCGACGATGGGTTTGCCGAAGGCTTCGATGAGGGCGAGCGCGACGGGGTGGTCGGGGCAGCGGACGGCGACGGTCGGGCCGTCGGCTGTGACGATGCTGGGGACAGCGTCGGCTTTAGGGAGGACGAGCGTGAGCGGGCCGGGCCAGTGCCGGTCGACGAGTCGTTGTGCGTTGCCGGGCCAGGCGGCGGTGACGGAGCGGGCCATCTCGGCGTCGGAGACGTGGACGATCAGCGGGTTGTTGCTGGGGCGGCCCTTGAGGGCGAAGACGCGGTCGACTGCGGCCGGGTCGGTCGCGTCTGCGGCGAGCCCGTAGACGGTCTCGGTCGGGAAGGCGACCGGCTGGCCCGATGCGAGGGCGCGGACGCCCTCGGCGATGGCTTCTGGGCCGGCGAGGATGCGGGGCGCGGGCATGGTGTGTTGTTCGCTGTCGTGGATTCGCGGTGCGGGATTAGCGGGTGAGGCGTTCGATGGATCCGTCGTTCTTCTCGACGAGGATCTCGTCGGCTTCGTCGAGGAAGAGCCCGTGGTCGACGACGCCTGGGATCGAGTTGAGCTCGTCGCAGAGGTCGAGGAGGTCTTCGTTGCCCGAGAGGGTGGCGTCGAGGACGAGGTTGCCGTTGTCGGTGAGGAAGAGCTGGCCGTCGAGGTCGCGTCGGACGACGCCGTTGAGCCCGATGTGGCGTATGGAGCGCCGGGTGGAGGCGAGCCCGTAGGCCATCACGGCGATGGGCAGGGGGAAGCGGGTGCCGATCTGTGGTTCGGCGATTTTGTCCTCGGTGACCATGAAGACGGTGCGTTTGGCGGCCCAGCAGAGGATGCGTTCGCGGGTCATGGCGCCGCGTGATCCCTTGATGACGCGCATGGCTCGGTCGATCTCGTCGGCGCCGTCGATGAGGTAGTCGACTTCTTCGATGACGCCGAAGTCGATGACATCGAGCCCGAGTTTGGCGGCTTCTTCGGCGCGGTGCTCGGTGGAGGTGACGCAGCGGACTTTGAGGCCCTGCTTGACGCGCTCGGCCAGGGCGAGCATGCCGCGTGAGGCGGAGCGTCCGGCGCCGAGCCCGACGAGCATGCCGTCGGCGATGGGTTCGATGGCGAGGTTGGCCAGCGTGTCATTGGCCGCAGTGGCTTCGGCGGAGGCTTGCGTGGTGGTGGGTTTGTCACTCAAAACGGATCCCCTGTGCGAGCTCGAGGGTGGGGCTGAAGCTTGTGGAGCATGTCTGGCGGCGCATGTAGGCCTTCCAGGAGTCGGAGCCGGACTCGCGTCCGCCGCCGGTGTCTTTCTCGCCGCCGAACGCACCGCCGATCTCGGCGCCGGAGGTGCCGAGGTTGACGTAGGCGAGTCCGCAGTCCGAGCCGGTACCGCACGGGTCGATGAACCGTTCGGCCGAGCGTGACGAGCCGGTAAAAATCGAGGAAGACAGGCCCTGGTCGACCGAGTTCTGTCGGGCGATGGCGTCGTCGAGGTCGCGGTAGGTGAAGACGTAGAGGATGGGTGCGAAGGTCTCTTCCATGGCCATCGGCAGCTCGTTGCTGCTGGGGGCGCGGATGATGGTGGGGACGACGTAGTGCCCGCCCGCGAGTTCGGCGGGGAGTTTGCCGGCGTCGAGTCGCCCGCCACCAGCGACGACGGTGCCGCCCTGGGACTTGGCGGTTTCGATGGCGTTGACGAAGCCGGTCGCGGCGTCATCGGTGATCAGGGGGCCGACGAGGGTGCCGTCGGCGAGCGGGTCGCCGATGCGGACAGTCTCGTAGGCCTTGGCGAGTTTGGCGGTGAAGTCGTCGGCAATGGACTCGTGGAGGTAGAGGCGTCGGGAGGTCGTGCAGCGCTGGCCGCAGGTGCCGATCGAGCCGAAGACGGTGGACTTGAGCGCGAGGTCGAGGTCGGCGTCGGGCTCGATGATGACGGCGTTGTTGCCGCCGAGTTCGAGCAGGCAGCGCCCGAGGCGTTCGGCGACGACGGAGCCGACGCGGCGTCCCATGCGGCACGAGCCGGTGGCGCTGATCAAGGGGTAGCGTCGGTCGGCGATCATGCGTTCGCCGACTTCGGCGTCGGTGCCGATGACGTATTGGAAGAGGTCCTCGTGCCCCATCTCGCTGGCGACGCGCTGGGCGATGTCGTTGGTGGCGATGGTGATGATGGGGGTGAGGAGCGAGGGCTTCCAGACCGTGACGTCGCCGCACACGGCGGCCATCATGGCGTTCCAGCCCCACACCGCGTTGGGGAAGTTGAAGGCGCTGATAACGCCGATGGGCCCGAGCGGGAGCCATTGTTCTTTCATGGCGTGGAGCGGGCGCTCGGAGGGCATGGTCTTGCCGTAGAGCATGCGTGACTGCCCGACGGCGAAGTCGGCGATGTCGATGGTCTCTTGCACCTCGCCGATGCCCTCGGCTTTGATCTTGCCCATCTCGAGGCTGAGCAGCGAGCCGAGGTCTTCGAGGACGTCGCGGTAGGCGTTGCCGATCTGGCGGACGACCTCGCCGCGTTTGGGCGCGGGGACGCGGCGCCAGCGGTCGAAGGCGGCGACGGCGCGCTGGGTGATCTGCTCGTAGTCGTCGGCCGTGTCGAGCTTGACGGCGGCGATGGGTTTGCCGGTCGCCGGGCTATTGGAGACGATGATCCCGTCTTTGTCGGGTGTTTCGTCGCCGCGCGGGTTGGTGATGATGCGCGGGTGCTTGTCGAGCCCGAGGCGGGCGAGGAGGTCATGCATGTCGGAGTCCCTTGGCGTCACTGAAAATCGGCTTGCGTGGCCGACTTCTGCCTGGGGACGTTAGTCCGACGCGGGCTCCGGATCGACCGAGTAGTCCATGGGCAGCTCGCCGGGTTGGAGCTGGTTGGCGTCGGGGACGATGAGATCGACGCGGGCGCGTTCGAGGGCGGTGCCCATTGCGGCGTAGAGGTCGGCCAGCGCGGTGTTGAAGGCGATGGCCGCGGCTGACTCGGCGATCTGGGCGCTGGCCAGCGCCTCCTGCTGGTTGAGTTCGAGGTTGAGGCGCTCGACGGTGTAGCCGGCGTTGGTGAGTTCCTTCTCGACGACTAAGGCCCGGAGGGCCTCGCCCTGGGCGATGCGGGAGAGCGCGGATTGCTCGATGAGGTCGTGGTTGGTCAGGACGGCGTCGAGGGCGGTCTTGACGTCGAGGACGACCGCCTGGACCGCGTTGCGGTAGGTGACGACGGACTGCATGCGTTGGAGGCGGGCGCGTCGGAAGGCTGATTCGGCGGCACGGTTGCCGATGGGCTGTTCGAAGCTCACGCCCAGGACCCAGTCGTCGATGAAGCGGTTGGCGACCGAGTCGTCGTACGCGTCGCCGAACGAGTCGTCGAGCCCGAGCAGCGCGGCGCGTGCCTGGAGGTCGAGGCGCGGCTTGCGGAGGTTGCGGGCGACCTGCTCGCGGATGTCGGCGTCATCGATGGACAGCAGCGCGACGTCGAGTTCGGGGCGTTCGGCGACCGCGGTGGTGATGGCGTCGAGCAGCGAAACGGCGATCTCTTCGGCGGGCGGGACGTCGAGGGGGATGAGCAGGACCTCGGAGCCGACGGGCAGCGAGGGGTCGTTGACGAGGCGCTTGAGGTTGTCGCTGGCGCGCCGGAATGCCTGGCGGGCGCGGAGGACGTCGCCCCGGCGGCGTTCGACGCGGGCGATGGCGTCGGCGATCTGGGCCTGGCGGGCGTCCTGGACGCGACGGGCGAGGATGTCGTCGCGGACTTCCTCGCCGCGTTCGAGCAGGCGGGTGCGGATGACGAGTTCGCGGTAAGACTGGACGAGGGTCCAGTAGGCCCGCTCGGTGTCGGTGATGGTGCTGATGAGCTGGGCGCGGAGGCTGGCGACGCTGCTGCGCTCGGCGTTCTCGGCCAGTCGGATGTTGGCGAGGTTGACGGTTTCGCCGAAGCCTCGGAGGAGGGGCTGGTTGAGTTCGACCTCGAAGTTCGACGCGTAGGCGGGGTTGGGGATGGGCTCGGTGCTGAAGAACGAGGACTGGACGTTGGTGTCGTTGAGTGTGTGCGTGAGGGAGAGCGAGCCGCCCGTGGTGAGGTTGGTCGAGAGCCCGATGCTGGAGGAGAAGACCTCGGAGTCGTTGCGGATGACCGCGGACGACCCGCCGAAGCCCTGGCCGGCCTGGGGGATGCTGCTGTCTTGCCACGCGGCCGAGCCGAAGAGCAGCCAGTCGAAGGCGGCTTGGGCTTCGACGATGCTCGCCTGGTTGATCGCGGGCGTGTAGCGGGCGACCTCGGTGTCGAGGTTGTTGGCGACCGCGGTCTGCACGGCGCGTTCGAGCGAGACGGTCGCGGTGGTGGTGGGGCGCCCCATCAGGTTGTTGCCGGCGAGGCGGGCGATGGCGGCTTCTGGGTCGTCGGCGTGTTCGACGGCGCGGCGCGTGTCGGCGGCGGTCGAGTACTCGTTCTCGATCAGTTCGAGGTGGTCGGCGCGGATCTCGAGCTTGCCGGTGTCGGGGGTGGGCGGGCTGAGGCGGACCGGGGGCGCACCGGGTTCGGCCTGGGCGACCTCGCGCTGGATGGCGTTGAGCATCGAGCGGCGCAGCCCGGCGTCGGTGCGCTCGGCGAGCGGCGAGGGCGAGCACGCCGAGAGGGCGGCCAGGGCCAGCAGCGATCCCGGGAGACCGGTGAGGAGCGCGGCGCGGGGCGTGATGGCGCGGAGGGCGTGTGTTGGCTTCATCGCTGCAAACCTAGGGGGGTGGGGTCGCCCGAGTCCAAGGCAACGCAACATGTTTATACAGCGATCCATCTTGGGGTGCGACTGGGCTGGGGCGGGCGGCGGCTGGGTTGGGGTCGGTGCGTTGGGTCGGTTGTTCACCTCGGAGCGGCTGGGCATGACCGCCCGGAGTCGGGGGGGCGGGCGTCTGAGGTCGGCGGATGGGTCACGGTCGGGTGAATGTCTGGGGGCGACATCGGGGATGACCCGAATAGACTTGTCATACCCATGCCGAAGGAGGCCCCGGTGTACCGCCAGATCGCGACCCTTGCCATGATTGCTTTCCCCGCCCTGATCGCTCCGAGCGCTGCTGCGCAGGAGGTCCGGGATATCGAGCCCGCGTGGCGTGTCATCGACCGCGATGCGGTCCAGGCCCGGAGCGGGCCAGACGCGGTGTACTACACCGTGATGGAGCTGGCGGCCAATCGGGTGCTGCGCGCGGACGGGGAGACCGACCTGTTCACGCGGGTCCGCTACCCCGCGGGCTCGACGCTGCTGGTGCCGGTGGACGAGGTCCGCGTGGTGGGGCAGGACGCGGACGGCTCGACGCGGGTCGAGTTGATCAAGGCGTCGGGGCTGCGGTCGCCCTCGGAGCTGATGGGCATGTCGGGCAGTTGGATGACGGTGTACGACCCGGCGCTGCCCGAGGGGACGACTCTGCGGGTGACCGAGGCGGTCAAGAACGAGGCGGGCGACGTGGTGGGTTACCGCGTGTGGCCTGTCGAGCCCCCGGCTTCGGAAGGCTTCGCGCGGCTGTATGTGGAGACCACGGCGCTGCGTGACGCGACGCCCGAGGAGATCGAGCGGCATCTGGCGGCACCCGAATGGGCAGCGGGCAGCGGTGTCGTCGACCCGGCGGAAACGAATACGACGGGGCAGGGCGAACCTGAGGCTGAACCCGAAGCGGTCGCGGTCGAGCCCGTGGCGGGCGACGACGCTGCGGCTACCGACCCGGAGCCGGTGGAGCTTTCGCAGGGAGAGCCCGCGGTGACCCGCACCAACCGCCCGGCGGTGATCCCGGCGGGCCTTGAGGCGCTCGAGGCATCGTTCGAGGCGGCGCGCAAGCAGCCCGCGAGCGAGGTGGACCAGGCGCTCGACGAGTTGCTGGCCGAGTTCAAACGGACGCGTGCGGCGACTGACAGCGAAGACCGGTTGGCGTGGCAGCTCGATCAGCGGATCGAGTGGCTGAAGCTGCGGATCGAGACGCGGGACCAGCGTCGCGCGATCCGGGCGGCATTGGCCCAGGCGGACGAGCGTGCGACGGAACTAGAGGCGCAGGTCAAGGCGTGGCAGCTCGGGCGGTCGTACCAGCTCGTGGGGCTGCTGACCGAGAGCAGCGTGTACAACGGTGAGCGGCTGGCGCGGATGTACCGCGTGCAGGCGATCAACACGATCGACGGCTCGCCCCGGACGCTGGGGTATCTGACGCCCGGCGATGGCGTGGACGGCAAGGTCGGCTCGGTGGTGGGGATCATCGGGCAGGCCCGGTTCGACCCGCAGCTGCGCCTGATGGTGATTCGCCCGGAGCGTATCGACGTGATGCCGCGGTGATGCGGCTGGTCGGGGCGGTCTCGAGCGCACAAACGGAGCGGGGTTGAGATGGCGGTCGGCGGTGTTGTGTGCGCGTCGGGGTTGTCGGTCGAGCCCGATTCGATGGGAGCCGCCGACGAGTTGTCGGACCGGTTGGCGGTCGAGTCGCCCGATCTGGTGATGGTTTTCGCGACCGCGGAGCACGCCCGACGGATGGGGATGATTGAAGACCGCGTGCGTGAGCGGACGGGGGCGCGCCACGTGATGGCGCTGACCGGCAGCGGTGTGATGGGCGGGCGGGTCGATCGCGAGGACGGGTCGGGTCTATCGGCGATGGCGATGCGCTTGCCGGGCGTTCGGGTCAAGCCGTTCTGGATCGATCTGCCGGCGTCGGGATTGTCGCCCGAGGAGCGGGCGGTGGAGCTGGGCGAGCAGATCGGGGCGGGCGATGATCTGCGGGCGGCGTTCGTGTTCGCGGATCCGTTTTCTGTGCCGCTGGTGAACCTGATCCCGGATCTGGCGGCGGCGCGGGCGCGTCGTGTTGTGGGTCGGGTGGTGGGTCGCAAGCGCGAGGAGCCGATCGGGGTGATCGCGGGCGGGCTGGCGTCGGCGGGGGCGACTCCCGGTCGGAACACGCTGGTGTGCGACGGGCAGATCAGGACCAACGGCGCGATGGGGGTGTCGCTGTCGGGCCCGGTGCGGGTCGACACGGTGGTGAGCCAGGGGTGCCGCCCGTTCGGGCCCAGGCTGGTGATCACGAAGGCGCGGGGGAACCTGATCCAGGAACTCGGGGGCGTGCGGGCGGTGGACGCGATGCGGGGCGCGGTTGGGACGCTGGGCGAGGAAGACCGGAAGCTGCTGGGCGGGGCGCTGCTGATCGGGCGGGTGATCGACGAGACGAAGAAGCACCTGGGGCGTGGCGATTACCTCGTGCGCGGGGTGCTGGGCGCGGACGAGGAATCCGGCTCGGTCGCGGTGGGGGATCTGGTGCGGGTGGGCCAGTCGGTGCGGATGCACCTGCGAGACGAGAGGACGGCCCGCGAGGACCTGTCGCTGCTGATGGACGGGCAGCGTCTGTATGCGCGCCCGGCGGGGGCGCTGATGTTTAGTTGTGTCGGGCGGGGCGAGGCGTTCTTTGATGCGCCCGGGCACGACGCGGGCGCGGTGAGCCGGGCGTTCGATCCGCTGCCAGACGGGCCCCGTGCCGCCAAGAGCGGCCAAGCGCTCGACGCGGACGCGGGGGTGCCCCTGGCGGGGTTTTTCGCGGCTGGCGAGATCGGGCCGATCGGCGACGGGATCTATCACCACGAGCAGACGGCGGTGGCGGCGCTCATCCGAGACCCGGACGAAACCGGATCCTGATCACATCTGCTTGATCACAGAATCCTGATCACTGGGTGCGGTCGTTGGGCACGCCCATGGTGCGCCGGATGGCCCGGATGGCGCCCAGGTGGTTCACGAAGTCGTTGAAGGGCCTGACGAAGCGGAGCATGGTCGCCTCGTCGCCCCATTTACCCTCGCGCGGCGTGGCGGGTGTTGTCATCCAGTCGGACGCGTCGTGCTCGACGATGGCCTGGCGGATCAGTTCGTGGGCGTCGGCGAGCGCGGCCCGGAGCAGTTCGGGTGTCGTGCCCGTGTTGTCGTCTGGGATGTTGGCGGCCCGGTCGGACTCGAGGATGACGAGTTGGAAGCGGCAGAGCATGATCAGGTGGGCGCCGATCGCCCGGATGCTGTTGCAGCCGTTGGGTTGCTCGGCGTCGAAGGCTTCCTGTGGGAGTTCTTCGAGCGCCGCGTGCATGCGCTCGGTCTGGTTCTTGAGGACGCATACGAGCGCGGTCGCGTTGGTGTCGAGGTCCATTCCCATCAAGTGCTCCTCGCGGGGGTGACGATGCCGCGGCACTCGCCGAAGCCGATGCGCCGGAAGCCCTCGCGCTCGCAGTAGCCCTTGAGGATGACCTCGTCGCCGTCGGCGATGAACTTGCGTTCTTCACCGGTGGGCAGCTTGATGGGCGTGCGTTGGGTGCCGGGCGCGACGACGGGCGGGTTGGCGAAGGGGTCGCCGTCCCAGGTGAGTTCGATCATGGCGCCGCGGCTGCCGCGGGTGGGGCCCGAGACGGTGCCGGATCCGAGCAGGTCGCCGGGCTGGAGGTTGCAGCCGTTGACGGTGTGGTGGGTGACCATCTGGGCGAGCGTCCAATACATATCTTTGAAGTTGCCGCGGCTGAGGCGGACCGGATCCATGCCCTGCTCGCGCATCTTGGCCGACGACAGATGAACTTCGAGCGTGATGTCGAAGTTGCCGTGCGCGCGGTTCGCGTCGCTGTCCATGTAGGGCAGGGGCTGGGGGTCGCTCGCGGCTCGCTCTTGGGCGGGCGCTCGGAAGGGCGCGAGGGCTTCCATGGTCACGATGTAGGGCGAGACGGTGGAGGCGAAGTTCTTGGCAAGGAACGGGCCCAGGGGCTGGTACTCCCACTTCTGGAGGTCGCGTGCCGACCAGTCGTTGAGCAGGCAGAGCCCGAGTATGTGTTCCTCGGCGTCGGCGATGGAGATGGAATCGCCGAGCTCGTTGCCGCGGGCGATGATCGCGCCGACTTCGAGTTCGTAGTCGAAGAGTTTGCAGGGGCCGAAGCCGGGCGAAGCGCCCTCTTCGGCGGGCGCTTGCTGCCCGATCGGGCGGCGGATGGGCGTGCCGGAGGCGACGATGGAGGACGCGCGTCCGTGGTATCCGATGGGGATGTGCTTGTAGTTGGGGAGGAGGGGGTTGTCGGGTCGGAACATGGAGCCGACGTTGGTGGCGTGGAAAAGGGAGGCGTAGAAGTCGGTGTAGTCGCCGATCATGCCATCTGCAAGAGTTGCTCGCACGCGTGATGCCGGGATCACGGCCACATCGGTGAGCCACTTGTTCGATCGGAGCGCGTCCGAACGAGAAGAGAACAGTTGTGAGATGCGTTTACGAACACCGCTGATTTCAGCCCTTGTCGCGTAGGGGACGTTGTGCATGTTCCAGAAGTGAATCTCTGCATCGTCAACGGCTTCGTCCAAAAGACGAGCCTCGCCCAAGGCTGCAACGTCGATGAAGACATCACCAAGGCGAATCCCGAGGCGCGTCCGCTCATCTTCGCTCTCGGTCGGATCGAGAATCTCAAACTCACAGAACGGCAGGTTCTGGATCGGGAAGTCGGTGTTGGGGTCGTTGGCGCTCTCAACCCATGATTCGAGGCTGGGGTCGTGGGTCTCGTCGATGGCGTAGGGCATGGGCGTCTCCTTGGTGGGAGGGCATCCTAGAGGCGCACGCGGCGGATTTCGGTTGTGTGTCGATCTCGATCGGGCCTGGTTCAGGACTGGCTCAGGACTGGATCGGGTCGGGCTCGTCCGGGTCGGTGTGGCGGTCGGGGTGGACCGGCGGCGTCGGGGGGCGGAGGAAGAGCGAACCGATCGCCAGGGGGACGCCGGTGATGGCGAAGACGGCCAGGATCGGGGTGAAGTCGTTACCCGCCAGCGTGTACGCCTTGCCGGCGAGATAAGGCCCGATGCCGGTAGATGCGACGGAGGCGAGGGAGATCGTGCCGCGGATGGCGCCGTGGTGGGTGCGTCCGAAGTAGCGGGCGATGGCGGGGTTGCCCACGGCGACCGAGATGGCCATCGAGAACCCGAACATGCCCATGCCGATGGCCATGGTGAGGATGGTGTGCTCGGCGCTGACCCAGCCCGCGGACGGCGCGAGGCTGATGACGCAGGCGACGAGCATGAGGGCCGGGCCGAAGGGCATGAGGTGGCGTGGTTTGTGGCGGTCGACGAGGCGGCCGAGGACCAGCATGCCGACGCCGAAGCAGATGGGCCATGGCTGGATGGCGGTGGCGGTTTGGGTCTCGGTGCCTTCGAGCCCGACGCTGCGGAGCATCTGCTGCATGTGGAAGAGCAGCCCGGTGCCGATGAGCCCGTTGGCGCACATGATGGGCACGATGATCCAGTAGGCGCGGGTTCGCATGGCCTGCTTGCGTGTGAAGGCGGGGTCGTCGGGCGGGGCGGCGCCGCCGTGGACGGTGTCGTGGGCGGTGTGCTCGCGCGGGTCGCCATCGAGGTGCTGGCCGATGTCCTCGGGCTTGTTTTTGAAGACGAGCACGACGGCGGGGAGGACGAGGAGGACGACGACACCGGCGAGCGCGGTCAGTGCGGACTGCCAGCCGTGCGTCTCGATGAGCCACGCGACGGGGCGGGGCATGAGTGCCGAGCCGCCCGCGAAGCCGACGATGGCGAGGATCGAGTGGGTGGTGCCGAGGCGTCGTTCGAACCACATCGCGATGGTGTGCCCGGCGAGCATTCCCAGCGATCCCTGGCCCAGGAAGCGGATCAGGAAGAAGCACAGGCCCAGCTGGAACATGTTGCCGGCCCGGGTCAGCAGCAGGAGCGACGCGACGAAGCACACGGTGACGACGGCGGTGACGGTTCTGAGCCCGTGCACGTCGGCCATCCGTCCGACCCAGGGCAGGGGGAAGGCGGCCAGGATGGTGCCGATGGTGTAGGCGAGGCTGAGGGTCTCGACATCGAGCGAGGCGGCCTTGCCGAAGGAGTCGTTGAAGAGCGAGACGACGACGGTCTGGCTGGGCATGGTGGCCGCGGCCATGGCGATGGCGACGCCGAGCATGACCCAGCCGTAGAAGAATGTCCGTTTGGCGGGCATCGGCGAGGGTAGGTGCCTGAGTCCTGCCGAGTGGGTCTTTAGAGCAGACCCAGCGATTTGAGGTCGTCGGTGGGCTCGGTGAAGGAGCACGAGCCGTAGGAAGTGGCGAACGCTTCGCGGACGCGGCTGAGTTCGATGAGGTTGATGGTGTACTCGCGCCAGCCGGCGTCGGTGTCGGTCAGGACGAAGGCGCTGGAGTCTGTTTCTTCGAGGACCCGGACGGTCGTGGCCTCGTCGATGCCCGCGACGCGGACGAGGGCGGCGCCGAGGAAGACATTGAGGAACCCGTGCATCACGGCGCGCGGCGGGTTGTCTTCGTAGGTCAGGTTCTGCTCGGCGCGGACGGGGTGGTGGAGCCCGGCGGTGGCTTTGAAGGCGACGTCGGCGCTGTGGCAGGCGTGGATGAAGCGGGCGATGTCTTGGGCGGTGGGGATCAGGTCGCCCGAGACGCCGCCGCAGCGGACCTTGGCGAGCGAGTCGGTGCCGGCCAGCGCGGCGACGTAGCCCCTGGGGTCGCCGCCGAAGATCGCGGATTGGGGGATCTCGAACGATGGCGTGATTTCGTCTGGGATGAGGTCGAGGGCCTCGTCGATGTCGCTCGCGTCGGTGATACGCATCTCGATGGCGTCGACGCGGGCGAGCCCGTGCTCTTCGTGGCGGTGATGCTCGTTGAACTCGGCGATGACGTCGAGGGATTCGTCGAGGTCGGCGTCGATGATGGCCGAGATCGACCACGCGGGGAGGTCGTCGGCCATCTCGCGATAGCCGCTGGTGGCGTAGGTGCCGGGCATGAGCACCGCGCCGTGCTCGGTGAGGTCCATGAGCTTGGTGACGGGGCTGATGAAGCGTCCGAGGTAGTCGGCGTGCTCGGAGCGGGTGTAGACGCCGTAGTTCTCGACGGCCTGCTTCATGGGCAGCGTGCTGGGCGGGAAGAGCCCGGCGTAGTCGACGAGCCCGTCCATCAGGGTTTCGATAGCCTTGTTCTGCGATGCGTTCATGGCGGGCTCCGGGGATCTCGGCTTGGCTGTCGTGGGGCTGGGCTGCTTGCTGCTTACTTTGCGAGACGTGCGATGAGTCGCCAGAGGTCGTGCGCGGAGAGGGACGCGCCGGCCCGGGCGTTGAACGCCTCGAGCACGCGGTCGAAGGCGTCGGTGTAGGGCAGGCGGTCACGCTGGCCCAGCGAGCCGGCGTGCTCGACGACCAGGGATTCGATGATGGTCTCGTGCGCAGGGTCGACCTTGGGCGGTTTCTCGGATGTGCGTCCCAGGCGTGGGAGGCGCCCGGACTTGCGGAGGCGTTGCAGGGTGTGCAGCGCGTCGCGCGGGCTGTCGTGGTCGGCCGAGGCGAGGAGGCGGTCGAAGTCCTGGGTGTAGGGCAGGGCGTCGAGGGTGCGCCCGACGAATCGGTAGGCCTGGATCAACGCGGCCTCGCGTTCGTCGATGGAGACGTCGCCGGCGAAGAGTGATTTGTCGGGTGGGGGCGAATCGTTCGCGTTGTCCGTGTCGTCGTCGGGTTCGGCTTGGGCGAGTTTGGGCGACCAGCCGTCGGGGGCCCGGTTGCCGGTGTGCATGAGGTCTTCCCAGGGCTGCATGGATCGGATGGGGCGCTGGGCGGGGTCGAAGAAATCGCCCATGCAGCGTTCGAAGAGGGCGTGCCGGCGGGCGTTGGAGATGCCGCCGTCGATGTGCCCGTAGGGGACGAGGAAGCGCCACTTGCGGGCCGGGTCGGCGTCGATCGCGTTGAACACGGCTGCCGCGGTTGGGGCGGGGACGATGTCGTCGCGGCATGCGAGTTTGCCCAGCGTCGGGCGTCGGACCTTGGCGCCGTGGATGACCGCGTCGCACAGGCGGATGCGGTCGACGAGCTCGACGCGTTGGTCGGCGTGGTGGGTGAGGACCTTGTCGAGATCGAGGGCCGCGCCGCAGGGGCGGTTGGCGAAGCGCCAGGGCCAGTCTCCCAGGCTGGGCAGCCCGAGGGCGAGGCGATCGATGAAGTGGTCGCGGGGGAGCCGCCCGGCGAGTTGGGCGGCTGCCATCACGGCGATGCCGCCCCCCAGCGATTCGCCGAAGAGCATCACGGTGGGGTGCCCGGTGGGCTGGGCGACGGATTCGATGGGGCGGTCGTCGCCGCCGCGGCGCCCGAGCATCCAGTTACGCATCGCCCGGCAGGCGTTGAAGACATCCGCGACGGCGTGGGGGAGGATCCACTCGTTGTGGTTGTCGGCGTCGAGCCCGCGGGCGAGCCAGCCGGCGCCGAGTCTGTCGGGCGCTAGGAGGTCGCCGGTCTCGCGCTGCGAGCCTGCGAATCCCCGCAGGCGGATCGCGAAGATCGCGACGCCGCGCTTGGCGAGGTGGTTCCAGCGTGCGTTCTCGACCTCGCACAGCCTGGGTGCGGCGCCGTGGACGACGACCAGGGCACCGGTGGTGGGGGTGCCCTCGGGCGGGGCGATGATGCGCCCGCCGATGCGGACCGCGCCGGCCGAGTCGAACTCGTGGGTCGCGGTCGGGTCGGAGGTATCCTCGCTGGTGCGCCGGCGGATGAAAGGGCGGTCCTCGGTGACGGCCTGGTACCACTGGTTCCAGAACACCGAGTGATCGTTGGCCGGCGTGGGATCGCCGACGTGCGAGAACGTCTGCACGCTGGAGCACCCGAAATCGTCCGGCTCGATCATGTGTTCAGGGTTCCATGCCGTCGTCGGGGCCGCCCGGGTTGAACTCGTCGAAGCCTTCCTCGAACGCTTTTTCTTCGAGGGCGTCGTCGAGTGTCTGTTGGTTGGCTTTGAGGCGTGACTTGACCGCGACGAGATCGACCTTGGCGGCCCAGAGCTGAGAGCTGGGTCGGGTCTCGCCCTCGACGAGTTGGCCGCGTTGGGCGGTCCACATCATCCACGAGCCGTCCGGTGTAAAGACGGGCAGCCCGTCGAAGCCGCGGGCGTGGGTGATGCGGACGCTGGCCCGTTCGCTGGGCGGGCGGTCGCCGGTGGCGTCGATCGCAAAAACCTCGTAGTTGGCGTGGCTGACTTCGCTGGTGGCGTAGAAGAGCATGGAGCCGTCGGGCGTGAAGAAGGGCGCCCAGTTGACGTGCCCGTTGTCGGTGACGGGGATCTCGCGTTCGACGCCGGTGACGCGGCCCGAATCGTCGAAGGCGAGTTCGGAGATGTAGAGCTGGAGTGCTTTGTCGCCCTTGCGATCGGACCTGTAGCAGATGCGCGTGCCGTCGGGCGAGAAGAAGGGCCCGCCGTCGTAGCCGGGCTCGGCGACGAGTTCGGTGTGGGTCTCGGTGACGGTGTCATAGATCCACAGGTCGCCGTCGGCCGAGCCGGGCGCGAGGCGGGTGTAGAGGACGTGGCGTGCGTCGGGGGACCAGGAGGCTTCGGCGTCGTAGCCGTCGCGTGTCCAGAGGGGTGAGATTACTTTGGCATTCCAATGGGGTACAAAGCCCGGCCAGCCGGCAAGGTTTTCGTTTTCTTCGCCTCGCCCAGTCGCGTTCTCGATGTATGCGGCAACAACCTCCATCTCGTTGGGGAACTGCCACGTGTAGCGTGAGGTGCCGCGTTGGTAACCAGAGGATGCGGTGTCGTCGGGGGCCGTAGTGGTCGTTCCAAACAGGACGGTGTAACGCTCGTCTGCGGTGTAGTCGGTCGGGTGGAACCAGCCGCAGGTGTTGGCGCTGCCCGGTTCGGAGAGCAGTACAGGCTTGCCGGTTCCCGTGATGTTGCCTGAGTCGTCGCGGATCGCGGGGACGAAGTACATCCCGTAATGCTTCCCGGCGGGCTCGTCGCCCTCTGGGCGCGGCGTGCCCTGGAAGATGATCATGTGGCCGTCTGGTGAGAAGTAGGACTCGCCGGCTTTCATGAAGAACGTCTGATCGGTGAGTTGGACGTGCTCGGTGAGGCACCACATCTCGGCGGCTTCCCAGTCGGGGTCCCAGGCGGTGTTGGGCGCGGTCTGGGGGGCACCCAGCGGGGCGGCGGCGGCGAGCATCAAAGCGGGGATCAGCACGGTGGGCTCCGTTCGGGACGGGTCGTGGGGGTACAGTCCGGGCGTGCCGAATCCTAGCGCCGAGCAACGTGGTCCCAAGCCCAGGCGGAAGGGGCGGAAGAAGGGCAAGAAGATGCCCGCCGACAACGGGGCGCACCTGCTGCGCCGGGTGCAGTTCGGGCCGATTCCCACTTTCGTGTACCGCCCGCCTGAGGGCGACCCCCGGGTGATCCACGCGGACGAGCGGTTCGTGGTGGTGGACAAGCCCGCGGGGCTGCTGGCGGTGCCCGGGATCGCGCCAGAGAAGCAGGATTGCGTGCGGTCACGGGTGGCGGCGATGTTCCCCGACGCGACCGGGCCCATGACCTGCCACCGCCTGGACCTGTCCACGTCGGGCGTGATGATCCTGGCCCTCGACGCCGACACCCACCGGAACCTGTCCAAGCAGTTCGAGTTCCGCAAGACGCAGAAGCGGTACATCGCCCTCGTCGAAGGGCACCTCGCGGCTGACGGCGGCGAGGTGACCGTGCCGATCCGCAAGGACGTGGAAGTCCGCCCGCTGATGCTGGCCGACCACATCGAGGGGTTGCCCTCGGTGACGCGGTGGCGGGTGCTGTCGCGCGAGACGCTGGGCGGGCAGCCCGTGACGCGGGTGGAGTTGGAGCCGCACACGGGCAGGACGCACCAGCTGCGCGCCCATGCGGCCCACCCGAGGCTGACGACGGTGGGGGAGATGCCGGGCGGCAACGACGAGCTGCCCGTCGGTCTGGATGCGCCGATCCTGGGCGACGAGCTGTACGGCGGGCTGCCGGCGGGCCGCCTGATGCTGCACGCGTCGATGCTGACGATCCATCACCCGCAGACGGGCGTGCGGATGACGTTCCAGGCGTGGGATCCGTTCTGAGCTAAAACACCAAAGCCGGCAGGTGGGGCGCGGGCCAGGAGACGGCGGTCGCTTCCATCAGGCGGCGGAGTTCTTTGACGTCGTGGTCGCCGAAGGCGCGTCGTTCCGTGCTGTCCAGGTCGAGCACGCCGTAGGGCGTGCCGTTGTCTTGGAACAGCGGGATGACGAGTTCGGACATATCGCGTGGGTCGCAGGCGACGTAGTTCACGCCGAGGTTGTGGACGTCGTGGACGAGGTAGGGGCGTTTCTTGAGCATGGACTGGCCGCACGCGCCGTGGAGGGCGATGGGGCTGCACGCGGGCTTGTCGCGGGCCGGGCCCAGGATCATCTGCTCGGGGTTGTCCGGGTCGCGGGTGTAGAAGCCGACCCAGGACACGCCCTCGTCTTTGAGGAAGCGCCAGAGCGTGTCGGCGACGGCGCGCATGCGCGCGGCGCGGCTGCCCGCGATCTGGTTGAGCGCCAGGAAGATCGGCGCGTAGTCACGGTCGTACGCGGACATGGCGGACTCCGGTCGCGGTCACCGAGATATTCGTGGAACGAACGGGGCGGGCCCGGTCGGTGCCGGATCTCAGAGCGTCGCGTCGGTGAAGGGCAGCAGGCCGACGAAGCGGGCCCGCTTGATGGCCTGGGCGATCATCTTCTGCTGGCGGGCGTTGGCGTTGTTGCGCTTGCGCCCGTGGATCTTGCCGTTGGGCGTCATCATGCGACGCAGCATCTCGATGTCTTTGTAGTCGACGTACTCGATGCCGGTGCCCGAGGTCTTGATCATCGAGTTGCGGGGGGTGGGTTCGGCGCCGTGGGGCGAGCCGTGGGACATGCGGGACATGGGATGCTCCGTCTCGGGCTGATCGGCCCGGCGTCTGCGCACACGGCAGAGGCTCGGGCGACGGATGAATGGTCGAGGGGGAGTTTAGGCCCGGTCCCCGGGGCAGGGCGCGTGGGCGAGGGCTGGGATCAGGGCCGAATCAGGGCCGAGATCGGGCCCGGATGAGGGCTGGATCAAGCTTGGGATCAGCGGTCGAAGACCGGATCGGGGCTGTTCTTGGCTTCTTCGATGGTGGCGAGGGCCTTGCGGGCGGCCCGGAGATCGAGCGTATGGTCGAGGGCGATCGCGCCGCCCTCACGCCAGACGAGGTAGCCGGCGGGGATCAGCAAGGCGGTGTTGCGGAGCACGTGGCACCAGCCGACCGACTCGCCGCAGAACAGGCTGAGGTCCCCGAAGCACGAGCAGTTGGTGTCGACGTCCTTGCGGAGGACCACCGACAGCAGGGCCGCGATGAACCCGATCAGGGCCAGCCCGATTGTCAGGGCGGCGGCCCGGCTCCAGAACCCGAGGATGAGCATCAGGCCCGCGGCCATCTCGACCCAGGGGATGGTGTAGGCGCCGGTGATGATCAGCGCCTCGAACTGGGCGGCGTCGATCACGTCGAAGCCCTTGATCGCCTCGGCGAAGGATTGCGGGTCCGACAGTTTCTGGAACGCGGCTACGCAGAACAGCCCGCCCAGGAAGATACGGAGACCGAGCTGGAGCACGATCGATTCGAGCAGTCTGAGAAAACTCACGGCGTCCCCCCGTCGGAACCGGTGTCATCGGGCAGCGTCACCGGGAGCCCGGCTTCGACCCAGTCGATGTATCCCTTGCCCATGATGCGGACGTCGAAGTTGTATTGGAGCAGCCCGAGGCGGCGTTTGGTGTTGTCCGACGCGTCGCAGTCGCCGCCCGTGCAATAGATCACGACGATCTCGCCCTCGGGGATGCGGTCCAGTGCTTTCTGCCCGTCGCGCGTGCTGGCGTGGGACGCGGGCATCCAGACCGCGCCCTCGATGTGACCGGCATTGAAATCGCTCTCGTTGCGTGCGTCGAGGAACCACACGCCCTGCTCGAAGAGGTCGTGGGCCTCTCGCAGCGTGATCTGGTCCGGATTGACCGGCTCGTCGAGCAGCGAATCGCCGGCGGGCGGGTCTGTCGGCGGCTCGGACAGCGGTGTGTCGCTGTGATCCACGCCGCCATCGACGCCATCGGTGTTGCCTGTGTCGACGGCGGGCGTGGGTGGATCATCGGATGCGTCGGCGGGCGCGTCGCTCAGGGTGACCGCGGGCGTGCCGAAGATCGCCGTGCGGACGAGGGCGTGCCCGGTCCCGAGGATCAGCCCGAGACCGGCGATCGCGAGCAAATGAATCAGCGTGCGCATCGGCAAGGGTCCTCGCGGGCGGCGTGCCCCGTTGGATATCGGCTGAATCGCTGCGTGGCGATTACCGCTGGGGGCGGAGCTGGCCGTAGAGCTGGAGCGGGACCAGTTCCTCGCCCTTCACATCGGTGAGGATGTTGACGATGGAGTTGAACCGGGCGGCGGGCTGCTCGACGGTGCCGGTGGCCTTGATGATCCACTCGGTGCGTTTCTCGGGGTCGACCGGGATGGCGACGAAGTTGGCCGAGATGGTCCGATTGTTGAGCGTCGCGCCGGTGATCTCGAAGGCGCTGCCCGAGCGGCTGGTCACGCGGAGCTCACGCTCGAACGTGTCGCCGACCTCGAGGCGTCCGAGCGTCAGGCGTGCGGGCGAGAACTGGACATCGCCCATGACGCGGGCGACGCCCGACATCGAGAAGATGGGCTTGCGTTCTTCGTTGGTGCGGATCGAGATTTCGGTGCGGAGCTGCCCGGGGCTGGCGGTGTCTTTGAGCGTGACGCGGATGGTGTGCTCGAAGAGGGTGTCGGTGTCGATCTGGACCTTGCCGCCGGGGATAACTTCGACGCTGAAGTTCAGCGGGTCATCGGTGGTGGCGCGGGTGACCTTGAACTCGGGGAAGCGACCCATGACCTTGATGTCCTTGGTGGCGCCCTGGCCTTTTTCGATGGTCATGAAGTTCAGGACCGCGTTGGGTTCGAGCACGATGATCGGCTTGACCATCGCGCGGAGCGTGAGGTTGATCATGGGTGAGGTCTTGGAGTCTGTGAACACGCGGACGGACTGGAGCACGTTGCCGCGCTTGCCCTTGGGGTCGAAGTCGACGCGGATGACGCCGGCCTCGTTGGGGGCGTAGACGGTTTTGTCGAGTTCGGGGATGGTGCAGCCGCAGGAAGGCTTGACCTGGCTGATGGTCAGCGGTCCGTTGCCGACGTTGCGGAACTGATACTCGACGTGCCCGATCTGGGTATCGAGCAGTTCGCCCGCGTCGAGGCGGTCGCTGATGAAGACGAGGCGACCCTCGCCGACGAGCGAGTCGTTGTTGACCATGGGGCTGAACGCCGGCGGCGTGTCAGCATCCTTGCCGGGAGGTGTGTCCACGGGCATGAGCTGGGCGGAAGCGTGCGAACCCACCGCGACAAGGGCGGTGAGCAGGGCGGAAGCGATGGTGGTGCGTCGTGAAAACATGTCTTGGCTCCGTTCGGTCGGGCACGCTCGCGGGGCCTATCCACGGCCCGGGCGTGACGATGCGAGGGGCGAATGCCGGCACGAGACCGGCTGCTGGTTGATTCTATGCGCGGCACTGGCCGCTCTCTGCATCTAATACTGACCCATGGGCGGGCGGATGCAAGCAAACAGGGCGGATATCAGAGATTTCCGGAAATACTTCCGGGCCGGGCTTGGCGATCGCAACCGGCTCAGGGGCAGCCAGCGTTATAGGACGTGATAAATGCGGACACGTCGAAGAAGTTCCAGAGCCCGTTCGCGTCCAGGTCGGCGGCGGGGTCCTGGTCGTTGAACAGTCCGATGTAAGCTACGACGTCGAAGAAGTTCAGCGCCCCGAAGGGCTCGGCGACATCCGCTGGGCTGCACGAGGGGTTGGCGGCGGCGCTGGCATAGAGCACCAGGCGGGCCGAGTGCCAGACCGCGAGATCGCGGGGGCCCCGGTCGGCGATGGCGACAGTCCATTCGCCCGCGGAGGGTTCGTCCCAGTGGCGGACCGAGGTGAAGACGCGGTCTTCGAGGTCGTCTTGCGGGTCATCGCGGGGCTCGGCGAAGACCGAGACGGTGCCCGTCGGGCTCGTGAGTGTGATCGACAGGTCGCCCACATAGTTGGTATCGACGTCGAGGATCAGTTCGGCGTGCTCGATGAGCAGGTTCTCGCTGACATCGATCGTGCGGGTCACGCCGATCGGATCGTTGTCGGGGATGGCGGTGGCGATCGCGATCTGTCCAGAGTCGGTGGCTAACTCGGGGCCGACTGGTTCCCAGGATTGGGCGAGCAGCACGGCGGCGTGGGCGTCGATGGCGCCGAAGCCGTACTTGGTGTTGATGTCGTGGCCCGCGGCGTTGGTGCTCCAGCCCGGATCGGTCGGGTCGCACCGGCGCGCGGTGCGGGCGATGACGTGGCGGACGTCGCGGGCGCTCAACCCCGGGTTGGCTTCGAGCATCAGCGCGACGACGCCCGCGGCTTGGGGGCAGGCGGCGCTGGTGCCGCCGAACTCGGGGTTGAACGAAGAGTTGTTGGCGGTGGTGAACACAGAACGCCCCGAGCCGGCGGAGGGTGTGACGGCGAAGAGCGAGCTGCCGCGTTCGGTGTAGTCGGGGCGGAGGTCGAACTCATCGATCGAACTGATCGCGATGGTGTGGCGGGTCGAGGCGTAGGGGTCGTAATCGACGCGGTCGTCTTCGCCGCCGTTGCCCGCGGCCCAGACGAAGACGGTGCCAAGACCGTCGCGTCCGGTGGTGGCGGCCTGCTCGAGGGCGTCGCGCTCGATCGATGAGATACTCGCGAGGATACCCAGATCCTGTGGGCCCCACGAGTTGGACTTGATGGCGTTGAGGTCGTCGCGGAATGTCAGGGCGTCGGCTGTGACCGAGGGTGGCCCGCCGTAGATGAGGTTGGACACCCGGGCGCCGTGGGCGACGCCCACGCCCCCGAGCCCGTTGTTGGCGGCCGCGCCGATGATGCCGGCGCAGCTGGTCGAGTGCGAGGTCGCGGATCCGCCGGGCATGCTGGCGTCCGCGTCGAAGTTGGCGATGATGTCGGGGTGGTCGGTCTGCCAGCCGCCCTCGACGACGCCGACGGTGACGCCCGCGCCGGTGATCCCCATCGCCCAGACGGGCTCGACGTTGAGGTCGACGATGGGCGTGACCGTGTTGAGCAGGAACCACTGCTCGGGGAAAGACGGGTCGGTGGGGAGGTCTCGCGTGGCGCGCGGGTACTCCACGTCGAGTTCGGCGCTGGCGAAGCGCGGGTCGGCGTGGAGTTGTACGGCGAGGCGGGCGGCGTCGCCGATGGAGGCGCACTCGATCGCGAGGAATCCTCGGACGCTGTACGCGGGGCGTGCGGCGCTGACGCCCTGGCGTTGGCGGAGGTCCGCGAGCGCGGCGGTCGCGTCGGTCGTCGGCGCGAGTTTGGCGATCACGCGGGCGTGGGCGACGTAGCCGGGAATCGGTGCCGGGACGACGCCGTCCTTGCTTATCAAATCCGCGGGTGAGCGGCTCGCGGGTGATACCCGCGCCTCGGGTTGCTCGACCAGCAGGACCATCGACCGGTTCTCAGCGCGGACCGTGATCGAGGCAGGCTCTATCGAGGCAGTATCGATCGATCCGGGCTCTTTGGAGCCCGCTTGGGTGAACGCGGGCACCGCGGGCACCGCGAGCACGGCGAGCGTGGCGACCAGCACCGGGCTGGCCTTGGGACCGGCGGCACGGCGGCTGTGACGGTTGTTCATGTTTGACCCCACCCTGTGTTCCGGTCAGGACCCCGTCTCGCTAGAAAACAAGGCGGGCCGCCCCCCTCACTGAGGGAAACGGCCCGCCTATTGAACCATGATTGCGGAACCCGGTCCAGTCTCGAATGTGTGAATCGCTTCGGAGTTCGAGGTCCGCTGGTGGGTGGTGGCCGTGCTCAGCCGCCGCAGGGGTTGACGAAGGCGTCGATGAAGTCGACGAAGTCGAAGAAGTTGTAAATCCCGTCGCTGTTGAAATCGCCCAGGGGGTCCTGGATCTGGAAAGCCATGACGAAACTGGAGACATCGAAGAAGTTCAGCTCGCCGCTGCCGTCGATGTCGGCGAGGAGGACGCAGCGGTTGATGGTCCAGGTGCGTACATCCGTCAGCTCCAGGTCGCGGATCGCGGGGTCGCGGACCCATGGCGTGTTGTCCACGACGGTGACGGAGATTTCGCTCTCCGCGTCGGCGGGCAGGTTGAGTGAGGCGAGGTCGAGGCTGGTCTGCCCCGCGGTGCCAGCAATCTCATCGCCATTGACGAACCAGGTGATGTCGAGGTCGTGCCCGACGGGCTGGGCGGGCACGACAACGAGCGTCGAGTCCGCGTCGGGGTCGGGCGTGACGGGCGTTGCCGATTCGATGGGCCTGATCTCGCTGTAGAACTCTTGGATGAGCGCCTCGGCGTTGATGGGGCTGAAGGGGCGTCCGAGGCTGCGCATCATCGAGTTGTTGGTCGGGCGGAAGATGCCGAACTGTGAGTAACCGCCGCCCTCGTAGGTGGCGACGGGTCCGTCGAAGCCGGGGCTCGCGGGGCCCATCCAGCGGTGCCACTTGCGCTGCTGGGCGACCTGGGTCGCCTGGTCGTATATGGAGAGGTTGGCGCGGCTGTGCTCGCCGCCGGTGTAGGTGTCGTTGCCGCCGTACGTGTATTCGTCGGCCAGGTTGCCGAGCGAGTGCCCGAGTTCGTGGATGACGATCTGGGTGGCGGAGCTGTTGCGTCCGCTCGATGTGGCGAGGTTGCTGGACGGGTATCCGACGCCGCCGTACTTGGTGGTGTTGGCGATCGCGATGACCTGGTCGACATCGGAGGACACGCCGTTGCGGGCGGCGGTGAGCGCCTTGGAGACGTTGACGCAGAGGGCCCGCTCGGTCCCGCCGCAGAAGAAACCCATGTCGAGCGCGGTGTCGCGGCTGATCCCGTCGGTGGGGTCGTTGTCCACGCCCGAATCGTTTGAGATGACCTCGACGCGGTGGACGCGGAAGAAAGACTTGTACGTGATGAACGGCTCGAACTGGAACAGGCTCGCTTCGATGGCGTTCACGTCGCTCTGGAACAGGGCCTGCTCGGAGGCGGTGTAGCCGTCGCCGACGAAGACGATGTCGATGTACTTCGGGCCCGATACGTCGCCGCGGGAGTTGGCGGTGAAGTCGAGGTCGAGCAGTTGGCGGAGTTCGGCCATCTGCTCGTCGTCGTGCTGGATTTCGATGAGGGTGCCGGTGAGGGTGCCGTCGGCGCCGGGCCAGCAGGCGTGGGCGTATTCGACGCCCGGGGCGTGGTTCACATTGGCGGCGTGGTTGCAGCCCGGCGCGTGGGGGGCAGCGAGTGCGGTTCCGGCGAGGGCGGTGAGGCTAAAGAGTGCTGTGGCAACGATCGGGCGCATTGTTGATGCTCCTGCGAAGGGATAGGTAGATAGGTTGGAAACGTCTTTGTCGGGCCGGCGAGTGCGACCGCGTGCGGGACCATACGCGGTTTTGCCCGGAGGGGTTTCCGCCCGATCCGCGAGTCCGAGAAAAACTCTGCACGGGGATCGGGGGTCTTTGAGGCGGGCGGGCTGATGCGCGGCATTCGCTGGGTGGCTCAACCTACGAGCGTGGGTGGCAAGCGCTGCCGCTGCGATCGCAGCCGAGGCAGGCGTCGATCGGGCGGGGTTAGCTGCGATGTTGCTGATGCCCGGGATTCCAGCTTCAGAGTTCGTCTGTGGCGCACGGGATTGGGGGCGTCCGTACTGGGCGTCCGGCCCGCCAGCGTTCGATCGCGCCGTGGACGTCGGCGGGCGACTTGGCCGTTCGGATGTGGTCTTTGAGTTCCCGGCAGTGCCCGTGGTTGATCGTCTTGCCCAGCCAGCTGATCTTCTGGCGGATCACGTGCATCGCGTGGTGCTCTGAGCGGAACTCGATCATGCGGTCGAAATACGCCCGGATCGTGTCGAGGCGTTCGTCCTCGGTGGGGGTGACGTCGGCGGGGTCGATGCGTTGCTGGAGAGCCCATGCCTGGCGGAAGATCCAGGGGTTGCCGAACGAGCCGCGCCCGATCATGACGCCCGCGCATCCGGTGTCGCTGATCATGTCGATGACGTCCTGGGGTTGCTTGATGTCGCCGTTGCCGATGACTGGCACGCCGCCGGTCGGTGAGGCGTCGTAGGGACCGGTCGCTTGTGCCACGGCGTCGACGACGCGTTTGATGCCCTCGCGCCGGCATTGTCCTTTGAAGCGTTGCTCGGTGGTGCGTCCGTGGACGGTGATGAGGGCGGCCCCGCGTTCGCAGAGCCCGACGGCGAGGGCTTCTGCAACGCCCTGTTCGTACGCGGCTTCGTCCCAGCCGAGGCGCATCTTGGCCGTCAGCGGGATGTGGTCGGGCAGGGCGGTGCGCACCGCGTCGAAGATCGCGAAGGTGTTGGGCAGGTCGCACATGAGCTTGCTGCCGCCGTCTTTCTTGCAGACCTTATCGACTGGGCAGCCCATGTTGATATCGACGACGGTGGCGCCGTGGTCGGCGCACCATCTCGCGCCGTCGGCGAGGATCTGGGGATCGCCGCCGTAGAGCTGCATGCACACGGGCTGATCGAGGTCGTGGGTGCGGGCCAGGTCGTAGGACGCCTCGGAGCCGCAGATCAGGCCGGTGGGCGAGAGCAGGTCGGTGCATGCGAGCCCGACGCCGCCGCATTGGCGGGCGGTGATGCGCCACGCGAGCTCGCACCACCCGGCGATAGGGGCGAGGAGCAGGTTCGATTCGAGTCCGATCGAGCCGGCGGGGGTGCGGAGATGGAGTGGGGCGGAGGGCACTGAATGATGCTAGTGCGGCGGTCAGGGGCAAGAAAACATGCGGCCAGGCCGTCGGTTCACGTTGAACCAGCGGGTGTTATCAGATAGTCTCACGACCTCGGAGAATTTATTAACTCGCCAGTACGGGAAGCTTCATGCATCATCTAACATTCGCAGCGGCTTGCCTGTTCGTTTCAGCTTCGCTCTGCTCGGCGCAGACCGTCTTTGAGGATTACAAGATCCATCTCAGCAACAACTCGGCGGGATCGAGCTTGGCGATCTCCGATCAGTACATCGTGATCGGGGACTCGAACGCGGGCGATTTCGGCGGCGCCTCTGGCGCGGTTTCAGTCTTTGAAGCCGCGTCCGGAGACTTCTTGTATCGCTTGACGGCTCCCGCTCAGGTGGAGGAGGAGTTTTTCGGCGAGTCTGTGGCGATATCCGGTTCGACGCTGCTGGTCTCGGCTGTCGCATCGAGCGAGATACAGACCGACGGCGGGATCGTGTACCTCTACGACGTATCGACGGGATCGTCGGCCGGGACACTCTCGCCGTCAGATCTTGAACCCGGAGACAACTTCGGGGCGCGCATCGCCGTGAGCGACGGCCTGGCACTCATCGGTTCGCCGGGCGATGATGACAACGGAAGCAGCGCCGGATCGGCGTATGTCTTTGATATCGCAACCGGGCAAGAACATTGCAAGTTCCTGCCCGATGACGGATCAACGCTAGAGCGGTTCGGGAGATGGGGGGTTGGGATCGATGGTTCCACCGCCGTGCTCGGCGTCGCGGTGGATGATCCCTCAGGCCCCGTTTCGGGGTCCGCCTATGTCTTTGACGCGATCACCGGTCAGCAGCTGCACAAGCTCTCGGCGGATGACGGGCAAGCATCCGAGTTCTTTGGCTGGTCGGCCGCCATCACCGGTGGGGTGATCGCGGTCGGAGTTACCAATGACCAGCGCCCGGGCGGCGTGGCGGGGTCTGTATACCGATACGATGCCGTGAGTGGCTCCGAACTCGGGGTGTACGTGCAACCGAACCCGGGCATCTTCACCGAGCTGGGGCGGGCGGTCGCCGCGTACGACGGCACTTTCTTGGTGGGGGCGTTCCGCGAGTTTGTCGACGGCGACCGGACCGGCGCGGCGTTCACGTTCGATGCTGCGACGGGTCAGCATATCCAGCGGTACGGGCCCAGCGACGGTGGGTCCCAGTTCGGCAGCCTGGTCGCGATAGGAGCGGGCGGCTTGCTGTCGAGCAACACGATCACTGCCGACGGCGTGTACGTTTATCTGAGTGATGTCCCCTGCGTTGCGGATCTTGCGCCGCCCGCGGGCGTGCTGAACTTCTTCGATATCGCCGAGTTCATCGGGTTCTTCACCCAGCAAGACCCCTCGGCTGATATCGCTGCGCAGTTCGGCGCGTGGAACTTCTTTGACGTCAGCGCGTACATCACGCCCAACGCGGGCTGCCCCTGATGAGAAGGCTGACTGGCGGTCGAGTCGCGCCGCGACATGAAACCGGTCCGCGGCAGTTCAGTATGGCTGTGGATGACTGCACACAGAACTGAGTTGTTTCATGCCGTATGCTGTCCTCCAGCGCCGTGAAATGAGCTGATTCTAAAAAGTTGACAACCGAGTCATTTGTTGCTTGCGGGCGCGGCGTGCTGCGCGGTAGGTTCTCGCCATGGGTGGGACGACCCAAGCCGATAAGGTGGCGCGAGCCGTCTTGATGATTGCTGGCGCGCTGTGCTGCGCCGGGTGCGTGACCCCGCTGGCCGTCGGTCGCGGGCATGTCGGGATCGGCCTGTTCCGCCAGACGGTGGTCCCCGAGGTCGCCGGCGTGCGGACCGCGAGCATCGAGGGCGTGGGCCTGGTGATCCGTTCGGGCGGCGTATCGCTGGGCTACATCGAAATCGAAGAGACCGTCATCGACCCCGCGGGGTCGCTCGATGGCGTGGTGGTTGTGACACCGCGGATGACGATCGCGACCGGGCGAAAAGCCGAGGCGGTCGCCGCTTCCGAGGGTGCCTTGATTGATTTTCTTGTTGAACCGACAGCGCCGGGTGCGCTGGGTGTGCTGCCGTGAGGGGTGTTGCCATGAGAAGCGTCGTCAAAAGAGGTATGGGCATGAGATGGGCTTTGGCCGGGTTGCTGGGTTTGGGGTGCGTTTCGGGCCTGTCGGGTTGCGACAATGTCAACCGATCGCTGATCTTCTTCACGAACACGACGGTGGGCGTGGACGTGGGCGTGGACCCGACCGCGTCGAGCGGGAAGGTGATCATCGGGTACAAGCGTGCCGAGGGCGTGATCAACCCGGTGTACCAGCCGCCGATCAGCAAGAAGCATGTATCCGCGGGAAGTTGCGGCGGAAGTTCGAGCACGGTCGAGCATCACCAGGTTACCGACCTGGACACGGTGTACCGGAAGCAGGCGTACTCGGTGCTCGCCAAGATTGCGGGCGAGGCGAGCGGGCGTGGGGCTGTTGGAACAAGCGGGACTGTTGAGGGGGCCGGAAAAGTAGCCCAGTGGTTTGCGACTGGCGAAGCTGCGAGGTTGCTCGCTGCGAATGACTTTGCGGCTGCTGCGCTCACGGGGAGTGATAACGTTGCCAAAGCGATCTCGGAACGCACGCTCGGGGCAAGTTTTGAGGGTGAGATCAACGACTCGGACATCGACACACTTGATGTCGTCCTCGAACAACTCGGCGGTCTGGAGAGTGACCCGCGCGCCAAGTCGTTGCTCGACTCGGTCGATGAAGCGGCAGATACGCTGCTGGCTGGTCTGGATCCGTTTGTCTTCTATAAAACGGAATCTGAGAGCGCCGGGGATGTTGAGGTTGTTTATGTCTCTAGGGGCTCAGAGGCGGTCGGCAGTCGCGATGGCTGGGATGGAGTTTCTGCTCTCAAACAGAGGGTCGACGATTCCGAAATGAGTCTTCGGGCTGTACTGGTGAACCGCCTTGTTTTTCGGGGCGAGTTTGGCGATTCGTCTGTGACGGACAAAAAGTTTGATGCGTTGGATCTCAAGCACCGGAAGGAGTTGTTGGATGAACTGATGGCTCACTCCTCATTGAAGTCGAAGATCGACGACGGAGTGAAATCTCGGAAGCTCTCGGCGGCCTTGGCGGAAGCCATCACCTATTGGTATTCGCTGTTGGTCAAACAGGAGAAGAAGTGATGCCACTGAAGAAACGGAAGAATGTGAACTACCCGGCCTCGTCGGATCTCTCGCCGAACAAGTACCTTGGGCGACGGATTCTCGCAAGGCCGCCTTGGGAACCTAGGCAAATCACGGAGATCGAAACGCGGTTCTGGGATGATGACGACACGGTTGCGGGTTGGTGGATCACGTGGGAAGATGATGCCGACTAGCATCGCCCCGTGTACCAGGCCCTCCTGACCCGCCGATACCTGACCAGCAAGCTGATGCCGTTGCTTGCGATGGCGGCGGTGCTGCTGTCCGTCGCGACCATCCTCATCACATGGTCGGTCATGGGCGGGTTCCTCAACACCCTGCTCAACTCCGGTCGGACCCTGATCGGCGACGCGTACATCGCGTGGCCCAACGTCGGTTTCGCCCATTACGAGGAGCTTTCCGACCGCCTCGAGGAGCACCCCCGGATCGAGGCCGCCGCCCCGGTCATCGAGACCTACGGCATGGTCCGCCTGCCCGACGACCGGGTCGAGTTGATCCAGGTCTCGGGCGTCGACGTCGAGAGCTACACGCGGGTCACAGGGTTCGGCGACACGCTCTGGTGGAAGCCCTTGGACAAGCCGGCCCGCAAGGACAAGCAGCGCCGTGACCTGCGGGTCGCCCCGGACAACCGCCCGATCCTCCAGCGGTTTCTCGATCAGGGGATGGCGATGGAGCGCCCGGACCCCGAGACCGGGCTGGTGTTGCCGGCCGGGATCCTGGGCATCGAGGTCACGGGGTTGAACTACAGGACCGCGGGCGGGATCTACCTGCCCCTGAACCCCACGCGGAACACGCCGACCGGTGACTTCGAGTCGCTGGAGATGTTCATGCCCCGCAACGGCTCGATCAGTCTGACGCTGCTGAGCCTGGATTCGACGGGCAAGCCGACCGACCCGGTCTCGCGGGTGATGCCGATCTCCAACGAGTTCCAGAGTGGGATCTACGAGGTCGATTCCAAGACGCTGATCGCGCCGCGCGATGTCATTCAGAAGATGCTGCGGATGGACGAGGCGCGACGCATCGATCCCGATGCGGCCGGCGGCGCGTTCGACTACGAGGTGGACCCCGATACCGGGCAGCTCCGTCCCGCGGCACCCAAAGCCGAGATCGTTGATCCGGCCCGGGTCACGACCCTGCTGATCCGCGGCGTGCCCGGCTCGACGCCAGAGGAGATCCGGGAGATCGCCGAGGAGATCTACGAAGCGTTCGCGACCAGGCACGCCGGCGAGGTGCCCGACCCCTTCGCGATCCAGATCGCGACGTGGGAGGATCGGAACCGCACGATGATCGCGGCCGTCAAGAAAGAGACCGCCCTCGTGCTGGTGATCTTCGGGATCATCTGCTTCACCACGGTGTTCCTGGTGCTGGCGATCTTCTGGTCGATGATCAGCGAGAAGACGCGCGACATCGGCATCCTGCGGGCGCTGGGCGCCAGCACGGCGGGCGTCGCCTGGCTGTGGCTGCGCTACGGTGCGGCGATCGGCGTGGTGGGGGCGACGCTGGGCGTGGTCACGGGCTGGCTGATCGTGCACAATATCAACGGCATCCACGACTGGATGGGCGAGACGTTCGGGCTGGTGATCTGGGACCCGCGTGTGTACTACTTCGTAGAGATCCCGCGTGAGGTCGAGCCGGTCAAGGCGGCGATCGTGTTCACCGCGGGCGTGATGACCTGCGTGCTCGGCGCGTTCATCCCCGCGCTGCGCAGCGCGCGGATGGATCCGGTCAAATCGCTGAGGTTCGAATGATGGCGCAAGCGGACCAAGCTGAAGAATCGGGAACGGCGTTTTTGCGCGTCGAGCACCTGCACAAGACGTACAAGCTCGGGCGCGTGCCCGTCCCGGTGTTGCACGGGGTCGAGTTGAGTGTAAACAAGGGCGAGTGCGTCGCGATCCTGGGCGCGTCCGGCTCGGGCAAGTCCACCCTGCTGCACCTGTGCGGCGGGCTCGATCGCCCCGACCGCGCCCGCAACGGCAACCCACGCCCCAGCATCGTCTTCGACGGCAAGGACATCGCCCGCGCGGGCAAGCGCGAGCTCGACCGCTACCGCTCGCACGACGTCGGGTTCGTGTTCCAGTTCTACCACCTACTGCCCGAGCTGACCGTGCTCGAGAACGTCACCGTCGGTGCGATGATCCGCTACGGACGCTTCGGGTACATGGCCAAGCGGGGCGAGTGCAACGAGCGGGCCAGGGCGTTGCTCGAATCCTTCGGGCTCGGGCACCGTCTCAAGCACCGGTCGTCGCAGCTGTCCGGGGGCGAGCGCCAGCGGGTGGCGATCGCACGGGCGTTGATCAACGACCCCGAGATGCTGCTGGCCGACGAACCGACGGGCAACCTCGACCGCAACACGGGCGGGGCGATCCTCGACGCCATCTTCGAGCACCGCGAGCGGACCGGGCTGACGGTGCTGATGGTGACCCACGACGAGGCGATCGCGGAGCGGGCGGACCGGGTGGTTCGGCTTGTGGACGGGCGGGTCGAGGGGGGGGGCTCGGGCGTGCCGAGCGGGGTGGATCGCCCGGAATCGGGCATCGGGGCGGGCCAGAGCGCATCGGGTGCCCCGGTGAGATAAGATTCACATCGCTCTCGGGGACTTCGCCGGGCCCTCGGAGCATCTATAGAGCCCGCCTGCTCGGGGGCTCGGGACGACCAACGACCGGCTTTGAACGCACAGGGTTATGCCGAACACCACCGATCTCACCGACGTCGAGCGCACCGTGGTGTCGCTCAATGCCCCCTCGGGGCGGGCGATCGAAGCGGACGTGGTGCGGACGGGCTCCGGACCCCGCGTGGTGTTCCTGCACGGGTTGGTGGGGCTCAACGAGCACTGGGAGGACGTGGTCTCCAGGGTCCGGCACCGGGGCGAGTGTGTCACGCTCGAGGTCCCGCTGCTCGAACTGCGGGGCGAGGATTGCTCGCTGTGGTCGGTCGTTCAGATGACCACCCAGTTCCTGGACCGCCACCTCGAGGGCCCCAGCATCCTGGTCGGCAACTCGTTCGGCGGGCACGTCGCCCTGCGGATCGCCCACAGCCGTCCCGATCTGGTCCAGGCGTTGATCCTGGCCGGCTCTTCGGGCCTGATCGAGCGGACGATGGTCAAGGGCGCCCCGGTCCGACCCAGCAAGGACTGGCTGGAAGAGAAGATCGGCGAGCTGTTCTACGACAAGTCGAATATGAACCCCGACGACGTCGGGCGTGCCCACAAGCTGCTCAACGAGCGCGGCGGGGCTAGGGCGATGGTCAAGCTCTCCAAGACCGCCCGGCGCGACAACATGACCGATGACCTGGGCGACATCGATTGCCCGACGCTGCTGATCTGGGGCAAGCAGGACGTGGTCACGCCGCCCAGCGCGGGGCAGGGCTTCACCGAGCTGATGCCCAACGCGCGGATCGTGTGGCTGGACGACTGCGGGCACGCGCCGATGCTCGAGTCTCCGGTGCCGTTCGCCGAGTCGGTCGAGACGTTCCTCATCGAGCTCAAGGGGCGCGACGCGTGAGCGCCGGCGCGACCCCGTCCCGATCGAGTCCAGCACCGCCCGCGACCCCGTCCAGGCTATCGCCTGTGCCGTCCCCGGTGCCAGATGCGCCGTCGACCGCGACGTCGCTGGTCGGGCACGCGATCGGGCTGCGCGTCGCACGCCGACGGCGCAAGCTGCAGGACCTGGACTGGTGGCGTCGCCACACGGCCCGTCTCCAGCACCGCCAGCTCGAATCGCTGCTGTCGGCCGGCATGTTCTGCCGCTTCGGCAAGCAGCGCCACTTCGAGCGGATGCTGGGCATCCACGACGCCGACGAGCGCTACAAGGCGTTCACCGAGGCGGTCCCGGTGCGCGACTGGTACGCGTTCAAGGACGACATCGCGGAGATGCGCGAGGGGGGAGTCCGGGGCGTGCTGTGGCCCGGGCTGGTCTCGCGCTTCGCCCAGACGAGCGGCACCACCGCGGGCGACAAGTTCATCCCGATCTCCGACGAGATGATGCGGTCGAACTACCTCGCGTCGCTGGACATCTTCGCGCACCTGATCAACCGGGGATCCCCGCCTTCGCGCCTGATGGGCGGGCGGTGCCTGTTCCTGGGCGGGTCCAGCGATCTGTCGTATAACGAGCACGGCGTGGCGACGGGCGATCTGTCGGGGTTGATCACGCCGATGATCAGGTGGCCGCTGAGCAAGATCTACTCACCGGGCCCGGAGATCGCGCTGATGTCGGACTGGCCGACGAAGATCGACGCGATGGCCAAGCGGGCGATCAACGAGGACATCCGGTTCATCTCGGGCATGCCGTCGTGGGCGCTGGTGCTGATCGACCGCGTGATCGGGCTGGCCCGCGAGCGCGGGCAAGACGCGACCTGTGCGCGCGACGTGTGGCCCAACCTCGAGGTGTTCGTGCACGGCGGGGTGAACTACAAGCCGTTCGTGTCGCGGATGTGCCGGGCGTTCTCGGGCGATCCGGGCGTGGACTTTCCATGCCGCCAGGAGCTGTACCCGGCGTCCGAGGGCTTCATCGCGATGCAGGATCGCGACGGCGATCCGGGCATGCGCCTGCTGAGCGACATCGGGACGTTCTACGAGTTCGTGCCGCTCGAGCGGATCAACGACGACGCGCCCGAAGCCTTCCCGTGCTGGGCGGTCGAGAAGGGGCAGAAGTACGTCGTCGTGATGACGACCAACGCCGGGCTGTGGCGCTACGTGATCGGCGACGTGGTCGAGTTCGACAACGTGCCCGCGGGCCCTGACGCGCGCGGCGGTGACGGGCCGTGCAGATTGAGGATCGTGGGCAGGCACCGGCATTTTATTAACGCGTTCGGCGAGAACCTGATCGTCGAGCACATCGAGCACGGCGTGGCCGAGGCGTCGCGGGCGACCGGGATCGAGCCCGGCGAGTTTACGGCCGCCCCGGTCTATCCCAGCGAGACGACCAGGGCCGGGCTGGAGCTGGCGATCGAGCTGCCCGCGGGCGTGTCCGAGTCGGACGCGGCCCGTTTCGGGGTCGCGTTCGACGCGGCGGTCAAGGGCGTGAACGTGGACTACACGACCAAACGGAGCGACTCGCTGGGCATGACCGAGCCGACCATCACGCCCCTCCCGATGGGCACCTTCCATCGCTGGCTCGAAGCGGGCGGCAAACTGGGTGGGCAGCACAAATGCCCCCGCTGCGCAAATCACCGCGAGATCGTCGATGCCCTGGCGGCCACGGTCGCCGGACGCGATCCGGGCGGCTGAGCGGCGTTTCTACGCGATTGACGCAGTCTGAACGGCATTTGGGGGTCGGGGTTGACAAAGGGGGGCTGATGAACGACAATGGTTAGCACAAGCTAACTTGCACAGGAGCCCACGCATGGCGACCGATCCCGGGACCCCCGAACAGCCCGAGCATTCATCTTCTGACGGTGCGGCGGACCGCGCCGCCCAGCGTGCGACGGGCGTCCGGCTCGACCAGCTCGAGGCACGGGTGATCGCGCTCGAGAAGCGGATGGGGATCGGGGGCGTTCTGGGCGGGGCACCGGCGACGGGCGTGCCCGTGACAGGATCCGGTACGGGCGAGGCCGTGCGTCCCGAGACTGCACCGCCCGCAACGCGGGAAGAGAAGGTCGCGATCGTGCGCCGGATGATCGACGACGAGAAGGCGAAGGGTGTGGCTCCGGCGACGGCGTCCATCGATCCGGCCGTCAGGCGAGCGCCGGCAGTACCTGCTGCGACGGCGGTTTCCGCGCCCAAGGCGCGCCCGCCGAAGCCGGCCAAGCCGGATCGCCCGGCGCTGACAGTCGAGCAGTTCATTGGCGGCAAGTCTTTCCTGGTGCTCGGCGCGTTGATCGTGGTGATCGGCGTCGGGTTCTTCCTCAAGCTCGCGGTCGATCAGGGCTGGATCGGCAAGATCCCGCCGCTGTGGCGATGCCTGGCGGCGGGCGGGTTCGGCGTTGGTTTGCTGGCGGTGGGCGAGTTGGCGGGCAAGCGGCTGGGGCGGTTCGCGGCGGCGGGGTTCGGAGCCGCGGGTCTGGGCGTGATGTACGCGACGTCGTACGCAGCGTACGGCATGTTCGAGCTGGTGGACGCGCGGGGCGCGTTCGTGCTGTTGCTCTTGGTGTGCGGGCTCGGCGTCGGGATCGCGCTGCGCGGTCGATCGGTGGCGCTCGCGGTGCTGTCGCTCCTGGGCGGCTACGTCGCGCCGCTGATCGCGGCGTCGGACGATCCGCCCGTGTGGGCGTTGGCGGCCCACCTGCTCGCGCTGCTCGTGGTGGGTTCGGCGATCGCGTTGCGCGTGCCGCGCCAGCGGGTGCTGGCGACGCTGACGTGGTGGGGGACGTTCGCGCTGGGCAGCTTCTGGATTGTGATGGCCGCCGATACGGATCCGGGGCTGGTGATCGGTTTTGTGGGCGTGGTGTGGGCGACGGTGCACTGGACGCGTGTGCGTCTGCCCGAGTCCGAGCGGGCTCACGTGATCTGGGCATCGATGCCGGGCGTGTCGAGCTTCTCGACCACGGTGTGGGCGGTGGGCTCGCTGGTGCTGGCGTCGGACTCGATCGAATGGATGATGCGTTCGTACGCGACGGGGATCGGTTTCGTGGTGACGCTGGCGGTTGCGCTGGTGCTCGGTCGGGGCTTGCGGGGGCTGCTGGGCAGGCCCGAGGGGCAGCGATTGGTGATCGGGTCCTCGCTGCTGGCGCAGGCGGGCGCGCTGCTGCCTTTGACCTTGCTGCTGGGGATCGAGCCCCGGTGGGGTGAGTTGCTGGTGTTCTTCCTCTTGGGGACCGGCGCATTCTGGGCGGGTCGCCAGGCGCGGGCGTGGTCGCTGGTCGGGTACGGCGGGGTGCTGCTGCTGGTCGGAACGGGCCAGGTGCTGCTGCTCCCAGTGGTGGGGGACCCGACGTACAGCGAGGGCGTGCGACTCGGCGGGCTGTTCGCGTCGCCCTGGATGGGCCTGATCGGGCTGGGCGCGTTGTCGTGGCTGGCGTGCGGCTGGATGAGCGCGGGCTGGATGGTGGACGCGGAGCGTGAGGGCGTGGTGTTCAGGGGTCTCCGCGGTGTCTGCCTCGTGATCGGGTGCGTGCTGCTGCCGATCATGTTCATGCACCATGAGGCGTCGCGCGAGGGGCTGCTAACGGGCTGGTTCGGGCTGACGTTGGTCGTGTTCGGCGCGGGTTGGATCGTGCGTCACCCGCTGGCGTTGGCGCCCGCGGCGGTGTACCTGGCGCTCTCGACCCTGCAGTGGTTCGTGGCGTTCCTGGTGCCGGGCTGGATGGACGATCGCGGTTCGGTGCCGGTGTTCATGCACCCGGGGCTGATCTGGTCGGTGGTGCTCGCGGTGTCGTGGTGGATCGGCGCGTGGGTGATGCGGCGTGCGGCGAACGAGGATGTCCGTGACGCGGGCATGGTCGCGTGGTGGGTCGGCGGCACGCTGCTGCTGATCACCACGACGCTTGAAGTGGCGCGGTTCGCCGGGATAGCGACCGATGACCCGACCGCGCAGGCAGGCTCGGTGTCGATCTGGTGGGCGGTCGTGGCGGTGGGTTTGCTGATCGGCGGGTTTGCCCGCGCGATCGCGCCGCTGCGGTACGCGGGGATCGGGCTGCTGCTCGTGGCAACGGGCAAGGTATTGACGTACGACCTGGCCGAGTTGAGCCCGGCGGTGCGCGTCGGCAGCTTCATCGGATTGGGCATGGTGTTGCTGTGCGTGGCGGCGTGGTATCTGCGCGTCGGGACGAAAAATGCCCAAAACGCCGATGAAAACGGACCGGATGAGAACGCGTCACCGGGCGACGCCCCGGGCGTCTAACATGCTTTAGGCGTTGTACAGGCGTCCTGGAGGTGATGATGTTCTCTTGCAAGGTGGCCCGGGCGGCCGACGCGATTCTCGATCAGTGTGAACGATTCATCCGGGCGACGCCCGCGGATTGCTACGCAAGGCCCTGTGATACGGTGGGCGGAGGGACGGTCGGCAAGCACGCCCGGCACGTGCTGGACCACTTCTGTTCGGCGCTGAACACCAAGGCGTGCGACCCCATCGATTACGACACGCGCGAGCGCGGCGGCGACGTCGAGACTGATCCGGACGCGGCGTGCGCACAGATCGCGTCGCTGCGGGCGGCGCTGGGCGAGCTGACCGACGGCTGCCTCGAAGAGGGCATGACGGCCCGCGTCATGCTCACCGGCGACGGGACGTGCGCTGATCTCAAGAGCACGCGTGGGCGTGAGTTGTTCTTTTCGACCCACCACGCGATCCACCACCACGCGATCATGATGACGATCGGCAACGAGTTCGGCGTGGCGATCCCCGAGGGGTTCGGGATGGCGCCGTCGACTTTGAACTTCGAAGCCGCCCGGTGATTTCCTTTCAGCCACGAACGAGCTCGCCGAGTGCGAGCCGCTGGGGGTGCCTGTGTGCACGGTGACCGTAATCCGGACCGCTGAGGGTTGTCGCATGCTGCACGCGCGGGACGAGCAGCGGTCGCGCCGGGACGGTCTCGCGCCGGCCTGGCGGACGCTGGACTCGGGCAGGCGGGCGATCTGGCCGACCGACGCGGACGCGGGGGGCACCTGGGTCGCGGCCCGCGACGACGGGGTGGTCTTGGCCCTGCTGAACCGGAATATCCCGCCCAACGGGCGACCACCCGGGACGCGATCGCGGGGCGCGGTAATCCCCGACTTGATCGATCTCGATTCGCCCGGTGCGATGCTGGGCGAGCTGGCCCGGACGGACCTGGTGGGCGTGTCGCCTTTCCGCCTCCTGGCGATCGATGCGGGCGGTTCTGGGGCGGTGGTGACCTGGGACGGGCTGGAACTGTCCGCAGCGACCCCGAGCCACGCGCCGTTGTGCCTGGCGTCATCGGGGCTGGGGGACGGGCTGGTCCAGGTCCGATTGCCCCTGTTCGATGAGGTGGTCGGCGCGGATCCGACGCCCGAGCGGCAGGACGCGTTCCATCGGCACCGGTGGGACGATCGCCCCGAGGTTTCGGTCCTGATGAGCAGGCGTGACGCCCGGACGGTGAGCATCACGACCATCGAGGTGGCCCGCGGCGCGGCGCCGACGTTCGAGGTGGAATCGCTGCCCGAGGGCGAGGCGTGGTGCGACCCGGTCGGGGTCGAGTTGGCGGCGTCATCGGGCTCTTGAACGCCTGCGGCGTGGGTTTGTGCCCGCTAGACTAGCCGACCGATGGCAGACTTCATTCAACAGCACGTGACCGGGCAGCTTCTCGTCAGTCTGATCGTGATGGCGGTCGTGGTCCACGTGATCCTCGGATCGGTGACGATCTGCATCTACGGCGAGCGCAAGATCTCGGCCTATATCCAGGACCGCATCGGGCCGAACCGCACCGGGTTCGACTTCGGGCTGCCGGCTTTGGGGTTCCTCAAAGGGTTCCTCGGGCTTGGGCAGGCGTTGGCCGACGGTTTGAAGTTCTTCGTCAAAGAGGACTACCGCCCGACGAATGTGGACAAGATCCTGTTCACGCTGGCGCCGGCGATCTGCATTGTGCCCGCGTTGATCGGGTTCGTGATCCTGCCCTGGGGCGGGGTGTGGGACATGCCCGAGATCACGATCCCGCTGATCTTCATGGACCTGACCGTGGGCGGCGAGGCGGTCCATGTCGCGGGTGCCCACATCAGCATCGGCGTGGTGTATCTGCTCGCGGTCGCGTCGATGGGCGTGTACGGGATCACGCTGGGCGGCTGGGCGAGCAACAACAAGTATTCGTTCATCGGCGGGCTGCGTGCGACCGCTCAGATGATCTCCTACGAGATCCCGATGGGCCTGGCGCTCCTGGCGACGCTGCTGGTCTTGGGCACGTTCATGCCCGAGGAGATCGTGCGTCAGCAGGTCGAGAGCGGGTGGGGCATCCTGTCGATGCCGCTCGCGGCGGTGCTGTTCTACGTGTGCGCGTTGGCCGAATCGAACCGGGCACCGTTTGATAATGCCGAGGCTGAGCAGGAACTGGTCGGCGGCTACCACACCGAGTACTCGTCGATGCGGTTCGCGCTGTTCTTCCTGGCCGAGTACGCCCACCTGATCACGGGCAGCGCGTTCTTCGCACTGCTGTTCCTGGGCGGCTACCACCTGCCGATCCCGGGGCTGAGCCAGCTGACCAGCCCGGAGAACACCGGCATCATCGCGGTGCTGGTCAAGTTCACGGTGTTCTTCACCAAGGCGATGGGCATGGTGTTCTTCGCGATGCTCATCCGCTGGACGATCCCCCGCATGCGCTACGACCAGGTGATGCAGTTGGGCTGGCAGAGCATGATCCCGCTGGGCATGGTGCTGATCGTGGCGACCTCGGTGATGGTCTACCTTGGCTGGACCGGGATGCTCGCGTTGATCGTGATGAACATCGCGGTGGCGGCGGTCGTGCTGATCGCCCAGCCGATCCTGAGCAGGGCGTTCGGCAGCTCGACGGGCAACCGCAAGATCAAGCTGTACGGCTCGCGCTTCAACCCGGTCGAGGGCACCGATGTCTCGGCGGCGCCGACCGATGCGATGGCGCTCGAAGACCGCCCCGTGCAGGGCACCGTGCAGACGACCTGAGTCGGGTGTCTTGAACCCATACGAACGCTGATGGGCGGCTCGCGGTGCGGGCCGCTTATCGCATCGGCACGATGTCGGTCACTCGGACGCGGGTCATCATCGTGGGCAGCAGGTACGCCTCGCCCCGGTGGACGTAGACACGCCCTGAGAGGGAGACCTGGGCGGCGTCGCCGAGTGCCTGGGCGTCGCGCTCGACGCGTTCGAGCAGGCGGCAGGGCAAGACGGTCATCGACGCGGCCGCGAGGCGGTCGTCGGTGTCGTTGTCGAACACGAACAGCCAGGCGCCGCTGCCGGATCGGACCAGGCGCCCGCGTCTGCGGAACACCGGCGTGCCGTCGGGCGCGGTGGCGGCCTGCGAGCCGTCGGTGATGGCGGGTGTTGTGGGCGTCTGCTCGCGGTCCACGCGCGTGGGGGGCGGGGCCTCGGATTCGAGTTCGGCGAGCAAGCCGCGGACCTCGGGGTCGTCGAGGAGCGACTCGATGGTCGGGTCGTCGGCGGGTTCTGTCGCGATCGTGTCGCCCGCGGCGTCGCCTTCGGATTCCGGGGCGGTTTCTTGTTCGGCTTCGGGCTCGGCGGGCGCGGGCCCGATCTGGAACGACGTGACCATGAGGTAGCGCCGGTCCCGGTAGACGAAGACCTCGCCCGAGACTCGGATCTGTTGGGGCGCGCCGTCCAACGTGATCTCGAGGCGGTCCAGGGCTGCGTTGGGCAACGCAAGCATCGGGCCCTCGCCGGGCAGGCGTGCGTCGGTGTCGGGGACGAACACGCTCCGCTCGTTGGGAGCCGGGAGCAGGTAGCCGGGTCGTTCGATCAGGAAGGTGCCCTCGGGTAGGCGGGCGGGCGGGGCGCCGGCGTTGTCCCAGGGCGTGCCGCCGGTGAGTCCGGGCGAGACTGGCTCGGCGGCCTGCTCGCGGGTGGGCATGACCACGCGTTCGGGGCGGATCACGTCGGGCAGCACCCGGTCGGCTTCTTCCAGGCGGTCGGCGACCGACTGGGCAAAGGCCGGGGCGGCGAGCCCGCAGGCGATCAGGAGCACGGCGGCGGCGCGGATCGCGGTCGGGCTGGGTTGGGCGGTCAGTTTGGTGCTCACAGAAATGTTCTCGGCGTCGTGACGGTTGGAAGATGACATCCTACCGTGGTCTTGCCCCACCGTGCGTCCAGGCGGACGATGGGGGCGACATCCCGGCCGTGTGCCTGAGTGGACGAAAGGAGCGGATTGCAAATCCGTTTGGCGAAAGTCACACGTGGGTTCGAATCCCACCGCGGCCTTTAGCAATCACCGATGGGCCTCCCGCAAGGGGGGCCTTGTTCGTGGGTGGGATGCCGCCCTGCCCCCGCCCTCATGGGGAAAGCCCCCGTACCATGCCCGCATGACCGATCCCGTCCAAGCGGCCCAGCAGTTCAAGAGCGATTTCGAGAGCGTCCACGAGCAGGTCGCCCGGATGATGGTGGGCCAATCCGGCGTGATCGACCACGTGCTGACGTGCCTGTTCTCGGGGGGGCATGTGCTGCTCGAGGGCGTGCCGGGCATCGGCAAGACGCTGCTGGTGCGGACGATCGCCCGGGCGGTCAGCCTGGACTTCGGGCGGATCCAGTTCACCCCCGACCTGATGCCGGCAGACATCACCGGAACCACCGTGATCGACGAGCAGGAGGACGAGGCGGGGCGGACACGCCGTGCGTTCCGCTTCCAGCCCGGCCCGGTGTTCAACCAGATCGTGCTGGCCGACGAGATCAACCGCGCGACGCCCAAGACCCAGTCAGCCATGCTCGAAGCGATGCAGGAACGCTCGGTGACGGTCGGCAACGACACCCACCCCCTGCCCGAGCCGTTCTTTGTGCTCGCGACCCAGAACCCGATCGAGCAGGAGGGGACCTACCCGCTGCCCGAGGCGCAGCTGGACCGTTTCTTCTTCAAGGTGCTGGTCGGCACGCCCACGCGGGCCGAGATGAAGGAGATCCTGGCCCGGACCACCGGGTCCTCGACGCCCGAAGTCGACGCGGTGATCGACGCCGAGCGTCTGATCGCCCACCAGGCGTTGGTGCGTCGGGTGCCCGCGGCCGACCACGTCACGGATTACGCGGTCCGCCTGGTCCTGGCGACGCACCCGAGCGGTTCGGTGACGACGACGGAGTCGTACGCGACGCCGATGGTGGACCGGTTCGTGCAGGTGGGGGCCTCACCCCGTGCGGCCCAGTCGATCACGCTGGCGGCCAAGTGCCGGGCGTTGGCGCAGGGTCGCCCGAGCGCCTCGATCGAGGACGTTCAGTCGGCGGCCCTCGCATCGCTGCGTCACCGGGTGCTGCTGAACTTCGAGGCGGGGGCCGAGGGCGTGGACTCGGACGCGATCGTGCAGAACCTGATCGACACGTTGCCGCGGGACGCGGGGTGACGCGAACCGTCGGGCATCGCGTGCGGAGAGGATCTGGCGTGTTGCGTGTATTGATCATCCCGTTGCTGTTGGTCGGCGTTGCCCGGGGCGGCGTTCGTCCCTCGGTCGAGCGTGTCGACGCGATCGTCGGGCATCCGCTGGTGCTGGCGGTGGTGGGCGACGACGCGTCGGATTTCCGGCGCGGGTTCGAGACGCGTCTGGACGACGGGCGGGTGCTCGACAACCGGGTCTACCGCCTGTCGCCGGGCGGGGCGATCGACGCGGGCTGGATCGGATCGGTCACGGCGTGGTCGGCGTTGCCGGCCAAGGAGGCGTTCGCACGCCCGGCGCTGGCGCCAGGAGCGTGGTACGCGGTGATCGCGCTGCCCATCGACGCGGTGGGGCAGGGGCTTTGGATCGACGGCGTGCGCCACGACGTCAACTGGCTGCCCGACCCCGAGCGGGCGGCGTTCGAGTCCGGGGGCGTCGCGCTGTGGGAAAGCCCGGTTCCGGAGATGGCCAAGGACAGCGAGACGCTGGGTGTTGCGTTGGAGGCGTTGGTCGCCGACCCGTTCCAGCGGTGGCGCGTGCGCCTCGTGCGCGACGGCATCGCGCCGGCGGGCGAGCCCGAAAGGACCGGTCCCGATGGCACGGCGCTCGACGCGCTGCGTGATGATCTGGGCGCATCGGATGCCAAGCGGTTCCTGGGCGAGCTGGCACGCTCCCACGAGGCACGGTGGCAGTTGATCTTCGGGCGTTTGGCGTTGATCGATCGCGAGACCGCGGCCCGGATGCGCCGGCGTCTGGGGGGCGTGGCGATGATCGAGGGGCGGTGGGTCCCGTGCTGGGCGCCGGACTCGACGGACCTGCGGGCTTTGCAGTTGGATCTGCTGTCGCCGTTCGTGGACGACCGCACGCGCGAGCTGCGGGCAAGGGCGTGGTTGGATTCGCAGCCCCGGTCGGTCGCGTGGGTGATCGACGACGCGGGTCAATCGCTGGAAGGTCGACGCCTGTCGCCCACGCTGGGGGTGCTGTCGCTGCCGCCCCGCTTGAGCGACCTGCTGGTCGAAGCGCCCGGGCCGATCGGCGGGCCCGAACTGATCACGGTGCCGGCTCGCGATTCGATCCGCTTGGTGTCCAGCGTGCCCATGGTCCAGCGACGCGGGCGCTCGGCGCAGGCGCGGACGAACACGCTCGAGGTGCGCGTGGGGCGGGACGCGGTCCGGGTGGACCCGATCGCCACCGTGGTGGGCGCACTGCCTCCCGGCGTATCGATCGGGCCGATGCACAACGAGTGGACGATGTCGGCGTTCCTGGACGGATCACCAGAAGCGGGGGCGTTGCCCGCGCTCGATCGGGCCACCGCCGGTCTGGTGCGGCGCGTCGCGCCGCTGGGGACGCGTGACGCGGTGTCGGGCTGGTCGGTGTACCTGGCGTGTTCGGGGTCGGACCTTGAAGGTGACGCGGTGACCGTGTGGACGGGTCCGTTCGGGTTGCCGCGCGGCGTGTGGCGGGTGCTCCCAGACGGCTCGGTGCGCACGCTGTTCGGGCCCGCGCCCGAGCGGGCGACGGCGGTGCCGACCGCGAACGGCTGGGCGATGGACCTGCGTCTGCCGGCGTCGGTGATCGGGCCCGACGGCGTGCTGCGCCTGGGTCTGGAGCGCGAACACGATGGCGGGCGGACGAGCTGGCCGCGTCGTGTGTTGCCCTGGCAGGACGAACCCGGGCGGATGCCGATCGATACGCGGGTGTGGTCCGGGTTCTGAGCCTGGTGCCGGGCGAGCGGCCCGTCAGATCAGATCCTGGCGCGGGCGGCGTGGACGAAGAACTCGGCGGTCATGAATGCCAGCGCGAGCAACAGCGCGATGGGCCAGAGTTCGCGCCGCCCGGAGCGTGCCGGGTCACCCGCGTTGGGCGTGTTGCCGCTGGGTGCGCCGAAGTCAGCACCGGGCCCGATGGCGAGCATCGACTCGGGGGCATCGAGCATCGAGACGCCCGCGGTGCGCTGCGTGCTGCCCTCGAGCTGATAGACGCCCGCGCGTTCGGCGGGACCGAGGGTTGCGACGCCGCGGGCAGTGCCCGGGGCGCTGAGTTCGATCGGGCCGACCGCGCGGACGACCTCGGCGGTGGAGGGGGCCTCGAACGGCTGGGTGGTGGTGATAACGCTGCCCTCGCCTCGGGTGCCGGGGGCGAGTCGCTCGAACGACTTGGCGACGAAGAGCGACATACCGACCTCGACACCCCAGTTGGACCGCTCGAGCGGGAACGCGACGCGGATGTGGCGCCTGCCGCCCGCGATCGTCTCGGTGAAGACAGGTCCTGAAGACGATTCGGCGAGCACACTCACGCCCGGCACGCCAGCGCCCGGTAGCACCACGGCCCGGTCGTACACGACCGGCGCGAGCGTCACGTCGCGGAGCGCCGGGTGGGCACGATCCCAGGCGACGACGCGTTCGCGTCCGGTGCGGAACTCGGGCGGGTTTGCTGTATCGCCGGTGGGCCAGGCGCTCGCGAAGCCCAGCGTCGGGACGGGCGGCAGGCTGGCGGGCGTGACACGGTCGTAGATCACCAGGTCGGCGCCGCGGAGGGCGTTCAGATCGGTCGGCGGGTGGACGGAGAACGCGTCCGGTGCCAGCGCCTCGACCACGTCGAGCAGGAACGGGTCGGCCCGGCCCTCGGGCGCGTAGACGAGGGTCCGCGGCGGGCTGGGGTCGGGGATCGAGACCCAGGCGGCGTCGTCGGTCGCGAGCGCGTCGGGGCGATCGCGGTGGTCGAGCGATACGGTGATCAGTCGTTCGCCGGGTGCCTCGATGTTGATGGTGCGTGTCAACGAGCCGGGTGCCCCGGGCGACGCGGCGGGGACCTGCACGGGCAGGCGGGCGGGCGAAGCCCCCGCGTCGATGCTGACGATGAGGCCGATGGGGCGCGACGCGTTGGAGACCAGGCGCAGGAACACGCGGGCGGTGCCGGGGTCGTCGGGGTCGCGGCTGGCGTGCAGGGCGGCGATGCCCGCGTTGTCGGCGGATGTGTCGGCAGCCGGGATGATCTCGCCGCGGTGCCCGACGAGGTCCGAATGGTCCAGCGAGCCCGCGTCGGTGAAGACCCAGAGGCTGGGATCGTTGCGTCTCTCGTATGGGATCGGTTGGGTGTCGGCGTTCTCGTCGCCATCGGTCGTGTCGGTGGTGGCGGGTGCGGTGTCCTCCATCGACGCGAGCAACTCGCGGAGCTTTGGTGTGTCGCCGGGCTGGTCTGTTGGCGTGATCGAGCGGACCGCGCCCAGGGCATCACCGATCGATCGCGTCGGCGCGAGCACGAGCGAGGGGGCGGCCGCGTATCGGACGACCGCGATCTCGGGCGTGCGGTCCGCCCGGCGCAGGGCCCGGATCCGGTCCTCTGCCTGGGCGATGGCCCGCTCGAAGCGCGTCTGCCCGCCCGGGGTCGTCGCCCGCATGGAGGCGGTCGCGTCGATCACGACGACCACGCGTGAAGCGCCCGAGCCGCCCGCGCCAAGCACCGGGCGTCCGATCGCCAGGGCGAGGAAGAGTACGGCGAGCGCTTGGAGAATCAGCAGCGCGGTCAGGCGGGGTCGACGCCAGGGCGTGTTGACCTCAAGGTCTTGGGCGGCGTTCTTCCAGAGCAGCGTCGACGAGATGCGCAGCGGCTGGCGGCGCAGCTTGAGGGCGTGCAGCAGCACCAGCCCGCCCAGCCCGAGCAGGCCCGCGAGCAGACCGGCCAGCGGGGCGAGCAGGGTCATCGGTCCTTGCCCTGCCCGGTGCCTGTGCTCCAGCCGGGCACGGGGGGCGGCTGCCCGATCACGCGCGGGGTCTGGTCGGGCTGCGGCTTCGGCGGGCGGTAGCGCCGGCAGACCACGAAGATCTCTCGGCTCATCTCACGCGTCGCGTCGGGCTTGAGGGGCTTGGCCTCCTCGAAGCGGGCTTTGCAGTTCTTGATCAGTTCGGGCGTGCCGCCGCCCTCGAGGACCTTCATGACGCAGTGCCCGCCCTTGCGGAGCAGCACGGGCAGGCGGTCGACGATCTCGGCGCAGAGGCGGGCGGACATGAAGTCGTCGCCCGCGCCGGAGGTGTTGGGCGCCATGTCGGAGAACACGCCGTCGAAGCGGGCTTGCTGGCCCGGCTTGTTTTGATCGAGGCCTTCGAGAAGTTCGGCGGGGTCGATGGTGGTGAAGTCGCCGACCACGGTGCGGACGTTGTCGGGCATTTCATGGGTGACGGGCTTGAGATCGATGCCGTAGACCGTGCCCTTGCTGCCGACGCGCTCGGAGAGGACCTGGAGCCACGAGCCCGGGGCACACCCGAGATCGAGCACCCGACCGGCCCGCTGGACCACGCGGCGCTTGTCGTCGATCTCCATGAGTTTGTAGGCCGAGCGGGCGAGGTAGCCCTCGCGCTTGGCTTGGCGGAAGTATTTGTCTTGGAGTACGCGTTTGGCCATCGGGCGATGGTAGGGGACGCGCTCGCCTTATCTGCCGAACACGACGTAGGCGTGGGTCCAGTGGTGGGGGGCCCAGGTCTGGCCCCGACCCTCGTTGAGGTACTCGTCGAGGGCGTACCCGACGGTCAGCGCCTGCCCTTCCGAGATCAGGTGGGAGACGTCCACCGCCCAGGGCAAGACCAGCGACCCGGGGGCCCAGCCGGCCCGGTCGAACTTCCAGGTGCCCCGCTGCGGGCGGCAGGGGTTCAGGTACACGTCCTCGGTCCACAGGTTGTCGTACTCGATCACCTCGCCCGAAGCGGACGAGACGGTCATCGTGCGTCCGAGCGGCATGAACTCGCCGGCGTTGCCAGAGTTGGGCGACATGCCGTGCCCGGTGGCGGTGACGTAGACCGTGGCGCGGGTCGCGCCGGGCGGCGGCGTGATCACTCGATCGACGAAGGTCTTCGAGGGCGGGTTGTCCGGGTTGCCGATCTCGACGTCGCCGGTCCAGAGCGGCACGACCGCGATGGGATCGTGGTCGGGCTCGCCCGGGTAGAAATCCAGGTCGAGCGAGACGAGCCATCCCTTCATATAGGTCCCGATGTCCACGCCGATCGTGCGTTGGTCGCGCATCAGCGGCAGCAGGTGGGTCACGTCGGCTTTCCACGTCCAACCCTTGCGGAAGGGCGTGATGAAACGGAGCAGTTCGTAGCGGGTGTCGTCTTCTCCGTCCTCGCCCGGCTGCCAGAGGTAAAAGACGCCCTTCTTGTCCCAGTGGTCGTATCCGACCTCGGGCTCGCCCAGCGTGAAGGTCGCGACTACGCGGGCGACGTTCTCAGGGATGTTCGAGAAGTCGGTCTCACCCTTGGGTGTGCGGTCGCCGCCGTGCACGAAGTATGCGTCGAAGACGTTGACGCGGACGGGATCGACCGGCACCGGCGCGGGCGAGGATTCGTCGGGAACCAGCACGAGTTGTTCGGCTTGGACGACCTCATCGACCGCGCCGTGCGAAGCGCCTGCAACGAACGGCTCGACGCCGAACAACGCGAAATCGTCCAGCACCACCTCATCACCGACGGTGATATCCAGCAGCGCGGCGCCCACCACAAATCGCAACTCGGCCGAGACGGCGACCGGCTCGCCCGTGCGGTATTCGACCGGGCAGAGCATGTTGTGGACCTCGACGCCGTCCACGTGTACGGAGACCTCACGCTGCGGGCGGTCGTACCAGTTGCCGGCTTCGTCGAACCAGCCCATGGGGTACTTGGGCTTGCCGTCTTCGCCCTCGACGACCTCGGTCTCGGTCGGCTGGGGGTTGTGCGTGTCGAAGCCGATCCCGATCGTGTACGGCGCGTTCGGTTCGTCCCAAGAGAACGAGTCCGGGCGAATCAAGCCGCGGGGGTACTCGCCGGCGTCGAACAGCACGATGCCCGCGCCCTTCGAGACCACGTCCTGCTCGGGCGTCGGGAAAACGAACGACGCGTCGACGCGCACGCTCGCGGGGATCGGGTCGGCAGCCGCGTGGAGCGGCGGCGCGAGCGAGGCGGAAAGGATGCACGCGGCGATGGCTGCTCGGTTCATGGGGCAAGCATACCGGATTCGGGCCCGCTTTAGCCCTCGGCGTCGATCTCGCGGAACACCGGTTCGCGGGTCGTGGTCGGCGCGGGCTCGGGCGTGACGCGATCGATGGGGACCTGGATCTCCCACCACTGGTTCCGCCCGGGCACGTTGGGCCCGTTGTAGCCCAGCACACGGGGCATACCGGCACGCTCCCACTCGGGCGACGCGGCGATCCACGTATCCAGCTCGTCGGCGAGCGTTTCCCACGTGTTCTGCCCGCGACGCCCCTGCACGCCCAGCGACAGGTACGTCATCGGCTCGGTGTCGACGATGACCACGCTGCCGTCCTCGCCGGTCGGCCCGTCGGAGAGCTGGTGGTAGAGGAAGGACATGGTCCACCGATCGGGCTCGCCGTCGTCGTTGTCGTCGCTGACCTCCATCTCGACCGGCGCGGTCATGGCGATGTCGTTGCGGCTGATGTGCTGGAACAGCGGCCAGAAACCGTTCTGTCCGTTGATGCCGCGCCCCGAGCCGCTGGTGAACTCCGCCCGGCGGACCGAGGCGTAGTGCTTGACTTCGTACGCCCCGGGCGCGGTCGGCGCCGGATAGCCCACGGGCAGCTTGGTGTCGGTCATCACCGGGCCGGCCGAGTACAGCGGGCCTTCCGGACCTTCGCGGGACTCGAGCTCATGCTCGGGCTCGCCCGCGACGCGGAGGGTCCACGAGCCCGAGTCCATGGCCGAGGCTTCGGGGGGCATCATCGTGGTCGATGCCGCCGGATCGGTCTGGTTAGCTTGTGGGGTCATCAGAATGAGCATGGCAAGGGCCGAAATCAGCATGGGTTCACCTCGGTGCGGAGTTCGCGCCCGGGATGCCCGTGGATTCGGTGCCTCAGGAATCGATCGAGACAGAGTTGTGGCGGATCAACTCGCCCGAGTGGTTGTTGGATAGCAATGACTGACGGGCTCGATGCCAGTCCAACTCAACGAGCTAGTGGGGTACTTCCTTGACCGCGTTGCGGTTCCAGGCGGGCACGCGGACGACGATCTCTTCGTCGCCTTTCACGAAGCACTGGCACGACAGGCGGCTGTTGATCTGCAGGCCAGGGGCCTCTTCGACGCGGTCGTCTTCTTCCTCTTCGGGCTCGCTGAGTTGGTCCATCCCGCCCTCAACGTAGACGTGGCAGGTCGAGCAGGCGCAGACCCCGCCGCAGGCGTGCTCGATGTTGATCCCGTTGTCGAGGGCGACCTCGAGGAGGTGCTCGCCCTTGGCGGCCATGAACGTCTGCTCGGTCGCGGCGGGGTCGCTGCCGGTGTAGTGGTCGTCGTCGATCAGATCCGCGGGGTTCTCGAGGATGTACCTGACCTTGACGGTCTTGGGCCCGTGGTCGTGGTCGGAGTGTCGCATATGCATGGGCGGCTCGCTCGCGGCTGCGTCCGGATGGACGATTCGCGTGGTAAAAATCGGACCAGTTGGTTGGAATCATTCTATGCTTGCGGCGTCGCCCCGGGATCGGTTCGGGGTCAGAACCGGGGACGATCGGGCGGGAGCGTGCGTGCTGGCAGGGCAGGGACAGTCTGAGAGCGGACGCCCGATCGGGCTGACCGTGATCGCGCCGGCGTGCGACGAGGCGAGCAACATCGGGCCGCTCGTGCGCCGCGTGGGCGATGCCTGCGCCCGGACCGGGCGGTCCTTCGAGTTCATCGTAGTGGACGACGCGTCGGGCGACGGCACGCCCGATGCGGTCCGGGCGATGATGGAGCGCCACGACTGGCTGCGTCTGGTCTCGCTGCCCAAACCCGAGAAGCGCACGAGCAACGGGCAGTCGGCCGCGTTCGAGGGCGGGATCGAGGCGGCCCGGGGGACACTGATCGCGATGCTCGACGCCGACCTGCAGAACGACCCCGGCGACCTGCCCGGGCTGATCGAGACGATGGACGCGACCGGCGCGGATCTAGTGCAGGGCGACCGCACGCGGGCCAGGCGGGCGGGCGACGCGTGGATCAGGCGGATTGGATCGGGTGTGGGGCGTCTGGCGCGACGCGTGATCCTGAGCGACCCGACCCGGGACACGGGCTGCTCGCTCCGCGTGATGACGCGTGAGGTCGCGGCGGCCCTGCCGCTGGACCTGCGGGGCATGCACCGGTTCATCCCCGTCACCGCCCGCGCGATGGGGTTCACGGTGGTGGAGGTCGAGGTCTCGCACGGGCCGCGTCACTCGGGCACGACCAAGTACGGCATGGGCATCTCGTCGCGGGCCATCCCGGGGCTGATCGATTGCTTCGCGGTCCGCTGGATGATCGGGCGCGTCTGGAAGCCCGCGGCCAGAGCCGAGGGGCGACCGCCGGCGCCCGCTTCGGCGGTCGAAGCCAAGGCGGGGCGGCAGCGGGAAGAAGCCGTCCGGTGAAGCCCGGACCGGTCATCGCGATGCTGCTGCTGCTGTTCCTGGGTATGTGGCTAGTGCTCCAGCCCACGCTGCACCGCGAGGCGTATGACCTGGATGTCCGTGTCGGCTCGATGGAGATCTTGCTGAGTCGCGTCGACGATGGGACTGGCGTGGGCGGAACGCACTACGAGGTCATCGCGCCGCCCGAGCACGCGGGTCGTCGGCTCGGGCCCGAGGAACTCGACGCGTTCCTCGCTGACCGCATCGCCGAGTGGGAGGCCCGCCCCTGGGTCGCACGCCTGCTGCTGGGCTTTTTCAACGTGTCGGCCTGGTCGAGCTTCGTCTGGGTCGCGGTGGGGCTGGTCGGGCAGGGTGCGTTCTTCGGGCGGATGATGATCCAGTGGGTGATCTCGGAGCGGTCGCGGGTTTCCACGGTGCCCGAGTTGTTCTGGTGGCTGAGCCTGCTGGGCGGTTTGACGCTGTTCGTCTATTTCGTCTGGCGTAAGGATGTCGTCGGCGTGCTGGGGCAATCCACGGGTATTGTGGTGTATGCCCGCAACCTGCGGCTGATCCGCAAGCAACTCCGCGCCCAAACGGCTCGGCTCGAAACCGAGCCCGCCCCGATCAAGGAAGGCATCGCATGAGACTGATCATGGACGGACAGACGGTGGCCGACGACGTGGCGGGGGTCTCTCAGGCGATCGACCTGGCGCGCGACAAGGCCGCCCAACTCGGGCGCCTGATCATCGAGGTGAAAGCCGACGGGCAACCCGCCGACGGGCTGCTCGACACGCTGCCCGAGGACGCCGCGGGCGTGGGCGAGCTTGGTGTGGTCACCGCCGACAAGGGCGCGTTTTTGGGCGAGACGCTGCACGACGCGAAGGACGCGCTGGACCGCGTCCGTGTCGATCAGAAGCAGGCGAGCGGCATGATCGACCAGGGGCAGGTCCAGGACGCGATGGACAGCCTGCGGGGTGTCATCGAGGGATGGCAGAGCGTCCGCACGGTGGTTGAGCAGTCGGCGATGCTGCTGGAGGTCGACCTGCACACCTTCGACCTGGGCGGCGTCCCGGCGGCCGAGACGGTCGCAGGTTTCGCGGGCGACCTGGTGGGGCTGCGCGACGCGGTGAGCAACGAGGATTGGTCGGCGCTGGGCGACGTGCTCGGCTTCGAACTCGAGGAGCGTGCCGAGTCCTGGAACGGGCTGCTGGACGCGTTGATCGCGCATGCTCGTCCGGGTGCGGGCACGGGCGACGGGGCCGCACCGGCGTGACATCGGAGCCGATGACCAACCCGGCCAACCCGATCGACGAGCTGATGGAGCGTGCGTCGCGGACGCTCTACGAGACGCGATATTTCGACGCGGCCGCGCTGTGCGTGGAGGGGTTGATGCAGGCGCGTGCCAGCGACGACTTCGCTCGGATGGCCCGGATCTGCCTGCCCTTGCAAGAAGCGCGTCGGTGGATCCGCCAGACGGCGCTGGACACGGGCGCTGTGCGCATGATCGCGCGGGCGTCGGATCTCACCGATCCGTTCGAGCCCGGGTGTTACCTGGTGCAGCCGCCGATGGTGGGGGTGGATGCACGCCAGCTGCGGTGGCGTGTCTGGGAGGCGGGGGTGCCCGTATTCGTTTTGTGCCGCGAGCCGACGACGCGCGAGGGGCTGTGCCCGATCGTGGGCGTGGGCGAGCGGGTGGTGCGAGTACGTCTCGACGAGCCCGAGCAGACCGACGCGTCGTGGTTCGCCGAGGCGGGCGAGGCGCTGGGTGATCGCGCGATCGTCGACGCCGAGGCGGCTGGCGAAGCGGATGACCCGCCCGCGTGGCGCGTGGACGACCTGCTCGACCGGATCGAGGCGGCCCCTGATCACGAGAAGTTGATCCAGGCCCTGGCCCGGGCCTGCAAGGACGCGATCGGCACGACCACGCCCGCCGATCGGCGCCGCAGGCGTGGTTTCGACGATCCGCGGTCGTTCTGAGCCAAAGAAACCGGGCACTTGGATACCGAGTTTGGGCCACCTCTGGGCTGCGGATGCCCCAAAACCGCCCTCAGAGCCTAGAAATCGCCGATTGGTTAGTATTTACTTGCAACAATTGCCCCTCTTTGGGAGTATGTGTCAGCAGAGACCGGTCTGTGCCGGTACTCATCTCAGCGGGCGAGGGTCTGCGGAAGGAGCACAGCGATGGCACACAGCATTTCACGCGTCGGACGGATCAAGCGGGCGGCTTCGCTCGGGCTGGCGTCCTCGGCGTTGGTCCTGGTCGGCTGCAACAACGCCGGCGAGGGGGCTTTCGGCGGGGCGGCCCTCGGGGCGCTCTCCGGGCTGGCGATCGGGTCGCTGAGCGGGAACGCCGGCGACGGGGCCGCGATTGGTGCCGTGTCGGGCGCTGTCATCGGCGGGTTCGTGGGCGACCAGAACGAGCGCAACCGGCGCAGCAGCTACCCACGGAGCCGTTCCAGCGACTATGGCTACGACTCTGGGTATCACCGCGACTCGGGCTACTCCCGATCACGCCGCAGCGGCGGCTACCACCGCGACCCGTGGTGGGACGACGACTGCGACTGGTAGCACGTAGGTCATCCAATCAGTGAATCACTGCAGGGGCGGCCTCCGATCGGGGCCGCCCCTACGCTTGCGCCCTATGCCAGACCCAGCGCTCCTCGAGACGTTCCCCACCCCCTCCGACACGCCGTTCGTGATCGAGCACGTGTCCGAAGAGTTCACCAGCGTGTGCCCCAAGACCGGGCACCCGGACTTCGCCGATGTGCTGCTGCGGTATCAGCCCGGTAGCGCGAGCACCGGCGGGACCTGCGTCGAGCTCAAGAGCCTGAAGTTGTACTACCAGAGCTTCCGCAGCGAGGGCATCTTCTACGAAGCCGTGACGAATGCCATGCGTGACGACCTGGTCGCGCTGATGGACCCGGCGTGGCTGCAGATCGTGACGATGTGGAAAGGTCGCGGCGGGATCAAGAGCGACATCCGCGCCGATCACGGCGACGTGCCGGGGCAGTATCTGGGGCGGTGATCGCGCCGGCGACGCCTTACGGGTAATCCTGCTTGGTCGGGCGGATGACGCTGGTGCTCAGGTGCACGCCCGCGGGCTGTTTGGTAATGAAGCCGATGAGCCTTGCGATGTCTTCGGGCGTGAGCACGGGCGCGAACTTGTCCATCATGGTGCCGAACGATTCGGGGTCGTAGCCGGCCACGCCCTGGAACTCGGACGCGACGATGCCCGGCTCGATCAGCGAGACACGGATGCCCTTGGGACCCAGTTCCCTGCGGGCGGCTTCGGCCAGCGATCCGATCGCGAACTTGGTTGAGCCGTACATGGACGAGAAGGGCGAGATGTGTCGCCCGACGTTGGAGCCGAGGACGACGATGTCGGCGGCGTGCTTTGGCCAGTCGCGTTTTGCTTGGAGGTCGATCATGCGTCGCCCGGCTTCACGGAGCAGCTTGGCGGCCCCGAGGTAGTTGATGCGGATCATCTCGTCCCACTGTTCGGGGTCGCTGGTCATGATCGAGCCGGCGAGGCCCCGCCCGGCGTTGATGACCACCAGATCGACCGGGCTGCCGAACTTGGTTTCGGGCTCGTCGAGCATGGCGTGGATGACGGTCTCGTCGGAGGCATCGCCCGCGACGGCGATCGCCCGGTCGTCTGTGGGCCCCTGGTCGCGCCGGTCGGCGAGTTCTTGGACGAGGGCGACCAATCGGTCCTCACGCCGGGCGTTGACGGCCACCCGGGCCCCCAGCGTGGCCAGCTCGCGGGCGGTGGCCTGCCCGATGCCGGCGCTGGCGCCGGTGATCAACGCGACTCGGGACGACAGCGGGCGGTTGGGCATCGAGGACCTCCTGGATCGATACAGATAGGTGGACACAGATCCGGCTGGACGGTCACGGATCCGGGCGAACCCGACCGGGTGAATCCGACTACTGATTCAAGTGTATCGATGGGCAATGCGATAGGATCACGGCATGAGCACACGCAAGGCGATCATCGGGGCGGCGGCGGCATCTGGGCTGCTATTGACAGCGGGCGGGCTCGGCGGCTGCCGGGTGTTCCGAGACAGGGGCGGGGACCAGGACGCCGCGCAAGCGTCCGAACCGGTCACCCAGCCCGTCTCACAGGCCATCGGCGATGGCACACCGACCACGGTGGTGGTCGACGAGCGCCCCAGCACACGCTATCAGGTCGATGAGCGTCCGCCCGTCGCGCTGGATGATGACCCGGTGATCCGCGAGCCGGCGATCACGCCCGACGATCTGATCACGACCGAAGGCGGTGCGCCCGCGACCCGCGAGGAGCGGGCGCTCGCGTCGGCGAAGGAACTGCGGGCGATGGGCGACATCAGTTCTGCGCTGGCCGAGCTGGAGCGGGCGATCGCGATCAACCCGCGGTTCACGCCCGCGCTGCTCGAAGCGGGCGATCTGCACATGGAGATGGGCGAGGTTGCGTTGGCCGAGCGGAGTTATGCCGCCGCGGCGCGGGCCGAGCCGCGCAACTTCGAGTCGCAGTACCGCCACGCGGTGGCGCTGGCGGCGCTGAACCGTTCGAACGAGGCGGTGCGTGCGTACCTGCGGGCGCTGGCCGTTCGACCGAGCGAGTTCGACGCGATGCTCGGTCTGTCGACGGTCCACCTCGAGGCGGGCGATTCGGATCAGGCGTTGCCCTACGCCGAGCGGGCCGCCCGTTCGCGTCCCAAGTCCGGGCCGGCCCGGATGCACCTGGGCACGGTGCTGGCGGCGCTCGATCGGCACGAGGAGGCGGTGGTCGAATATCGCCAGGCGGCCGAGCTGCTGCCCAAGCCCGCGCCGGGCCTGCTGCTGAACATGGCCGAGAGCTTCAGCGTGCTCGGTCGCTATGCCGAGATGGTGGGTGCGCTGCGTGAGGTGGTGGTCGCCGCCCCAAGCCCGGTGGCGTTCGAGCGGTTGGGCTCGGGCCTGTTCCGCCTCCGTCGCTACGAGGAATCGCTCGACGCGTTCCGTTCGTCGGCCGAGTACGACCCGTCGTACACGCCCGCGCTCAACGGCATCGCGGTGTGCGAGCTAAACAACTACCTCTGGTCGGGCAAGGAAGACGGGCAGGCACGCGAGCGTGCTGTCGACGCGATGCGCCGTTCGCTGCGGATCGATCGCAGCCAGCCCAAGATCGTCGAGTTGCTGCGTCGCTACGTCAACGCCGCCCCGCAGGAGCGTGGCTGATCGTCAACAATCGATCGGTCGCCGGATCGTGACCCGGCGTTTTTAGCAGCCGGCGTTGAACAGCTGGATGTACATCGCGACATCGAAGAAGTTCAGATCGCCCTCGCCCGTCAGGTCCGCCGCCGGATCGCCCGCGCTGAAGCGCGAGATGTAGGTGCTGATATCGAAGAAGTTCAGCACGCCGCAGGGCGGTGCCGTGTCGGCACGGCACTGGTTGTCGGTCTGGGATCGGCTTACCCACGTGACCATGTTCCCGAAGAGCAGCTGGAAGTTGGGGTCCTGGATCTGGGCGGTGCCGATGGTGGTCGAGAAATTCACGACGCGCCCGCCGCAGATGTCCCACCCGACCGCGGCGCCCCCGGTCTCGTTGCCCGAGACCCAATCCGAGTCGTAGAACACGGTCGCGTCGTTACGCGGGCGGAGGAACGTCTCCGTCCCGCTGAACGAGGTCAGCGGCATGGTGAACGCGTTGGGCAAGCCGTCGGTCAGGAACGGTTCGGGGGTGTTGAGGGTGAACGTGATCTCGGCCGTCGATCTGAACGCGGCGTTGGGCTCCACGGGCATCGCCGCGGCGAGCACCTGGAACACGGAGCGGGCCTGGACCATCCAAACGACCCACTCCGAGAAGATGATCCCGCCGCCGCCCTGGGTGAAGTCGAGGATCATGGACTGGGCCTCGACGGGCATGTCGCTCTGTGTCCAGTTGCCGTTGCCTTGGATGTAGAGCACGTCGAACGGGCTGAGATCGACGTCGGTGTCGAACTCCCAGTAGTTGGGCCCGATGGTGGCGTTGTGCCCCTGGTTCGAGAGGGCGGTGACGAGTTCGGCGTCGGTCGCGGGCGAGCCAGCCGAGACGATGAGCACCTCCCCGGCTTGGCAAGTAGCTGCGGCGACGAACGTGAGCAGTGCGGCGATCTTCATGTTTCCCCCCGATTCCGTGGCAGAACTCCCAAGGCACGAGCCTCCAGTTGACTCGATCGGCGCGCACGGATCAAGCGTCGGTGGGCGGGGCACGAGAGAATCTCGCGTGCCCGGGCGATGAAAAAGCCCCTCGGTGTGAGGGGCTTGTGTGATGCGTGGGTGCTGTTCGCGTCGGGTTAGGGGAAGATCCCGCGGACGCGGTAGACGTCGCCGATGTGCTCGAGCGCCGTGGAGAACGCGGCGTTGCGTAGCGAGCACTTGAGCTTGTTGCGGTTCGCCAGCGTGCGCTGGGCGGCAATGACCATGTGCCGGTTCAGTTCGCGGTCGACCTGCTCGGCGGACCAAGTCACGGCGTTCTTGTTCTGTACCCATTCGAAGTACGAGACGGTCACGCCGCCCGCGTTGGCGAGGATCGCGGGGATGACCTCGATGCCCTTCTCGGTGAGCCTGCGGTCGCCCGAGGGGTCGCAGGGCGCGTTGGCGGCTTCGGCCATCACCTTGCAGTCGAGCCAGTCGGCCTGCTTGGCTTTAATCATCTGCTCGAGCGCGCCGGGGATGAAGACGTCGACCTTGGTGCGGTAGAAGTCTTCCTCGTTGACCGCGTCGGCCTTGTCATAACCCGCGATGCCGCCGGTCTTGAGGTTGTGGTCGAAGAGGTCGTGGCAGTCAATGCCGTTCTCGTTCTGGATGTAGCCGGTGTGGTCGGCGACGGCGACGATCTTGGCGCCCATGTCCTGCAGAATGCGCCCGCCCCAGCCGTTCACATTGCCGAAGCCCAGGAGGCTGACCTTCATGCCCTGCAGCGGGATGCCGATGCCCGGGAGCATCTCGGCGAGGGTGTCGGCGACGCCCTGGCCGGTGGCTTTCTCGCGACCGGCCGAGCCGCCGAACTCGACGGGCTTGCCGGTGACGACGCGGAGGGCGTCGTGGTGCTGGTGGGACGAGGACATCATGTAGGTGTCGGCGAACCAGGCCATGATCTGAGAGTTGGTGCCGACGTCTGGCGCGGGGATGTCCACGTCCGGGCCGATCTGGTCCATGATGGCCGAGCAGTAGCGCCGGGACACCCGTTGCAGTTCACCCTCGGACAGCTCGCGGGTGTTGACCTTCACGCCGCCCTTGCCGCCGCCGAATGGGATGCGGACCAGGGCGCACTTCATGGTCATGAGGAAGGCGAGCGATTTGACGTCATCGAGGTGGACGTCGGGGTGGAAGCGGAAGCCGCCCTTGTAGGGGCCGCAGGCGTTGTTGTGCTGGATCCGGTAGCCCTTGAAGAGCTTGTGGTGCCCGTCGTCCATTTTGACGGGGAAGTGGACCATGATCTCGTTCTTGGGCTGAGCGAGGATGATCCGGGTGCGGTGCTTGAGATTGATCAGCTCGGCCGAGTCGAGCATGGTGTTGACGGTCTGCAGGTAGAGGTTGTCGGGGTCGCTGGGGAAGCCGAGCTCCTCGGTGACGGATCCGCGTGGGAGTTCGCTGGTCATGGTGGCACTCATGGGTTCTACCTGCCTGTTCTGATCACCCGGCGAATGCGGGGTGTTCGGGCGCCCGACGGGGAATCCGGCGGGCTGGATGGACCGGCGGTTTCCAAGCCGCCGGATCGGTGCGCGTCCCTCACGCGCGCCGAGCGTCGATGATACCCCCCCTCGGCAGGCATCTCGGCCCTGGGACATCGGCCCGATGCACGCAACCTCTTTCATTATCTGTCCTTTGTGCGATTTTCTGATCGACGGTTCGCGGGGGGGCGGGCTAGACTTTCGACCCGGCTCGTCCCATCAAGGACGGGTTGGGATAGGCCGAGACCGGGTGGGCGGATGGTCCGCCAAGCCCGGACCGAACAAGGCTTTGAGCGCCCCGTTCCGCGGGGCTCCCGCGCCCGACCGCTCAGGTGGTGGCGCGGGGGACGCCAAGCCCGCGGCGACCATCGGCCGGTCGCAGAGCGGCAGCGCGTCCGATCCCGGCGAGCGTCCACGACGCACCGGGGAGAGGAACCAGTACATGATCGATGAGACGCTGATCGCTTCACTCGGGGTTGCCGATGACGAGACCATGGCCCTGCTGGGCGAGGTCTTCGGGACATCCGAGGACGAAACGCGGATGGACGACATCCTGATCGACCAGGCCAACGACCTCCGGGCTGGCAAGCTGATCAAGGGACGCGTGATCGGGTTCGCAGGCGACGACGTGGTCGTCGACGTCGGGCTCAAGAGCGAAGGCCTGATCCCCCGCGAAGAGTTTCCCGATCTCAACGAGCTCCGCGTGGGCGACCAGATCGACGTGCTGCTCGAATCGCTCGAGGGCGACGGCGGGCTGATCCAGCTCTCGAAGCGCAAGGCCGATCGCCAGATCGCCTGGCAGCGCATCGTCGATACCTCCAACGAGGGCGACGAGATCGAGGGCACCGTGATGCGCAAGATCAAGGGCGGCCTGCTCGTCGACATCGGCGTGCCGGTCTTCATGCCCGCGTCGCAGGTCGACATCCGTCGCCCGCACGAACTGGGCGATTTCATCGGCCGCAAGATCCGGGCCGAGATCCTCAAGATCGACACCGAGCGTCGCAACATCGTGATCTCCCGTCGCAAGCTGATCGAGCGCGAGCGTGAGTCGGCCAAGAGCCGCCTGATGGAGACCATCAACGAGGGCGACATCGTCACCGGCACGGTCAAGAACATCGCCGACTTCGGCGCGTTCGTGGACCTGGGCGGGATCGACGGGCTGCTGCACATCACCGATATGTCCTGGGGGCGGATCAACCACCCCAGCGAGCTGCTCCGCATCGACGACAAGGTCGAGGTCAAGGTCCTCAACATCGACCGGGAGAAGGAGAAGATCGCCCTGGGTCTCAAGCAGACCGAGTCGAGCCCCTGGGAAGAGATCGAAGCCAAGTTCCCCGTCGGCTCGCGCATCAACGGTGCGGTCGTCAACATCATGTCCTACGGCGCGTTCGTGCGGCTTGAGGACGGGATCGAGGGCCTGGTCCACATCTCCGAGATGTCCTGGACCCGGCGCGTCAACCACCCGTCCGAGATGGTTAACGTCGGCGAAGAGGTCGACGTCGTCGTCCTCGAGATCGACAAGAACAAGCACGAGATCTCGCTGGGCATGAAGCAGACCGAGGTCAACCCGTGGGAGCTCGTCACCGAGAAGTACCCCCCCGGCACCCTGGTCAGCGGCACCATCCGCAACCTGGCCAACTACGGCGCGTTCGTCGAGATCGAGCCGGGCATCGACGGCCTGCTCCACATCTCGGACATGTCGTGGACCAAGAAGGTCACGCACCCCAACGAGCTCTACAAGAAGAGCGACGAGGTCCAGTGCGTGGTGCTCGAGGTCGACCAGGACAAGCAACGCATCAGCCTGGGCATCAAGCAGCTCACCGAGGATCCGTGGCACGAGGCCATCCCCGGCGCGTACCAGCCCGGCATGGTCGTGCGTGGCAAGGTCACCAAGATCACCAACTTCGGCGTCTTCGTCGAGCTCGAGGATGATCTCGAGGGCCTGCTGCACATCTCCGAGCTGGCCGACCACAAGGTCGAGAACCCGCAGGACGTGGTCGGGCAGGACGAGGAGATCGACGTCAAGATCCTCCGCGTCGACACCGCCGATCGCAAGATCGGTCTCTCGCTCAAGCGGGCCCAGTGGGGCGACGCGACGGGCGGCGGCGAGGGCGAAGGCGGCGGCGGCGAGCCCGGCGCTGGTGGCGGTATGGGCAAGCCCGGGCCCGCCCGCGGCGGCATGGACGACCACGGCGCCATGGGCACCGACAAGATCCAGTTCTGATCCGGACCGGATGGGTCCACCAGCGATGATCGTCTGATCATCACTGGCTCATAGCAGTGCAAAAAACGCAAAGCCCCGGCGGGAAGTTCCCGTCGGGGCTTTTGAGTGATATCGGTCTGTTCTTTGGTTGTCGCAGCCGGAGGGAGGTGCCCGGCTGCACACGTTTGGATCCGTCCCGATGTCGGGGCGGTATCTCGGTTCGGCTAGAGTGGTTCCGAGAACCCGGCGGTGTTCTGGGGCAACGCCGTTGCCCCGCAATCGCCCACCTGCCGACCGAGAAGGCCCAGCGAGGGGTCTAGCACAGTGCGGCGAAGCTCAGCAGCGTCATCAGGAAGAGGCGCTTGCGAAGGGCGGTCATCAGAAAGGTCTGTTGCATGATCAGCATCTTTGGCTCCTATCTGCGGTTGTCTCTGTACATAGAACAACTCCCGTGCCGGGGCGTGCCAAAGCGGTTTTCAAGGCTCTCAGGGCGGTTTTACGCCCGAAGGGGGGTGTTGCCCGGCGACATCATGTTGCCACGGCGCGACGCGCGATGTCAACAGTCAACCCCGAGGCTCGGCGCCCTGATGCTGGTTCTCGGACTGGTGACCCTGGCTGGGCCCGCGTTGGGGCAGGGGATGCCCGCCCCAGAAGCCGCGATCTCGGCCCACGGTGCGGTGCGGTCTTGGGTGCAGGCGTGGTCCGTGCCGGGCCCTAACGACGATCTGAGCCCCGCTCAGACGCCCCCGGTGTGGGGCGCCGCCATGACCATCAGGGTGGACGGGCGCGTACTCGCCAGGGGTGCCTGGTTTTCGGACGATGGGCCCAGCCCGCTGGCGGTCTGGCATGCGGCTGGCACGGCGGTCCGCGCGGCCCGCGCGGCGCTCCCGACCGAGAACGACGCCCTCGACGAGGAGCGCATCGAGGCGATGGGGCAGCGGGCGACGGTGTCGCTCGAGTTCTTCGGCGCTCCCGTGCCGATCCCTGGCGAAGAGCTGGCCCTGGCGTACGCGGGCTGCTCACCAGGAGCCCAGGCGCTGGTGGTCAGGATCGGCGACCGCGTCGAGGTGGTGGGGGTCGATGCCCAGCTGACCCGAGGCTCGGACCCGGCCCGAGAACTCGCGGCCCTGGCGACCAAGATCACGGGCGCCGGCGAGACCGCGCTGCGCCCTGTCGCCGATCTGATCGAGGACGGCTACGTGTTCTCGCGGGCGCCCGCCCAGCACCTGGCAATGCCCTTCCCGGAGGCGGCCCCGGTGTTCCTCGAACGCGGCGCGACCCGGGTGCCCGCGGCAGCGATCCGGTCGCGGATGCTCCGCGAGACCGCGGACCTCATCGCGGCCCACCTCCGCTCGCGCGTGTGGCCGGGCGTGGAGCGATACGGCATCGGCGGCGATCTCAACGCCGTAACGGGCGCGGTCGAGTCGTTGTCCGCCGAGCCGTTTGACCAGGCGATGGCCGCGATGGCGCTGATCGCGCACGCGGAACTGCGGACCGATGACGCGTCCGCTTCGGGGACGACGGCCAATCGGATCGTGCGCGATCTGGCGGCGGTCGAACCGGGCGAAGAGACGCCCTGGTCGTCGCCTGTGGCGGCCGCGGGAACGATCGCGGCGCTGGCGATGATCGAGACGGGCGTGCGCGCGGACGACCAGGACTTCGAGATCCTCCGCGTGCGATGCCTGGACACGCTCCGCAACGCGTTCAGCCCGGACACGGGCTTCAGCGAGGACGTGCCCAAGTCTGCGTACGGGCTGATCGCATGGGCGCACGTGCGAGCGATGTCGCTGGATCCATCGTTCACGCGTGCGCGGGCGGACCGTGCGGTGCGCCGTGCGTTCGGCGAGACGCCCGCGTCCGGGCTGGCCGCCCAGATGCCGTTCCTGGCGTGGGCCGACATCGAACTGAACCCCGAGGGCGACCTGCCCTCGGCCCAGGCGTTGATCGCGATGCGGGCCCAGGTGTTCGAGTACCAGCTGCACTGGCGTGATCTGCGCCCGATCGATCGGGACCTGGCGGGCGGTGTGGTATTCACGCGCTCGAGCGTGGCGCTCCCGACCTGGCACACGCTGCGTCCGATGGCGTCGATCGCGACGATGCTGGGCGACGAACGCCTGACTCCTGGCGGGCTCGCCTCGGTGGGCGTCTCGCGCGAGTTGGTGGTCTTGGGCGATGCCTTGCGGTTCACGCGTCAACTCGTGATGGGCGGCGATGGGCTGTTCCTGGCGAAGAATCCGACGCAGTCGAACGGGGGCGTGCGCCGGGCGCTCTGGGAGCCGACGCTCGCGCCCGAGGCCGGTTCGATCGCACTGATGACGGTGTGCGAGTCGCTCGAATCGATGGGCAAGCTGCCCCGTCGCCGGGCTGTTCAGACGCCGCCCTCGGAGACGCCCTGAACGGGCAACGCGCGGATGATCTGATGGGTCCCCCCGGGTGTCGCTCGATACTGGTTTTGGGGGTCATCAGGGGGCTTTCCTTGGGTGTTTTCGTGACCCTGTCGGACGGGCCTTTGGGCGTCGTTTTGCCTATGATTTCAGGCATGTGGAAGGGCGTGTTCCGGGCGGTTGCCCGGGGCCTGTGCCCGCCCGCCGGAGCCGGTGAATGACCGACGATCAGTCCCCCGATTCACACAACGAAGACCAATCCAGCGACGCCCCGAACGGCGGGTCGCCCGGGGGAGGCGCGGGTGCCCTGCGTCCACCGGGGGCGGGCGTGATCGACCTGCAGATCGAGCACGAACTCCGCGATTCGTACCTGACCTACGCGATGAGCACGATCATGGACCGGGCCCTGCCCGATGTCCGCGACGGGCTCAAGCCCTCGCAGCGGCGCATCCTGGTCGCGATGCACGACCTGAACCTGCGCCCGGGCAAGAAGCACCTCAAGTGCGCCAAGATCTGCGGCGACACCTCGGGCAACTACCACCCGCACGGCGAGTCGGTGATCTACCCGACCATGGTCGGCATGGCCCAGCCCTGGAAGATGTCGGTGCCGCTGGTGGACCCGCAGGGCAACTTTGGCTCGATCGATGGCGATCCCCCGGCGGCGATGCGGTACACCGAGGCACGCATGACGCATGCGGCGACCGACCTGCTGGCCGACATCAAGCTGGGCACGGTCGACTTCCAGCCCAACTACGACGACCGTCTGCAAGAGCCGACGGTGCTGCCCGCTAAGTTCCCGAACCTGCTGGTGAACGGCGGTATGGGGATCGCGGTGGGCATGGCGACGAGCCTGCCGCCTCACAACCCGAGCGAGATCCTCGACGCGATCGTGCGGGTCGTGAACGACCCGGACATCTCGCTGACCGATCTGATGACCGACGAGCTCGACGAGGACGGCAACGTCGTTCGGCGCGGCGTGCAGGGCCCCGATTTCCCCACGGCCGGTCGCATCCTCGGGCGGCGCGGCATTCTTGAGGCGTACTCGTCCGGTCGCGGGCGTGTGCCGGTGCGGGGCGACGTTCACGTCGAGCCTCTGGGCACGCACCGCCAGCAGCTGGTCATCGATCAGATCCCGTTCAGCCTGGTCCAGAACACGCTGGTCGAGAAGATCGTCGACGCGGTCAAGGACGAGCGGATCAAGGACATCTCCGACGTCCGCAACGAATCGGGGCGCAACGCGCAGACCCGGATCGTGCTCGAACTCAAGAAGGGCGCCGACCCGGCGGTGGTCGAGAACCAGCTCTACCAGAACACGCCCTTGCAGCAGACCTTCAGCATCATCAACATCGCGTTGGTGAACCGCCAGCCCCGCACGCTGGGGCTCAAGGAGCTGATGGAGTGCTTCATCGGGCACCGGGTCGAGGTGATCACGCGTCGCACGCAGCACCTGCTCCGCGAGGCCAAGAAGCGGGCCCACGTGCTCGAGGGCATGATCTACGCGGTCGTCGACATCGACGAGATCATCGCGCTGATCAAGTCCAGCTCGACGCGCGAAGAGGCGATCCAGAAGCTGATGGACCGGCACTACTCGATCCCCGCCGATCACCCCGCGGCGCCGATGATCCCCGCGCGTCTGATGAAGATGGTGCGCGACGCGGACGAAAAGGGCGGCACACTGCTGACGCGCGTGCAGGCCGAGACGATCGGCGGCATGCGTCTGATCCAGCTCGTCGGGCTCGAGATCGAACGCCTCGTCAACGACTACACCAAGCTCGTCGAGGAGATCGAGGGCTACGAGGCGATCCTCGCCAATCGGCGCATGATTCTCGACATCATCGTCGAGGACTGCGAGGAGATGAAGGTCCGCTACGGGCGTGAGCGCTTGACCGCGATCGAGGAAGCCGCTGGCGATATCGATATCGCGGCCCTCATCCAAGAGCAGGACATGGCGGTCACCATCAGCCACCAGGGCTATTGCAAGCGTCTGCCGGCCGAGACGTACCGCGCCCAGGGGCGTGGCGGCAAGGGCATCCGGGCCAGCGATTCCAAGGACGACGACTTCATCGAGCATCTGTTCGTGGCCTCGACGCACGATGACCTGCTGTGCTTCACCGACACCGGTCGGGTGTTCAAGATCAAGGTCTACGAGCTGCCCGAGATGAGCCGGACGAGCAAGGGTCGCCCGATCGTCAACTACATCGAGCTCAAGCCGGGCGAGCGGACGTGCGCCTATCTGGCGATCAAAGACTTCGAGTCGGGCAGCAACTACCTGACGTTCGTATCGCGTCGCGGCATCGTCAAGCGGACCCCGCTCAAGGCGTACGCGAACGTGAACAAGTCCGGGCTGATCGCGGTGGGGCTGCGTGACGACGACGCGTTGCTGGGCGTGCGATTGACGACCGGGCTCGATGACCTGATGCTGGTCGCGTCGAACGGGATGGCGATCCGCTTCCCCGAGAACGACGTGCGTGACATGGGTCGCCAAGCCGCGGGCGTGAAGGGCATCGATCTGGGGGGCGACGCCGAGATCGTGGGCATGATGCGGATCCCGATGGTCGTGGACCACAACGACCCCGAGGTGACGCACACCGACCCCGAGTCGATCAAGCGGAACCTGTCGCTGTTGACCATCACCGAGCACGGCTACGGCAAGCGCACGCCTGTGGACGACTACCGCGTCCAGCCCGAGACGGGCCCGATGCGGAGCCAGAGCCGGGGCGGCAAGGGTCGCCAGGACATCCGGACCACCTCGCGGAACGGCCCGTCGGCCGTGGCGATGGGCGTGTACGAGGACGAGGACGTCGTGGTGATCTCGCGCGGCGGGCAGCTCGTCCGCATGCCGGGCGCGTCGATCTCGAGCTACGGGCGCGGCACGCAGGGCGTCCGGGTCGTCTCGCTCAATGGGGGCGACAGCGTGATCGCCGCATCGCGCGTGGGCGACTCTTCCGATGAAGCCAGCGAGGGCGAGGCGCAGCCCGCGGGCGACACTGGCACACCGACCGACGCGGGCAGCGCCGGCGCAGGAGACGAATGATGGCCGTCGAATGGTCGGACAGCATCCTGATGGCCAACCTCGCCGATGAGCCCGCGCTCTCCGACGAGCTGTCGCTGATCATCGAAAAAGTCGAGGACTCCGAGACCCCGCCCCACGCGGTGCTCGATCTGTCCGAGGTGACCTACATCAACTCGTCGAACATCGCCCAGTTGATCCGCCTGCGCAAGGTGCTCGAGGAATCGGCCCGCGAGATGCGGATCTCGGGCGTCCAGAACGAGGTGATGTCGGTGCTGATGGTCACCGGGCTGGACAAGGTGTTCAAGTTCGCTCCCGACACGCTGACCGCGATCGCCGGGCTCCAGCTGATCGACACCGAGTAACGGATCGATACCGAGGAGCGGGCGCCGATGCTCGCGACGCAAGGGAGGGCGGATGCCGCTCATCGCGTTGTTCATCATCGCGTTCGCCGCGCTCGTGATCGTGCGGATCGGTGCGACGGCCCTGATGATGACCGGGCTCTCGCGCCCGGTCGCCGAGTTCCAGGCGGTGTCGTGCTTCTTCGGCGTGGGTTTCACCACGGCCGAGGCGGAGATGATCGTCGGCCACCCCGTCCGTCGGCGGATGGCGATGCACCTGATCATCGCGGGCAACATCGGGATCACCTCGGGGCTGGGCGCCCTGATCATCAGCTTCATGCAGAACGAGCCCGACTGGCTGGATCATGTCCTCGAAGGCGGCGATTCGGTCTCGTTCTTCGTTCGCCTCGGCGTCATTCTCACGGGGGTGACCATGATCGCCCTGCTGTTCCGCCCGCGGATCATCAAGGTGCCGATGGAGCGGATCATCCGGTATTCGCTCGAGCGTGCGGGCGTGGCACGCGTGCTCGACTACGAGACCGTCCTGCACGCCAAGGACGGGTTCGTGGTCGCCCAGGTGGAGATCGACGCGGGGCACCCGCTGATCGGCTCGACGCTGCGGAAGTCCGCGCTCGGGGAGCGGGGGGTGCTTGTGCTGGGCGTGCTGCGTGACGCGGGCGATCACATCGGGGCACCCGGGCCCGAGACCGACATTCAGGCGGGCGACGTGCTGACGGTGTACGGCAACAAAGCCAAGATCCACGCCGCCCTGGATCGCCCGCGTGTGCCCGGTGATCTGGGCGGATCTCGTGCTGAATCGGGCGCGGGGCAACCGGGCGAACACTGACCTGTATCCCCCGCGTGGCCCTGCCGGTGCGGGCCAGAGGAGCATCGATGCCAGCCGCGACCCAGTCACCCGCCGAGACAGCCAGCGCCACGCCCGCCAAGCGCGACGCGGTCGCACGTCTCGAGAAGATCACCAAGATCTACTACAAGCCCGACGGGTCGATCATGGTCGAGGCCCTCCGCGGGATCGATCTCGAGATCCCGGGCGGCGAGTTCATCGCCATCATGGGCGCGTCCGGCTCTGGCAAGTCCACACTGATGAACATCCTGGGCTGCCTCGATCGCCCCACGGGCGGTCGGTACATCCTGGATGACACACCGGCCGAGGAACTCGAGGACGAGGCGCTCTCCGCGTTCCGCGGGCGGAAGATCGGCTTCGTCTTCCAAGCCTTCAACCTCATACCCCAGCTGACGATCGAAGAGAACGTGTCGGTGCCCCTGTTCTACCAGGGCGTCAAGAAGCATGAGCGCATCGAGCGGGCCAAAGCCAAGCTCGACTTGGTCGGTCTCGGCGACCGCCTGGGGCACCGCCCGCGCGAGCTTTCGGGCGGGCAGCAGCAGCGCGTCGCGATCGCGCGTTCATTGATCACCGAGCCGGTGATCCTGATGGCCGATGAGCCGACGGGCAACCTCGACTCGGCGACCGGCGATGCGATCCTGACCATGTTCGAGGGGCTGCACAGCGAGGGCATGACCATCATCATGGTCACCCACGACGACTCGGTCGCCGACCGCTGCGAGCGGATCGTGCGCCTGCGCGACGGTTTGGTCGAGAGCGACAGGTGCCTGCGCACGCGTTGATTCGAGACTGACGATCAGGCCGCTGACGGGACGGCGTTCTTCGCCTTCACACCCGTGGGCGCGATGAACAGCGCCGTGATGTCGTCGGGCTGGTGCAGCGAGCCCGCGGCGTTGTCGAGTTCACGCTCGAGTTCCTCGACCGCTTCGTTCAGCGGCACTCCGTTCTCACCTGCGTGGCTGAGCTTGTCGATGTAGGTCAGCGTCGGACGCTTGAAGTCGTCGCCGACCGAGCCTGCGGCCGGGAAGGCGACCTCGAAACCGTCTGAGAACAAAACCAACAGGTCGCCCGGGTCCAGGCGGTGCGTGGTCTGCCCGAAGTCGGCGTCGGGGAACACACCCAGCAGCGGTCCCTCGGGCTCTACGCGATCGACAGTAACACCGCCCTGACGGACGATGATGGGCGGCGGGTGCCCGGCGCCGGCGATGGTGACCTCGCCCGATCGGGCGTCGTACACGCCGTACACGGCGGTCGCGAACCGGTTCGAGCCTCCGCTGTGTGCCGTCATGGCGTTGTTGAGTCGGTAGAGGGCCTCGGCGGGCGGGACGATGCGTGCGTCTTCACCCACACCGTCGAGCTTATTGAGCCCGCAGGCGATGATCATGGTCATCAGGGCGGCGGGCACGCCGTGCCCGACCGCGTCGGCGATGAAGAACGCGCTGCGGTGCTCGTCGAGCTGGGCGACGTCGTAGATATCGCCCGAGACGTAGGTCGCGGGGCGGTACACCACGCCCACGTCGGCACCCTTGATCGTCGGCATCTTCTTGGGCATGTGGGCCCGCTGGATCGTCGCGGCGGTCTGCATCTCTTCTTGCAGTTTGGCCATCTCGCCGTAGGCGCCGTTCACCGACAGCTGGGCGATGCGGAGCTCGTCGCGGAGCTTGCGGACCAGCGACTGGCGGGTGTCGAGGGCGCGCACGGACGAGGCGATCTGCGCCCCGTCAGCGTCCCAGGGCAGCAGCACCAGCCCCTCGCTCGCCAGCACGCTCGCGGCTTGTGTCATCTCGGGGGGCAGCAGCACCACGCCCGGCATCAGCGAGGTCTGGGCCCGGTCGGCGAGCTGGTAGATAACGTTGTCGGGTTCGTCGGGGGCGAGCACCGCGACGCACACGCCCATGGTGTTGAGCGTGAACGCCTCTTCGATCGAAACCGGTTTGGCTTCGAGCCCGTGGGTGACGCACTGGTCGACCCAGCGCTTGAGCCCGCCGCAGGCGTCGAGCCGGTCGCTCCCGGCGACGTGGGTGATCGGACGGTGGGTATTGAGCAGGTCGTTATCCACGCGAGACTCCCCGTGCACAGGCGAGGGGAGAATCCCCCGATTAGCCTGAGAATGGGATCGGCCCGGTGAGAGTCCCGCTTTAGCGGGTGATTTCGGCGAGCCGTTTCGTGGGCAGATCGATGGTCTGCTCGACCCGCAGATCCAGATTCTCCAGCATCCCGCCCTGGAGTTCGATGGCATACCGGGCGTTGAAGCGGCTGGAGTACCGCTTCAGGCGGATCTCGTATGCTCGGTCGGTCTCATCGCCGGTCTGGGGGTCCTCGACGGGCATGTGGTGCATCGCGGTGATGTTGCCGGTCGCATCGAGGAAGATGATGTCGATGTCGACTAGGCAGTTCCGCATGATGAACTGACGAAGGCGCGAGTCCGGGAACGAGAAGAGCATGCCACCATCGGGGGCGACCTCGGTCCGCCCGCCCAGCCCAAGCGTCCGGGTCTCGTCGTCGGCGACGACCTCGAGCGTGAACGTGCGACCGTCGATCTCGACGATCTCGTGCCCCGCCGGGGCGGCGGGCTTGGTGCAGCCCGGGGACGCCATGCAGGCGACGAGGGCGATGGGCGTGATCGCCGCGAGTGTTCCGGTCATGCGCCAGCCGTGAGCCATCGGTCGTCCTCCGTGCGGAAGGTGATGTCCTCCCGGGGGATGGTATCGAGCGTGATCGCTCCGATCAGCGATCGGACGTCGACGGATTCGCCCGCGTCCACCCCGGACCACCGGGCGAGCAGCGCCAGGATCCGCCCGGGGGCAACCCCCTGTTCTCGGTAGTGGTCGATGCGCGTGTCGCCGTGGCGCTTGGCGAGGCGCCGGGCGTCGCTGCCCCGGACCAGGGGCAGGTGGGTGCAGCGGGGGGGATCGCCCAGGCCCAATGCCCGGTAGAGCAGCGCCTGGCGCCCCGCCGAGTCGAGCAAGTCGTCAGCCCGGACCACCTCGGTCACGCCCTGGCGGGCGTCGTCGACGACGACCGCGAGCTGGTAGCTCGGGCAGGCCCGCTTGGTCCAGACCAGGAAGTCGCCGACCGAAGCGGCGATGTCCAGATCCGTGCGCCCGCGGAACCGGTCGTCGAACGACACACGTCCGCCGTCGACGCGCAGCCGCCAGTTGGTGCGCTCGTCGTCGAACGCGGCGGACAGATTGTTAGGGCGCAGCGACGGCGGGAACCGCGTCTCGTGGTCGCCCTCGTTGGGCGCGGAGGTCGCGGACTCGATGTCCGAGCGGCTCAGTGCGCACGGATAGACGAGCCCGCGGTCGGCGAGCGTGCGCATCGCGTCGCGGTAGGGCGTCATGTCGTGCGATTGGATGCTGGGCCCTTCGTCCCAATCCAGCCCGAGCCAGCGGAGGGTGTCGATGGTGGCGTCGATCACGCCGGGCTTGACGCGTGGGGTGTCCAGGTCCTCGACGCGGAGAATCACACGCCAGGCGTTGGCCCGCGCCAGGCACCAGTTGACCAGGAACGTCCGGGCGTTGCCCAGGTGCAGGGCGCCCGTCGGCGAGGGGGCCAGACGGGTCGTTCTGCGGGGGGGGGCGGGATATTGGGCGGGATCGGGAGCCACGCACTGATTGTGTGTACACTCGACGCGCGGGGCAACCCGCGGGACGATCACCGAGGAGTTTCCTATGGCGGACCAGACGGTCGAAAAAATGAACGACGAGTTGATCGAGGCAGCGCTGGACAAGCGGGCCGAGTGGTCGCTGGTGGGCGGGCAGATCCAGCGGACGTTCCAGTTCGGTGATTTTCTGGGCTCGATGGCGTTCGTGCAGAAGGTCGCCGAGTACGCCGAGCGCGTGCAGCACCACCCGGACGTCCTGATCCGCTACAACCGCGTCACGCTGACGGTGTCGACCCACGACGCGGGCGGGATCACGCAGAAGGATTTCGACCTGGCCGAAGAAACCGATCGGCTCGCGGGATGAAGCGGTCGATCGGCTTGCGATTGCTGGTCCTCCCGACGCTGCTTCTCGGCGCCTGTAGCACGCAGACGCCACGCACAGAGACGGTGAGCATGGTCGAGAGCGCAACTCCGTTCCTGATGTTCCAGGACGGGAACGCCGAGGAGGCGATGGCGTTCTATGTCTCGCTCTTTCCCGACGGCAGAATTATCGATGTGGAACGCTTCGGCCCGGAAGGCCCGGGCGAACCGGGCTCGGTCTTGCTCGGGCGGTTCGAGATCGCCGATCAGCGGGTGATGTGCACGGACAGCCCACCCGTGCACGAGTTCGGGTTCACGCCGTCGATATCGTTGTTCATAGAGTGCGAATCGGTCGAACGCATGGACACGCTCGCGGCCGGGCTCGTAGACGGCGGCGCGTTCCTGATGCCGCCCGACAACTACGGTTTTTCCGAGCGCTTCGCGTGGGTGAACGACCGCTACGGTGTCTCGTGGCAGCTCAACTACGCGGGCGAATGACCACGGTGTCGGTGTGCGAATCCGATCGGCGGGCGATCCGCGGGTTGGCGGCGAGCGCCTCTTTGTCCAACTCGATTACTTGAGTTCGACCGACCAGTAGGCGTCATCGAGGAACGCTTTCCACGAGTTGTACTTCTCGTGCCCGAGGCGGATCGAGATCAGCGGGTTGCGCCGCGGCTGCTTGGGCCTGTTGATCAGCGTCATGCGGGCCTGCTCGGGCGTGCGTCCGCCCTTCTTGCTGTTGCATTTCACGCAGGCGCACACCAGGTTCTCCCAGGTGTCCGGGCCGCCCTGGGTGCGGGGCTTGACGTGGTCGATGGAGAGTTCGGAGGTCGGGAATAGGCTGCCGCAGTACTGGCAGCGGTTGCGGTCGCGCGCGAAGAGGTTGCGCCGGTTCAGCTTGACGCCCTGGGCGGGCAGCTTGTCGTAGCCGATGAGGCGGATGATCTTGGGCACGGCCAGGTCGATGCGGACCGTGCGGACCCAGTCGTGGGCGTCGGGCTCGAACTCGTAGCGGAGTTCTGACATCTCGGTCCACGTGCTCAGGTCATAGTTTGTGTAGGCCCCGTCGGCGGGGTCGATGACCTCGGCGACGTCACGGGCGAGCAGGATGAAGGCCCGGCGCGCCGAGACCACACGGACGGCCGCGAATGCGCGGTTGAGGACCAGCACTTTGGCGTCGAGGCCCGAGGTTGGCATCGGAAGGGCGGCGGCTGGATCGGGTGCGATGCCCGGCCCGCCGCTGCTTGGAGACGGGTCCGACGGTTCCCCAGGTCGTTTGGGCCGACGAGACATCGTGATGGGTTCTATCAGACATTCGGGGGGAGATCAAGAAGCAAGATCATGTCGGAGGCGCATAAGGCCTGATTGACGCGATCTTTGCGGACTTGCCCGGTTTTTCTGAGTCCGGAGAACACGAAAAAGCCCCGCGTCAAACGACGCGGGGCTCGGTGGGGCTGGATCAGACCGAGGCGCTCTTCGAGCGGATCAGTTGATGTGGAGCAGGTCGCCGATGATCGGGCCGAACTTGACGATCAGGCCCGCGAACACGACCGAGACGATCGAGATCAGCTTGATCAGGATGTTCAGGGCCGGGCCCGAGGTGTCCTTGAAGGGGTCGCCCACGGTGTCACCGACGACGGTGGCCTTGTGGTCTTCCGAACCCTTGCCGTAGACGATCTCGTCGGGCTTGCCCGACGCGACGAACTCCTTGGCGCGGGCGGTGATGCCCTCGCGGACCGCGGCGGGCACCGTGGCGGAGTTGCCGGCACCGTCGAGCATTTCCTGGGCGGTGGTCGTGCCGTAGGACTCGAGGAGCTTCTTGGCGTTGTCCCAGGCACCGCCGGCGTTGGCCATGAAGACCGCGACCGCGAAGCCAGAGGTCAGCCCGCCCGCGAGCAGGCCCATCACGCCCGGCACGGAGAGCACGAGCCCGACCGCGATGGGGATGACGATGGCGATGATCGCCGGGATGACCATTTCCTTCTGGGCGCCCTTGGTCGAGATGGCGACGCAGTTGGCGTAGTCGGGGTAGTGGTGACCGTCGACGTCGAGCCCTTCTCTGGGCCAGTTGTCGGGGTTGGAAACGTCTGCTTCGGACATGCCACCCTTGCGGAGCCCTTCACGCATCTTGCCGAACTGGCGACGGCACTCGGCCATCATGGCGTATGCTGCACGCCCGACGGCGTTCATGGTCAACGCACAGAAGAGGAACGCCAGGAGCACGCCGATGAAGATGCCGCCCAGCAGGCGGGGGTTGGCGAGGGTGACGTCGTAGAAGCGGAGGACGTCGCTGATCGTGCCACGACGGGCCGAGGCGATCTCGACGTTGTAGGTGTCCGAGTGGCCCTCGTGCTCGTGCGAGATCGACAGCGCGTAGCGGCTGTCGCTCTCGCGTGTCACGCGGAAGACGTCCCCGTGACGGGCGACATCGTTCAGGTGGGGGATCCCATGCCCGCCGGTGACTTCCAGGGTCATGCCGCCGTCGACGACCCGGGTTTCACCCTCGCCGGTCACGATGGCGAACTTGTCGTAGCCTTCGTAGACCGCCCAGGTGTCGGCGCCGGGGGGCGCGACGTAGGAACCGTTGTCCACGTAGGCCTCGGCCTGCGTGGTGATCTGGGTCTGGACGACCTGGATGTAGGCGGCGAACAGGGCCATGGCGGTCAGGGCCGCCGAACCGATCGCGAAGCCCTTGCCGGTCGCGGCGGTGGTGTTGCCCAGCGAGTCGAGCATGTCGGTCCGCTCGCGGACGTGGGGGGGCTGGCCGGTCATCTCGGCGTTGCCGCCCGCGTTGTCGGCGATGGGGCCGTACGCGTCGGTTGCGAGTGTGATGCCAAGCGTGGAGAGCATGCCGACGGCCGCGATGCCGACGCCGTAGAGGCCCATCAGGAAGTTGTCGTTGCCGCCCGCGAAGGTGAAGGCCGCGATGATGGCGACGACGACGGTGAGCAGCGAAGCCCAGGTGGACTTCATGCCTTCGGCGATGCCCGCGATGATGACGGTGGCCGGGCCGGTCAGGGCCTGCTCGGCGATCCGCTGCGTGGGACGGTGCTCATAACTGGTGTAGTACTCGGTCGCGTATGCGATCACGAGACCGGAGACCAGACCCGAGACGATCGCCATGCCCAGACGCCACCACGCGGTGATGCCGTCGAGACCGGCCTCGCCGTTGAAGATGAAGTACAGAAGCCCGAATGCGCCGAGGACGATCAGGGCCGACGCGACGTACACGCCCTTGTGCAGGCCCTTGAGCAGTTCGGCGAACGAGGCGTTCTCCTTGGCTTTGACCGCGAAGACGCCGATGATCGAGCAGAAGATGCCCAGGCCGGCCAGCGCCATCGGGGCGACGGCCAGCTTGAGCGCGAACACCGCACGGGCGGCGTCCATGCCTTCTTGAGCGACACCGGGGATGGCGACGGTGAACGCCGCGGCGGCACCGAGCGCCATGGTCGCGAGGATCGAGCCGTAGTACGACTCGTAGAGGTCGGCGCCCATGCCGGCGACGTCGCCCACGTTGTCACCGACGTTGTCGGCGATGGTCGCGGGGTTGCGTGGGTCGTCTTCGGGGATGCCAGCCTCGACCTTGCCGACGAGGTCAGCACCGACGTCGGCGGCCTTGGTGTAGATGCCGCCGCCGACGCGGGCGAACAGCGCCTGCGTCGAAGCGCCCATGCCGTAGCTGAGCATGATGGTGGTGACGACGGTGATGCTGATGCCGCCGAAGAAGGTGTTGAACACGAAGAACCAGATCGAGATGTCGAGCAGCGCGAAGCCGACGACAACCAGGCCCATGACCGCGCCCGAACGGAACGCGACGGTGAGCCCTTCGTTGAGCGACTGCTTGGCCGCGAAGGTGGTGCGGGCCGAGGCGTTGGTCGCCATCCGCATGCCGAACCAGCCGCACAGACCCGAGAAGAAGCCCGCGATCGGCACGCCGATCATCGTCCAGCTGCTCTGCAGGTGCAGCAACGACATCAGCCCGAGGAAGGCGATCAGCAGGACGAACACGCCCGCGACCACTTTGTACTGGCGGGTGAGGTAGGCCATGGCGCCCTGACGGACGGCCTCGGCGATGCGGATCATCTCCGGCTCGCCTTCGGAGCGCTTCATGACCTGTCCGTGGAAGACTTTGGCCATGAACAGCGCGATGACCGCGCCGACCGGGGCGAGCCAGAATGCCGGAATATCCGACATCGCCGCCAGGGTGGGAATCGTCGTGACTGTCATTGGTTTCCTCGCGTGTGCGTGGTTTGTTGGAACGCAGCAGGTCGCCGGCTCCGCCGATTCGGTTGCAACACCCGCCCCTGACGGTCAGGGCGCACGGGTTCCGGTTTGCCCGGAAGGGTTGCGAGTTTAGGATCGGTCAAGCCAAACGTCACCCGCCAAAGGCGGGCGAAAACGCTTCTCTTGAAGGACTCGTCCGGGGACTGGATCTGGCTCGGTTTTCGACTCGGATCTGGTCCGGATCTGGCTCGGCTCGATCTGGACTCAGACTCAGGCGGGCGGCGGGTTCTCGGGTCCGATCAGGTCGGGTCTCCGGGCCCGGGTCCGCTCGATCATCCGCTCCAGCCGCCACTTTGCCACGCCCCGGTGATCGCCCGAGAACAGGACCTCGGGCACATCCATGCCCATCCATTCCCGCGGGCGGGTGTACTGGGGGCAATCCAGGAGCGTGGCTCCCTCGGGCAGCCCGAGCTCTCTGATCACCCGTTTGGTCAGGGGCGAGCCCACGGCGTCGGTGGTGGGGGGTTGGGAGAAGCTGTCGCGGGCCGCCGACTCCTCGTGCCCGAGGACACCTGGCAGCAGGCGGCAGACGGCGTCGATCACGACCATCGCCGCCAGTTCGCCCCCCGAGAGTACGAAGTCGCCGATCGAGATCTCCTCGGGCTCGAGGCGCTCGATCACGCGCTCGTCCACGCCCTCGTAGTGCCCGCAGAGCAGCAGGAGTCGCTCGGACGATGCCAGACGCTCGGCCATGGGCTGGTCGAAGCGTTTGCCCTGGGGCGTCAGGAAGATGCGTCGGGCGGGGCGGGGGTCGAGCGATTCGGCGTGCGTCACCGCGTCCCAGACGGGCTGGCACATCATGACCATGCCGGGGCCCCCGCCGAACGGGCGGTCGTCGGTCTTGTTGTGCTTGTTGTCGGCGAAGTCGCGGATATCGGTTGCGTGCAGATCGAGGTGCCCGCCCTGGCGGGCTCGCCCGGGGATCGACACGCCCATCGCGCCGGGGGATGCGGGCCCGAACATCTCGGGGAAGGTTGTCAGGACGTCGATACGCACGGGGGGAGGGTAGGAGGGGAGGGACGAGCCACTGGCCACGAGCCACAACGGGTGGAAGCTCAATCCCTATTCACTCGTGGCAATGGCCAGTCCCTCAAAAACAAAAGCCACCGCCCAAGGAGCGGTGGCCGGTCTGCAACAGGATGTGGCTGGTATCACTCGCGCCGGGGGGCGGACTTGCGTGCGGCGCGGCGCCGGCGTTCCGAGGGCTTCTCGTAGAACTCGCGCTTCTTGATGTCCTTCGTCAGGCCCTCTTTCTCGCAGAGCTTCTTGAAGCGTCGCATCATTTGATCGACACCTTCGCCGCCACGAGACTTGATCCGGATCGCCATGCCAACTCCTTGCTTCGTCAGCCGGGTTCTCTGTGACCCGGGCTGCAATCCAAGGCGGCAATTGACGGAAGGTCAACCGAGACGGGGCTTCGGCGACGCAAACCGCGTGAATTGGCGGGGTTGGGGCGACCCCGCTGGGAGCCCCGGCGGGCGTTTGGCTAGGCTCGGGCGGATGCTGCTTATCGATGCGTACAACGTGATCCGGGCCCAGTGGGCCCTGCCCGCGGCCAGGCGGGGCATGGATATCCGCGCCCTGATCGGCGTGATCGGGCGGTCTCGGTTCGCCGGGCGGCGTCTCCGGGTGGTCGTGGACGGCAACCCCGGGCCCGAATGGGTTGACCACGGCGTGGTCGAGACGCTCACCGGTCTGACATGGACCAGACTCGGGCGCGCCGAGATCGTGTTCTCGGGCAGGGGGCACGAGGCCGACGACGTGATCGAGGACATCCTGGCCCGGTCCAAGGGGATCGAGATCACGGTGGTCAGCTCGGACCGGCGCCTGATCCGAGCCGCGGGGAGGGCTGGGGCGAGCCAGATCGGCAACGGGTCGTTCCTGAAGCTGATCGACGCGGACCTTGCCGAGGTCGAGCGGTCGGCGATGCCGGCGTTCGCGGTCGACGTGCCGCTGGACAAGTACGCGATCGCCCACTGGATGCACGAGTTCGGCTTCGATCCAAATGGCTTATTGCACCCGCCGACGCAGGACGCGGCTCCGAAGCCCGAGTTGATACCCGACGAGCCGGCGGCATCCAAACAGGGCGGGGCCGCACCCAAGCCCAAGCCCAAGCCCAAGGCGAAGAAGACGAAGCCGCCCAAGGGCGCGGGGTTCGGCTCACGATTGGGCGTGCAGTTGCCCGAAGCCGGACCCAAGCCTGCGTCCGAACCGGTGCCAGTCCCCGAGGCGGTCGTGCCGGGGTCGACGGAGCCGAGGCCCGGGCCGATGTCCGAGCAGGAATCGCACGAGCCGCTCGATCCGCTGCTGCGCGATGCGTTCCAGGAGTGGTTCGGGTCGCTGCATCTCGACGACCTGGACATGCGCAAGTGGGTGGACGGCGTCGAGCCCTTGTGATCCTCTCGAAGACCCTCACCCCGCCCCTCTCCCGCGTGCGGAAGAGGGGGCAAGAAAAACGGCGGACCCGAAGGTCCGCCGTCGCTGTTTCATTCGATCTGAATGCTGATCTCTGCCGGATCAGCGATCGTTGATGGGCGTGTAGGCCACGTCGTGGTCGCCGACGTACTCGGCCTTGGGGCGGAACAGGCGGTTATCGCCGAGTTGTTCGATGACATGGCCCGACCAGCCGGCGATGCGCGACAGGGCGAACATCGGGGTGAAGAGGTCGAGCTTGAGCCCGATGCAGTGGTACGTGGTGGCGGAGTAGAAGTCGACGTTGGGATAGATGCCCTTGGCCGCGTACTCACGCTCCATGACCTGCTCGATCTTGTGCGACTTGTCGTAGAGATCGCTGTTTCCGGTGTCGTCGGCGAGCTGCTTGGCGAGCGTCATAAGCTCGGCGGCCCGGGGGTCTTTGGCCTTGTAGACGCGGTGCCCGAAGCCCATGATGCGTTCTTTGCGTTGGATCATGCCCATGACGTACGCCTCGGCGTCGGCGACGGAGGGGATCTCGTTGAGCATCTTCATGACGCCCTCGTTCGCGCCGCCGTGCAGCGGGCCGCGGAGCGATCCGATGGCGGCGGTCATGGCCGAGTAGAGATCGCTGAGGGTCGAGATCACGACGCGGGCGGCGAACGTGGAGTTGTTCAGGCCGTGGTCGGCGTGGGTGATCATGCAGATGTCGAAGGCGCGGGTCATGGCTGCGGTGGGCTTCTCACCGTTGAGCATGTAGAGGAAGTTGGCCGAGAAGGAGAGGCCGGTGTCGGGTGCGACGGGCTCGAGCCCGCGCCGGTGGCGGTCGAAGGCGGCGACGATCGCGGGCGAGCAGCCCAGGATCCGCAACGCCTTGGCGCGGGCGCCTTCGATCGAGTTGTCGTTGGGGTTGTTGTCGTACATCGCCAGGGCCGAGACCATCGTTCGGAGCATGTGCATCGGCTCGGCGGTCGTGGGTAGCGATTGGATGCGCCCGATGAAGCCCTCGGGCAACGCGTAGTTCGCACGCAGGTCGCTGGTGAAGGCTTCGAGTTCCGACGCGGTCGGGAGGCGCTTGTTCCATAGAAGGAACACTGTCTCCTCGAAGGTCGAGTGCTTGGAGAGGTCGCCGATAGAGATGCCCACGTACTCGAGGATCCCCGCGACGCCGTCGATGTGGCTCATCTCGGTCTGGGCGGCGACGATGCCTTCGAGCCCCTTGACGAAGCTGGACGGTGCGGTGGTCATGGTTGGGTCCCTCGGGTCGGATGGATCCCGGGCGGCTGGCCCGGTCGGGTCGCGGTCGGTCGGAGTGCGTTCTGCTGATCCGACGGCTCGGGCATCGCCCGCAGCGCCGGATCGCATTCTAGCCGGGACTAACGCGCGGGTCCGGTGTTTCGGCCCAGCCGGTCGCGGGCGAAACAGGCCCGGTTCTCGCGCCCCGCGGCGTACGATCCGCCCGGATGATCCCCCTCGGCACAGACCGCCCCATGCAGCGACGCCCGGTGGTCACGCCGGCGTTGATCGCGATCAACGTGGTCGTGTTCTTCGTGATGGCGGTTATCGCGCTGCGAGATCCCGATTCGGTCGACCGCATCGAGCGGGCGGCCTGGGTCTGGCGGCTCGAACCGGACTGGTACCGCTTGATCACCAGCGCCTTCCTGCACGCCGGGTTCATGCACATCGCGGGCAACATGCTGTTCCTGTGGGTCTTCGGGCCCCCAGTCGAGGATCGGCTCGGGCGGTGGTGGTTCCTGGCGTTCTATCTCGGGGCCGCGGTGGTCTCTGGGTTGGCCCATATCGCGACCGACCGGGCTCCCGCGATCGGTGCTTCGGGTGCGATCGCGGGCGTGGCCGGCGCGTTCCTAGTGCTGTTCCCGCTGACCCGGATCCGCACGCTGATGTTCTTCCTGATCATCGGGCTGGTGATGGTGCCCTCGTGGTTCTTCGTGGGGCTCAAGATCGCGTTCGACTTGTTCGCCCAGGGGTTTTCAAAGGACAACGTCGCCAACATGGCCCACCTGGGTGGCTACGCGTACGGCATCGCGGTGGCGATGGTGCTGCTGTGGGGGCGGATCCTGCGGAGCGAGCCCTACGACCTGATGACGATGCTGCGACAGCGTCAGCGACGGCGCCAGATCCGGGCGGCGGTGGATGCCGCGGGGAAGATGGGCCCGCGCCAGCACGACGGCGCGGCCAGAGCCGCCAAGCCCGACCCGGAGTCGGACGAGCTGGCCGACCGTCGGTCGGTGGTCTCGTCGCTGGTGGCGTCGGGCAAGCTCTCCGAGGCGGCGGAGGCGTATCGCTCGCTGATCGACGCGTTCGCCCACCGCCCGCACGCGGGCACGCTCTCGCGCGATGCTCAGCTCAAACTGGTCGGTTTCCTGCTCGGCGAGGGGCAACGCAAGCTCGCTGCACGGGCGCTCGAAGGGTTCCTGGGCACGTACCCCAAGGACCCGGAACGACTGACGATGAGCGTGCTGCTCGGTCGTCTGTATGCGCACGATCTTGACGATCCCGCGCGGGCCCGCGAGCTGCTGACCCCGGTCGCGCGGCAGGATCGAGATTCTGAGAACCGGGACATCGCCAACGAAGAACTGGCCGGGCTCCCGGCGGAGGACACCGCATGAGTACCGAGATTCGCCCGCGCACCCGCATCAAAGTCTGCGGCATCACCAATCCCGACGACGCCGCGGTCGCGGTGGAGTGCGGCGCCGACGCGATCGGCTTCATCTTTGTCGTGGGCACGCCGCGGTACATCGATCCCGACGAGGCCGCCGCGATCATGCACGCGCTCCCGCCCTTCGTCACCGCCGTAGGCGTGATCCGCGACCTCGACGTTGACGGGTTCTGCGAGATCGAGCAGCGCTGCCCCTGCCCGCTCATGCAGCTGCACGGCAAGGAGACCGAGAAGACCGTCGCGATGTGCGGCCCGGGCGTGGTCAAGGCGTTCAAGTACGATGGCGCGACCATCGCTTCGCAGCTGAGCCGCTGGGCCAGGGTCGATGAGGTGGACGCGTTGCTCGTCGACGGCGGCGAGGGCGGCACGGGCGAGGCGTTCGATTGGGACGCGCTGGCTTCACACCTCAAGGACTACGACGACAAGCCTGTCATCGTCGCGGGCGGTCTCGACCCCGAGAACGTGGGCGTCGCGATCCGGGCGCTGCGTCCGTACGCGGTCGACGTCTCCAGCGGTGTGGAAGCAGAGCCTGGCAGGAAAGACCACGCCAAGGTCGCCGCCTTTATCGATGCGGTGCGCCGTGCGGACCTGGACTAAGGCGCACCCTCAGACTTAAACCGGGCCTGGCACCCAGGCTCGCAGCATCGCGTATGCGCTGCGCTCGTCGGTTGAGCCGACGTGCAGCACCGCGTCGCTGAGGTCCCGATAGAGCGGGTCGCGCTGATCGAAGAGTGTTCCGATCTCGGTGATGGGGTCGTCGCCGATCAGCGCGGGGCGGTCGGGCGCGCCGGGCGCCGCCAATCGGGACGCCAGTTCGGTGGGCTCGGCCCGGAGGTACACCACGAGCGCCGATCCGTCGGCTTTGTGTTTGTTGATGAAGTCGGCGGCGCCGGGCGCGGTCGGGGTGCCGCCCCCCAGTGCGAGGATCGAGGCTGGTTCGTCCAGCGCCGCGGTCAACGCCCGGGATTCCGCGTCGCGGAACGCTTCGATGCCCTCGGTCCGGAGGGCGTCGCCGGGCGTTGCGTGACCGAGGGCGGCAGCCGTGCGGTCATCGAGGTCTACGAACGGTCGCGACAGGTCGTCGGCGAGTCGTCGCCCCAGCGTGGACTTGCCCGAGCCGCGGAGCCCGATGAGGAGGATGGTCGGCGGGTTGTCGTGTGCGATGGTCATCGGTTGATTATCCGCCGATTCCGAGCGGCTGGACGGTCACCTTGGGTTCGGAGACCGTGCCCTTGATGCGGTAGGTGATCACCGAGTCGGTGAGATTGCCCAGGATCTTCCCGAAATCACCGAGCTGTTTCTGGAGGGCTTCGACCGGGCCTCCGTTGACGCGCATGTCCAGCGAGCCGGCAAAGCCGATCGTGCCCGAGCCGCGTGCGTTGACCGCGGGGGTCGTGAACTCGAACGCGTCGAGCGTGACGCCCGCGGGCGAGAAAGTCATGGGGCTGGCGAAGGTGTCGCGGAACGTGTCGCCCCGGAGCATCCGGGTTGCTTCCATGACCTCGACGAGGTTGGTGAGGACCGGCACCTTGGCCAGGCGTCCCTGCTGGATGTCGATATTGCCGGCGCCGGTGATGCCGGTCGTCGGGGCATCCAGCGGGAAGCGCACGCGACCGGACGAGGCCATGATCCCCGCCAGCGAGGGCGGCTGGTCGGCGGGGCGCGAGGCGAGCAGCTCGCGCAGGCGCACGCCCGTGATATTCCACGCCAGCGAGGCGTCGCCCCCGAACACCGCGCGACCGTCGGCTTGGATTGAACCGCCGAGCGTTTGCGCTTGGATCGATGCGATGTCCAGCGTGCCCGAAGCGAGGCGGGCGTCGATGTCCAGGGACTCGATCGGGATCTGGTACTCGCCGAACACGGCGTGCCCGTCGGCGAGCGTGGACTGGATCGACAGCTCGGCCCGCCCCGGGTCGAGCAGCGGCACGCGCCCGGAGACGACTGCGCTCAGGTCGCCCCGGAGTTGGTACTGGTTGACGATGGCCGCCAGCTGCTGGGGGAGCGTGGTCGCGGTCTCATCGTCGAGCGTGGTCTGGGCGGTCACCGAGTCGAGCGCGAGTTCAAACGTGTCGATGTTGAACCTCCCCTCGGCGTCGAGTTCGAGCCCGGGCCGTCGCCCCGAGCGGAGGGCGAGTTCGTACCACCCCTCGCCTGTGTCGTTGGCGGGGACGATGTCGAGTTCGGCCGAGAGGGCGTCGAGGCGCATCGGCGCGGTGCCGTCGCCCGCGTCGTAGACGAGGTCGATGGCATCGATGGTCAGCTTGTCGAGGACGAGGACATTGCTGAGTTTGAACTCGGGCTTGGCCTGGGTGGTCTGCTCGCGGGCGGGCTCGGGTTCGATCAAGGGCGAGAACCCGCGCAGCCCGCCGACCGAGTCATCCCGGATCAGGTTGATCGACCCGTTGGACATCGCGATGCTGGCGATCTTGAGCGGCTGGCCCACCTTGGGCACCTCCGCCAGCGTGACGGTCATCGAGCCGAGGTCGAGGACGGCGGTGCCGTCCGGCGCGGTGAGTTTCACGCCCCCGAGCGCGAGCGTGCCCGGCGGGTCGTAGCGGATGGTCTCGTACGACAGCTCGGGCACGAGCTGGGCGTTGGCGATGCCGACGACCTGGGCCCCGAGGTAGTCGAGCAGCTTGGTCTCGCCGCCCACGAGTTGCGTGGCTTGCGCCGGGCGGAGAACGAAGTACGCGGCTGCCGCGCCGATTGCGAGCACCAGCAGCACGAACAGCACGCACAACGCCATGAGGGTTTTCTTCACGACGGATGGTACGAAGAAAAACGCCCCGCAGATGGGGCGTTTTCATCGGTGTTTGCTTGTTGCAACAGGCGGGGCGAGCCGTATCCCGTGGATCATGACCCGACGCGGGAGATGTAGGAGCCGTCGTCGGTGGAGACTTTGATCTTCTCGCCGACGGCGATGAAGGGCGGCACGCGGGTTTTGAGTCCCGTGTCGCACTCGGCTTCCTTGAGCTGGTTGGTCGCGGTCGCCCCCTTGATCCCGGGGGCGGTGTCAGCGATGGTCAGTTCGACCGACGCGGGCAGCTCGACGACGACCGGCTTTTCATCGTGGAAGAGCATGTTGCACGACGAGTTGGGCGCCAGATAGAGCAGGGCGTCGCCCAGCATGGCCGCGTTGAGTTCGAGCTGATCGAAGTCCTTGGTGTCCATGAAGGTGCCCCCGCCCGAGCCGTCGGGATAGAGGAACTCCATCTCGCGCCGGTCGAGGGTGGCCCCGTCGACGTTGTCGGTGCCGCCGAAGCGCTTCTCGGAGGTACCCGAGCCGTCGATCGCCCGCATCTTGACCTGGATGTAGGCCGGTCCCTTGCCGGGCTTGGTGTGCTCGGTCTTGATGACGACGCAGAGCCTGCCGTTCATGTTGATGGCGACACCGGGGCGGAGTTCGTTGGCTTTCATGGGAATCGCTCGCTGATCTGTCGTGTTGGTCGGTGGGAAAGGTCGGTATGCTAGACCCACCCGAGGAGGCTTTGAAGATGATGACCAGACGCGACGCGATTCTGACCGGTGCCGGGCTGGCGGCCGGTCTCATGCTCCCTGGCTCCCGGGCCATCGCCCGCGGAGGGGCCCTGTGGGGGGTTGGGGGCGACGACGCGTCGTTCTTCCCCTGGGAGCGGGTCGCCGAGGGGGTCCACGCGGTGGTCGACTTCCAGACGGGCGGCAACGTCATGCTCGTTTCGGGCAACGACGGGGCGATCCTGATCGATACCAAGTTCCCGGCGATCGCCAGAGCCCTGCTCCGCGAGGCGGGCGAACGGGGGCCCAAGCTCCGCTATGTCGTCAACACCCACCACCACGGCGACCACACGGGCGGCAACGTCGTATTCCAGAGCGCGGGCGTGCCGATCGTCGCCCACAAGAACACCGAGGCCCGCATCGCCGGCAACTGGCAGGCGTACGCGGGCGGCGTGACCGGGGGCGCCCGCTTTGTGGGCCAGTTCGCCGATCGCGCGACCGCCGGGCAGGTGCTCGACGAAGCCGGCGAGTTGATGACCACCTTCGAGACACTCGAAGCCGACGACTGGATGCCCGACGACGTCATGTCGGGGAACGAGCGCGAGCTCGCGTTCGGGGGGCGTGCGGCCGAGCTGACCCACTTCGGGATGGCCGCCCACACCGACAACGATGTCGTTGTCCACCTCAGAGACGCCAACGTGCTGCACACGGGCGATCTGGTGTTCTCTGGTCTGCACCCGTACTTCGATCCCAGCGCCGGCGTGAAGGCTCGAAGCTGGGTCAAGGTTCTGGTCAAAGCCCGGGCCCTGTGCGACGACGACACGGTCGTCATCCCGGGGCACGGGCCGGTCGGCGGCGCGTCGATCATCGACGATCAGCGGGTCTACCTCGAGAAACTAATCGAGGCCGTGCAGAAGGACATCGACGCTGGTGTGCCCAAAGAAGACACGGTCGCCAAGACTTTCGGCTTCATGGATGGGCTGGGCTTCGAGCAGATCCGCGAGCGTGCGATCGGTGCGGTGCACGACGAACTCAGCGGAGCGGGCTGAACGGCGCGAACCTCACCACGCCCACGCGATCAGCCCGGCGAGCCCGCCCAGCACGCCGGTCCAGATGACCAGCGCCCGGATCGTCGCCGACCTGGCGCGGTCCTTGTCCCACCACGAGCCGGGGCGCACGCCCTGGATCAAGAAGACCGCGGTCGCGCTGAGGTTGATGCAGACAACATTGGTGGCCGCCATCGTGATCGCCCCGCCCACGGCCTTCCATTCGCCGGCACCCGCGAGCATCCCGCTCGCCGCGGTGGGGGGCAGCAGCGCCACCGCGACCATCACGCCCACGATCGTTGACGGTGCCCCCGAAGTGAACGCGATCGCGCCCGCCGCCCCGGACGCGAGGGCCAGAAGGATGTCGCCGAAATCGACGACGGTCCGCGCTTCCATCTCGCTCGTCAGCGGATCCGGGCACGCCAGCATGCCGAACACCGACGCCAGCACGAGCGCGATGCCCAGGCCGATCAGGTTCGAGCGGATGGCCGAGCGGATCATCTTGACGTCGCCCAGCGTCGTCCCCAGTGCCAGCGCCGTGTTGGGCCCGAGCAGCGGGGCGATGACCATCGCGCCGATGATGATCGCGGGCGAATCCTTGATCAGCCCAACACAGGCGACGATGGTCGCCAGCGTGACCATGATCAGGAAGATCGGGTCGGTCTTCGACGAGCCGCGGATGTCCTCTTCGAGTTCCTCGCGCGAGATGCGACCGAAGCGCGGCGACCACTTTTTCTCCGGTTGGGGCGCGTCCTGCTGTTCCTGCGGCTCGTCCTCGGGCTCGGGCAGCTTGGGCTGGGTTGCCTCCACCGGGAGCAGCACGATGCGGAAGCCGTCGGTGCTCTCGAACGCGTCGGCAAGCTTGTCCGACAGCGGCTCGACGAGCTGAGATCGGATCATCACCGACGTCATGCGGAGATCGTCGTCCAGATCCGCGTGCCAACGCGCCGGAGGGCTCACGCTGTCGAGCAGCGCGTCGAGTTCTTCCCGATGGCGTGTGGGCAGGATCACTTGGAGGAGTCGGAGCGACGTAGCGTTCCTTTCGGTGCGGGCGTGTCGGGGTAGTTTAGGGGGGGGCGGGGTCTTCGCGCCGGCTGAGACCCGCGATCTCCCGCATCATCGACTCAAACTCGGCCGCGAGCAATGCACGGGCCCCGATCGAGTTGACGTGGTCGTCGTCGGAGTAGTACGACGCCGCGTGTTCGTCCGCGATGGTCGACGCGCTGCCCCGGAAGAACGGCACTGATAGATCGATCACGCGGGTCCGCTCGGTGATCGCTGCCAGCACGGCGGTGTTCGCGTTCGCGACGTGCTCTCGGTGCTGCTCGATCGTCACGCCCGCGGTCGGCAGGTCGCGTCTCGTCAGGTGCGCGACGATCGCCCGCTGCTGCGGCGTGTTCTTCTGACGGGGTACCTCGAGCAGGACCCACACCGCCACGCCGTTCGATTCGAGCGTTTCGATCAGGCGGCCGAGGTGTTCGGTCATGGCGCTGGCCGCAGACTCGGGGGTGGCCGACTCGGTGCCGACCGGGCGGACCAGGGTTTGCTGGCGTTTGTCGTGCGGCCCGGTCGGGCGCCCGTCGATCTCAACCGTCCAGCGCGCGCAAAGGATCACACCCGCGACGTCGTTCTCCAAGATCCAGTCGAGCACGCGTTTGTTGGCATTGGGCGTGTCTTTGCCGCCCGATTCGGACCAGAGCCCGGGCACCGGTGTGGTCGCCGACCGCAGGCGGGCGATCCCGGAAAGACCGGCGGCTTCGGCCTGCTCATGCAGCACGCGGCTGATGGCCATGCCGTGGCTGTCACCCCAGAGCACGAAGCTCGGCGGACCGTCATCGCTCGGTTCCATCCCGATCGGCTTGGTCAGGGCGTCGATGTCGTCGGCATCCGTTTCGAGCACCTGCCACCGCTTCGCGACGGGCTCGGGATCGATGTGGGCGAGCAGCGACTCGTCGAAGCGTCCCTTCCAGCCGTCGCTCTGGCGGATGAGGACGCTGACGAAGATGGTGAACGCTGCAATGGCAGCCGAGCCGAGCACGACCCGCCCGACGCGCGCCGGGCGCTTAGCGTGGCGGAAACGCTGCTCGACGAATCGGTACGACAGGTACGCGAGGAGGAAGCTGGCCGGGAGCGCCGCGACACGCCACACCAGCGTCGGCTCATCGGGCGCCGTGAGCGACCGCATCAGCGCCAGGATCGGCCAGTGGACGAGGTACAGCGAATACGAGATTAGCCCGATGCGGCGCATCGGCTCCCAGGCGAGCGCCCTTGAGATACGCGTCGTGCCGTCGGTGCCGATCAGGATCAGCAGCGCGGTGCCCAGGCAGGGCGGGAGGGCCGCCAACCCCGGGAACGGCGTCGCGCGGTCGTAGACGAACATCGGCACACCGACCATCGCCAGCCCGGCGAGCCCGAGCAGTGTCCGCGAAGCGGGCTTGAGTCCGACCCGGGTGGGCCAGACGGCCAGCGCCGCGCCCATCAACAATTCCCAGGCGCGGGTGGGCAGCATGTAGAACGTCGCCGACGGATACCGGTCGAGCGCGCCGACGCTGAGGATGAACGACAGCAGCCCTGCCACGATGAACACCGGCAGCAACGCCTGGCGCTTCCATCGCCAGATCAGGACCACCGCGAACGGATGGAACAGGTAGAACTGCTCTTCGACGGCCAGCGACCAGGTGTGCAGGAGCGCCCGCAGCTCGGCCGCGACCCCGAAGTAGTCGGCCCCGCGCATGAACTGGACGTTGGCGACCATCGCGGTCTGGGCGATGGCGTCGGTGGCTAGTTGGTGAAAACCGCTCGGATCGAGCAGCAGGGCGCCCGCTGCGAGGGTGCAGATTGTCATGACCGACGCCGCGGGCCAGATGCGCCGCAGGCGACGGGTCCAGAAGTTGGCGAAGGTGAACGAGCCCCGATCGAGCTCGTTGACGATCAGTCGGGTGATCAGGTACCCGGAGATGACGAAGAACACGTCGACGCCGATGAACCCGCCCGGGAACGAGAGCCCCGCGTGGAAGAACAGGACGGCCAGCACCGCGACGGCCCGCAGGCCGTCGATGTCGCCGCGATATCCAGGCTTGACCCCCATCTGCCAGCTCCGTTGCAGAAGTCCGCTCTGCGGCCCTCCGGGGTCGCGTGGGGACCATGCTAACGCCGAGTCTGGATCGGTGAAGGCACCGGTCGCGCATCTGCGGTCGATTCTGAGCTATCGGAGCACCCCGAGTGCGGGCTCAGCCCTCGCCGGTCTGACCAACGGTCAACTCCGCCTTCGCCTCGCCTTCGATCCCCGAATGGTCGGCCTGGGCCTGAAGCTTCTGGGCCCGGTGGGTCGACCAGTCTTCGACCAGGCGGTCCGGCGCGTTCGCCCCGTCGTGCACGGTCAGCACGTCGTAGACGTTGTTTCGCTGCGCGGGCGTGAACCCGGCGTCGCGGATCAGGCGGCAGAGCACAGCCTCGTCCAGGCAGTAGGTGGTGCCCGCAGAAGAGACCACGTTCTCTTCCATCATCACGCTGCCCATGTCGTTGGCGCCGTAGTAGAGGCCGACCTGGCCGACGTGCGGGCCCATCGTGACCCAGCTAGAACCGATCGAGTAGATGTTGTCCATGAACAGGCGGCTGGTCGCCTGCGTCCGCAGGTACTCGGTCGCGCCAGCGAATCGGATGCGCCTGCCGAACTCGGGGTGCGCGTCCTTGGTGCCGCTGCCGTCGAGTTTGGCGACCGCGTCGCCCGGGAACACGTCGCCGAACTGCTCGATGTCGCCGTCTTTGGGCCACTCGGGCACGCGCCCGAGGGCGGTGTTGTCGGGCTGGAAGGGCCACGCGATGAACGCGGTGTAATGACCGCCCGTGTCCTGTTTCTTGATCGATGGATCGCCCGCGATGTCGGGAGGGACCTCGCCGGTGCCGAAGTCGCGGAGGGCTTTGTCCTGCCATTCGCGGACCAGACGCATGTGGTGGATGCGGTCGGCGTGCCCTTCGATGTGGCCGAACATCATGGTGGCGCTGGTGAACATGCCCAGGGAATGGGCCGCGTACATGGTCTGCAGCCACGCCTCGGCCGTGCACTTGCCCAGACCGATCTTGGTGCGCACAGCCGGCGCGAAGATCTCCCCGCCGCCGCCCGGGAGTGAGTCCATCCCGGCGTCTTTCAGCCGTGCCAAAACCCAGCGGACCTTCTGGATCAGGTCCGCGCCGGGCGGGTCGAAGAAGTTCACGAACTCGATCATCTCGGGCGGGCTGAACGCGTGCACGTGGATATGCGGGAAGCGTTCTTTAATCCCCGCGAGCAAGTTCAGGTACCAGTCGAGGCTGAGTTCCGGGTTCATGCCGCCCTGCATGAGGATCTGCGTGCCGCCGATCGCGGAGAGCTCGCCGATCTTCTCGTAGAGTTCCTCGTACTCGAGCGTGTACGAATCGTGGTCTTCCGCGACGCGCTTGAAGGCGCAGAAGATGCACTTGGCGGTGCAGATGTTGGTGTAGTTGATGTTGCGATCGATGACGTAGGTGCGGTGCGTGTCGCCGTGCAGGTCGCGGCAGCGTGCGTCGGCGTAGCGCCCCAGCTCGTGGAGCGGGGCGCCGGTCAGCAGTTCGAGTCCCTGCTCGGGGGTCAGGCGGGCCTGGCCCTTGGCCACAGCCGCCAGAAGACCGGCGTCGCGGGCGTCCAGCGACGGGTGTTCGGGCAGCGGCTGATAGATGGTGGGGGATGCGGCTGGCATGGCGACCTCGGTTCTGATTCCAGCGAAGGTTTCAAGAATCTCTGAAAGTATACGCCCCGGATCGCCTGCCGACGCATCTTCACGGGTCAAGAAACACCGTTCTGGGGTGCCCTGCGGTGCTCTGGGGGTGACTTTCCGTGGTAACCCGGGATGATCCGGGCATGAAGATCGCACTGATCAACTGCGTGACCCTGCCCGAGCCCGACCCGGACGAGCGGCCGCTGCTCGACGCCCTGCTTCAGGCGGGGCACGAGGCACGGTCGGCGGCGTGGGACGACCAGGGTGTGGACTGGTCCGGGTTCGACGCGGGCGTGTTCCGGGCGACGTGGGACTACCACACGCGCCCCGAGGCGTTCCAGGCGTGGCTCGATGTCACGGCGGGCAAGACCAGGCTGCTCAACGGGGCGGACGCGGTCCGGTGGAACAGCCACAAGCGGTACCTGACGCACTTCGAGGACCGGCGCCTCCCGATCGTGCCGACGCTCTGGCGTGCTCGCGACGCTGACCCGTCTGCTGAATCGACCGACGATCCGATCGCCGACGCTGTCGCACGCGGCTGGACCAAGCTGGTCGTCAAGCCCAGTGTCTCGGCCGGGTCGCGCGACACCCGGGTCTTCGATGTCGGTGCGGATGCATCGAACGAGGATGCGATCTCGTTCGCCCGCGCGCTGCGCCGGCGCGAAGACATCATGGTGCAGCGTTACATGACCTCGGTCGCGAGCGGGGGCGAGACGGCGCTGGTCACTATCGGGGGTGTGCTCTCCCACGCGATCCGCAAGTACCCGCGATTCGCCGGGCAGGACGAACGCGTCGAGCTGTGCGCCGAGATCGGCGAGGCGGAGCGCCGGTTTGCCGGCGCGGTGCTCGACGCGTGTCCGTTCGACACGCTCTACGCACGCGTCGACATCATGCGTGACGACGACGGCGGGATCATGCTCAGCGAGCTCGAACTGATCGAGCCATCGCTGTTCTTCTGGCTCGCCCCCGGCTCGGCCCGGCGGATGGTCAACGCGATCGAATCACGCCTCGCGAACCCGGTTTGAGCCTGGATTTTAGGGGTTTACGGGCTCTTTCAGGTCGTCGAGCGCCCCGGCCACCCGGGCCTGACCCCGCTTGTCAAGCAGGCTGACCACGACGGCGACCGCGAACCCGATCGCGAACGATGGCAGCAGCACATCGAGCGACACGAGATAGCCCGCCCAGTCTTCGTGTCCTGTCGACCTGAGCAAAGGCGGAACCGCGAAGCTGAAGAGCGGCACTCCGACGAACCCCGCGACCATCGAGCACTTCGCGCCCAGCGCGGTCAGCTTCGACCAGTACAACGACAGGATCATGGTCGGGCAGAACGTCGCGGCGATGCCCGACCAGCCGAAGATGATGATCCAGAACAGCGGTTTGTCTCGGTCGCGCAACAGAAGACCGATGCCGATCGCGAACGCGATGAGCGAGAGCCCGATCGTGACTTTGCGGGACAGGGAGATGAGTGTGCGGTCGTCCATCTCAGGGTGCAGGATCTTCTGCCAGTAGTCGCGCACGCCGGCGGATGAGGCGACAACGAGCAGCGAGTCGATCGTCGACATGATCGCGCTGAGCACCATGGCGATGAAGATGCCGCTGAAGAACGCGGGGAGCATGGAGAGCGCCGCCTCGGGAAGGATCGCCTCGCGGTCGCCGCCGAGTTGTTCGGGGCTGAACACGGCGCGCCCGAACAGCCCGACCAGCACCGCCCCGGAGTCTGCCAGCAGCGTCCAGATCAGCGCGGTCGCCGCGCCGGGTGCGATCTGGCGCTCGTTTTTCATCGAGATATATCGCACAAAGACCTGCGGCGAACCCCAGAACCCGATGCCGATCGCCGCCAGACCAACGATCGTGAACACCGTTCCCATGCCCCATCCGCCCGTCAATGGGGCCGCGACGCCGGTCTCGCTGTCGAGTGGGCCCGGGCCGTGCAGCGTGAGCAGGTGCGGGTCTATCGAGCGGACGGTGTCGAGCACGCTGGTGAGCCCGCTCGCCTCAGCCAGGATGACAAGCGGCAACGCGACCAGCCCAAGGAACATCAGCGAGCCCTGGAACACGTCCGACCAGACCACGGCCGTGAACCCGCCCTGCGTGATATAGAGCATCACCACGGCGAACCCCACCGTCGCGCCGACAAGGTGGTTCCAGCCCAAGAAATCGTTGAAGGCGCCCCCGGTCGCGAAGACCTGGGCCCCGGCGTAGATCGGAACAAAGATGACGAGTGCGCCGGCCGCGATGAAGCGGAGGGAGTGGCCCGAGTCGCGCAGGCGGGCCTCGAGGTAATCAGGCACCGTGATCGAATCGTACTTATCGCTGAGGCGCTTGAATCGGCGGGACATCAGCAGCCACGCGCCGCCGACGCCCAGCATCTCGCCGAGCACGACCCAGAACGCCTGGACTCCGAACGCGTAACCCATCCCGGTCAGCCCGAGCAAGAGCCACGCCGATTCGCCCGTGGCCCGCGCACTGAACGCGACGTTGAAGAACCCCAGCTTCTTGTCTGACGCGAAGTAATCGCGGATCGATGTCATCTTCTTCGACGCGAGATAGCCGATCAGCAGAAGGATCCCCGCATAGAGGGCGACTGCAATCAGCTTCCAAACATCATCCATGGTCATGCTCGCGCGCTCCGTCTCAATAGCGGTCGGGTCTGGTGTGAACCACCACCCTACCCGAAAACCGCGAGAAATGCAGGCGTACGAGCGGGGGCGATTGGGAGGGATAGGCGGGATCAACCCCTCGGGTGCATGGTCTTGATGACCTTGGTGAGCTGGGTGCGGTCGACGTGCGTGTAGATCTGCGTGGTGGTGATGTCCGCGTGCCCGAGCAGGCTCTGCACGATCCGCAGATCGGCCCCGCCCATGAGCAGGTGCGTCGCGAACGAGTGGCGGAGCGTGTGCGGGTGGACGTCCTTGAGCCCGGCCGCCTTGGCCCAGCGGGTGACGATCTGCCAGACACGCACCCGCTCGATCGGTCGCCCCGACTTGGTCAGGAACAGCTTGCCCCGGTCGCGCCGCTCGGCCGCCCGCTCGGCGGTGACCAGGCGCGATCGGCAGTCTCGCACGTATTCGTCCATCGCGTCCATCGCCGGCTTGCCCATGGGCACCAGGCGGTGCTTCTCGCCCTTGCCCAGGACCCGCACCACGCCGATCTTTTCCATCAGATCCGAGAGCCCGATGTGCCCGACCTCGGACGCCCGCAGCCCGGACGCGTACATCAGCTCGAGGATCGCGCGGTCACGCTTCCACAGGGGGATGGCGTCGGGCTTGGCATTCGGTGCTGGGCATGGGGCGCTGAGCAGGCGACGCATCTGCCCGGGTGTCATCACGCCCGGCAGGCGCTTCCACTTGGCGGGCTGGTCGAGGTGGTCGGCCGGGTTGTCGGGCAGTCGTCCCGTGGCGCACAGCCACTTGCACAGCACCTTGATGGTCGCGATGTGACGCGAGACGGTCGCGGGCGAATAGGCCCGGTCCCTGCCGAGCATCCGCACGTGGTCGATCAGACGCTTGGGTGTCAGGTCTTCGATCCGATCGACGCCTCCCTCCTGGAGGTCGAGCAGCAGGGCGTCGAGATCGCGGCCGTAGGCTTCGAGCGTTGATGCCAGGAGCCCGCACTCGACGCGCAGGAATATCATGAACCCGCGCCGGAGGGTCCGCATCGGTTCTGAGAGCTGTTCGACGCGTCGCGCCTCGGCCGAGGTCATGGTCTCAAGATCGGCGAGTGCGGAATGGGCGCATGAAAACACCCCGAGCCTTTCGACTCGGGGTGCGGAGTTTCAGCCTGACTCCCTCAGATCGCTCTTAGCCCAGGAGGCTCAGAACACTCTGCGGGGACTGGTTCGCCAGGGCGAGGACGTTGGTCGAGGCCTGGACCAGGATCTGGTTCCGGGTCAGGGCCGCGGTCTCGCTGGCGAAGTCTGCGTCACGGATCACCGACTCGGCGGCCGTGGTGTTCTCGAGACCGACGTTGAGCGAACGGATGGTCGCACCAACGACGTTCTTCTGGAACGCACCCAGACGCCCGCGGGTCGAGGAGACCTGCTCGATGGCTTCGCCAACGATCTTCTGTGCGGTGCTGAGGTTGTTGCCGTCGACGGCGTTGAACGCCTTGCCCGAGCCCAGGTCGTCCAGGAAGCCCAACGAGGAGCTGCCCAGCTTGCGGGTCGAGATGTCGCCGATGCCGATCGACACTTTGCCGGCCACGTTCACCTGCGAAGCGAGCTGGAAGTCAGCACCGCCGCCGTTGATGGTGAACGAGTCGACCGAGGCGAGGGTCTGCGACGCGGAGGTGTCGAGCGTGAAGGCGACATCGAGGAAGTCGCTGTTGACGCTGAGTTCCTTGCCACGACCCACGGCCAGGAGGCCGTTGATCGTGCCGCCGATGTCCTGGCCTTCGTCGCGGACACCGTTTCCGGCGGCGCTGAACGCTGTGGGACTGGTGGTCGAGACGGTGCCGAAGTCGTCGGCCTCGAAGTTGAGGATGCCCGAACCGCCGGCGATGCCGCCGTCGTTGGCGACCTTGATCGAGGCGAACTCGGACGAGCCGAAGTCATCGGAGTAGAGGCTGATGCCGGTCCCGCCAGCGCTGGCGGTGACGCCGGTGACGTCGTTGACCGAGTTGATCGCGGTGGCGATCTGGGCCAGGGTGGCACCGGAAGCGAACTGCAGCTCGCGGTTGCCGAGCGAGCCGCCCACTTCGATGATGAACTGCGAGCCGGCGGCCAGGTCGATGCTGCCCGCGCCGAACGACAGGAACACACCGGCCTGCTGGGCAGAGTTGGTGACGATCGCCTGGACGGCCTGCGAAGCTCCGTCGAACTTGGCGCCGCGGACCTCGAAGTCGGTGACCGACGACGCGACCGAGCCGACCTGGTAATCGAAGTTACCGTTGAGCAGCTTGCTGCCCTGGAAGCTGGTCGAGCCGGCGATGCGGTCGACGGTCTGCAGGATCGAGTCGATCTGGAGCTGGTTCGCTTCGCGTTCCGACTCCGAGAGGCCGGCCGTGTTGGCCGAGGTCGTCAGCAGGCCCTGCAGCTCGGTGAGCAGCGAGGAGACTTCCTGAAGACCACCCTCAGCGATGTTCACGACCTGGTCGGCACGTTCGGCGTTCCCGATGGCGGCGCCGAGCGCGGCCTTCTCGGAACGCAGGTTCTCACTGGCGATCAGACCGGCCGGGTCGTCCTTGCCCCGGTTGATCTTCAGGCCCGTGGAGAGGCGCTCGAGAGCGGTGCTCAGGGTGCTGTTGTTCTGGCCGAGCACGCGCTGGCCCAAGATAGACGGGATGTTCGTGTTGATGCGAGTCATTGGCTGAAATCCTCCGTGAAGGCTGATGAGAGCGGATGCTCTCGGGTACCGGAGTGTCGTTCCGGCTTCTCGCCCCGGATCCATCCCGGGGCCATGCCCGGGCAACACGCCCGACGCACCGCGATTGGATCGACCCGCCGAGAACCCGGATGAAGCGCCGCATGCGGACTCCCCCAAGATTTTGTGATTCACCGCCCGTTATCCGGACACAGGAACACCGCTCACGGGCTCGCATACCGAAAAGCCCCCACGGAAATGCTTCCGTGGGGGCTCTGGGGTGTGCGTTGCGAGACTCTTCTATAGAGAGAAGGGATCTCGGGTTGGGATCGTCGACCGGCTCGCTTAGCCGAGGAGCTGGAGGACGTTCTGGGCGGACTGGTTGGCCAACGCCAGGACCGAGGTGCCCGCGGACTGGAGGATCTGGACGCGGGTCAGTTCGGAGGACTCGGCCGCGAAGTCGGCATCGCGGATGACGCTCCGGCTGGCGACCAGGTTCTCGAACGTGCTCTGCAGCGAACGTGTGTTCGTCTCGAGCACGTTGCGTTCGAAGGCACCCAGGCGTCCGCGGAGGATCGAGACCTCATCGATCGACTTGTCGATGATCTTCTCGAGCCCCGTGAAGTCGCCCCGGTCGGCCGCTTCGGACAGGGAGTTCCCCTGCCCGTCCTGGAGACTGGAGAGGAACTGGATCGTCCCGGCGACCTGGGCACCGCCCAAACGCTCGGCCGACGTCGATTGCACGCCGATGTTCGTCTGCTGGAGCGCTGTCACGTTCGGGCCCAGCTGGAACACCGCCCCGCCACCGGTGATCTGGAAATCCTTGGGTGCCAGGGTGGGGTCGAGCCCGTAGGTCTCGTCGAGCAGCATCTCGAGCGCCAGGGTTGGCGAGTTGATCGAAACGCTCAGCCCGTCCCCGCTGGCGAGGACGCCGTTGATAAGTGCGGAGACATCCCGTCCCTCGTCCCGCTTGGCGGCGACGAGGTTTGGGTCGGCCCAGTCGAACGGAGTGGACGCCGAGAAGTCGGCGTTCCCGTCGAGTTTGAGCACGTTGAAGTTGTCGTTGGCCGGGTCTTCGGGGGCGTCGACGCGTTCGACGCTGACGAACGAGTCCGAGCCGTACTCGGTCGCCCGGAACACGATGCCCGAGGTGGCGTTGCCGTTGATCAGTTCGGCCTCGACGCCGGTCAGCGTGGAGTTGCCGTTGATGGCGGCCACGATGCTCGCGTAGGATGCGCCGGACTGGAACTGGATCTGCTGGACACCCTCGGCACCGTTGATACGCAGGGTTACAGAGGACAGCAGCTCGCCGTCGGTGCCGGTGACGTTGTCACCGTTGAGGAAGAGCGCACCCTTCTGGGCGGAAGTGATGACATCTACGTTCACGTCGATCGAGGTGGCCCCGACGAAACTGGCCGCGAAGATGTCGGCCTTCTCGATGGTGCTGGTGGTCAGCCCGCTGGTCAGGTAGTCCAGCGATCCGTCGAGCAGCTTCAGCCCGCCGAAGGTTGCGGTATTGCTGATGCGTGTGATCGACTGGATCGCTGAGTTGATCTGGAGCTGGTTGGCCTTGCGTTCCTCGTCCGAGATCGCGCCGGTGTTGGCCGCCTCGACAACGAGAGACTTGATTGAGTTGAGCAGGTCGGTGATCTCGGTCAGCGAGCCCTCCGTGGTGGAGATGACGGCACTGGCGCGTTCGCCGTTGCGGATCGCCTGCTCGATGCCCTTGATGTCGGTGGCGATGCGTTCCGAGATGATGAGTCCGGCCGGGTCATCCTTGCCCCGGTTGATTCGGATGCCCGTGGAAAGGCGTTCGAGGCGGAGCTGTAGATCGGCTCCGGAGCGGTTGAGCCGCTGCTGGGCGATCAGGCTGGGCACGTTGGTGTTAATGCGTGTCATGGCAATCCTCCGTGATTGCGTTCCGGGGTGTCCTTGGTGGTGCCGGCCCCGAACCGGCTTGTGGTCTCGTTCTTACGCTGTTTTTCAGTGAACGAACTGACTCTGAAAGTTGGCTAGGCGGTTTCCTTGGTCCCGTTGTCTAACGACGCGGGCTCCGCCTTGACGGTGGTCGCCTTGAGCAGGCCCTGGGGCCCGCCGGTGGGCGTGGTGAGTGTCGAGGGTGAATCCGGGCCGAGCCTTTTGGCCGGTCCGGGTCGGACGGTCTGAGCGAGCGATCCAAGATCACCCGCGCCGAGGCGAGACGCCTGAGCGTTCTCGCGCTTGATCGACTCGTACACCTCTTTGCGGTGTACTGCGATCCGTGTTGGCGCGGTGATCCCGAGGCGGACCTTGTCGCCTCGGATGTCGACGACCGAGATCTCGATCTCGTCGCCGATCATGATCGTCTCGTCGCGCTGCCGGGAGAGCACCAGCATCCATGAACTCCTTGCTCTCGCCCACCCCGGGCCCGTGCCCGGCGTGGTGGTGGAACTTGACCTGTCGGGCGGGTCCTTCCGCCCCAGGGATGGGTGCCCGGTCTCGACGTGGCGATCGCGCTGAACAGCCTGCGAGCGAACGTCTGGCCGGGCCTGTCTCGTGTTAAGCGGAAGCCGTCTGCTGCGCGTTGCTGGCAACCCGCATCAGGTGGTGGCGTGTGGTCCATCGCTTCTCAGCGAGCACCATCTGTTCCGCTCTCTTGTTCACCGTGTTGATCACCAGCGGGCCCTGTAGGTTCCCGGTCAGCTGGTCATCGATCTTGTTCACGATCACAAAGACCTGGGCGTCTTCGAGTCGGTCCATGTTCAGTGATTCCATCTGCTCTTGGCGGATGGGCACCGAATAGTCCTTCTCGAAGAACGTCGGATCGGTGACCACGAACGCAAGGTTCGGGTCCTCGACCGATTGCAGCCAAAAGAAGCACGCGTCGTCGCCCGGCTGCAGCAGGCAATACTCCGTGAGCTCGGGGAAACCGAGAATTCCTCGGGCGAAACTGATCACGCGGTCCTCCGCGAGTTCGATCGTCCCGAAACGTGTTGTCCGCACCTCCATGTGTGCGCTCCGTATCCTCGGCCGAGACCAACTCGGATCGACTCCCGGCGTTCCGACGCCGGTCGACATCCTGCCTGCGGTTCCGAGAGCGGCCGAGCTCCCAAGGAACCATCGATCCAATCCGACGCCGTCGGTTTTCACCGACTACCCGTCCCCGCCCGGGGGTCTACCCCAGGTAGTCCAGCAGCGTGAGCTGCTGTGCCTGAGCCGCCACGCTCAGCCCCGCCTGGAGCTGGAGCTGCAACTGGGAGAACCGCGTCGACGCGGCCGCGAAGTCCACGTCCCTGAGCTGGCTCCGCAATCCCCGATCGAGCACCTGGCGATCCTCCTGTCGACGCACCTCGTTGTCGACGCGTCTCCCGTGGCCGTCCACGATGGCGCGGCTCTGACTGAGGCGGTCCACTGACCCCTTCAGCTTCTCATACGCAACTTCGATGCCAAGCGAGTCGTTATCCCGCAACGCCGACGCGAGATCCAGCAGATGGGTGAACAGGTTGTCCACCCGCACCCGGGATCGGTCCTCGGCTACCAGCGTCGTGTCGCCCGCACTCAGCGTCGCGTCCAGGAATCCCAGATCCTCGAGCAGTCCCGAGTTGTTGACCCGTTTGACGTCCAGCGGGCCCGTCCCGCCCAGGGCAACGCTCTGAGTGAAGCTGATGCCGTTGTCCGGGCTGGTCAGCCCGGCGTCGAAGTCGGTCACCGGGCGTGCGGCCGCGGTGAGTTGGGCGTCCGCCTGGGTGTTGATCTCGTCGATGAGGTCCTGGACGGTGCCGATGTCGCCGGCGGTCAGATCGAAGGTGAGCTGGAACCCGTCGCCCAGCGTGACCTCGAAGTCCGCCTCGGCCTGGTTCACGCGCACGCCCCGCCCGTCGTTGAAATCGCTGAGCAGGGTGCTGGGCTGGAGGGTGCGGACACCCAGGAGGGTCGCGGTGTCGTTGCCGCCCGCGACCTCGGCGATGGACATCGCCTGATCGATTGTGCCGGCGACCGAGGTCTTGACGTTGATCGATCGTCCGTCCTCGGAGATCTCGACGACGACGTTCGTGCCGCCGGCTTCGAACGCAGAACGTACGTCTGCCAGTGTCTGGGCCGCGGACAGGTCCACGGTGTAGCCCACGCCGCCGGTGGTCAGTTCGACCTGATCCAGGGCGTTCCCGCCCAGCCCGTTGAGTGACGCGATGGGCGTCGTCCAGGTCAGGTTGGCGTCGAGGTCGATCCCGTTGGGCGTGGCGGCGGCGAAGGTCGCCCCGGCGCCGTCGGTCAGCCCGAGATCGAGCGCCACGAACGAGCCCTGCACATCGCCGATCTCCAGGCTGCCCGCGGGCACATCGATCGACAGCGCCCCGCCCGTGAAGGACACGCCTCCGGGGCCGAGCACGGTCACCGCGTTGTCGGCTTCGTACTGGATGATGCCTGCTTCGATCGCGTTGGCGACGTCGCCGACGGTCTCGGCTCCGGTCAGGTCGATCTCGGCCGTGGCGCCCGCGCTGAAGCGGATGGTCACCACGCCGGTGTTTGCGCCCAGGCTGCGGGCGCCGTTGAGGTCGGAGAGGCGGGTGTTCGCGGTCAGGTCCGGGTCGAGATCGACGGTGCCCTCGACGCGTGCCGAGACGGCCCCGATCGCGTTGTCGGCTCCCAGTGTCAGCGGCACGTCGGACGCCCCGCCCAGCTCGGCCAGCAGCCCGCCGCGCCCGCCCACGAAGCGGTAGGCGTTGCCGACCAGTTCGACCGGGCCGTGCCCGGGCTGGGTGCCGCCGAAGACGTGCCCGACGATCGACTCGCGGTTGGCGATGCCGTAGAGGGACTGGAGGAGCGAATCGATGACGGTCGCCTGGCTGTTGCGTGTTTCGGAGTCGGCGGGCGTGGAGATCTGCTCGTTGGCGATGCCCAGCGCCTCATCGACGAGGTCTTTGGCTTCGCCCAGCGCGACATCGAGGGTGTTGAGCGAGTCGGTCGCGAAACCGAGGTTGCGGAGGATCTGATTGGAACGCTCGATCCGGGAATCGAGCGTGGACACGGTCGCCGAGCGGATGGGGTCGTCGGACGGGCGGAGCAGGTCGAGCCCGGTGGAGAGCTGCTGGTTGACGCGGAGGAGCTGGTAGTTGGTCGTGTTGATCGCGTTGAGCGACGTCTGCGTAAAGAGCAGATTGGGCGATCTCGAGTATGAAGTGGGGAAGGTGCTCATCGCGTGGTGCTCCGTGTCTGCGTGGACGGTCTCCGTTGATCGCTGGGAAGGTACAAAGTCAGACGAGGCTCAAGAGTGTGTCGAACATGGCCTGGGTGGTCTGGATCACCTGGGCCGCGGCTTGGTACTGGCGCTGGTAGAGCAGCAAGTTCATCGATTCCTCGTCGATGGACACGCCCGACACGGCCGCACGCTGGGCCGCGAGGCTCTGCCCGACAATCGCGTCGGCGTCGGCCTTGGTCCGTGCGGAGCTGGACTGGGTCGCCACGTCCTGGGCGTGCAGGCCCCAGAACTTGCCGAAGCTGCGGTCGCCCAGGCTTGAGAGCACGCCCTCGGTGAGGCGTCCGATCTCGAGCGCGTTGCCGTTCTCGACGAACTTGTCGTCCACGGTCCGCCCGAGCATCACCTCGACGCCCTCGCGGACGGCGATGTCCTGGGCGTTGGTCCCGGTGAAGAAACTGTTGACGCCCATGACCGCCAGCACGCCCGACGTGTCGTCGGTGAAGGAGAAGCTGGAACCCGGAGCGGCGGTGATGTCCAGTCGTCCGTCGGCGGTGAAGCTGGCCGTCACGGATCCGCCGAAGTGCCCGTTGATCGCGTCGACGATTTGCTGGGGCGTGGTGTCGTCGCCCACGCCAGGCAGGTTGCTCGCGTCGAGCCCGTCGAGGTCGATCGGGACGGTCAGCACGTCGGAGGTCTGGGTCTCTGAGTTGTAGACCTCGATGGTGAACGAGCCGTTCTCGGCCGCGAAGGGCAGGTCGGCGAACGCGAGGTTGTTGGGGTCGTTGATCGGGAGGTTCTGGTTGGTGGTGTTGATCGCCAGGGTGCCCTGGGTCGTCGTCAGGCGGTCGGCATTGCGCCCGGTCGAGTGCAGGCGGTTGATCTCGAAGATGAGGCTGGAAGCGAGGTCGTCGAGTTTCTCGATCGTGGTGTCGATCACACCGTCGCGTGACGCGAGCAGCCCACCGATCGAGCCGCCGTCCACGGGCAGCGGGGCCCCGTTATCGCTGATGCGTACGGTGGCGGTGATCACGCCGTTGATCGTTTCGCGGTCGATCTCGACGCCGCGGTTTCGGGTGCCGAGGACCACTGGGGTGGAGCCGACGAAGACGTCGTAGAGCCCCTCGGCGTTCTCGTTGACCGAGATGTCAATGAGCGAGGAGATTTCGGTGACGATCTGGTCGCGCCGGTCGCGGAGCGCCGACGCTTCGGCCGCCCCGGTCTCGCGCCCCGCGATGGTCTGGTTGATGGTCGCCAGCTCTTCGAAGAGCGAGTTCGCCTGGACGGTCTGTGCGTCCAGCTGGTCCTCGAGCTGGCGGCGCTGGTCCATCAGCTGCTCGCGGACGTTGCGGATGAAGCCGGTTAGCGATTGTCCCTGGTTGATGATCGATGACTCGGAGTCGAGCAGCGTGGTGGCTTCGGACCAGGTGTTGAAGAAGGACGTGAGCTGCGAGGACGTATCGAACTCGGTCCCCTCGTTGAGGATCGCCTCGAGTTGGTTGAAGGTGTTGAGCTTCTGGGCGCTCGAATACTGGTCGGAAACGCCGTCCCACAGTCGTTCCTGGAGGGCCTGGTCGATCTGGCGTCGGACGTTCGCGACGGCCACGCCCGAGCCGATCTGGAACGGATCGGACTGGCTCCCGCGCAGGGCTTGTAGCAACGCGATCTGGCGTGTGTAGCCGGGTGTGGAGACGTTGGCCAGGTTGTTCGACGCGACCTGCAGCCCGACCTGGGACGCGATCAGCGACGAGTTGGCGATGTTGAGTGTTGAGTTGAGCGTCATTCGATCGTCTCCTTACGCGCCAACGTCCACGCCGGTCATGACCTGTGCCTTGGTAACCACTCGTCCGGCGCGCCCGTACGTCCCGCTGTGGGAGAGCTTGGACGCGACCTGCTGCATCAAGCCGCGCATGTGGGTGGCGAGCGCCTCGGACGCGTCGCGGACCGCGTCCTGCTCGGATTGGACCTGCTCGATCAGGCTTCGGAGCGTGCCCGACCGATCGGTCAGGCGCTCCCGGTCGGCCGAGTCGACGACCTTGAGCAGTTCGCCGATGGTGCTGGGGCGTCCGTCGGGGCGGGCGACCAGGCGTTGGCGTTCGGACTCGACCCGCTGCACGCGTTGGAGAACCTCGCCGGTCTGCTCGACGACCTTTTCGAGCTTGACCATGTCGGCGGTGGTCACCGCGTCGCGGTGCTCGCCCGTCAGGTCGAGCAGCGACCGGTGCTCGTCGATGAGCGAGCCCAGCAGGGCGTCGAGCCGGTCGATGTCGGGCACTGCGGTCGGACCGGCGGGTGCCCGGTTGAGCGTGCCTCGGGGCGCGATGCTCGGCTTGGCGCGTCGGATCGGTTGGAGACTCTTGATGGGCTGGGCGCGTCGGTTCATGCGGTCACTCCGCCCTTACGGAGCAGATCCTGTGCCAACCGCTCGACGATCGGGAAGTTCGACGCCGAAACGATGTCGTTCGCTAGGCGGTGGTCGAGCAACGAACCGAACTGTTTCTCGGCCTGCGTGGGCGCGAACGGAGCGGCCGCCCGGTTGTTCTCGCGGGCCTGCTTGAGGATCGGCTCGACCAGCGTGGTCGAAACGAGCTTGCGGGCGGCGTCGCGGGCGCGCTCTTCTGGCGTGGTTGTTTCTTGGGCCGCGAATCGGTCGGCGTTACGCATGTCGCCCAGCGCCTCGGCGAACGAGCGCTGCCCGCTGACGCCGGCACCGAACGAGGACCCGACCAGGCCCGCGCTGGGCATCGATGATGAGCCGGCGGCTGGCGTGAAGCCCGACTGGAAGCTCGCCGCGGAGCGGATGTCCATGGTCATTCCTTCCCGTCGATGATCAGGCGTGCGTGCAGTTTGCCCGCGTCTCGCAGCGCCTTGAGGATGTTGATCTGGTCCACGGGCGGGATGTCGAGCTGGTCGAAGGCGGCGATCAGGTCGTCGAGGCGCGACATCGCCGCGTCGTCGCCCGTGCCCACCTTGGCGAACTCGCTCTGGACCGTCTGCTGGAAGTTCGCGGCCGGGGGCGGCACGATCGTCGAGATGCTCAGGTCGCGGTGGGTGATCACCGCGGGCGAGACCTGCACATCGCCGGTGATCACGATGATCCCGGTGCGAGTGTCGCAGATGACCTGGGGCGGCAGCTCGCGCAGGGCGCTGGAGATGTCGGTCCGCAGGATGTCACCCAGGAACGCCTGGGGGTTGGCCCGCTCGGGCAGCGGCACGGTCACGCGGACCGTGCGGGCGTCCATCGCGCGGGCGATCGGGCGTTGGTTCGGGTCGGTGGTGAGCAGGTACTGCTCGTTGATGTCCGACGCGACGCGGGCCGAGGCGCCGCCGAGCGCGAAGCGAGCGTCGATGATCAGGTCGAACCCGCCCGCGATGGCGGGGGCGGTGATCACGTCGCGGACGATCTGGGCGCCGTTCATGACACGGGCGGAGGTGGCGTTGGTGTCGTCGGGGATCGTGAGCTCGCCGCGTGCCATGGCGTAGACCGGGGCGCCCGGGCCCGGGGTGAGCGGGCTGACCAGGAGCGTGCCGCCGCGGATGGACTTGGCCGAGTTGAGCACCGAGACGGTGATGTCGAGGCGGTCGTCAGTGAGCGCGCCCTCGCGGGGGATCTCGCAGGTGACGAGCACGAGGGCGACGGACTTACCCGAGCCCAGCTCTTCGATGGAGATGGGGTTGCCCATCCGGCGGTACACCTCGGCCAGGGGTCTGGCGACGGCCAGCTCGCTGAGCGAATCGCCCGTGCCGTCCAGACCGACCACGAGCCCGAGCCCCTGGACGGTCGAGGCACCCTGTCCTTTGAGTCGGGCGATCTCGCCCAATGTGCGCGAACCCTGCGCATCGGGCGCGGGCAGCGCAAGAACCAGCATGAGGATGGCAAACACAAGCCTGGGCATGGCGGCGGACTCCTTTCCGGCCGACCGTGATCGGTGAGCAGGGGTCACTACGCGAACGCCGTGCCAACGCTGGACGCCCCGAGTGCGAAAGAGAAAGCCGCCCCCTGGCGGGAGCGGCTCGTTGTGGATCGCACTGTTTCTGGCGTTCGTCGTTGCTTCGTCCGCCGGGCTAGAACGCGAAGAGCGTGTCGAGGATCTCGGTGATGATCCCCTTCTTGGCGGCGTCTCGGACCGCGCCCTCGTTGTTGACCACGATGTTCAGGTTGGCCATCTGGGACGAGAGCACCGAGTTCTGGCGGGTGATGTCATCCTCGCGGACGACGCCCGAGAGCACGAAGTGCTGGATCTCTTCGTCTTTCTCGATGCGCTTCTGGGCTTCGAGGACGAGGTTGCCGTTCGGCTTGACCTCCAGGATGGTCGCGGTGATGCGGGCGTTGAAACGGTCCGAGCGTTCGTAGTCGCCCTCGCCCGTGAACTCTCGGCTGGCGCTGAAGTCGAGCATATTGATGTTGGTGCGGTCGCCCTCTTCGATGCGCAGCTCCAGCAATGCCAAGTAGTTGAGCATCGCGTTGAGGTTCATCTGCGACTCGGATTCCTTCTCGGTTTCGAGCGACTGCGAGCTGGTCTGGCTGGAGTTCTCGTCGACGATGATGGTGATGATGTCGTGCTGGCGGTAGATCCGCTTCTCGGGCTCGGGCACCCAGAGCAGGCTGACCTGGGATGCGTCGATAGTCGGCTGCGCGGTCACACCCGGTGCCAGTTGGGACTGTTCTGGTTGAGTCTGGTGGGCGGTCAGAAAGAGGCTCTGGGCCGATGCCCCCGATGCCAGGCACGCGGCGGCGCACAGGGCGATCGCGCGGAAACGTCGGTTGAAAGCAATCGTTCGTGCGTCGTACATCATTTGGTCTTTCTGACGGGCTGCATGGTCGGAGCGTTCTGGTTGATGGGGCGCATGTCGGGTGCGTCGCCCGCGGGCGGTTCTGAGATACTGATCCGCCTGGACGGATTCGCGTCCCGGTTCGTGGAGCCCGGTTCGCCGACCAGCTCGGTGCCTAGTTCGGCAGATACACGCTCGGGCTGGGGGGTGTTGGCCATCACGGCCCGCCCGGGTCCGGCGACGCGGGCGGTGAAGCGCCGGCGCGAGCCGTCTTTGGACTCGAGTTCGATCAGTTCGCCCTTGCGGGCGTTCTGTCGGGCGCGGGCGACGGTGCTGACGACGACCGAGCCGTGCACGGTGCGGACGCTGACGTCCTGCCCGCGTTCGATCATGATGGGGGCTTCGAGGTGGTGCTCGCGGACGATCTGCCCGGGCTGGAGCGACCGGACCAGTGCCTGCCCGACGGAGGTCGCGGGCGGCGCGGGCGGGTCGGTGGGATCGGTCCAGGCGGTTTCACGGCGGACGTCGGATTCACGCAGCGGGCTGCCGCGTCGGACGCCTTTAGCGACGATGAGTGCGTCGGTCAGCACCTCGATCGACGCGCGGACCGAGTCGGTCAGGACGAGGTAGTCGCCCTCGAAAACCTCGATGCGCAGGGCGATTCGCCCCGAGAGCCCGGTCTCGGTGACCGAGACCATGCGACCGTCGGTGGGGGTGCCCAGCAGTTCGCGACTCTGATCGGTGTAAGTGACGCGGAGGGTCTCGGGCGAAGCCCGGAAGCGGGCCCGCAGCCACGATTCGACGTGGTCGCGGACGGTGATCACGGATGGGTCGTCGGCTGGCTCTGGGGCGGTTCGCGCGATCGGCGTGGTCCGCTCGCGCAGGCGGGTCAGGCTGACGCCCTGCCCGACCACGATGATCGAGCCGACGTGGGCCGAGGACGCCTCGATGGCGGCGCGGACGGTCTCGGCGCTGAGCTTGCTCCACGAGCCGGGCATCACGGCGTCGGCGTCGGTGATCGGGAGCGTGTCCAAGAACCCGGTTTGGTCGCCCTCGATCGATGCGATCGAGCCCAGCGTGAGTTCGGCGTCGGTCGCGAGGCGCACGGTGGCGCGGAGCGTGACGGTGGTCACGCCCTGGGCGGGCGCGGTCTTCGCGAGAGCGTTCGCGATGCCCACCGAGGAGGTCAGCACGCACATGAACGCGACGAGGAGTCTGGTCAGCGGATCCATGGGTTATCGCCTCAGCTGTGCGACGGATTGGAGCGTTTCGTCCGCGGCTCGGATCGACTGGGAGTTCATCTCGAACGCCCGCTGCGTGCGGATCAGCTCGATGAGTTCGCGGGCGGGGTCGACGTTGGAACCCTCGAGCATGTTGCCCTGAATTTTGCCGAAGTTCTGGGTGGAGGCTTCGCCCGTAATGGGCGGGCCGGACGCGGCCGATTCGACCCACAGGTTCTGTCCGACCTGGGTCAGCCCGGTCTGGTTCACGAAGACGGCCAGCTCGATCTGTCCGATCTCCTGGGGTTCGGCGTCTCCGGGAAGGGAGGCGTAGACACGCCCGGAGCCGTCCACGCCGATGGCTTCGGCGTCGCTGGGCACGGTGATGCCCGGTTCGAGGCGTCGCCCGTCGGAGTTGGCCAGGACGATCTCGCCGTCCGCGTTGAGCGTGAAGTTGCCGGCCCGGGTGAACGCCATCCCGCCCTCGCCCAGGTCGTCCTCGACCTGGACCTGGAAGAACCCGTTGCCCTCGATGAACAGGTCCAGCGGGTTGTCGCTGGGCACGGGCGCTCCTTGGGTGAAGTCCTGCTGGGTGCCAGAGACCTTGACGCCGAGACCGACGTAGAGCCCGGTGGGGCGCTGGTCGCCGTTGTTGTTCTCGACGCCGGGCTGGGCCCGTTCGACGTAGAGCAGGTCCTCGAAGTTCGCCCGGCTGGTCTTGAACCCCTCGGTGTTGACGTTCGCCAGGTTGTTGGCGATCACGTCGAGGCGGGTGTTCAGGGCCCGGAGCCCGGTCGAGGCGGATTGCATCGCGATGACGCCCATGTTCACATACTCCCGGCGTGGTGAGGCTTAACTGAGGATCAACTGATCCGTGCGAAGCGGTTGACGAGGCTTTCGAGCATGCGGTTTTGCATGTCGATCATGCTGATGTTGGACTGGGCGGCTCGGGATGCGGACGTGATGCCCATCATGGTGCCGATCTCGTCCACGGCCGACCCCTCGGTCATGTTCTGGCGGATGAGCCCGTTGGCCTCGAGCAGATCCAGCGGTCGCCCGGACTCGTGGGCGAAGAGCCCGTTGCCGGCTTTGACCAGCGAGGCTCGGTCCGCGACGTCGGAGATGCGGATGGTCTGCCCGGGGATGCCGTTCTGGGTGATCTGCCCGTCGCTGGAGATGCTGACATCGCCCAGGGTGCGGTCGATGAAGATCGGGTTGGCGTCGGTATCGAGCACGGGCAGTGCTGAGGTCGTGCCGATCAGGCGTCCGGTGTCGTCGAGGGTGAATCGCCCGTCGCGGGTGAGGGCCGGGTTGGCCCCGTCGCCGACGGTGAAGAACCCCTCGCCCTGGATGCCCAGATCGAGGTCGTTGGCCGAGATCTGGAGCGGACCCTGCTTGAAGTCGATCGCGGTGCGGCCGCTCAGGACGCCACCCCCGAGCTGCTCAAGGAGCGTGTCGCTGGGCAGGTTCCAGAGGTTGTCCTCGGCCCGGACGTGCTGGCGGTGCATGGCGCTGGCCATCACGGGCTTGAAGCCCACGGTGTTGAGGTTGGCCAGGTTGTTTGCGATCGAGTCCTGGCGGAACATGGCGGCCTGTGCGCCCGACGCCGAGATCTGCATGCCGTAGTTCATCGCCGGTCTCCGGCATTGGCCCCGTCAAGGGGGAGTCCGAACGCGGGCGTCCCTCCGTGGACCTCCCGTTCGGTTCCATACGCGAACGGCGTGCCAGACCGGGGCGGGGATTCGGGATCGGCGGACCGGCAACCCGTGCGCCCGGCGCACGACATGCCGGCGCAGGTGCTGCGCGGTCGATCGGTGGGGGGTGTGGGCGTGTGCGGGCTTGCTTACGGGCAGCCGGCGTTGAACGCGGCGATGTACGCGGCGATGTCGAAGAAGTTGAACACCCCGAACGGGGCCGCGAAGTCGGCGACGGGGTCCTGGGCGTTGAATGCGGTGATGTAGGCGGAGATATCGAAGAAGTTCAGGACGCCCTGCGGCGGGGCCAGGTCGGCCGGGCACGGGGGAGCGCAGGTGTTCAGGTACACGTAGTAGTCGTTGCTGGCGATGAACACGGCGGCGACGTCCGGGGCGTCGTCGTTGTTGAAATCGGCGATGACGAGCTCGAAGCAGTTGTTGCCGGCGGGCAGCGTTTGCTCGACGCCGAGCGTCCCGTCCCCGTTGGCGGGGAAGAACGAGATGCTCTGCGGGTTGGTGGTTCCGGTGGCGACGAGGAGGTCCTGGTCGCCATCGCCGTCCACGTCCGCGGCTTTGATGGCGCGGGGCACGCCCGAGGTGGCGTAGTTGGTCGGCCCGGCGAACACGCCGTTGCCGTCGTTGAGCCAGACCGAGGTGTCCCCGAAGAACGATGCGGCGACGAGGTCCTGATCGCCATCGCCGTCCATGTCGACGATCTGGATGTCGGCGGCCCCGAGCGGGGCGGGATAGTCGGTCAGCCCGGCGAAGGTCGTGTTTCCGGTCCCGAAGCCGACGGTGATCCTGCTGGAAGCAAACTCGGTGACGGCGAAGTCGGGGATGTCGTCGGCGTTGAGATGGCCGACCGCGACGGAGGTAACGCTCCCGAGGATGATGGTGAACTCGGGCGGGCCGAAGGATCCGGTGCCGTCGTTAGTGAGCACGCGGATCTGGTTCGATTCGACGGAGACGACGAGGTCGGTGTCGCCGTCGTTGTCGAGATCGGAGGCCGCGACGTCGGTCGGCTGTGTGAAGAACCCGGTGTCGAAGAGCCCCCCGGCGGTGAAGGTGCCGTCGCCCGCGCCGATGAGCACCGCCAGGTTCGAATCAAACCCGTTCGTGACGATGAGGTCGAGCACCGCGTCGCCGGTCACGTCGGCGATTGCGAGCCCGGCCGGTCCATCGCCCACGCCCACTTCGAGACCGAGACGGACGGGTGGCAGCAAGGTGCCGTCGCCGTTGCCGAACAGGAGCGCGACGGTGTCGGCCCCGCTCTCGGCAATGACGAGGTCCTGGTTCCCGTCGGCGTTCAGGTCTGCGGCCAGGATATTGATCGGCGTGCTGCCCCCGGCGAGCAGCGTGGGGACTGGGGGTGCGAACAGCGTGGCGGGGTCGCACTGTGCGGAGGCACTCGAAACGAGGGAGAGCGGGCAGAGAAGGTACAGACATCGGCGCATGGCGGGCTCCCCTACATTCGCCCGGCGCATGCGGCACCCGGGCGGTGCTATTGACACCAACTTAAGCGATGGCAGGGCGGAACCGTCACGAAATTCGTTGTACGAGCCCGCTCAGCGGACGACGAGGTCGGTGGGGGCGAGGGTCTGGTCGACCTTGGTCAGCCACTCTGCGTAGCCCTCGCGTCCCATGAGCCCGAACGTCGCCTTCTTGCCCGTCTCCACCGCCGGCTGGTCGTAGGCGTCGATGTTGAGCATCAGGCCCGCGTACGCCGTGGCGACCTGCCAGAGGGCGATGAACTCGCCGACGTGGTGGGCGTCGACCTTGGGGACATGGATGGTGAAGTTGGGGCGGCTGGACTCGACCAATGCGTACTCGGTCGCCCGCTTCTCGGCGTTGAGCAGGGCGGTCATCGACTTGCCTTCGAGGTAAGTCAGCGCATCGACGCCCATGCCGGTGGGGATGGTGATGTCGTCGTCGCCGAAGGACTCGACCTCGACGAAGCCGAAGACCTTGTCGTTGGGGCCCTCGCGGTAGAGCTGCACCTGGGAATGCTGGTCGGTGGTGCCGATGGCTTTGATGGGCGTGAAGCCGGCGAAGACGGTGTTGCCGTCGGCGTCGGTCTTCTTGCCCAGCGATTCGGCCCACAACTGGCGGTACCAGTCGGCGAGCAGGTAGAGGCTGTTGCAGTAGGGCATGAGCACCTGGTTGGGCTTGCCCTTACGGGTGCCCATCTCGACGAGCAGGAACGCGAGCATGGCGCCCGGGTTCTGGTGCAGGTCCGGGTTCGAGCAGCGGTCGTCCATCGCCTTGGCGCCGTCGAGGAGCGCTTCGATGTCGATCCCGCCCATGGCGGCCGAGAACAGACCCACCGGGCTCAGGGCGCTGAAGCGCCCGCCCACGCCCTCGGGCACGGGCAGGGTCGCGATGCCCGCCTCGTCGCAGATGGTGCGCATGGTGCCCTTGGCCGGGTCAGTCACAGCGACGACGTGGTCGGCCCAGCGGGCGCCGACGGCTTGCTGGAGGCGGTCGCGGACGATCATGAACTGGGCCGCGGTCTCGGCGGTCTCGCCCGACTTGCTCACGACGTTGAACAGCGTGGTCTTCGGGTCGCAGAGTTTGAGCACCGCGCCCAGGTTGGCCGGGTCCACGTTATCGACGACGAAGATCCGCGGCCCGGGTCGGTCGGCGCGTGGCATCAGGTTGTAGGTGGGGGGGTTGAGCGCGGACTGGATGGCGATGTTGCCGAGCGCGGAGCCGCCGATGCCGAGGACGACGAGGTTGTCGAAGCGTCCCTCGCACTCGCTGGCGAGGGCTTGCACGCTGTTGAGATGCTCGGTTCGCATCGGTTCGGTCCAGAGTTCGCGCCAGCGTTCCCATCCCGTGCCGCGGGAGGCGGCGAGGCGTTCGGTCAGCGCGGTCATGCCCGCGGCCGCGTCTCCACTCGGATCGAGCCGTGCGGCATCGAGCCCGTGCGGGCCAACGCGATCGGAGAGGCAGTTGGCGTAATCGATGGTCAGCATGTCGTGCGGGTCCTGGGTGGGTTGCGTCGGGTGTGTGCGTAAGTGCAGGCGATCGAGAAACGGATTACACCCGACATTATCCGTTTTGATTATCCGGGCGGCGGCGTGCTCGAACGGTTTGATTACTTTCACAATCGGTGGATGGGGTGGTTGACTGCCGTCGATCAGTTACGACTCGACCAGCTTACGCAACCAAGGGGGCACATCGATGGCTATGACACTGCGGACCAAACTCTTCCTCGGATTCGGATCCCTGATCGGGATCTCGTTCGTCGCCGGGATCATCATCATCAAGAAGGCGCACCTGGTGCAGGACCGTTCTTCATTCGTGCTCGAGGAGGCGGTCCCGACGATGCTGAATGTATCGACGCTGCGCGGCTCGATCCACCACTCTCTGTCGATGCACCGCGGCTACATGATTCTCGGCCTGGACGAGCTGGCCGAAGGGCGGCTCGAGGCTTGGGTGTCGATCGACAGCTCGATGGACGAACTCAGGACGATCAGCGCCGATTGGCCGACCGAGCAGCGAGATCTGGTCGACGAGCTGGGCGGGGTGCTCGTCGAGTTCCGCGCCGCGCAGGACCGCATTGCCGCGGTGAGCCACACGAGCGAGGATCTCCCCGCGGACGAGCTCTACTTCACCCGCGCGATCCCCAAGAGCGTAGAGGTCGTCGCCGAACTCGACGCGATCTTGAAGGAGGAGCACGATCTCGAAGCAACGCCCGAGCGGAAACTGCTCGTCGAGCGGGTCGCCGAGGCGAAGGGGCACCTGCTCAAGGCGTCGGCGGCGGTCAGCGCGATGCTCGCGACGGGGACCGATGAGGCGTTGGAGAACGTCAACACGTGCGTGACCGATTGCTCGGCGTCCGTCGAGCGTCTCAAGGGCGACGCGGGCCTGTTCACGCCTTCGCAGCAGCAGAACTTCGAGGACTATCTGGCGCGAAGGTCCGAGTTCCTCGCGATGGCCACCGAGGCGATCGCGATCCGGACCGGCACGGCCTGGTGTGTTTCGCAGGACATCTGCCTGAACACGGTCACGCCGCTGGCCGCGGAGAGCGATCGGATCGCGGACGAGATCGTCCGCCTGCAGACCGAATCCCAGATGAAGGCTGGCGCCGACGCCAAGCAGCAGCTGGCGGCCGCGGTCGCGATACTGCCGGCCATCGTGATCTCGGCGAGCGTGATCGCGGCGATCGTCGGTGTGGTGGTGTGCCTGCTGATCGTGCGGAGCATCGGCGGGCAGATCCGCGAGGTGGCCACTCGGGCGAAGTCGATCGCGTCGAACTGCCTGAACACCGAGCCGCTGGTGATCCGGACCAAGGACGATCTGGGGCTGCTGGCGACGAGCATGAACGACATGCTCGGCTCTTTGCGGGGCATCGTCAGCGAGGTCAGCGAGTCGTCGACTGAAGTCGCTCAAGCCTCGGAACGCATCATGGCGAGCTCATCTCAGGTCGCCAGTGGGATGGACCAGCAGCTGTGCGAGGTCGAGCAGATCTCCTCGGCGGTCACCGAGATGTCGGCCTCGATCGGCGAGGTCGCCGAATCGTCCCGGGCAGCTTCGGAGCGTGCGAACGAGTCGGCGGACACTGCTCGGAGCGGCGGTGATGTCGTGGGGTCGATGGTCACCCGCATGACTGAGATCAGTGATGCGGTGAGCGCCAGCGCCAAGTCCGTCGAAGAACTCGGGCGTCAGAGCGAGGAGATCGGGGAGATCATCAGCGTGATCAACGAGATCGCGGATCAGACGAACTTGCTGGCGCTCAACGCCGCGATCGAGGCGGCCCGGGCCGGCGAGCACGGGCGCGGCTTCGCGGTCGTCGCCGATGAGGTCCGCAAGCTTGCCGAACGGACGCAGGTCGCGACCGAGCAGGTCAGCACGACCATCTCGGCGATCCAGGTCGAGACCAAGGCCGCGGTATCCCGGATGGGGGCCGGCACCAAGATGGTTGGCGAGGGGGTTGGCTTGACCGAGGAAGCGGGCGTGAGCCTCACCGAGATCGTCTCCAAGGCGGGTCTGGTCACCGAGCAGGTCGAATCGATCGCGGCAGCCGCGGAGCAGCAGTCGCAGGCATCGGAGGACATCAGCCGAGGCGTCTCCGAGATCAACGAGGTCGTCCGATCATCCAAGCAGGGCACCGACGAGGCCGCCCAGGCCGCGACCGAACTGACGGCCAAGGCGGAGCGATTGAAGGAGATCGTGGGACGGTTCACGCTCTAGCTCCGGCCATCAGCTCACGATTCATCGAGCCGGCACAGCCCGGCTTGTTTCTTTGGGCGAGATGCGACGGGCCCGCGGCGTTAGACTTACGCCATGTTCCCAGAGATCGTCCGTACATTGGTGAGCCGAGCGCAGATCGCGGGGCGTGTCCACGAGATGGGCGAGGCCGTGGCGCGGGATCTGAAGTCAGACCTGGCCCGAGACGGGCACAGTGAGCTCGACGAGGGGCGGGTGGTGCTCGTTCCGATCATGACCGGCGCGATGATCTTCGCGGCCGACCTGATCCGCGAGATGCCCGTCAAGCTCTCGATCGGGCTGGTGACCGTGTCGAGCTACCCCGGGCAATCGGTGAGCAGCAAGGGCGCGAAACTCGCGTCGGCGCTGCCGGACGATCTGGCGGGCAAGCACGTGCTGGTGATCGACGACATTCTCGATTCGGGGCAGACGCTGGATCTGGTCACACGCGTGATCGCCGAGCAGAAACCGGCGTCGCTGCGATCGATCGTGCTGCTCGACAAGAAGGCGCGTCGGAGCGTGGACTTCGAGGCCGACTACGTGGGTTTCGAGATCCCCGACGAGTTCGTGGTCGGGTACGGGCTCGACTACAACGGCTACTACCGCAACCACCCCGAGATCGCGGTGCTCGACGCCGCCACGCTGGGTGAGCCCGGCACGGAAGCGGACGCTCCTGGTGAAGACCGTATCGGCGGGGGCGCCGGGTGAGCGGCTCTGGGGCATCCGGCGGGCATCCCATGGTGCCCTCGGGCGAGCGGGTGCTGCTCGACGCACGCCCGAGCTTCGCGTACGTCTTTGTGCGGGGCATCCCCGAGGCGCTGCCCGGGGTGGTGCTCGCTGTCGCCGTGTGGCTGGTGCGAGGGCTGCTGGTGGTGTCCGCCGGCACGCTCGACCAAGGGCTGGCGGCGTCGATCGATTCGTGGCTCGGTTACCTGTTGGTCGGCGCGGTGATGTATGCGGCGGTCCGCCTGGTGTGGGCGTTGCTCGACTGGTTCACGCGGCGGTACGTGCTCAGCGATGTCCGCCTGATCTCGAAGCGCGGCGTGATCCGCACGGTGCGGTTCGACGTGCCCGTGCGCCGGGTGCAGCACCTTGCCGTGACCAAGAGTTTTCTAGAACGCGTGTTCCGGGTGGGGACTGTGTCGGGGGCGTCGGCGGGCACGGACGCGCACGAGGTCGTGTGGCGGTCGATCGCCCAGCCCGAGCGGGCGCTGCGGGCGATCCGGTCACGTGTTGACGAGGTGTCGCGCCGGGGCGACGAGCCCGAGGCGATCCCGGTGATCGGGCTGGTGGGGGGTATCGGTTCGGGCAAGTCGGCGGCGGCCCGGGCGTTCGAGAAAGCCGGGTGCCTGGTGTCGGACTCGGACAAGTCGGTGCGGGAGGTGTTGACCCGCCAGGAGGTGGTCGAGGAACTGGTGTCGTGGTGGGGGCGCGGCGTCCTTGATTCAGAGAATCGTGTGGATCGGAAGAAGATCGCCGACATCGTTTTCAAGGATGATTTTCAGCGTCGTCGCCTGGAGGGGTTGGTCCACCCATTGGTGCGTGAATCCAGGGCGGCATTGGTTGCTCAAGCGAGGCGGGCGGGGGCTGCGGGCGTGGTGGTGGACGCGCCGCTGCTCTTCGAGGCCGGGGTGGACGCGGAGTGCGACGCGGTGGTGTTTGTGGAAACACCCAGGGCGACCCGCTTGGAGCGGGTGGAATCACGGGGCTGGGACGGCGGAGAGTTGGATCGGCGAGAAAAAGCCCAGATGCCGCTTGATGAGAAGCGTCGGCGCTCGGATCATATATTGGTGAACCACGGGGCTCTGGATGAGCTAGAATCCCGTGTGGCCATTCTGCTGGCCGCCATTCGCAAGCACAGCCGCATGCAACGCCAAGACCGGGCCTGACCACCCGCTGACCGATCGCCCACCGAAGTAAGGGTTGATGCGGGGCCGCGGGACGAACGCCCGACGTTCAATGCACAGTCCGCGGGGATTGGTCCGATCGTCCGATCGGCACCCTGCAAGGCTCTTTCTCTTGTTCCCCATACACAACCGCACCCAATCCGAACTGTTTTGAATCGCCCATTCGGGTCTGATCGTGAGCGATCGGCCGGGCCACGCAAGGAATCGCACGATGAGTAAGTCCACGGAGCTGACCGATCAGGACACCCCGATCCGCAAGAAGCGGACCGTCAAGCGTTTGGTCAAGCACAAGAGCGACGGCGAGAGTGCGGGCGCCGACGCTAGCGAAGCCAAGAGCAAGGCGACCACGCGCAAAGCGTCCGGCAGCAAGTCCGGTTCGGGAGAGCCCAAGGAAGCCAAGGCGGTCGAGCCCAAGCCCGGCGCGAAGGCGGAGCACAAGTCCGAGCCCAAATCGGAATCCAAGGCGGAGTCCAAGCCCGAGACGGGTTCGACGAGCGGGTCCGCGAACAAGTCGGAGGGCCAGGGCGAGCCCCGGTCCGAGGGTCGCGCCGACGGCGGGCAGTCGCGCAATGACAACCGGAACGACAACCGTGACGGCGGGGGCGGTAACGATCAGAAACGCCGGCGCAAAAAACGTCGCAGCGGCAAGCAGCCGGGCGGGCACGGCGGCGGCGGCGGCAGCCGGTCGGTGAACTGGGAGCACCTGCCCAGCGACGAGGAACTCGAGCGCGAAGCCGAGGAACTCGAGCGGGTGGTGGCCGCCTCGGGCGGCAAGATCGAGGATGAAGGGCTGACCATCGGCGATATGCAGCGGATGTCGCTCGACGAGGTCTTCGAGGTCGCCGAGAAGGAGGGGCTCGAGGACTTCCACCAGATCCCCAAGCAGGAGCTGGTCTTCAAGATCCTCAAGGCGCGTGCGGCCAAGCAGGGGATCATGTTCGGCGAGGGCACGCTGCAGATCATGCCCGACGGGTTCGGATTCCTGCGCAGCCCCGAGCTGAGCTACTTGGCCGGCCCCGATGACATCTATGTCTCGCCCAGCCAGGTCCGGCGCTTCGGGCTGCGGCGTGGCATGACCATCCGCGGTGCGATCCGCCCACCCAAGGAATCCGAGAAGTACTTCGCGCTGCTCCGCGTGGATACCGTCAACGGGCGCGACCCCAGCGCGATCCACGACATGGTCAACTTCGAGGACCTGACCCCGATGCACCCCGAGGAGCGTTTCCTGCTGGAGACGACCCCGGACCAGATCGAGATGCGCATCGTGGACCTGGTCGCCCCGATCGGCAAGGGCCAGCGGGCGTTGATCGTCGCGCCGCCCCGCACGGGCAAGACGGTGCTGCTGCAGCGGATGACCAAGGCGATCAACACCAACTATCCCGAGTGCAAGATCTTCGTGCTGCTCGTCGACGAGCGTCCCGAAGAAGTGACGGACTTCAAGCGTCAGTGCAAGGGGTCGAATGTCGAGGTCGTGGCGTCGACGTTCGACGAGCAGTCGGACCGCCACGTCGCGGTCGCCGAGGTGGTGATAGAGAAGGCCAAGCGTCTCGTCGAGTTCGGCGAGGACGTCATCGTCCTGCTCGACTCGATCACGCGTCTGGCCCGCGCGTACAACTCGAACATCCCGCACTCGGGCAAGATCATGACCGGCGGCCTGGACTCGAACGCGCTGCAGCGCCCCAAGAAGTTCTTCGGCACCGCCCGCGCCATCGAGCGGGGCGGCTCACTGACCATCATCGGGACCGCCCTGGTCGACACCGGGTCCAAGATGGACGAGGTGATCTTCGAGGAGTTCAAGGGCACGGGCAACTCCGAGCTCCACCTGGACCGTCGCCTGGTCGAGAAGCGGATCTACCCCGCGATCGACGTGGCCGCGTCGGGCACCCGGCGCGAAGAGCTGCTGATGGACACCAAGGAGCTCGAGCTGGTCTACCGCCTCCGCAAGGTCCTGGCGGACATGAACGTCGTTGAGGCGATGGAGCTGCTCAAGAGCCGCCTGGGCAAGCAGAAGTCCAACGCCGAGTTCCTGATGTCGATGGCGATGGGGGCGTAGGGCCCGGCACAACCGTCGGGCGGTTGTGGTATCGTTTGGGTCGCCGATCGAACAGCGTTCGCCCGGCAGGCGTAGTGAGGAGCACCGCGTGCCGACCCGTCGCATCATGAGCCTTGGCGTGCTTCTGGCGGTGGCCGTGCCCTGGGCGCTGGCACTGAGCGTGCTGGGGCTCTGGCTGATATTTTCATCGGGCGGGGGTGCATTGGGCGGCGTGTTTTCCGATCGCCGGGTCGTGGTCGGCGTCGGGATTTCGTCGCTGGCGTGCGGGCAGTTGGTGTTCATGCTGTGCGTGTGCGATCGGGTGTTCCCCAGGGCGAGCCGGCGCCTGGTGATGCTGGGCGAGGGTTCGGCGGGACTGGTGTTCGGGCTGGCGCTCCTGGGCGTGGGCGTGCTGATGTTGGTGTAGCGGTCCGGGCGAGCCGCCCGGACGAAGACGTACGAATGACGGGGCTCATCGGTGAGCCCATCCGCGCGGGGCGCGACAAGGGAAGAGCGAAGATGCGGATGAATCCGGTGCTGCGAGCGGGCGTTGTGTTGGTCGCGATGCTGGCGGGTGTCTGCGGGCTGGTGGAGACGGCCCACGGCGCGGGCGCTCTGATTGAGCCGACCGAGGCGGGCGCCGAGCTGGCCCGCGTAGCCCAGATGGACCTGATCCTCCGAGACAACCCCGGCCCAGAGGACTACCTGCTGGCGGCGCACACGCTCGCGATCGCATCGGGGATGCGCCCGGGCGATGCCGAGATCAGCCGCCTGGCCGCGTCGGCCGCGTGGGCGGGCGGGGACCGCGGGCTGCTGCTCGAAGCGACCCGCAACGTCATCCGCGCGGACCCGCGCGACACGGTGGCCCAGCTCCGCCTGATCAGCTCGAACATTAACAGCAAACAGACGGCCGAGGAAAGGCTGGCGGCGTACGACCGCGTGCTCGGTCCTGCGGGCAAATCGCTCGACGCGTCGGTGCGGTCGCGTCTGGCGCTCGATGCCGCGTTGATCGAGCGTGAGTTGGGCAGGACGGATCGGTTCGAGAGCCGCCTGCGCCAGGCGGTCGAGCTGGACATCACCAACAAGGACGCGGTGTCATTCGCGGCCAGGACATTCACCGGACCGGATACCGGCATCGAAGAGTTGATCGACTGGCAGATCCGTCTGTTGTACGCCGACCCGTTCGACCCGCACGTGCACCTGACGATCGCAAGGATCTGTGCTGGTCAGGGCGCGCTCGACGCCGCCCAGCGATTCCTCGAGAACGGGGTGCGTCTGTTCGAGGTGTCCGGGGCCGAGCTGCCCGCGTCGCTGCGGAGCCAGCGCCTGACGCTGCGCTGGCAGCAGTCCGGGCCCCGCCAGGTGCTCGAGTCGCTCAACGGCCCGCTGGCCGACATGCGCGGGCAGGCGGCCGAGGTCATCGCGGAACGCAAAGAAGCGGGCGAGCCGCACGACGACATCCGCAACCCCGAGGACATCCGCTACGACCTCGCGATCGAGCGGATCCGGCTTCTCGCTGCCAACGCGCTCGAAGACAGCGGCGCGATCGATTCGTCGCTCAACGACCTGACCCTGACGACCCAGGAGGTGATCACGCAGCTCGCCGAGGTGCTCTCGGCGCCTGGTGCCAACCAGCAGACGGTCGCGCAGGAGATGATCCGCATCTTCGTCGACTTGCAGGTGGCGCGAGGTATGGTGCGACGCGAGGTTGACCGCATCCGCGAAGAGATCGACCTCTTCAACCAGAACATCCGCGGTGCTTCGAACGAAACACGCCGGGCCGAGCCCTGGATCACGTTCGCGGCGGGCAACTACCAGCAAGCGATCGATGAGACCGGGGACCCGGCACCGGGCACGCTCGCAAGCCTGCTGGTCGCGATGGCCAGCGAGCAGCTCGGCGATCTGGACCGGGCCACGGAGATCTACAAGGTGTTCGCCCTGACCCGCCCGCTCGACGCCTACGGCGGTTTCGCCCGTTCGCGCCTCGTTGCGATGGATCGGGAGGATGAAGCACGGTCGCGAGCGGGGGCCTTCCTCGAGTCGCGTCTCTCGCGTGTGCCGGCGTGGATGGACCGCATGCTGGGCGACCCGAGGTCGTTCATGCTGCTCCAGGCGGAAGCCTCCACGACGACAACGACCGCGATCGAGGGCGTGTCGATCCACCTCCGCCTGCGCAATACGTCCTCGATCCCGCTGGGTCTGGGCGCGTCGCGACCGATTGGATCGCGGATGCTGGTGGTCCCGCGAGCATTGGCGGCCCAGAGCGAGTTCGACGGCGATCCCACGCCGCAGGTGCTCGACCTGGAGCGTCGCCTACGCCTCGAGCCGTTGCAGGAGATCGACGTGACGGTCCGGGCGGATTCGGCATACGCCTCGTGGCTGCGGATGGTCAACGCGCACAGCTCGCAGCGGGACCGCTACCGGGCGGTACAGAGTTTTCAGCCGACTTCTAGGGGCGGACTCGGCCCGGGTCCGCTCGGGCTCATCGCCGAGACCGGCATCGTCCAGCAGACGGCGCTGGGACTGGCGCGCGGCTCTGTCGACGAGTTGGTTGATGCGATTTCAATGAGCGATTCGGTGGGACTGCGCCGGACGGCGATCGCGACGCTGAGCCGCGTATATCAGACCGATGATGCGCTCAAGCTCGGACGCGCCGAGCAGGACCGGGTGGTCCAGGTGTGGACGGAACGCTTCGCGGCGATGACCGACGCCGAGCGGACGCTGGCGCTGCTGGTGCTGCCGCACGGCTTGCAATCACTGGCGTTCGAGGCGTTCGACAACGCGGTCATCGAGACGATCGTCGCCGAGGGTCTGCAGGGTGCCCGGAGTGATTCCGGGCTGTTGGCAGCCGCGTTGATCACCCGTGTACGCAGCCCGGACAGCCCGGTGTTCGATCTGGCGGCCGAGTCGAAGGACGAGCACGTCCGCCGCCTGGGCGTGCTGCTCCGCAACCGCCTGGGCGACGCCCGTCCGGCGTGGTCGATGGTCGGCCCCGGCGTGGAGGCGATGGGCCCGCGGAGCCGAGCGGGCGGCGGGTTCGGGCCGTGACACGGGCAATCGGCGAGTCTGCGGGGTCCCCGCGGTCCCGGTGGCTGGCGTGGGGCGGGTTCGGGCTGGGGCTGGTGCTTCTGATCGGTGCGATCTGGGTCGTGCTCGGGAGGGACCCGGACGCGATGGCGGCGCTCTTCGAGCGCCTACGCGACGCACCGTGGTGGGCGGGGGCGTTGATCGCGGTGGGCCCGGTCGTTAACTGGCTGCTGGTGTCGAGTTGTCTGTGGATGCTCTTGCGCCGGCACGGCGAACTCGGTTGGGGCGAGATGAACGCCCTGGTCGGGTCGGCGTGGCTGCTGAACCACCTGCCGATGCGACCCGGCTTGATCGGGCGGGTCGGGTATCACAAGTTGGTCAACGGAATCCGCGTCCGCGATGCGATCGAATCGACGGTGTGGTCCCTCGGTCTGGCGGCGGTCGCCGGTGTGATGGGGCTTGCGCTGGCCTTTGCGCTGCCGCGCGATGCGGGGCTGGCGCCCGCGGTCGCGGTGCTGGGCGGGCCGGTGCTGGTCGTGGGCGCGTTGGGCGCAGGCTGTGCTTTGCTCGGGCGCGTGCGGTCGGGCTGGCTGCTCGGGGCCCTGGCGTTGCGGTATGCGGATCTGGGCACCTGGTCCGCCCGCTACGCGGTGGTGTTCTGGGTGATGGGCCTGGAGGTCTCCCCGGTGCAGATCATCGTGATCACGGGCGTGAGCCAGGTGGCCCAGTTGATTCCCATCGCGGGCGGCGGGCTCGGGCTGCGCGAGTGGTTGGTCGCGATCACCGCCGGGTGGTTCGCCGATGCGAGTGCTGCGGTTGACGGCGCGGGCACCGCAGTCTCGGGCGGCTTGTCGGGCGCGTTCGATGCTGCGATGGCCGCCGATCTTGTGAACCGAGCCGTGGAAACATTGGTGGTGGTCCCCGTCGGGCTGATCGGGGGTTGGATGGTCGCCCGGAACGTGCGTCGAGTCCGCAAAGCTGGTTCGAGAGCGCCTGTGAGCGGGGCGAACGCGTGATCCCGTTCTTCGTCGGCTATGCGCTGCTGGTGTGGTTCACGACCGCCAAGCATCGGCGCACCCTGCTGGCGATCGCGTGCGTCGGGATTGGCATCGGTGGATTGCTGTTGATCAGTTACGCGCACTGGTTGCTGGGCCAGTACCACCCGGTGCTGCTGATCCAGGGCCTGCAGATCCTGATGTATCCCAACACGGCGGTGGTCGGGGCGGTCGCGGTGTTCATCGCCTCAATGCCGCGCCCGTGCCCGGATGGCGCGTGCCCGCGGTGTCACTACGACCTGGCTGGGCTGGGGTATCCGGTGTCGGTCTGCCCGGAATGCGGGCGCGACGCGTGCGATGCGATGCGTGTGATGCATCGCCCCAGCGGCGTGCCTCGGGAGAGCCTCCGTGAGGCGGACGGAGGTGTGGTGCTCGCGCCGTTAGCCGCGGATCGCACGGGTGGCGGCGCCGGCTATCAGGATCAACCCGGGAACGACGCCAAGCAGGATCCAGCGGATGGTGGTCAGTTGCGAGGGGTTGAGGGGTTCGATGGTGGCGATCCGCCTCGCATCGGCGCTCGGAGCAATAAGTTCATCTTGGCCCGTAAGCCACGCGATTGATGCGTCGAGCAGGGTCCCATTGCCCGGGAACCGCGTGGTGATGCGCCCGTCGACGAGCTGTTCGGCGGCTTCGACGACCGAGTCGGTCGCCCAGCCGTTGCTGGCGACGACGACGATGCGTTGCGTGCTGACGCGGTTGGTCCGTTCTCCGGCAGCCGCGACGACCCACTCTTGCGATCGGGTGTCGGCGCCCTCGTTGAACGCGGGCTGGTCGCGCATCAGCGTGCGGCTCTGCCCGGGCGTGGACCAGTAATCCAGCCACTGCGTTTCGGCCCACGCGTCGCTCGCGTCGTCTCCGGTGATCGTGACGAGCGGGAAGGCGTTGGCATCGGGGGTGGTTGTCAACTCAATGGGCACCGCCCACGGGAAGGCGAAGGGCAGGCCGCGTGCGGCGCTGGCGATTGGGTGCTCGCCGCCCTCGGTCACCGCGGTCGTGAGCGGGTCTGCCAGTCGACCGCCCGGGCCCACGCGCTCGCGGAAGAGCGGCGTGCCAGTCTTGGCAACGATCCCGAATGGCACTGCGAGCCGGGCCATGGGGTCGGCGTCGCCGTAGGTCGGGAAGACGGAGGGGTTCAGCGAGAGCAGCACCGACCCGCCCGCATCGATGACGCGTTGGATCGACGCCGCGAGTTGCTCGGCGCGTTGAACGCCCGTCAGGCGCCCCTCGCCCGAGCGGGCGGTCGAGTCGGCGCTGATGACGAGGTAGACCACCGGGCGGCTCGACGATGGATCGAGCGACGAGAGCCCCTGGGGCGACGATTCTTCCGCGCCGGCCCATTCGAGCGCGTCGATGCCCGAGCGGTTCAGGCGCTCGACGACCTTGGCGACGAACTCGCCCGAGCCGAGCAACTCGCCCGGGCGTCCGCCGTGCGTGAAGACGACGATGGGACGGTCGGGGCGGAGCAGGCTGCCGATGGCGGTCGCGACCAGATCCTGGGCACGGGGCCCGATGAAGCCTGCGGGCGAGACGCCCGCGCGGTCGAGCAGTTCGGTCGAGGGCAGAAGCGCGTCGAGATCGATCGCGGCCACCCCGAGTTCGGGCGGACCCACGACCAGCAAGGCCTCGCCTGTCTCGAGGGCGCGGGCCACGCGGATCGCGTCGATGCGAGGCAGGCGTTCGAGCTGCTCCTGGGCGATCGCCGCCCGGTCGCGGAGGTCGGCAGCGGTCTGGGCCGCGCTGCGGGCGAGGGCCCCGGCGTTGCCCGTCGCGAGTTGTGATCCCGCGAAGGCGCTGGTCTGGGTGGCAAGGTCGGTCAGCCCGGCCCGGCGCTCGCGCCACACACCGATGCCCGGGGGGGCGACGCGGTCGAACGCGGGCAGGCCCGTGGAGGGCTCTGGGTCGGAGATCGCAGCCTCGAACGACAACGCCTGCTCGGCGAGCGTGCGGGCACCCAGGCGAGCGAGGCCGGCCCGCTGGTCGAAGAACGCTCGGTTTGTCTGGGCGCTGGGCGAAGCCGGGTCGATGGCGTCGCGGACCTGGTCGAGTTGGCTCGCCAGTCCAGTCAGGCCCTCGGCGACCGAACGCATGGACGCGGCGTTGGACGTCAGTGATGCCAGGGCGGCGTCGATCGTGACCTGCTCGCGTGAGGCGAGTTCTCGGAGCAGGCGGTCGGTCTGCTCGAGACCCCGGCTGTTGCTCAGGTCGATGGGGCGGTAGGTGATCTGGTCTGATGCCCGCTCGTAGGCACCGAGCACGTCACCGACGAGATCCGCGGCACGCTGATCCGAGCGGGTGCGATCGACCGCGAAGACGAGTTCGGTCGGCGCGTCGATCAGGTCGACCATCTGGCGGGCGCGCGGGCCCAGCCTGTGCTCACCGGTCGATGTGACGTCGAACCGGACGCGGTGGTCGTGGGCGAGCACGCCCGCCAGCACCGCCGACGCGGTGGTGGCGATCAGGAACGCGACCCAGATCATGGCCGCCTTGGAGCGTGCACGGGCGATGCGTTTGGATTCGAGCACCCCGGCGGTGACGACGATCGACCACACGATAACGATCGCGAAGAACGCGACGGCCCCAGAGTCGAGCACGCCCTTGGACAGCTCGTTGACGCGGGCCATGATCGAGAAGGTCCGCAGGGGTTCGCCGAAGCGCGGACCCAGTGTGTTGGCGACCGGGCCGGCGAGCAGGATGGCGAGGATGATCGCGACGAGCGTGCCGAGGAAGGCGAGGGTCTGCGAAGACGTCAGCGAAGACGCGATCAACCCGATGCCAAGGCACAGCCCGCCGAACAGGATGAGGACGAGGTAGCCGGTCAGGATCGGGCCCGGGTCGGGCGTCGGGTTCGATACGAGGAACATCGTGATCGGCAGCAGCAGCGTGGGGGCTATCGCGATCGCCAGGAAGAGCCACGCGCCCAGGAACTTGCCCAGGGCGACCGCGAAGTCGCGGGCCGGGGCGGTGCGGAGCATCTCGATGGTGCCCGATCGGGCTTCCTCGGCCAGCAATCGCATGGAGATCGCGGGGGCCACGGGGACCATCATCCACGCGGCCGCCGCGAAGAAGTAGCGGAGCGTCGCGGGCGTGCCCGGGATCAGCGTGAACTGGACGAACACGATCGCGGAGAGGAACGCGTAGAGGGCGACCACGATCCAGCCCACGGGCAGGCGGAAGAGCGAGCCGATCTCGCGGGCGGCGATGGTCCACACGCCGCGCATCAAAAGGTGGCTCCCGCGGTTGATTCTGCAGCGGGCGCGGCTTCATCCATCAGGCGGACGAACAGCGATTCGAGCGAGGGCGTGACACGCGTGAGTTCGCGGACGAACAGGCCCCGGTCTTCGAGGGCGCCGGCGATGGGCTCGCGCAGATCCGGCGCGTCGGGTGTCGCGTGGACGATCGCCCGGGTCCAGCCGCGGTCGTGATCGTCGGGCTGGTGGGGGTCGCGTTCGGCTGAGGCGGCGCCGGCGACCGAGGCGAGGGCCCGGATGGCGTGCTCGGGCCCGGCCGCGGGGTTGGTGCGGAGTTCGACGACGTAGCGGACCGGCCCGCCCGCCGACCGGACGAGTTCGGAGGGCACGCCGTCGGCGCGGACCTTGCCGCCGGCCATCACGAGCACGCGGTCGCAGGTCAGCTCGACCTCGGGCAGGATGTGCGAGCAGAGGAGCATGGTCTTGTCCTCGGCCAACTCGCGGATCAGCGACCGGGCCGAGCGGATCTGCGTGGGGTCCAGCCCGTTGGTCGGCTCGTCGAGGATCAGCACCGGAGGGTCGTGGATCAGCGCGGCGGCCAGCCCGACACGCTGGCGGTAGCCCTTGGACAGGTGCCCGATGCGCCGCTTGGCGACGTCGGTGATGCGGCAGCGTTCCATGGCGCTGCCCACGCGTGCCGCGCGGTCGCCCTTGGCGATGCCCCACAGGCGGGCCCGATAGGTCAGGTATCCCAGGGCGGACATCTCGGGGTAGAGCGGGGCGGATTCGGGCAGGTATCCGACGAGGGCGCGTGCTTGGCTGGGGGATTCCGCCGGGTCGATGCCGCAGATAGAAACCGAGCCCGAATCGGGCGCGAGCGACCCGGTAATCATCTTGATCGTCGTGGACTTACCTGCGCCGTTCGGACCCAGCAAACCGGCGATCTGGCCGGTGGGCAGGTCGAATGAGACGGCGTCCACGGCTTGGAGGCCGGAGAACGATTTCGAGATTTCTCGGACGGAGATCATGTGTGTTGCAAGCCCGGGCCCGCGGTGTGACGATACCACCTCTGGAGGTAGCGTTCTGTGGTCGGTGCGAAGTCTGTTGAGAGTGTGGACCCGCCGGGCTCCTGGGTGCGAACAATGGTGGCAGGCTGGGTTCTCGGGAGACGTTCGATCGACCGGACCGGCCTTTGAGATTTGCCCTTTTCGGGCTCAGATGGTGGCGTAGGCAGTCATGGTAGAAACGCGCCCAAAGCTGGTACTGGTCGGGGCCGACCCCAAGATGGTGGCCGAGCTGGAATCGCTGCTGGGCGATCGCTACGACATCGCCTGCCAACCCGAAGAGCCCGTCCTCGCGGGTGTCCTGCGGGCGCTGGGCGAGGGCGTCATGATCGTCGGCATCGACGGCTCGGGAGAATGGACCAACGCGTTCTTTGATGCGCTCGACGACCACACCCGTCGCAGGGTTTCGCAGTTGTGCGCCGAAGCCGCGGAGATGGACCACGCGATCTCGGGCGCCGTGACCGGCAAGCGCGAGATCGAGTCGGGAGACGGCTCGCGGTACTACGACGTCTTCGTGACCTCGCTGTCGCCCGACGACGAGGGTCGGCGCCGGATCGCTGCGATCGTGCGCGACGTGACGATCGCCAAGCGGACGCAGCAGAAGATGGACGCGATCGATCGCGCCGGGTTCGAGCTGGTCCGGATGGACACCGAAGAGGTCAAGCGGATGAACGCGCTCGAGCGCATCCAGCTGCTCGAGAGGCGGATCGTTGCGTACTCGAAAGAGCTGCTGCACTTCGACCACTTCGGGATCTTCCTGATCGATCACAAGCGCAACAAACTCGAGATGGTGATGCAGACCGGGTTGCCGCCCGAGATCCAGGACCTGGACCTGTTCTTGGAAGACGAGGGCTCGGGGATCTCCGGCTATGTCGCGATGAGCGGGCGCAGCTACATCTGCCACGACACGAGCCTCGACGAGCGGTTCCTGCCCGGGCTGACCGGGGCGCGTTCGAGCCTGACGGTGCCCCTGCGGGTGCACGACAAGGTGATCGGGATCATGGATATCGAGTCGCGCAGCGCGGGCGGCTTCGACGACCAGGACCGCCAGTTCGCCGAGATCTTCGGGCGCTACATCGCGATGGCGCTGCACATGCTCCAGCTCCTGGTCACCGAGCGGAGCACGGTGAACGAGAATGTGAGCGGGCGGTTCGAGGGCGAGCTGAACGAGCCGCTTGAGGACATCCTGCACGAGGTCGATTGGCTGACCGCACGTCCCGACGCCGACCCGGAGACGCGCCGCCACGTCGAGCGGATTTTAAGTGATGTCGAGTCGATCCGGCGCCGGGTCAAGTCAGTCGCGTCGGGCCCGCAGACACTGCTGGGCGTGGACGAGGCGATGCAGAGCCGGGAGAAAGACCCGGCGATGGTCGGCAAGCGGATCCTCATCGCGGACGACAACCCCAAGATCCGCAAGATCGTCGGCGACGTCCTGGGCAACCGCGGGGCGGCGATCGAGACGTTCTCCGATGGCTCGCAGGCGATCGAACGCCTGACATACGCCGGCGACGAGACTCCCCAGTTCGACCTGATCGTGTCGGACATCCAGATGCCCGACCGCAACGGCTACGAAGTCTTCGCGGCCGCCCGCAAATATTGCCCGGGCGCGCCGGTCATCCTGATGACCGGGTTCGGCTACGACCCGCACCACTCGATCGTGCGGGCGAGCCAGGAGGGCCTGCACGGCGTGCTGTTCAAGCCCTTCGAGATCGAGCTGCTGATCAACCAGGTCCGCGAGGCGCTGGCCGGCGTTGACGGCGTCTGAGCTGCGGGTGGTGGTGACTCGGGTGTATTTGCGGTTACGCAAAGATCGTTAAAATTATCATTCGAGACTTTGCGATGTGTATGCTGGGTTATGCTGTTGTGGATGACTCGTCATCACCACAGGAGGATCACCTGATGAAGATCTCAACGGTTAGCAGTGTGTTGCTCGTTTCGGTCGTCTCGGCCGCGAATGCGGAGGTCGTGATCGGCGGGGCTTCGAATGGCAGCTTCGGCGTATTCGCAAGGCTCAACAGAATCGGTCTAACCATCACGGCTTCGGCGGCCACCGGTGGAGGCTTTGATACATTAAGCATCTCGATCGTAAACGATCGCATCCCAACTCCTGACGCCGCATCATTCGTCGCGCCAAGCCCAGTCGGGCGTATCACTTTTATTGAAAGCGAATCGGTCAGTTCGGCTGGCCACCTGTTTGCATCGATCCATGTCGGTACGACGGACAACTTCTGTTACTGCGACAATCCGCATAACTTCATTGGCACTGTCGGCGAGATGCTCTACATCGGGTTCTCGTTCGATCGCATGCTGGATGATTCAGACGATATCGTTCGGAACTATGGGTTCTTTCAGATGTTAAAAACAAGCCCGAATACGTACGACAGAATCGGATTTGCCTACGAGACGGACGCGGACGGTGCGATCCAGGTATTCAATCTCGTTCCCGCGCCCTCGACAGTATTCGGCCTCGCGGCGGGCGGGTTGTTGGCCACGCGTCGTCGGCGCGTTTGAGTATAGAACGCTGGGCCTAAGTCGGGGCTGACTCGGTGTTGTACGCCGGGCTGATCGAATCTCGTATTCACCCGACCGCTGCGTGAGTTATTGCGTTCGTTCAGCGACGAGGACGCGGTCCAGCCCGTCGGAGTCTTTGAGAACCCGCTCGTTGGTCAGGCCCTGATGCAGCTGCGCCAGCGCGAGGGCGTCGCCCGCGTGGGATTCGGCCAGCTCGATGAGCAGCAGCCCGCCCGATTCGAGGAATTCCGGTCCACCGGCGATGAGTGTGCGGATCAGGTCCAGCCCGTCCGGGCCGGCGCGGAGTGCGAGCGACGGCTCGTGGTTCTTCACGTTCGGCTCGACCGCGTCCCACTCGTGGTCGGGGATGTATGGCGGGTTCGAGCAGAGGTAGTGCAGCGAGGCGTCCTGCCCGGCGACCGGGTGCTGGCGGAGGGCTTCCAAAAGATCGCCCTGGATGAGATCGACTCGGTCGGCCAGCCCGTGGTTGCTGATGTTCTCGGTGGCCACGTCTAGCGCGTCGCGGCTGATGTCGGTCGCGACGACGCGGGCGCCGGGCAGGTGCTTGCCCAGGGCGGCCGCGATGCACCCAGACCCGGTGCAGACGTCGGCGATCAGCATGCCACGCCCCGCGTCAGAATCGCGGATCGACCCGGCGTCGGGGTTCTTGCGGCTGTGCTGGAGCACCGTCTCCACGATCGTCTGCGTACTCGGGCGCGGTATCAGCACGCGCTTATCGACCTTGAAGGTCATGCCGAAGAACTGCTCCTCACCCGTGAGGTACTGGATGGGTTCGTCGGCGAGGGCACGCTTGACCAGTCCGCGGAGCGTGTCGAGCTCGAGCGGTGCGGCGGGTCGGTCCGGGTCCATGTAGAGCTTGAGCCGTTCGCACCCGACGACGTGGGCGACGAGCATCTCCGCCTGGCGGCGCGGGGCGTCGAGGTCCTTGCCCTCGAACGCCTTGGTCATCCAGGCGAGCAGCTTGCGGGTGGTCCAGGTTTGGGCGGGTGCCTCGGTCATACGAGTATGAGTGTATCGGGCGGCGTGGGCGGTCAGGGGGCCGCGTAGACGGTCTCGGCTCCGATCACGGTGCGCAGGACGCGGGTCTGCGGGATGTCGCCCGGTTCGCAGGTCATGACATCCCGGTCGATCACGATGAAATCGGCGAGCTTGCCGGGCTCGAGCGAGCCCTTGTCGTGCTCTTCGAACGCCCCGTAGGCGGCCCACAGGGTCATGGATTTGAGCGCCTCGCCCCGCGTCATCCGCTGGTCCGGGTGCCAGCCGGCGCTCGGCTCGCCCTCGATGTTCTGGCGGGTAACAGCAGCGTAGAAACCGAGGAACGGGTTGTGGCTCTCGACGGGGAAGTCGCTCCCGCCGACGATTGGCACGCCTGTCTTGAGCAGCGACCGCCAGGCGTAGGCCCCTTGGGCGCGGATCTCGCCCACGCGGGCGTCCACCCAGCGCATGTCGCTGGTGCAGTGGGTCGGCTGCATCGAGGGCAGCACGCCGAGTTCGGCGAAGCGGGGGATGTCGGACGGAGCGAGCAGCTGGGCGTGCTCGATGCGGAAGCGGGCGTCCGACCCGCCGGCCTGCTCGTAGGCATCGAGGACGCGCCGGTTGGCTCGGTCGCCGATCGCGTGGGTGCAGACCTGGTAGCCGTGCTCGATCGCGTGGCGGGCGATGAAGTCGATGAACTCCGGATCGGTGAGGTTGAGCCCGGTGTACGGTTTCCCGTCGTCGTCGGTGGGGCGGTCCTCGTACGCCTCGAGCATCCACGCGCCCCGCGAGCCCATCGCGCCGTCCATGTAGAGCTTGGTGGCGCGGGCGGTGAGGCGGCCCGACACGTAGACGCCGTGCTCTTCGAAGTATGGGACCGCGTCCCGCCCGGGCAGCACGGCGTACACGCGGAGCTTGAGCACGCCCGCGTCGGCGAGTTCCTTGAAGAGTTCGACCTGTGCGGGTGAGACCCCCATGTCGTGCACGCCTGTCAGCCCCGCTTCGAGGCACATCGTCTGGGCCGCGATGACCTTGTCGCGGGTCAGCCCCCACGCGGCGACGGGCACAGCCCGTTCGATCAGCGATTCGGCGTTGTCGATGAAGACACCGGTCGGGCGGTTGCTGCCCGCGCGGAGGATCTCGCCGCCCTCGGGGCTTGCGGTTTCGTCGGTGACACCCGCGGCCCGCATCGCGGCGTCGTTGGCCAGGGCGGCGTGCCCGTCGACGCGGATCAGCCAGACCGGGTGGTCGGGCACGATGTCGGACAGGTTCTGGTGGTCGGGCAGCTGTTTGCTCGACCACGACTCGTGGTCCCAGCCGCGCCCCAAGATCCACTGCCCGGGGGCTAACTCCGCGGCTCGCTGGCGCACCAACTCGATGACCTCGTCGTACGACCGCGTGCCGCCCAGGTCGAGCGTGCCCACCTGGACCGCGCCGAGCCCCGCGAGGTGTCCGTGGGCGTCGATGAGCCCGGGCAGCACGGTGTGCCCCCCGAGATCGACGACGCGTGTGCCCGCATCGCCGAGCGCGAGGATGTCGCCAGCGTCACCGACCGCGACGATGCGGTCGCTCTCGATCGCGATGGCCCGGGCGGTGGGGGCTTGGTCGTTGGCGGTGTAGATGGTCGCGTTGTGATAGATCGCGTCTGGCCCGCCCAGGGCGGCGGATGCGGATGAGATCAGCGAAAGCAGCGCGGCGTTGAGGTGCTTCATGGCGCGAGTGTACCCGGGAATCACGCTCGATCTCTCGCGTTACTTGCCCTCGAACCAGTTCTTGCCCACGCTGGCGTCGACCTTGATGGGAACCCTGAGATCCATCGCGGCTTCCATACGTTCGACGACGATGGCGCGCACCGCGTCGGCGTGCCGCTCGGGGGTTTCGAACACCAGTTCGTCGTGGATCTGGAGGATCATCTTGGTTTCGGCCAGCGGATCGGTCGTGTCCGCAGTCTGGATGCGCCGGTGCAGGTCGATCATGGCGACCTTGATCATGTCGGCTGCCGAGCCCTGGACGACCGAGTTAATGGCGGTCCGCTCGGCCAGCGCCCGGCGCTGCGGGTTGCTGGATTCGATCTCGGGGATCGGGCGGCGTCTACCGAGCATCGTCTCGACGTAGCCGTACTCGATAGCCTGCTGCACGCAGCGACCGAGGAACGTGGTGATGCCGCTGAACTTGGCCTTGTAGCCGTCGATGATCTCCGCGGCTTCGGAGTTCGAGACGCCCAGTCGCCTGGCGAGCCCGAAGGGCGTGACGCCGTAGACGATGCCGAAGTTGACCATCTTGGCGCCGGAGCGTTGCTCGCGGGTGACGTCCTCGAGCGGCACGGCGTGGATCTGGGCGGCGACCGCCCGGTGGATGTCCTCGCCCGCCCGGAACGCCTCGATGAGGGCCGGGTCCTCGGACAGGTGGGCCAGCACGCGGAGTTCGATCTGCGAGTAGTCGGCCGTCACGAGGGCGTGCCCCGGGGCGGCGACGAACGCCTTGCGGATTTCGCGCCCGATGTCGGTGCGGATGGGGATGTTCTGGAGGTTCGGGTCCGACGAGCTGAGACGTCCGGTGACCGCGACGGTTTGGTTGAAGCTCGCGTGGATGCGCTTCGTGTCGGGGTGGATCTCTTCCTTGAGCGCGAGCAGGTAGGTGTTGACGAGTTTGGTCAGCTGACGGTACTCGAGGATGAGCGTGGGGATGGGCGTCTCGATGCCCGGGTCGCCCGCGAGTTTTTCGAGCACCTCGGCGTCGGTCGAGTAGCCCGTCTTGGTCTTCTTGATCGGCTTGAGCCCGAGCCCGGGGCGTTCCTCGTGCTCATCGGAGTTGAACAGCGCTTCGGAGAGTTGCTTGGGGCTGTTGAGGTCGAAGGTCCGGTCGATGGCTTCGATCGCGGCGTCGTCGATCGCCTTGGAAACCTCATCGATGCGGGTCTGGAGGCGTTCGCGCTGGCGGTCGAGCTCGTCGGGATCCACGAGCACGCCGTTGTGCTCGAGCTCGGCCAGCACCTCGACCAGGGGCATCTCGACGTCGCGGTAGAGCGTGCCCAGCGCCGGGGTGTTCAAGAGATCGCCGCCCATCGCTTCGTTGAGTTGCAGTGTGACGTCCGCGTCCTCGGCCGAGTAGGGCCCGGCGTGCTCGAGGGGCACCTCGTCAAAACGCTTCTGGTTCTTGCCGCTGCCGATCAGGTCCTTGATGGAGATGTTCTGGCGGTCGAGCATCGCCATCGCGAGCGCGTCCATCGAGTGCGACGAGCGCGAGGCGTCGAGCACGTAGCTGGCGATCATCGTGTCCCCCGCGCCGGCTAAGCCAACGCTGGGCACGAACCCGCCCAGGCGGATGCCCGCGTTGCGGAGCACGTTGAGGTCGAACTTGAGGTTATGCCCGACCTTGGCGATCGACGGGTCTTCCAGGATCGGTTTCAGGGCACCGACGACGGTCGCTTCGTCGAGGTGCGTGCCCGGCTCGGGCGAGCGGACGGGGATGTAGTGGCTCTCGCCGGCCCTTGTCGAGATGCAAACGCCTACGAGTTTGGCGAGCATCGGGCGGATGTGGGTGGTCTCGGTGTCGACCGCGATGACCTTGGCCGACTTCATCTGCGCGATCAGGTCGCTGAGTTCTTGCTCTGTCCGGACGGTGTGGTAATCGCCCTTCGCGTCGGAGGAGACAGCGGCCTCGGTCGCCTCGAACAGCGTGCCGAACGCCGATCCGCCCTGCTGTTTCGGCTTGGAAGCGTCCGGGTCCTCGACGCCGAGCAGTTTCTTGAGGTCGTCCTGGTAGCGGTTGAAGCCCAGCTCGCGGAGCACGGGCATCAGGTCGGCCAGGTTGAGTGACTCTGTGCGCGCGTCGTCGAGATCGAGCTCGATCGGCACGTCGTGACGCAGCGAGACCAGTTGCTTGGACAAGGGGAGCTTGTCCTTGAACGCGATGATGTTATCGCGGCGTTTGCCCTTGATCGCTCCCGCCTCGGCGGCTGCGACGACGGCGTCGAGCGTGCCGTGCTCGGCGATGAGGAGCGACGCGGTCTTTGGCCCGATCCCGGGCACGCCCGGCACGTTGTCGACCGTGTCGCCCATCAGGGCCAGCATGTCGATGACCTGAGCGGGCGTGATCCCGAGTTCCTCTTTCAGTGTTGCTTCCGTAATGAGTTTGTCGGTGTGTACGTCGTACATCTCGGTGTGGGGTCGCCCCGAACCGAGCAGCTGCTTGAGGTCCTTGTCCTTACTGATGATGCGGACGCGCACGTCGGGGTGCTTCTCGGAGAACGCGCTCGAGATCGTGGCGATCACGTCGTCGGCCTCGAAGCCGGGCATGCCGATGACGGGGACGCCCAGAAGTTGCAGGATCGAGATCGCGCGCTGCACCTGCGGGATGAAGTCGTCCGGCGGGGGCTCGCGGTTGGCTTTGTACTCGGGGTCGAGCTCGCTGCGGAATGTGCCGCGGTCGCCGCCCACGTCGAGGGCCACGGCCAGGTAGACCGGGTCGCCGTCGCCTTGGAGTTGCCCGGCGTCACGCTTGAGGATCTTGAGCAGCATGCCCACGAATCCGAACGTCATGTTGGTCGGCTCACCGGTCACGGGCGAGGTCATGCGGCTGCGGATCGCGTGGTACGCCCGGAAGAACTGGGCGTAGCCGTCGATGAGGTAGAGCGTTTTCATCGGGCGATGTTAGGGGGCGGGGTGTACACTCGGCGCATGTCGCCCGAAGAGGCCAAGCTTCTGATACTGCTGCTCGGGGGGCGGGTCGACCCGCGCCGGGGCGTCGGGCGGCTCCTGGGCACGGCACGGGTCTACGTGCTGCCCGTGTACCTGGCCGCGTACGCGATCGCGCTGCTGATCTACAAGTACAACGGTTCGGGGATCGCTTCGACCGCCAAGAGCGTCATCGCGTATTCAACGATCGCGGTCCTCGGCGCCTGCTGGCTGATCCCGCTGGGCATCCGGCGTCGGACGCGCCGACGCTGCCACGCCCACGCCTATTTCCTCTGCCCCTGGTGCCGCTACACGCTCGAAGGGCTCGACGACGACGGGCTCTGCCCCGAGTGCGGCAAGCGATACGAGCGGGCGGTGTGCGAGCAGCTCTACGCGAACGTGTACAGCCCGGGGGCGCCCAAGGGCGATGCGCTCGAACGGGCGGACCGCCAGGCGTGGTCGGCGGCGATCAGGATGCAGCATCGGTCAGATGACGATTGAGGTGGACGGTCCGGTTGCCATCCGATCGAGTTGAGCCCCGTCGGTCATGCGCCCGGAAGAGCTGGGTGTAGCGGTCGATGAGAAAGCGTGTTCTATGTCACCGGCGAATACGATCGAGCGATGAGAGCGACTGAGCACGAGGAACTCGATCTGTTGATCAAGAAGCGGTGGGACCCACGGCGCGGTCAACCGGCGTGGCTTGGTCGCATCGAGCATGTCCTCGGCGTTGTCTTGGTCGCTACGTTCTTTGCTCAGTGCATTCCGCTGCCGCCGTGGCTACTGATGGTCTTCTCGCCGTACTCTCCGCTCGCTCTGCTTGTAGTTTGCTGGATCATCCCCCGCGGAATTCAACGACGAACGCGGGCGCGGGCCAAAGACGCGGGCTGGCTGCTCTGCCCCTGGTGCCGGTACTCACTGGTCGGGCTGCCAGAGATAGGAACCTGCCCGGAATGCGGTGCTGGGTATGAGCTGGAGACATGTCGGACGCTTTATGAGTGCGCGTACCGGGCCTACCAGCCTGATCGCTCGGTCGTGGCGTGCGAGGAATCGCGTGCCTGGTCCAGAGCGGTGAGGTTGAAACACGCGGAGCCGCACGCTGCGACAGGTGACTCGTGTCCTTCCTCGTCCAGTCGTACGCAGTCTCGCGGGTGATGACGATGGATGGGGCGAATGACGCTCTCTGGTGTCTGCCGGGCGGCCGATCTAGGGTGATGTTCGCCAGGGGCGGCATGTGAGCAGCATGATCCAAAAACCGATCCCGAGCGGGTTGTTCACATCGACACTCATCGCAGGGTACGCAGCGAAGAGTCGGTTGATCGGCAGTTCAACCGGCAGTATCAGAACTCCGCCTGCCAGCATCATCCCGAAGACTATCGGAACCATCGAGTAGCTTCTGCCATCGTACCGACGAGTGGCACGCACGGCGGCCCACCAATCGACCGCGATCATGAACAGGCCGAAGCCGATCAAGCATCCGCTCACGAGCCATCGGACCAGATCCAAAGACATCAAGTTGCCCCGAGATGACTCGTGTCTTTCCCCTGCCAATCGAACGCGACCTCACCCGTGACCGTCTCGTGCAGCACGGTCAGGCGCCTCGCGTAGGGCTGGCTCTGGTGCACGCCGCGGCGCTGCATCACGGTCATCGCGACCTCGACGAACTTGCCTAGGCGGTAGGACTTCGTCCCCGCGTCGGTGGTCCAGTTGAACGCCCGGCTGGTGCCGGCGATGGGCGTCGAAGCCGCGTGCATCACGCCCGTGCCGACGATCGCGCCGGTCATGATGCGGGTGCCGATCGCGGTCTTGGCGTGGTCGCCCATGGTCACGCCCAGGAAGGTCTGCCCGGTCTTTTCCATCTTGGCGTCGGGCGCGGGGCGGGCCGTGATCTCGGTGTAGGTGTTGAGCAGGTTCGAGTTGGTGGTGTCGGCGCCCAGGTTGCACCACTCGCCGATCCACGAATCGCCGAGATGCCCGGCGTGCCCCTTGTTGGCGTAGCCCTGGAACACGCAGCCGCCGATCTCGCCCGCGGCCTTGCAGACAGGCCCGATCGCGGTCTGTGGCTTGATCAGCGCGTGCTCGAGCACGGTCGAGCCGGGCCCGATGTAGACCGGCCCGGTGATGATCGCGCCGGGTCGGATCACCGCGTTCTCGTCGATGACGATCGCCCCGTCCTCGGCGTTGAGCACCACGGTCGGCGCGACCGTCGCCGAAGGGTGCACGCAGATCGGCATCTGCCCGAGCTGATGCACGCCCTCGCCGGTGGGGGCCTTGGGCATGTGCTCGGTGAAGTGGGCGAGGTCCCAGGCGAGGCAGCGGTCGCGGAACGCCCGCCATGACCACGGGCGGCTCAGGAGCACCTCATCATCGATCTCGACGGTGTGCATGTCGGGGTTGCCCCCGGTGAGCAGAGCGCGGACGCCGCTCGCGGTGAGGCGGACCGCGACCATGTCCTGTGTCGATTGCTCCACCGCGACCTCGCCGAGCTTGAGCTGGGCGATCGCGTCGATCGGCAGCGGGCAGCGCCCGTTGATCAGCAGCACCTCGGTGTCGTCGGGTAACTCGAGCGGGCGGTTGACCGGCACGGGCGACGATTCTTGGGCCAGCTCGACCAGCGGCGCCGGCACGACCATGCCCGCCAGCTCGATGTCGAGCCCGGCGACGAGGCGCTCGGCGGTCGTAAGTGCGCCCGTCCGGATCTCGAACGAGGCGCGGAGGTCGTTGAGCGGGCTGAGCAGCCCCTTGGCGTCGTCGAAGAGGATGGTGGGCACTGGCATGGTCGGTCAGTCTAGTGCGAGCAGGGCACGCCGGTTCGGCCCGATACGGGGGAACCGGGCCTGGTTGCCCTCAGTCCCGGCGTGAGAACCGCTGGGTCTGCGGGTGGGGGAAGCCGAAGAGAGGGGCAGCCGCGAAGAGCGGGAAGCTCAGCACCAGGGCGCTCAGCGACGTGTACAACGCCGACCAGAACCCCGAAGCCAGCGCGGACGCGCCGCCCCAAGCGACCGAATCATCCACAAGCGTGCGGATCCCCAGGATCGCGACCACGCTGATCGAGGCGGCCAGGGACGCCAAGACCGACAGCACCACCAGCGTCAGCGGGTTGTGGCGGATGACCATCCCCCGGCTGGCGATCACGAGCTGGGCCGCGAGGAGATAGCCCAGCGCGTGGGGACCGGGCACGACTACAGCGGTGGCATTCTGAGTGATCGCGGGGATGAGCAGGTCGGTCATCAGCCCGAGCGCCACCGCGGTCCAGATCGCGACGCGGGCCTCGGCGTGCAGCGCGACGAAGACCAGCAGCGGGATGATGAAGCTCGGGTGGATCCCCCCCGAGCCGGCGTCGAGCACCGGGGGCAGGGCCGTCTCGAGCCCGAAGCCCACCCAGGCGGCCAGGCAGAGCACGATCACGTTCATCCGCCACCCCCCGCGTCGGGCGATCGGGCGGGCAGACGCAGGATGACCTCGGACACACGCCGTATATCCACGCGCGGGCGGACGGTGATCAAGCGACGCAGGGGCTGGCTCGGGCTCGGCTCGATTCGCTCGACATCGCCGATGACCAGCATCTGCGCGTGCCGGTCCCACGATTCGTCGTAGAGGCGGACGGTCTGACCGACCTGCAGCTCGTCGGCGCGTCCGTCTTCGGGGGGCGAGACCTCGCCGGTCAGCGTGCCGTCGCCCGTAGGCTTGAGCAGGCATGACGCCCGGCGCCCCGACTGCTCGTCGAGCACCACAAAGCCGGCGATCGAGGGGGCGCTGCGGGCGGTGATCGGCAGCACTTTGCTGGTGCGGGAGCCCACCTCGGCGACCCGCCCGATGATCTGCACAGATCGCGCCGTCACGACCGTGCCCACGTCAACGCCGTCGATCGTGCCGGTGCGGATCACGAGCAGATCGCCCGCTTCGCCGATGCGTGGGCGTTGGAGCTGGGTGACCTCAATATTGGGGTGCAGGGCGGCGCCGCGTGCGAGCTGCTGGACGAGTTCTTCGAGGTCGGTCTCGCGCTGCTCGGATTGGCGGAGACGCACGCGGACGCGATCGAGTTCGTCGACGAGTTCGCGTTCTCGTTCGGAACTGAACCCGCCCTCGCCCCGGGTGGGGACGATGGCGTTGATGCCGATGGTGATCGGATGGGCGATGGGAGAGACGATGACCCACGCCTGCTTGGAGAACCAGCCCGCCCATCCGAGCGCGGCTGTCGGGAGGACCGACGTGATCATCAACGCCCCGACAAGGATCGGGAGTGACCATCGGGAGAGCGGGTGTGCGTGCGATCGGACCATGGGTCTTGCCTGTGCGGCGCGTCCCTTTCTGTGTCGCGTCGGTCGAGTGACCGGCGCGTGAACGATCAGGTGCTCGGCTCCCTGACCGTGTCAGGGCTCCGGCCCCTTTACCTTGTCAGGTCTCGAGGTTGTTCTCGAGCGTGTCTTTCCAGAGCTCGATGTTTTCCAGGTAGATCGCGGTGCCGCGTGCCACGCAGGTCAGCGGGTCTTCGGCCAGCACCACATCGAGCCCTGTGGCTTTCTGCACGCGAGCGGGCAGGCCCCGCAGCAGCGAGCCGCCGCCGGCCAGGGTGATGCCGTTCTCGACAAGGTCAGCCGCGAGTTCGGGCTCGGCTCTCTCGAGCGTGCGTGTCACCGCTTCGATGATCGCCGCGACAGGCTCCTGCAACGCTTCTCGGATCTCGGCGCTGGTGATCTCGGTTTTGCGGGGCAGGCCCGAGACCATGTCGCGTCCGCGGACGTCCATGCTGGTGTCCTCGCCGGTGGGCGACGCGGAACCGATCTGGATCTTGACCCGCTCGGCGGTCTGCTCGCCGATCATCAGGTTGTACGTGCGCTTCATGTAGCTGATGATCGCCTCGTCCATGTCGTCACCGGCGACGCGTACGGACTCGCAGGTCGCGATGTCGGCCAGGGTCATGATGGCGACCTCGGTCGTGCCGCCCCCGATGTCAACGATCATCGACGCCGTGGGCTCGGCGAAGGGCAGGCCCGCGCCGATGGCGGCCGCGATGGGCTCTTCGAGCAGGTAGGTCCGGCGGGCCCCGGCGCGCTCGGCCGAGTCGAACACCGCACGTTTTTCGACCGCGGTGATGCCCGAGGGGATCGAGATGACCACCCGCGGCGCCAAGAACCGGGCGCGCCCGGTGACCTTGGTGATGAAGTAGTTGAGCATCGCCTCGGTGATCTCAAAGTCGGAGATCACGCCGTCCTTGAGCGGGCGAACCGCGGTGATGCTGCCGGGCGTCTTGCCGAGCATCTCTTTCGCGACCCAGCCGACCGCCTGCCCGTTCTTGAGCACCTGGTTCGTGCCCTTTTTGACGGCGACCACGGACGGCTCGTTCAGCACGATCCCCTGCCCGCGCACCGCAACGAGTGTGTTGCAGGTGCCCAGGTCGATGCCCATGTCAACGCTGAAGGCTCCGAGGAGTCGTTCGTACCACACGCGGGTGGTTCTCCGGGGGGGGGATCGAGACTGGAAAGCGATGGGACACCGACGCATCGGCGGGGCGTCCCGTTGTCATCTACAAAGGATCGTGCATCCTAGCGCGGACGGTACCGTATTTCGGTCTCTCCCGCCAGTTCGCCCGCGTGTTGGCCGGTTCCCTGGCGCAAAAACCGCGTACATGCCAAACTCATCCACGGGCGTTCGGGGTGCGGCCCTCAGGCACCGAGTGACCCGACCGCCCCGGGCAGGAAAACACCCGCCCGGGGTTCCGGGCGGGTGTCGTGGGTCTGGGTCAGAGGTCCGGCGTAGCGATCATTGTTGGATCGGTTGGTACGCAGGTGAGGTGAACTCGCCGCGTGCGATCAGCGGGTCGAGGAAGCCTGAGACTTGGAGGTCATCTGGCTGCTGCCGTCGGGCTGCACGTCGATGACTTCCGGCTGGATCAGGAAGCCGCCCGCGGGCAACGCCTGGTTCTCGCTGCTCTGCACCTCGCCGTTCTGATCGACCAAGAACTCGGCTTCGTTCACGTAGTCCTTGGCCTCGTCCTTTCGGCTGATCGCTTCGAGACGGGCACGCTGCTCGTTGCGCACCTGGGTCAGGCGCTGGTTGAGCTGGTCCACCGAGTGGGCCTGGAAGCGGCTGTGCTCGTCGATCGTCTCCTGGCGGTCCTCCATCATGTCGATGAGGCGTTCGTTGCGGGCGATGGTGTCGATCTGGGTGTCGAGCTGGAAGAGCTTGGCCTGGAACTCGGCGTGCTCGGTCTCTAGCCGGACGAGCAGGTCGGCCAGCTGGGCCTTTTGTTCGGTCAGGTAGCCGAGGTCAACGGTCAGGTCCTGGACACGCCCCGCATAGAGATCGCGGGTCTGCTCGACCTGCTCACGCTTGGCGTAGGCATCGTCGAGTTCGACGGGGTGGCTGCCGAAGGAGACACGCACGATCGCGCCGGGGTTGGCCGACTGGGTCATGCGGGCCTGACTCAGCTGGGTGTCCATCTGCGACAGATCCATCGATGCGAGCTGCACGACCTTGGTCGCGACCTGCTGCTCACGGGTGAGCTGCGAGACCTGGGTCTGCACTTCACTCAGGTCCTGGCGGACCTCGGCGATCTTCTGGGGGTACTGCGCCTCGAGCTTGCGGATCTGGCTCCGCAGGGCGACCGGGTCATCGATCATCGAATCGAGGGCGTGGTTGACGCCGTCGCGGGTCTGATCGAAAAGGGCGTGGACCCGATGGGGACCGGCGACGGCCACGAGGACCCCACCAGCCAAAGCGGTGATCACTACGCCACGAACGACTGTCTTGCCAATGCATCCCATGTCTAACTCCTTGCTCGTTCGTCCCGGGCCCCGGTTTACGGTGTGGCCCAGGCTCCGTTGCCTGACCCCGGATCGCCCGGGGAGTGTGTTCTTCCTGCGACCCAGCGATGGGCCTCGGATATGTCTGTGGGAGGACGCGCTGGGCGATTTCACAGCAGGGGCAAAAATCTCGCCGAACGCCCGGAAACCCGACCGAGAACCGCCATGGCGGGGCACCGCGAGGACCCGTAGCGAAATCGCGGGGGTTACAGCCGGGAGCCGGGTATCCTTGGATGAGGCGAAAACCGGACGACCGTCCTCCGAACAACGCGCCTCAGATCGCGACCCGGACGCCCAGGCGCCGGTATCACTCCCGCCCACCTTCGAGGACCCGCAGCATGCTCAGCAACATGACCACGGGGTTCATCCGCAGGCTCCGGGACAACGACGAGACGGCGTGGTTCGAGCTCTGGGAGACCTTCGGGCCGGTGATCCGCGCCCAGCTCACGAAATGGGGGCGTGGGCGCGTGGGCGTCGAGACGGTCCGCGATCTGTCTCAGGAAACGCTGGCCGCCCTTTCGAACTCCATCGAGCGGTATGACCCCGGACGCGGTGCGCGGTTCTCTACGTGGCTGCTGGCGATCGCCAAGCACGTTCTGGGCGACGAGATCGACCGGCGCATGGCCCTGAAGCGGGGCGGGGGCAAGGCGAATGCATCGTTCGACGAGACCTGGATGCTCGCGGGCAGCGAGATGGGTGTGGACGATGCGTACGAAGCCGCGGTCTTTAGGGCCAAGGTCGAGGCGGCGATCCGGGCGGTCGAATCCGAGTGCGATTTCACGGACTTTTCGATCTTCCGTATGCGGATCTTCGACGGCAAGCCCGGCAAGGAGGTCGCCGAGTCGATCGGGGTCTCCGAGCCGACGGTTTCCAGGCGTCTGGCCAAGGTCCGCGACCTGCTGCGGGTCCGCCTGCGCGAGGTGGTGACGACCTATTCGTTCACAAAGGAAGAACTGGAGGAGGCCGAGCGAAACGGGCTGGTGCTGAATCCCAATATGGCTGGTGGGTCGGACGGGTCCGCCGGGACGCTCGACCGCTCCGCGGATGCCTCGTTCGATGAGGCGATCGCGGAGATCTACCACCGGCAGATGCAACTCCGCTCCGAGGATCAGGGACTGACCTCGGGCGGACGCTGATTCGAGAGGGGACGCACATGTCTAGCCCGATCACCATCGTCCTCGTGATCCTCGGGATCCTGGCTTCCGCCGTGGCATTGGCCGCGATCATCTACCTGTTCACCGTGCTGTTCGGGCTGACCTGGAAGATCCTGCGCAACGTGTTCCGTTTCATCGGGGCCGAGCTGACCGACGTGCTGCGTCTGGTGGGCTCGGTGCTGTCGATGATCGTGTTTGCGCCGCTGGTCGTCCTGAACATCGTCATCGGGCGGTGGTCGGCGTCCAAGCACTTCGCGGGGGCGTTCAAGACCGAGTGCAAGTCGCTCGGGTCGTGCACGTACCGCCTCATCGCAGGAAACCCGGCGCGACTGTTCGGGCTCGGCTCGGCGCTCGAGGGCGTCGAGCAGCGTGTGCCCCAGGCGATGGCCGCCTCCCCGGGGCGCGACAAGCCCAAGCGCCGCGTCGGGCAGTTCGAGGGTTACAAGATCATCGGCTCGCTCCAGGGCGGCGGCTCGGGCGGCAAGCTCTACATCGCCGAGCCCGACGCCATGAAGCAGGCGGGCTTTGCCCGCAACGGGATCGACACAGTCGATCGCGTGGTCATCAAGGTGTTCAGCCTGAGCGACGGCTCGAGCCTGCCGCAGATCGTGCGTGAGTCCCGCGCCCTCGACGCGGCCAAGAAGCTGGGGCTGGTCCTCGAGCACGAGCTGACACCCGAGCGGTTCTTCTATGTGATGCGGTACGTCCCGGGCGACGCGCTGTCGACCGTCACCCAGCGTCTGCACGCCGAATCGCCGATCGACGGGCTGGACAACGCCCATCTGGGCGCCGCGTTGGGCATCGCGGGCGATCTGATGGTCGCGTTGAACACGTACCACAGCGCGGGGTTGTGGCACAAGGACGTCAAGCCCGACAACATCATCATCGACGGCAACGACGGCAAGGCCCACCTCGTGGACTTCGGGCTGATCACGCCGCTGCGCTCGGCGATGACCCTGACCACCCACGGCACCGAGTACTTCCGCGACCCCGAGCTCGTCCGCCAGGCGCTGCGGGGCGTGAAGGTCCACCAGATCGACGGCAGCAAGTTCGACGTGTACGCGGCCGGCGCGGTCCTGTTCTCGGTGATCGAGAACTCCTTCCCGGCGCACGGCGGGCTCAGCCAGGTTTCCAAGCGCTGCCCCGAAGCCCTCCGCTGGATCGTGCGTCGCGCCATGACCGATTACGACCGGCGTTACAACAGTGCAGCCGACATGCTCGCCGACCTGCGTGTGGTGCAAAACGCCCCGGATCCGTTCGCCCTCAAGCCCGTGGACCTGCCCTCGGTCAGCGGCGCCAAGGTCGCGTTCCAGCCGGACCCCACGCCCGAACCCATGCCCGGGTTCGACCAGGCACCCATCGGCGCACCACGATCGCCCGTCCCCCCGCCGATGCCCGCGCAGGCGGCCAGTGCCCAGTTCGCCGCCGGTCCTGCCGCGGGTCCAGGCGTTCACCCTGCCAGCGCTTCGCCGTCGGGCAAGCCCAACCTGCCGGTTTCGAACTGGTGGTCGGGGCGTTACACCCCCGGTGCCGAGGGAACGCCCGCGCCGCGCGGTGCGCGTCGGGCCCCGGTCGCGCCGAAGCCGCCCGTTCGCCATCTCGTGCCCGCTGATTCCCGCCGGTCGGCGGCCGATCAGGTGCGCGACGCGCGTGCCCGCGCCCGCCAGCGCCGGAACGGTGCGCAGCAGCGCATCGCTGCGCGTCGGGGTCACAAGAAGTCCAGCTACGACAACTCGCCCGGGGCGGGCGTGGTCATCGCGGGATTGCTGGGCTTGGGTGTCCTCTTCGGTCTTGGCGTTGTCGGCGGCGCGATCGTCAAAGAAATGAACGAGGGCAACACGAACAGCACCTTCGTCGTCGCCCCCGACGTTCCCAACGCGCCCGAGGCGTTCAAAATCGAGACGCGCGACGGGCCCACGATGTCCATCGGGCACGACGGGACCTTCACGATCGACCACTCCGATCAGGGTGCGGTCGGGCAGCACGCGTTCGCGTTCGGGCACGCCGAGCCGGATCCCCAACTGCCCGAGATCGAGGCGCGTCTGCTGGTCGTGTCCGACCTGCCCCGTCCGTTGACCGACGATCAGGCCGATTCGATCAAGTCCGGGTTCGCGCTGCTCGTCCGGCAGGGGGCCCAGCTCGAGGGCGACCTGGTCGTTACCGAAGACGAGGGCTCGATCGAGGACGTCGCGTCGCTGCGGGTCACCCGCGGACAGATGCCGGTCGAGTCCAACAACCTGCCCGGCAAGGTCAGCGATTGGCTCGATGACAACGACTTTGACGGCGTGCTGATGCTCGCGCCCGACCCGGAGGACCGCGAGACCGTGCGATCGCTGCTGGTGACCGACAAGTTCTTCACTCGTCTGGATTGGGAGGGCTCCGCCAAACAGATGGTGCTCATCCTGTCGGGCAACGGGTTCGAGCCCTGAGCCGGCTCAGCCCGCGTGCGAGACCGACGCGAGCGATTGCAACGCTTCCCGGGCACGCCCGGACCTGATCGACGCCCGTGCGGCGTCGATTCCTTTTTCGATCGATTCGACTGCGCCGGCGACGATCAGGGCCGCCCCGGATGTCAGCGCGACCATGTCGGTCGCGGGCCCCGCCTCACCGGCCAGGACCGCGCGAACCATTTCGGCGGCGTGCGCTTCGTCGCGGGCTCGGAGCGATTCGATCGACGCGGTCTCTAGCCCGAGTGACGTCGGGTCGATCCGCTCGGTCGCGATGACGCCGTCCCTGACGATGCCCAGGGTTGTGGGCGAGGTCACGGAGAGTTCGTCGAGCCCGTCGTCGGAATGGGCCACGATGGCGTGCTCGGCCCCGAGGCGGCGCAGCGTCTCCGAGACCAACGCCACGAACTCGGGGCGGTAGACACCGATCAGCTGGCGCGTCGCGGCGCACGGGTTGGTTAGCGGCCCGAGCAGGTTGAAGATCGTCGGGAACCCCAGCGACCGACGGACCGGGGCGGCGTGCTTCATCGCCGGGTGGTGGTGGATCGCGAAACAGAAGCAGACGCCCGCCCGATCGAGGCAGCGGGCCTGGACCTCGGGCGAGGCGTCGATGTTCACGCCGAGCTGGGCGAGGACCTCGGCCGAGCCGCGACCGGTCCGCGATCGGTTGCCGTGCTTGGCGGCGACGACACGCTCTACCCCGGATCCGGTGTCGGGTTCGCACCCGGCGATGACCAACGCGGCGGCGGTGGAGACGTTGAAGGTCTTGGGCGCGCCGCCCGTGCCGCAGGTATCGACGATGACCGTGCCCTGGGGGGCTTGGTAGGGCACGCGGTCGACCTTGGCCCGCATGACACGGGCCGCCCCGGTCAGCTCGTCGGGCGTGATCGGACGCGATTGGAGCAGGGCGAGCAGGGCAGCGATCTGGGTCGGCTCGAGCGAGCCGTTCAGCAACGCGTCGAAGATGCCCTCGCTGGCCGCCTCGGAGAGGGTCTCGCCCGCGCACAGGCGGGATAGCACATCGTGGATATCTGCGGATTTCGGCATCGGGGCAAGCGTAGCCGAACCCCCGGCGTTGGGCGTTTGTAAGATACATAGGGACACGACCAGAGGAAGCATGCCCGAACGAACGGATATCTCGCGGGTCGTAGCGGCCGCCCGATTGGCTGGCGCGATCCATGCTCGCCGGCGCTTCGTCGCAATCGGCGGCTGGGCGGCGGTGTGGGCGCTGGGTGTGGCCCTCGTCGCGGTGCTCGTCACGCGTCTCGTGATTGGGCTGGCGTGGTGGTGGGCGATCCCGGCTGGGGCGCTGGCGATCGGGCTGGTGGTTACCTTGGTGCTGGTGGTCCGCTCGCGTTGGTCGCTGGCGTACGCCGCGGGCGAGATCGATCGGGTTGCCGACACCGAGGGGGCGCTGCGGACGGCGCTGGAGATCAACGATTCCGACGGCGAGCCCGCCCTCGTCACGATGGCGCGGCAGCGCGGCGCGAGCGTCGCGTCCACGATCGATCCGAAGCGGGCGTCGAGCACCCCCGACACGAACGGTTGGAGGTGGGCGCTGCCGATCGCGGGCTGCTGCGCCGCGGCCGGTCTGCTGGTCTCGCCGATCCGGGGCGACGAGAAGAAGCCCGACACCGCCCCGATCGTGCAGCGAGCGATCGAGGGCATCGAGACCGCGGCTGCCGACGTGGCCCAGGTGGACCCGGCCGCCCTGCCTGAGCCGGAGGCGTGGGCGGAGACGTTCGAGGAGATCGAAGCGCTCGAGGAAGAACTGAGACGCGGCGAGGGCGGCGCCGATGCGCCGGTCCGAGCGGCGGCCGCCCTGGAAGACGCGGCGGATGAGCTCGAGCGACAGGCCGAGCAGTCCGCGCTCGAGGAGCAGCGATTGCGAGCGTCGGCCCAGAACTTCGATACGGAGCCCTCCGAGGACGCATCGCCGGACGCGTCCGCGTTGGTCGACCGGCTCGCCGACGCGCTGGCCCGCAACGACATGCTCGACGCCGAGCGGGCGGCCCGCGACATCGATCAGGCCCGCGAGACCATGTCCGAAGCCGAACGCCGCGCATTGGCCGAGACGCTCGAAGATCTCGCGGACCGGCTCGAGCCCGGGCCCGAGACCACCTCCGGTGCGACGCCAGAGTCGCAAGCGTTCGATCCAGGCGATACGAGTCCAAACGATGCGGGACAGTCCGCGATGGACGGCACAGCGAACCGTGAAGGCAATCCGAGCGATCCGGCCGAGTCAATCGAGCCCACGCCGGGGCCGGATGAATCGAGCGAGTCGGCAGCGGCGGACCCCGGTGGGGTATCCAAGGACAGGGATACCGCAGGGGAATCGGATTCACCCACAGACCCGCCATCGCCTGCCGAATCGCAGCCGAAACAGCGAGACGAGTCGCTCTCAGAAGCGCTCCGCGAGCAGGCCGAGTCACTCCGCGATCCGGGCGATCCGGCGGCGGAACAGACGCCTCCGAACGAATCCAACGACACCAACGAACCGGGTGATCAGCAGGGAGAGCAACCGGGCGATCAAACGAGCGAGCGTTCGGGGGATCCCGCAGCGACAGAAAGCAAGCCACGCCCGCAGGACGGCGCCGGAAGCGACCAAGCGCAGGAGCCGGGCGGGACACAAACCCAGCCCAACGAACAACCGGGCGCACAGACCGAGCCAGACCCGGCGGCGGGTGAACAACAATACCAAGAAGGACAACAGAGACAGCCCGGTCAGTCAGGCAATGAAGAGCAGGCCCAGAAGGACGCGCAAGGCACGCCCAGCACGGACCCGGGCGACCAACCGCCCAGCCAGCAGCCGAGCACAGAACCAAACGCCAACCCGAGCGCCGATCCAAATGCTGCCGCCGATCCGGAACGGACCGAGGGCACGAACGAGACGGGCACTGATCCGAAGCAACCGAGCGAGCAGCCGGGCCAACCGGAGGGCGACCGTGGCGAGGGTTCGGAGCAACCATCGACGGGCGAACAACCGCCGGAAGGAGAGCCGCCGACCGGTGAGCCGCAACCGGGCGAACAGCAACCCGGCGATCCTGACGCCGGCGAGTCACCGCAGGAGGGGCCGCCGGACGGATCGCAGCCGACGGGAGCGCAACCAACGGGGTCGGAACCGTCTGGAACGGAACCAACGGGATCAGTGCCCGAGGGCACACCAACTCAAGGCGAGCAGCCCGGCGCGAACGCCGATGGTGCGCAGGGCGAGGGGCAACCCGAAAGCGCACAGCCGGGTGAGGGACAGCCAGGCGAATCCCAGCAAGGCGAGGGACAGCCGGGCGACGCCCAGCCCGGTCAGGTCGAGCGGGCCGTGCGCCGCATGCGTGATCGTCAGTCCGCCCGCGAACAGAACCAACGGGTGGCCGAGTCTCTGCGCGAGCGTGCCCGCGACCTGGTCGGCGACAGCCCGGACGATGGCGCGAACCAGAACGCCGGCGGGAACCAATCCGGAGATCCGAGCGGTCTCGATGATCCGGGCGGTGGAGCCGGCTCGATGCCTTGGGACCGCTCGCGGGCCGAGCGTGCGCCAGTGGATCCGTCGCGGTTCGAGCCGGTGGACGCGTCGAGCGGGGCCCCGAGCACCGACGAAACGGGGCGTGTGGTGGGCGATTGGTTCGATCCGGACCGCCAGGAGTTGCCGGCGACCGAGCGAGCAGCGGCGGCGTCCGAGATGCGACGAGCCGCGCGCCGGGCCCGCGACGCGGTGGACAACCAGCAGGTGCCGCGGCGCTACCGAGACCTGATCAAGCGGGTCTTCGACCGGGTCGAACGCCGAGCGGCAGAGGTCGCGCCGGCAGGGCCGGCCGCTCCGGGGCAGGACGCCAAACCGATTCAAGGTAGTAGCTCGGGCTCGGGATCTGATTCAGGCGAGGGCTCCGGCTCGTGAACCTCTCGATCGATGATCCGCGATGGCTGGCGCTGATCGCACTGGGCGTCGTCTGCGCCGTTGTGGGTTGGCGTTGGTTTAGGGCGATGCCGGCTTTGCGAAGAACGCCGGCGATGCTCGCCCGCGTGCTGCTAATCGCGGCGATCGCGTTGGCGCTGGCCGGCATCCACACGCAGCGACCCGCCGACCGCGTCGCGGTGGTGGGGGTGATCGATGTCTCGCGGTCGGTGCGGTCGTTCGCGGCGTTCGAGCCCGGCCCAGACGGCGTGCCGCCCGACAGCCTCGATGCTGCGATTGGGCTCCTGCGCCGGGCATCATCTGAACGCGGTCCGGACGACCCTTTCGGGCTGGTGCTCTTCGACGGGCGTGCGATCGCCGTCGCCACGCCCGGCATGGGCGATCCGCTCGAGCGTGCGATCTCCGTGCGCGACACCGAGGGCACGGACATCGCCGGGGCGGTGCGTCTGGCCCGGGCGATGCTGCCGGGCGATGCCCGGGGTCGCGTCGTGCTGATCACCGACGGGCGTCCGACCGCGGCCCCGCTCGCGTCGATCCCGCCTGGCGCGCCCATCGATGTCGCGCCGATCGTCTACCGCGTGGACCGCGAGGTCGTGGTCGAGTCGTTCGACCTGTCGCCGCGATCCATGCCCGGGGCGATCGTGGACGGGCGGGTGGTCATCCGATCGACCGCCCCGGTCCGTGGCACGATCACCGTGCTCAGCGACGGGCGTCCCGTCGATCTCAGCGACACCGCGCCGGGCGACGGCGTGCGGATCGAGCTGGACGCGGGTCGCCACGCCGTGCCGATCCGCTTCACGCTCGAGGACGGTCGCGTGCACCGCTACGAGGCGGTCTTCGAGCCCGATCGCCTGCGCGGCACGACCGGGCCGGCGGTGCTGTTCAACGACACCTCGACCGGTAACAACCGGGCGGCCGCCTACACCATCACGCGCTCGCCCGGTTCCATCCTGCTCATCGATGGCGAGGGCACGGGCGAGCAGTCCGTGCTCGCGCGGAGCCTGCGAGCCGCCAAAAGAGATGTTGAGATCATCCCACCGGCCGCGTTCCCGCCCGATCTGCTCAGCCTCGAGGACCACGCGTTGGTTGTCCTGGACAACGTCGCGATCGACACGCTCCCGCAAGGGGCCCCGGACCGTCTGAACACCTACGCCCGTGTCTTCGGCGGCGGGGTCGTGTTCATCGGCGGACGCCGCGCCCTCACCGCGGGCGGCTGGCGCGGGTCATCCATCGAGGACGCCCTGCCCATCCGGCTCGAGATCCCCGACCGCGTGGTCATGCCCGAGACCGCGGTGGTCTTCGTGCTGGACCGTTCCGGGTCGATGCGAAACAAGGTGCTTGGCTCGTCGAAGTCGCAGCAGACCGTGGCCAACGCCGCAGCCGCCGCCGCGATCGACACGCTCGATCCGACCGACCTCGTGGGCGTCATCGCGTTCTCGAACAGCGCCAGTGTCATCGTGCCGCTCGCACCCAACGAGAACCCCGACGCGACACGACAGGCGGTCCTCGGCATCGTCAGCGATGGCGGCACGAACCTGGCGCTCGCGCTCGAAGCCGCAAGGCGCGAACTCGACACGGTCCAGACCAAATCCAAGCACGTCATCGTGCTCTCCGATGGCGAGAGCCAGGAGACCGAGCGCTTGCCCGGGCTGGCCGCCCAACTCGCCCAGTCGGGCGTCCGCGTCACGACGATCGCGGTGGGCGACGGGGCCGACGCCGACACACTGCGGACGATCGCCGAGCAGGGCGGCGGCGTGATCTACCGGGTGACGAACCCGAACACGCTGCCGCAGGTGTTCATCAAGGCGATCCGCGTGCTGCGTGAGCCCGCGGTCCGCAGCACGCCGTTCAATCCGATCGTGGTCGAGCCCGACGCGACGGTGCTGGCCGACGTGGGGCAGATCCCGACGCTGGGGGGCATGGTGCTGAGCACGCGCCGGGACCGCGCGACCACGCCGGTCGTCACGCCTGACGACGAGCCGCTCATCGCGTATTGGCCGGTCGAGCTCGGACGCGTCGCCGCCGTCACGACCGACGCGCACGCCTGGGCCGCAGGTTGGTCGGCGACGCCCGGTTTCGCACGTTTCTGGACCAACCTCACCGCGTGGGCCGCCCGCTCGATCGAGGACGCGCCGGGCGAGCTGCGCCTGATCCCCACGGGCGACTCGGCCGAGCTGATCTACGAGGCCCGCGACGACGCGGGCGCGCCGCTCGACGCGATGGACGTCTCGGTCGGTCTCTACGCGCCCGACGGCTCGGAGCGGACCGTCAGTCTGACCCAGACCGGGCCCGGGCGCTACGAGGGGCGAGCGACCGGGCTGCCCGAGGGCGTTATCGTCGCAGCCAGCCGGGCGAGCAAAGACGGGAGACCGATCGCACCCAGCGTCGCGGGCGTGCAGGTCCGCACCAACGCCGAGGACCTGGCGCTGACCAGCGACGAGGCGGGGCTGGCGGCGCTGGCGGCGCGGACCGGCGGGCGTGTGCTGGATTGGTCAGCGCCGGCGTCACTGTTCGCACGTGAGGGACCGCCGCGGATCATCCGCTCGGCCCTGTGGCCGACACTGCTGATCGCGACGATGGCGCTGTTCCTGCTCGACGTTGGCATGCGTCGCCTGGCGTGGGACCGCTGGGTCGAGTCGGCCAAGGAGGGCACGCTGGCGGCGACCGCCGCGCAGGGTGCGTCATTGAGCGATCTCAGAGCCGCCCGTGCCCGCGAGCCGGGCGATGCCGCACCGGGCCCGAGCGTGATCCAGACCGACCCGGACGCCGAGCGCAGGCGGATCGAACGCGAGCGCTTGCAACGCCAGATGGCCGAGGCGCGGGCGCGGGTAGATGGTTCGGATCCAGCGAGCGAAGCGCCCGAGCCAGCCGCCGAGCCCGAGGCCGAAGAGTCGGGGTTGCTGGCGGCGAAGCGAAGGGCGCGGAAGCGATTTGAGGAGTCCTGAGTCTTGCTGCCCCACGATTCAGTTCGCTGTCGATCGGATCGCAGAATCGAAGAGAGCGTTGATCTGTTCTGCGGTTGGAACATCCTCATCTGCAAGTGAGAGTTCGTCAACAACAATCCGCGTGATCTCGGCGGGATCCCGCGGCTTATCAGAGGTGCCGAGCACCGCCAACATTCTCCGGGCAAACACGGCTCTGACTGGCTCTGGATACTCATAGAACTCTGCTTGTTGCTGAAACTGATGTGCGTGCCCAGTTACGCGCCCCCAGGTCCAGTTCTCGCGTGCTCCGCGGAGGCCATTGTCTCGACCGTAGATCACCCAATCCGAATCAGAAGTCTCTGTCGCGTATCTGCTGATCCAAAGCGGATCCGCTGGTTTGATTCGCGTCGTTAACCCGAAAGCCTTCCCGACAACTCGCAGATTGCCAGACATTCGATCGACTTGAAACTCCTTGTTGACGAATACTGAACATGCGGGCATCGAGAAGATCCAGATGACGAATCCGACCAGAATGATCAGGGCGACAAGAGGGCCGCGGGTCATGTGAGATCTTGCCATACGGATCCATTCGGATCTGGACACGGGATGTTCCCATGCTCTGGGTGCACCTAGCCCATTTAAGATCTCTAGATCAACTCACCCGTCAGCGCCAACCGTTCCGCACCGGTAATCTCGACATCCACGATCTGCCCGAGCAGTTGTTTGGCCCGCTCGCCGGTGGGCGCTTCGAAGAACACGATGAGGTCGCCATCGGTCCGCCCGGAGAGCTGGATCTGCTGGGCCGTCTCGGGCAGTTCGAGCGTGGCGGCCGCCGCGGGGTCGCGACCGCCCACGGTGATGCCGACCATGCCCGCGCCGGGTTTGACGTCGGTGCCGCGCTTCTTCATCTCGCTGCGGCTGAGCCCCTCGACGAACACCCGGTATCGACGCCCGACCTGCTCGCGGCTGATCGAGTCCGACACCACGCCCTGCAACGCCAGCAACTCGTTGTTGCGCACCCGCTTCACCGCGTCGGGCACGTCATCGGGGATGCGGTCGTACGCCACAGTGCCAGGTCTTGGCGAGTACTTGAAGATGAACTGGTTCTTGCATCGCGAGCGGACCAGCATCTGCTTGGTCATCTCGAAGTCCTCGTCGGTCTCGGTCGGGAATCCGACGATGATGTCGCCCGAGATCATCAGCGGTCGCCCGATCTCGGGCTGGTCCAGGATCGCGCGGGCCCGGTCGATGAAGTCGTAGTACTCCTCGATCGTGTAGCCGCGGTTCATGGCTTTGAGGATGCGGTTGCTGCCCGACTGGGCCGGCACGTGCAGATATCGGCACAGCCTCGGGTGGTCGCGGATGACCTCGAGCACGTCGTCGCCGAAGTCACGCGGATAGCTGGTCACGAAGCGCAATCGTGCGATCGCGGGCACCTCGTCGTGGATGCGTCGCAGCAGGTCGGCGAAGGTGGTCGTGTGGTCGCCCGCGAAGGCGTCGCGGTGGTGGGAGCCCTTGTAGGTCCGGCCTTTCTGAGATTGGGCCACGCCATCGACGACGACCGACGAGCCGTGCTCGTAGCGGTAGTGGTTGACGGTCTGCCCGAGCAGCGTGATCTCGATGACCCCGGCGTCGGCGAGTTTCTTGCACTCGTCGATGATGTGCTCTGGCGGGCGGTGGATCTCGGCGCCGCGGGTGTGGGGCACGACGCAGTAGGTGCAGAACTTGTTGCAGCCGCGCGTGATGCGGACGTAGGCCGATCGCTTCGCGTCATCAGCGGCAGGTGACACGGCCCGCGACAGGTCGAGCATCTCCAGGTGGTCCTCGGCGGCCGCGAGCGTGCCCGAGCGCCGCGATGACGAGCCCTGCAGCGCGGAGACCTTGGCCGACCGCTGGGCCGCCAGCGCCGGCTCTGACGCCATCGACGCCCGCGTCCGCACGGCGTTGTCGAGCAACGCGGGCAGCTTGTCCAGCTCGGCCGGCCCGCACATCACGTCGACGACCGGCATCCGCTTCATCAGGTCCGTGCCGTCCCGCTCGGCCATGCAGCCCAGGACACCCACGACAAGCTCGGGTCTCCCGGTCTTCTCGTCCTTGAGAGCGCCCAGGCGGCTCCACACCTTCTGCTCGGCTCGCTCGCGCACCGAGCAGGTGTTGTAGAGCACGATGTCCGCGTCGCCCGAGTCGCCCGTGAACTCGTAGCCCAGGTCGGCCAAACGCCCGGCGACGAGCTCGGAGTCGAGCTCGTTCATCTGGCAGCCGAACGTTTCGAGATACACGCGTTTGGTGGGCATGAGGAGCGATGATAGGTCGGCGATGAGCGTCGACACCCAACCCCATGCCCCGACAGCGGATAGACTCGGCGCGCGTGAGCAGACTCGACGACATCCGGGCGTGGTTCAGCGAGCTGAGCCTGGCGACCAAGTGCCTGCTGCTCTTCGGCGGGGCATCGGCGTTCATTATCGCCGTGGCGTTGTCGCTTGTGCTGCTCCGCATGAACGGTCTGGTGGGCAACAACGAACTCACGCTGGCCCGCGTGGTCTACGACGACTGGAACGCCTCGGACGACCCCGATGCCGAGCCGATCGCGCAGGCGGAGGTCCAAGTGATCTCGGCCCATGCTGCTCCAGACCACGAGAGCCGATTCGTGCGCCGAGCCTTCGATCGCTTCGCCTCTGACCGCTCGGCGATCGAACGGTTCGAGCCGGACTGGTCGGGCTGGAGCCGGGTGTACCGCTACGCCCGCGTGCGGCGCGGCCCGGACGCCTCGGTCCGCGAGGTGGTCTTCATCAAGCGCACGGCCGACGGTGCCGCCCGGAGCCTGCTGGTCAACTTCCTCTACGTCGCCGCCGCGGGATCGGTGGTGCTCGCGCTGGCTCTGGTGGTTTTCGTCACGCTGACCAGCCGCCTGATCCTGCGCCCGGTCCTCAGCCTTCAGCGCACGGCCGAGCGTGTGCGCGAGGGGCACCTCGACACCCGGTCGCACATCGACACGGGCGACGAGTTCGAGGAGTTGGCCGAGACGATCAATCTCATGCTCGCCGAGCTGCAACGCCAGCAGGAGCAGCTCAAGGCGGCCAACGTGGCGCTCGACTCGCGTCTGACCGAGCTGACCGAAGCCAACTCGGCCCTGTTCGAGTCGGCCAGGCTCAAGGGCGAGTTCCTGGCGTCGGTCTCGCACGAGCTGCGCACGCCGCTCAACTCGATCATCGGCTTTGCGGAGTTGCTGCTGGAGATCGCGCGTGCGGATGTCGCCCAGATCGCCGAGGACGAGCCGATCGACCCGGGCCCGGACGCGCTGGCCAAGCGCGAACGCTACCTGGTCAACATCGTCAGCGCCGGGCGGACGCTGCTGGAGATGATCGAGACGCTGCTCGAGATGGCCAAGATCGAGGCCGGGCGTATCGAGATCCACCCGGGCCCGCTGAACCTGGGCGAAGCGTGCCAGGCGCTGGCCGGTCTCATCCATCCGCTGGCGCGCAAGAAGCAGGTCGAGGTCACGCTCGACCTGCCGCCCTCGCTGCCGGTCATCGAGACCGACCCCAAGAAGTTCAACCAGGTGGTGTTCAACCTGCTCAGCAACGCCGTCAAGTTCTCGGGCGGGCCCGACGCGCCGCGGGGCGACGACGGGCGGGTGATCCTGCGGGCCGAGCATCTCGCGGAGACCTCGTCGAGCCCCGAACGCGTCCGCATCTCGATCATCGACAACGGGCCAGGCATCGCGCCCGAAGACCAGAAACGCATCTTCGACAAGTTCCAGCAGGTCGACGCGTCGCACACCCGATCGCACACCGGTACCGGGCTGGGGCTGGCGATCGTTGCCGAGTTGACCCGCCTGCTGCACGGCGAGGTCCAGCTCGAATCCGAGCTGGGGCAAGGCTCGATGTTCTCGGTGATGTTCCCCGTGCGCCTCAGCGACCAGGACATCGAAGAGGCCCGCCTCGAGGCCCGCTTCCGCGGCTCGCTCGCCCCCGCCAACGAGAACACGCCCGAATACGACGACGGCGCGGGCGACGATCAGCCCGCCGACACCGCCCGCTCGTAGTGCCGGATCGCGGCTGGCTTGCGCCGCCCGGGCTCGAACTCAACCGCGATCACGTCGATCCGCAGCCCGGCACGTCGGATCTCATCGTCACGCAAGAGAGACTTGGCCAGCAGCAGGAGCTTGCGCTTCTTGGCGCCCGTGATCGCGTCTTCGGGTCGGCGCTCGCTGTCGTCACGCACGCGGGCCTTCACCTCGACCAGCACGAACGCCCCGCCCCCGCGCGCCCTGCACAGCAGATCGATCTCGCCCGTGCTCAAGCGCAGGTTGCGACGGACGACGCGCCAACCGTTCCGTTTCATGTACCGCGCCGCGGCGCCCTCGCCACGCTTCCAGACCGCGTCGCGCCCGCCTTCTCCGACGCCGCGTGCCAGCAGACTGCCCAGCAGCCCCATCACTCGGGCCCGTACCGGTCCTCGGCGATCGCCATCAGACGACGCAGCAGGTCCTCGCGGTTGCCCACACGGGCCCGCTCGAAGAGCTGCTGGAAGTATTCGTTCCGGGCCTGCTCACGGCGCTCGCGATCGATCTGCGAGTTGATCGCCAGCTGTGCGTCGTAGAGCGAGACCGACTCCTGTTCGATGGACTCGAGCTTGAGCCAGCACGTGTAGGCAACCAGCACGAACGGCTCGCTGATCTGCCCGGGCGAGAGCTGCCTGGCCTGCTCGTTGAGCACGTCGGATCCGAAGAACTCCCCGTCCTCGAACGCCCCATCGAACGCGCCTCGGAACAGCCCGCCGTCCTCGGCTTTGAACGTGTTCCACGATTCGGACGCGATGGCCTCGAACGCGACGCCCTCGCCCAGTCGGGCCTTGATCGCTTCGATCGCTTCCGGCTCGTCGGTAAGCACGCGCAGGAGCCTGAACACGGCCGTGGGCGGGGGGTTGAAATCGTCGTAGCGCTGCTCGTAGCGCTGCTGGATGTCGCGCCACGACACGTGGACGCGCTTGTTGACCTCTCGGAACAGCGTGAGGCCCACGAGCGTTTCGATCTCCTTCTCGCGCATCGCCGCGTCCACGCTCTGCCCGCGTTTCTCGGCCAGCTGTGCCGACCCGAGGTTCTCGGTCAGGATGTTCTTGCGGAAGTTCGAGAGAAACGATCGCAAACCCTGGCGCTGCTGCTCCGACAACGCCGCCAGCGCCTCGGCACGCAGCAGCTCGTCCATCATCACGCCCGTCAGTCGCTCGTCAACGATTTTCATCGCTTCGCGGCGCCAGCCCGCGAGCCGCAGACGCTCCGCGTTTGCGATTAGGCGTGCTTCGATGGGCTCAAAGAACGACGTGACATAGATCGGCTTGCCGTTGATATCACCGACCTTCGCCTCGATCAGCGAAAGCCCCTCGGGCGCGACCGGCTCGGTTCGCGTAATCGGCGTGATCGGGTTCGTCACCGCGGGTCGGACAACGACTTCGGTTGAGGCAGTATCGGCGCCACCGGATTCTGCGCTCCCGGGCTCCTCGGTCGCGGGAAAGTCCGCGTCGCTGGCCGATCGGGCGAACGCGTCGGGCGTGATCTCGACCCGCTCGACCGGCTCATGTTCTTCGGCCCGGTTGGTGCCCGATCGGCATCCCGCCAGGGCGACACAGGCTAGCCCGATCATCAGCCAGGGCAGGGCGCGGGCGAAGCCGGTGTCTTTCCGAGTGTTGCCGCTGTGTGGGAGCCGGGTCATCTGATCTCCTCTGTCCGCTGCGCGGGCCCGCGTCCGGCATCTGCCGGGAATAATTAGGGCCTAGCATCACCTGTTTCGACCGAGCCGAGACGCACCCGCGTCCCAACGCCACCGAACCCAGGAGCCCCGCGATGGCCGACGCCGAGCAACCCAAGATTATCGTCGATGACGACTGGAAGTCGTCAGCCCGGGCCGAGAAGGAAAAACTCGCCCAGGCCGAGCAAGAAAAAGCCGCCGAGCAGGCCGCCCCGGCCCTGCCCGAGCAGCCCTCGATCGAGCACCTGATCTCCCTCCTGACCTCCCAGGCGCTGATGTACATGGGCCAGATCCCCGACCAGTCCGGGCGACCGATCCTGGCCCTCGACGTGGCCAAGATGCAGATCGATCTGCTCGGCGTGCTCGATGAGAAGACCAAGGGCAACCTGTCCGAGGACGAGTCCAAGCTGCTCGTCGGCACCCTGGGCGAGCTGCGGTCCGTCTTCGTCGAGGTCTACGACGCGGTGCTCAAGGCCCAGGCCGAGGGCAAACTCAGCCCCCAGCAGGGCAACGCCGGGCCGATGGGCGCCGTGCCCCCGCCCCCGCCCCCGGGTCTCTGAGGCACCGATCGCCGGGAACGCCCGGAGGCGTCACGAGACCCAACCCGATCGGCCGATAGTCCACTCGGCCGTGCAGAGAGCCGATTTCAACCCGCCCCCGCCGCTCGAGGCCCGGGCTCGGAGCCAGAACCGTGAGCCAGACCTCGACGCCGAGTTCCAGCCGCAAGCCAAGCTTGTTCCAGAAGCACCACTTCCTGATCCGCCGATTGCACTCCCTGACCGGGATTGTGCCGATCGGCGTGTTCCTGATCGCACACCTGGTGACCAACTCATCGCTGGCGTGGGGCAAGTTCGGGCTGCGTGCCGAGGGCGACGGGTACTCACTCGCCGAGGGCGGCGTCAAGTACTTCCAGAAGGAGGTCTCCTGGATCAACACCCAGGTGCCGCACCTCCTGCTGATCGAGTTCACGCTCTGGGGCGCCATCGCGTTCCACTCGATCCTGGGCTTCTACTACGCCACGACCGGCAAGGGCAACCTGACCCGCTACGCCCACCAGGACAACTGGCGCTATTCGCTCCAGCGATGGTCGGGCTACTTCGGCATCCTGTTCATCTTCTACCACATCGCCACGCTGCGGTGGGGGTGGTCGTTCCTTGTCCCCGCCGGCACGCAATGGTCGCACGAGTTCAGCGCTTCGACGCTGGCCTCCGCACTGCAAGGCTCGACCGGGGGCTGGACCGCAGCGGGTGTGGCGATCTCGCTGTTCTACTTCGTGGGCATCTCGCTGTTGGTGTTCCACTTCGCCAACGGGCTCTGGTCGGCCGCGATCACCTGGGGTCTGACCGTGTCCGAGAGCGCCCAACGCAGGTGGGGCCTGGCGTGCGCGGGCATGGGCGCGGGGTTGATGCTGGCGGCATGGGCGGCGCTCGGCGGTGCGATGCTGATCGACCAGGATGCGGCCCGGGCGATCGAGTCGAAACTTAGCGTCGACGAGCACGGGCTGGAAGACCACGAAGAGAGGATCAAAGAGTACTTCGCCGGGCTCGCGCCTCCCCCCGTGCAGCCCGACGAACAAGCCAACGCCGACCCCAGCGACTGAACCAGTATCACGGAACAAGGCAACGGATCGCCCCCTAGTCGGCGAACCCTGCACTGGCCTTTGCGAAGGCCGAGACGAGGTTTGAAATGGCAGAACAACGCGTCATTGTGGTCGGGGGCGGGCTCGCGGGCTTGGCCGCGGCTGTCCGCATCGCCGAGGCAGGGGTCCCCGTCGATCTCGTCAGTATGGTCCCCGTCAAGCGCTCGCACTCCGTGTGCGCCCAGGGCGGGATCAACGCGTGCAACGAGGTCGCACGCCAGCAGGGCTACTCCGAGTACCAGCATTTCGACGAGACGCTCTTCGGCGGTGACTTCCTGGCCGACCAGAACCCCGTACTCGAGATGACCAACTGGGCTCCCCGCATCATCGACCTGCTCGACCGCATGGGCGTGCCCTTCAATCGCACCGCCGAGGGCTTCCGCGACCTCCGCCTGTTCGGCGGCTCGCTCTTCAAGCGGACCCACTTCTCGGGCGCGACCACCGGGCAGCAACTCCTCTACGCCCTCGACGAGCAGACCCGGCGCTACGAGGCCGAGGGCAAGGTCACCAAGTACGAGTTCTGGGAGTTCCTCTGGCCCGTCACCGAGGGCGAGGGCGCCGACAAGCGCTGCGTCGGCATCGTGGCCCAGGACATGCGGACCATGCAGATCCGAGCCTTCCGCGGGGCCGCCGTTGTGATGGCGACCGGCGGCAACGGGCTCGTGTTCGGTAAATCGACCAACTCGGTCATATGCAACGGCGGCGCCGCCGCCCGCTGCTACCAGGCGGGCGCACACTACGGCAACGCCGAGATGATCCAGGTCCACCCGACCGCCATCCCCGGCGCCGACAAGTGCCGTCTGATGTCCGAATCCGCACGTGGCGAGGGCGGGCGCGTCTGGGTGCCCAAGAACAAGGGCGACACCCGCAAAGCCGCCGACATCCCGCACAACGAACGCTACTACCTCCTCGAAGAGCGATATCCCGACTACGGCAACCTCGTCCCCCGAGATATCGCCACCCGCGAGATCTTCGACATCTGCGTCAACGAGGGCATGGGCGTCGACGGGCAAAACCAGGTCTACCTCGACCTGACCGAGAAAGACCCCGAGTACCTCACGCGCAAACTCGGCGGCATCCTCGATATCTACGAGAAGTTCGTGGGCGAGGACCCGCGCTACCACCCCATGAAGATCTTCCCGGCCGTGCACTACAGCATGGGCGGCATGTGGACCACCTACACCCCCGGCGCGTACAAGCCCGACGCCGCACTGCCCGCGCACAACCCGGGCAACGCGATCCCAGTCTCGTCCGAGACGGGCCAGGGCATGACCATCGGTGCGCCCGACAACATGATGACCAACATCACCGGGCTCTACGCGTTCGGCGAGGTCAACTTCGCCTACCACGGCGCGACCCGCCTGGGTGCCAACGCGCTGCTCAGCTGCATCTTCGACGGGCTCTGCAACGGGCAATCGGTCGTCAACTACGTCCGAGACGAGGCCCCCGCAGTCGACAGCGTCGGTGCATCCACATACGACGCAGCCGTCCGCCAGGAGCAGGCCAAGCACGACGCCCTGGTCTCGTCCAGTTCGGGCGGCAGCGGCGACCGCTCGTACAACCCGTACGTCATCGCCAACGAGATGGGCGAAGAGATGAACGCGGCGTCAACGGTCGTCAAGTCAGGCCCGCGCCTCGAGAAGTGCATGAGCAAACTCAGCGAACTCCGCGAGCGCTACGCCAAGGTCGAGCTCGGCGACGCCGCGACCTGGACCAACCAGTCGCTGAGCTTCTCGCGGGCGGTGGGGGACATGCTGATCATGGCCGAGGCGATCGCCAAGGGCGGCCTGCTCCGCGAGGAGTCGCGCGGGTCGCACTACCGGACCGACTTCAAGGACCGCGACGACAAGAAGTTCTGGAAGACCTCGCTGGCCAAGTACAACACCGACACCAAATCGACCGACATGGAGTTCGTCGAGGTCCGCACGGGTCTCGTCCAGAGCCGCCCACGCACCTACGGCAAGTCGGCTCCCGCCAAGTCAGAGACCAAGCAGACCGCCACCGCCTCGTAAGACGTTACCTATCGCCCGCCGAGCGAGTGCTCAAGGCCGGGTTTGAAGTCAGGAAGGACCGCGCACCATGAGTGACGCACAAGCCCATCTCCACGACGCCGAGCAGCGCCGCCAGAACCGCCAAGTCGCGGTCGCCGGGCGTCACGTGATCATCAAGATCAAGCGCTGCGACGGGCCCGGAAAACCCAGCCGATGGGAATCATTCAAGGTCCAGACCGAGGTCGGCTCGAACGTCATCAGCTGCCTCAAATCGATCGCCGCCGATCCGGTCACCGCCGACGGCCAGAAGACCACCCCGGTCGTCTGGGACTCGGGCTGCCTCGAAGAGGTCTGCGGTGCCTGCACCATGGTCATCAACGGGCGCGTGCGTCAGTCGTGCTCGTGCCTGATCGACGAGTACGCCCCCCGCGAGGGCGACACGCTCACGCTCGAACCCATGAGCAAGTTCCCGGTCATCCGCGACCTCTGGGTCGACCGCGAGCGCATGTTCGACGCGCTCAAGCGCGTCCAGGCCTGGGTGCCCATCGACGGCACCTACAACCTTGGCGCCGGGCCCAAGGAATCGCCCGAGCAGCAGCAGACCCGCTACGACCTCTCCGAGTGCATGACCTGCGGCTGCTGTCTCGAAGCCTGCCCCCAGTTCAGCATCGAAGCGGACGAGAAGTCCTGGGACTCCGCGTTCATCGGCGCCCAAGCCATCAGCCAGGCCCGCCTCTTCAACGAGCACGAGACCGGCAAGCGACTCAAGGGCGAACGCATCGACACGCTCATGGGAGCGGGCGGCGTCTCCGACTGCGGCAACGCCCAGAACTGCGTCAAGGTCTGCCCCAAGGGCATCCCGCTGACCGAGTCCATCGCGGCCGTGGGACGCTCGGCGACCCTCCACGCGGTCACACGCTTCTTCCGCGGCAAGTAACCAGCACGAGTCCACCTCCTAAACCCGCGCCTCCAGTTCGGGCTGTGGGCGATCGCGCCTGCGCGCAAAAAAGAACACACGCATCCAGAGGACGCGTGTGTCGGGTGGGTCCCGGTCTCGGCTGAATCGAGCCGGCGAACACGTACCGCGACAGGCACCGCGGAGCGTGTGGGGTTTACGAACTTCAGCGACGCCGGCGTCCGACCAGCAGGCCGCCCATGCCCAAGAGCGCGACCGCGCCCGGGGCGGGGACGGTGCCGTCGATCTTGGCGGTGAACAAGGCTGCGTCGTTGAGCCCGCTCGCGTTGCCGCCGAGCACGAACTCGATGAGCGAGCCCTCGCCCACGTTGACCGTCAGGTCGAACGAAGTGCCCGCGTAGTCGTCCGCGCCGAGGGCGTAGTGGTATGCCACGGCTCCGTCGACGATCACGTACGCTTCGGCACCATCGCCGAGCAGGGGGCCCTGATCAACCTTGGCGATCTGCCCGGTGATCTGGATATCGCCCGCGACCTCGCTGGACCAACGGCGCGAGGCCCAGCGGGACTGGCCGTCGACGTCCGAGCCTGCGATCGGCGCGTTGGCATGCATGAACTGCGACGTAATGACGGTCAGGAAGAACGGCGTCGCGCCGCTGCCCGACGAGGCCGAAGCGTCGTCGTGCGTCCACCAACCGATGCCGCTGTCGTAGTGTCCGAACTCTTGAAAGTTGTTCGTGTCGAGGCTGCCGGCGCCGCCGGTAAGCCCGACATCGCTGCCCGCGTACCAGCCGTACGACCAGTTATCTTGGCCCTGCACGCTGGCGAAATCGTCGATGGTGTCGGCGACCTTGACCATATCGGCGGATGCCGTCGATGCAAGGGTCGCGCCCAAAGCGACGACGCTCATTTGAAGCAAACGGTCCATCGTGTCTCTCCTTTTCACTTCGCCCCGCGGCTCTTCCTTGGCGATCGCTCGCCGACGCCATGGGCGCCGACGCTCCGTGCGATCAGTACGGATGAACCATGCCACGGCCCCGCGGTCTCGGCCAGCAATGCGCAAAAATTACCCAGGGCGAGCGTCCGAAAACCGGCCCTGGGACGAGTGCGCAAACTATTGTGAGAGAGAATCTTACGGCAGAGGCCCTCAGGCCTCCAGATCGAGCGGGCCGCCCTGGCCCGCCTGCTCACGCCCGTGGCGGAGCTGTGAGGCTTCCCGGTCCTCGCGGGCCTCTTCCTGATCGGCGTCCGCGAGCCTGCGGACCGCTTCGGCGGCCTCCACGCCCTCGAGGGCGCTATCAAACGAATCGGCACCCCGCTTGGCCCCGTTGGCCTTCTCGGACGCACGGGCCTGCTTGGCACGATCGCTCAGGGCCACCTTGCGGGCGGCCTGGGAAGCCAAATGGTTGGAGATCGGCTCGAGCATCCTTACCAATATCGACAAATAAACCCGCGTCGCACCAGCGACGCGGGTCAGAAAACCTGTCAGCGGTCCGGAACGGGCGGAGAGAAGCCCGAAGAGCCCGTCCGATGTGATGGTGTTATCGGCGTCGACGCCCGGCCAGCAGCCCGGCGAGCCCGAACCCAGCGAGGACACCCGGCGTCGGGACCACGGTCGTGATCTCGGCACCGATCCGCACCGCGTCGAACAGCGCATCGCCGATCGGATCGATCGCGAAGTCGATGACCGTGCCCTCCGAGACCGCGGTGGTCAGGTCGAAGGAGAGCCCCGCGTCGTTGTTGGCGAACAGTTCGACCGCGAGGGTCTCGAGCCCGTCGATGAACACCCGGAGCACGACACCATCACCGGCGAACTCGGGGTTCGCCCGGCTCAGATCGACGGAGATGTTCACCTCCGACGCGTCCATCCCGCTGATCCAGCGTCGGACCGCCCACTGCTCGGACGGATCTCGCAGATCGCTCAAATACGCGTTCGGGTGCATGAACTCGGCATCAATCAGCGTGATCGGGCCTTCGTCCGTACCGTCCGCCCACCAACGTTCCGCACCCTCGTCGTAGATGTTCATGAGTTCGAAATCGCCCGGCTGGAACGAGTCTGCGCCGGCATCGCCGTCGTAGTACCCGTAGAACCAGCCGTTCTCCCCCTGATCGCCAGCATAATCGTCGACCGAATCAGCCAAGACGAGCGTTGTCTGCCCGTCATCGCCGAGGCCGCCCTGGGCTCCGCCCGCCAGCAGCATGATCGCCGCGACGCACGTACCCGTAATGTGTTCTCTCATTGCGCACTCCCAGTGGTTGACGCGCCTTCCCCTCTCGGAAGGGCGTTCAATCTGGAATGTGCGCCATACGTCCGATCTTGCCAGCAAAGTACCAAGAAAAGGTCCGATGAATGAGGCGTTTTCGCCCCCGTCAGCCCCCGCATCTGGGCAGATGCGATCCCAGTCGCGACGCCCGGCACGCCCGCGCTGACACCGCGATGATCGGGGGATGTCAGGCTCCCAGGATGTTCATCCCGCAATCGACGTAGATGTTCTCGCCGGTCACGCCGCTGCCCAGATCGCTGGCCAGGAAGACCGCGGTCTTGCCGACGTCCTCGCCCTCGACCCCGCGCCGCAGGGGACCCTTGGCCTTGGCTGCGTCGTCCATCTGGTCCACGCCGCCCACAGCCGAACTCGCCAGCGTCCTCAAGTACCCGCCTGAGATCGTGTTGACGCGGATCCCGAACTCGCCCAGCTCCGATGCGAGATACCGGCTGGTGGTCTCCAGGGCCGCCTTGGCCACGCCCATGACGTTGTACCCGGGGATGACCTTCTCCGAGCCGTAGTAGCTCATCGCCATAATCGAGCCGCCGCCGTTGGCCGCCATCTGGTCCTTCGCCCGACCGGCCATCGCCGAGAGCGTGTACGCAGAGATATCGACCGCGTCTAGATAGGCCTTGCGGGGGGTCACGCAGAACTTGCCCGGCTGCAGCCAGTCGCGGTCAGCGAACGCGATGGAGTGGACCAGGAAGTCCAGACGCGGGAAGTCCTTCTTGTACTGGTCAAAGAGCGCGTCGAGGTCCTCGTCGCTCCCGGCATCGCACGGGTGCAGCCACGGGTCGGTCTGGATCTTCTCGGCCGCCTTGCCCGTCCGCCGGGCATTCTTCTCGCCCGGGATGTGGGCGTAGGCGCAGGTCGCGCCGTGCTCGGCCAGCGATTTGGCGATGTGGAACGCGTACGAACGATCGTTTGCCACGCCCACGATCAGACCCTGTTTGCCGTCCATAAGACCCATGTGGATCGCTCCTTCGTCGGTATCAGTGCAAGCCGCCGGCATCCCCACGCCGGTCCTGCGCGGTGTCACTGTCGGCGTCGGCGATCGTAGGTGCGGGCGGGGTTGCGGGCGTTGCCGAGCGTACGATCGGGCATGCACGCCTTCGACGCCATCGAGCCCAACGAGGTCGCCCTGCCCGACCTGGCTCGGGCCCTGGTGCGATCCGAGCACGCCCGCCGTCTCATCGAACTGGCCCGGGACGAGGACTTGGGCGTGCCCGCCCGCGACTTCACGGGTGAGTTGGTGTTTTCACCCGGCGATCGACGCTCGGTCCGGCTGGTCGCTCGGACCGACGGCGTGCTGGCCGGCCTGGCCTGCGTGCCGATGGTGATCGACGCGTTCGCCGACCACGCAGAGGGCGTCCATCACGCCCAGCACACCGACCAGGGCGAGCCGATCGAGTTCGCGCCGAGCGCCCAGGACGGCACGGCGATCCACGCCGGCGATGCCCTGGCGACGTTCGAGGGCGGTGCCCGAGCCCTGGTTCGGCTTGAACGCACCATGCTGAATCTGGTCGCCCGCATGTCGGGCATCGCGACACGGACCGCCGCGTTCGTGCGCGCGGTCGAGGGCACCGGTGTCCGGGTGTGCGACACACGCAAGACCACGCCGGGCATGCGCCACTTCGAGAAGTACAGCGTCCGCTGCGGCGGGGGATTCTGCCACCGCATCGGGCTGCACGACGCGGTGCTCATCAAGGACAACCACATCGCCGGGCTCACGGTGTTCGAGCTGGCGAACACGCTATCCGAGGTCGCGACCCAGGCCCGGGCCCGGGGTGGTCTGCTCCGCTTCATACAGGTAGAAGTCGACACACTCGAACAGTTCGAGCACATCTTGGGCTTGCCCAACGGGCTGATCGACATGGTGCTGCTCGACAACATGCCCAGCGATCTCATGCGGTCGGCCGTCGCCCGGCGCGACGCGGACGCGCCGGGGTTGCTGCTCGAAGCATCGGGCGGGGTCTCGCTCGGCACGGTCCGGTCGATCGCCGAGACGGGTGTGGACAGGATCTCGGTGGGCGGGCTGACGCACCAGGCGGTGTCGCTCGACCTCGGGCTCGACGCGGTGTGAACCCGATGGCGCGCCCGGACGAGGACATCACGGATTGGGCGGGGCGTCTCGAGCGTGCGATCGAGCGGATCGACGCGCAGGTCGGCGGTCAGGCGGGATCGTGCTGCGTGTCCGAGGTCTTCGTGTACCAGCGTGTGTCCAGCACGCAGGACGCGGCCCACCGCCACCGCGACCCCGGGGGCGGGGTGCTCGCTGTCGCGTCGGATCAGACCGCGGGGCGCGGGCGTTTGGGACGGCGCTGGGACGACGGACAGGCGTCGACGCTGCCGATGTCGATCGCGTTGCGCACAGAGCTGGATGATGTCGGGCTCGCCGCCCGCGCCGGGCTAGCGGCGCTCGACGCCTGCGCCGACCGCTGCCCCGACGCCGGCGTCCTGATCAAATGGCCCAACGACGTCATCGTGCGCGCCGGGGCCTCGGATCGCAAGCTTGCGGGCGTGCTCATCGAACGTCGCGACGGGTTCGCCATCATCGGGATCGGTGTCAACGTGTTCGAGGGCGCCAGCGCTGACGAAGAGCCCGGCGCGTCCGCGCCCGCATATGACGCGATTTCGTTCGAGGATCTCGGCATCACCGCCGATCGGTGCGATCTCGCGATCGGGCTCATCGATCGGCTCTCGTATTGGCTTGACGCGAGTGACGGCGCGGTCCGAGCGCGGTGGGGTGAGCGCGACGCCATGCTGGGCACACGGCGCGGGTTCAATATCGACGGCGAAACGGTCGAGGGCACCGTGATCGCGATCGACCCGCTGTCAACGATCACGCTGCGCACGAAGACCGGCGATCGGTCGCTGCCGGTCGCGACGATACGGACGGTCTGAGACTGGTCGACTCAGAGCAGGCGTTTGATGTGCTTGCCCATCGCCAGGGCTTCTTCCTTGGTCAGCGTCCCGGGCTGCCATTCAAAGCTGAGACCCGGGCCGTTCTCCTTGTCCGGCTTGCCCTGGACGGGGACGCCGCGTGCTTTGAAGCAGGGGATGACGTGGAAGTGGACGTGGGGCACGGCCTGCCCGGCGTCGGACCCGTTGTTCTGGAGGATGTTGACCGCGTCGGCGCCGGTGGCCTTCTTGAGGGCCCGGACGACGCGTGGCAGCACCCGCCCGACCGCAGCCGAGAACTCGTCGGAGAGCTGGTCGATCGTCTCGGCGGGCTCTTTGGGGATCACCAGGGCGTGCCCCTCGCTGAGCGGGGCGGTGTCGAGGATCGCGATGATATGGTCGTCCTCGTAGATTTTGTGTGCGGGCACTTCGCCGCGGATGATTTTCGAAAAGATGGAGTCGGTCATGGCGGGATCGTAGTAGATCCGGGGGCTGTGCGGAGGGTCGGGCGGGGCCCGGCGCGTACGATTCTTTGATGACCGGCGACCCACCCATCCAGCTCGACACGCCCGTGCCCGGAACGGGCCCGAGCACGCCTGAGGGCGAGACGACGATCCGGCGCTTGCCGACGCTGCTCGTGAACCAGATCGCGGCCGGCGAGGTGATCGAACGCCCCGCGTCGGTCGTCAAGGAGGTCGTCGAGAACGCGATCGACGCCGGGGCGACCCGGATCGAGGTCGAGCTCGAGGGCGGCGGCGTCGAACTGATCCGCGTTTCCGACGACGGGCACGGCATCGCGCCCGAGCAGATGGCGCTGGCGATCGCGCCCCACGCGACGAGCAAGATCAGCGAGGCGGAGGACTTGGACCGGATCGGCACGATGGGCTTCCGGGGCGAGGCGCTCGCGTCGATCGCGTCGGTGAGCCGGGTGCGGATCGTCTCGCGGGTGCGCGGCGAGGACGAGGCCCGCGAGATCACGGTGGCGGGCGACGAGTTGGGCCCGGTGATCCCCTCGGCCCGCGCGCCGGGGACGACGCTCGAGTGCCGCAATCTGTTCTTCAACACGCCCGCCCGGCGCAAGTTCTTGCGGACGACGAACACCGAGCAGACGCGGTGCCTGGACTGGATCCGGGACCTAGCGATGGCCCACCCGGCGATCGCGGTGCGGTGCGTGTGCGACGGCAAGGCACGCCTGGATCTGCCGCCCGGTCAGTCTCCCCGTGCCCGGGCCGTCGCGATCCTGGGCAAGGAGTACGAGGGCCAGCTCGTCGAGGTGTCGGTCGACCGCTTCGACGACAGCCGGGGGGTGCTGGTGTGGGGGCTGGTGGGGCTGCCCTCGATAGCCCGGGCGACCGCCAAGGCCCAGCACGTGTTCCTGAACGGGCGTCTGATCCGCGACAAGACCGTGCAGCACGCGATGCGCGAGGCGTACCGGGGTTTGATCGAGCCCGGACGCCATCCGACCGCGGTGCTGATGATCGAGATGTCGCCCCGGGCGGTGGACGTGAACGTCCACCCGGCCAAGCTCGAGGTCCGCTTCCGCGATCAATCGATGGTGCACCGGGCGATCTACCACGGCGTCCGCGACGCCCTCCAGAAGGCCGACGTGACGCCGACCGTCTTGCAGAGGCTCCCCGAACTCGGTTCGGTCGCGGGCATCGCCGAGCCGGCACCGGCCCGGGTCGACGACCAGGTCGATCGCCTGGTCGAGTTCATGAAGGCCCGACCCGCTGGAACCGACGAGGGCGAAGCACCCGCACCGCAGAAACTCCGCGACGATCTCCGGCGCGTGCTCGAGACTGCCCCCGCGGGCGGATCGTTGTCATCGTTGGGGACGGCGCAAGACGCAGAAGAGACCGCGTCCCGCCTGCCCATGGTCCGCTCGGCAGACCGGGTGCTGCAGGTGCACGCGAGCTACCTGATCACCCAGGACAGCCAGGGCGTGGTCATCGTCGACCAGCACGCGCTGCACGAGCGGGTGATGTTCGAGAAGCTGCTGGCACGCGTGACCGGGAGCGAGGCGATGGAGCGTCAGCAGATGCTCACGCCGATCTTGATCGAGACCAGCCGGACGGTGGTGGAGTCGCTCGACGGGCTGCGCCCGCTGTTCGGCAGGCTGGGCTTCGAGATAGACGCGATGGGCCCGATGACGGTGGGGGTGCGTGCCGCGCCGAGTTTCCTGATCTCACGCGGCGTCGAGCCGGGCGCGTTCGTCGAAGCGCTGCTCGACCGCGCGACGAATGCCGGGTTCGCGCCCGGCAGCGAAGAGGCGCTGCATGGGGTCTTGGACATGATGGCGTGCAAGGCAGCGATCAAGGCCGGGGATCGCCTCGGCGACGAAGAGATGAACGAGCTGATGATGATGCGCGAGACCGTCGAACGCTCGGGCAGCTGCCCGCACGGTCGCGCCACGACCGTCCGCCTGACGATCGCTGAGCTCGAAAAACTGTTCGACCGGCGCTGATGCCCTGGCGTTCATCGGGATCTGATCCCCACCGAATCGAGCCCCGTCGGCGATCGCCGGCGGGGCTTTGCAAGTGTCTCGGGTAGAGATCAGATCATGCGTCGTCGAGCAGGTCGACCGCCGCGAATGGCTTGCCCTCGAGCATCGCCAGCGACGCCCCGCCGCCCGTGGACACGTGGGTGAGGCGCTCGGCGACCTTGAAGACCTCGGCGGCTGCCGCGGAGTCGCCGCCGCCCACGATCGAGGTGCAGCCCGCGTCGGTCGCGTCGGCGATGGCCTCGGCAACGATGCGGGTGCCCATGCGGAACGGGCGCCACTCGAACACGCCCATCGGGCCGTTCCAGACGACGGTCTTCGAGTCCTTGATGACCTGGGAGAACTTCAGGCGGGTCTTGGGCCCGATGTCGAGCCCCATGTAGCCGTCCTTGATGTGGTCCTCGAACTCTTCCAGATCGCCCGCGCTCTCGCTGAACTGGGTCGAGCAGACGTGGTCGGTCGGGAGATGCAGGTCGACCTTCGACTCGCCCGCCAGCTCGATGATGTGCTTGGCTTCCTTCACGCGGTCGTCCTCGACGCGCGAGCTGCCGACGTTGTGCCCGAGCGCCTTGAGGAAGGTGTACGCCATCGCGCCGCCGACGATGATGTGGTCGGCCTTGGGTAGCAGGTTCTCGATCGCGGGCAGCTTGTCGGAGACCTTTGCGCCGCCCAGCACGACGGTGAACGGCTTGGCCGGATGGCCCAGCGTCTCGGAGAGGTACCTGATCTCCTTCTCGACGAGGAAGCCGGTTACGCGGGGCTTGGCGCCCATCTTCTGGGGCACGGCGACCATCGAGGCGTCGCCTCGATGGCAGGTGCCGAACGCGTCGTTGACGTAGATATCGGCGTACCCCGCGAACCGGGAGGCGAACGCGGCGTCGCCCGATTTCTCGCCTGCGTGGAAGCGGAGGTTCTCGAGCAGGAGCACCTGCCCGTCGGCCATGCTGTTGATCGCGCCCGCGGCCGCTTCGTCGGTGCAGTCCTGGCTGGGGAACAGCACCGGCTGATCGAGCAGCTCGGCGAGGCGCTTGGCGATCGCTTCCAACGACGCGGCGGCTTCGTAGCCATTGCCGGAGGGGCGCCCGAGGTGCGACATCAGGATGGCCCGCCCGCCGCGGTCGATGATCGACTTGATGGTGGGGAGGGCGCCGCGGATGCGCCGGTCGTCGGTGATCTGCCCGTTGTCGAGGGGGACGTTGAAGTCCACGCGGACGAGCACGCGTTTGGAAGCGACGTCGGTGTCGGCGATGGTCTGCTTGGGCATGGTGGGTCCTTGTCGTGAGATGCCTGCGGGTGCTGTACTATGAAAAACGCCCGGCGCGGACTTGGTCCGCCGGGCGTGTCAGATCGCGTGTCGGTCGCCCGGTTCAGCTGATGATGTCGTCGGCCCGCGAACGCACGTTGGCGCTCTGGTCGAGCAGGCGGTCGCGCAGGCTCCGCAGCCCGGCGCGGACGGAGGCGTCGATCAGCTGGTCGCCGATGCGGAGCTTGATCCCGCCGAGCATCGAGGCGTCGGTGTAGGGGTGGAGCACGACGTCCTTGCCCAGCGACTTGCCCAGGCTGGCTTTGATCGTGTCCAGCTCCGACTGGCCGACCGGGGCCGCGGTGAAGACGTCGACCTCGATCCGCCCGAAGCGGTCCTGGACGATCGCGTCGAGCGCCCCGACGATCGGCGCCAGGTGGGCCAGGCGCGACTTGCGGTTGAGCAGGCGCAGGAAGTTCATGACCATGGGCGAGATCTTGTGGTCGAAGATCCGCACCAGCGACGCGTCGCGCTTCTCGGTGTCGATCAGGCGCGAGGCGAGCATCTCGGAAAACGCGCGGTCGTTGCGGGCGATCTCGAGGATGTCCTCGAGTTCACCGAGCACGGCCTCCGCGCCAACGCCGTGCTTCTCCGCGGCTTCGAACATGCTGCGGGCGTAGACCTTGGCCAATGCGTCGGGTTCGGATTCGATCAGCGGCATGGGCCCCTCCGGGCGGTGTGGACTCTGTCGGACGCACTGCGGGATCAAACTCTGCGGGATCAAACGGGCGGGGGTGCCTTAGGCGTTGACGGCCTTCATCTCGGCCAGCGATTCGTCCATCAGACGCTGCTGGTCGGTGACGGTGACCTCGCGTTGCAGGATCTTGGCCGCCATCACGCTCGCGAGGTTGACCGACTCGGAGTAGATCTCGGCCAGCGCCTGCTTCTTGGCGGTCTCGATCTCCGAGGTCGCCTTCTCACGCATCGACGCCAGATCGATGTCGGCCTGGGCCTTCAACTGGGCCGAGAGGGTGGCCTGCTGGGCGCGGGTGTCCTCGAGCATCTTCTGGGCCTCGGCACGCGCCTCAGCGAGGTTGCGCTCGTACTCGTCCAGGGCTTCCTTGGCCTGGCGCCGGGCCTCTTCGGCGGCCGCGATCTCGCCCTGGATCTTGCCGTTCCGCTCGGTGAGCCCCTGGTTGATCTTGGGCCACACGGTGGTCGCCAGGATGCCGATCACCAGCACGAAGACGACCAGCGCGGTGAGCGCGGTGGTGACGCCCTCTTCTGGCTTGGCGATGACGGACGGCTTTGCGTGGGCTTCGCCATGATCGTCGCCGTGGGTGCCGTCGACCGCGTGGGTGGCGTCACCGGCGTCCGGGGCGGCGAAGGCGGCGGGGGCGGTCAGGCCGACGGTCGCGATGAACAATGAAATGAGCAGCAGAAGGCGCGTCATGTGTCTATCTCCATCTGTGGAATGCGCCGGTCGCGCTCTCGCGCGACCGGCGTTGTTTGTTGCCGCGGGCAGCGGACCTATGTGGACCGCTGGCGACCGCGTGCGATCAGCCCAGCGTGACCAGCAGGCCGACGACGACCGCGAAGAGGGTCGCACCCTCGATCAGCGCGGCGGCGAGGATCATGTTGGTGCCGATGGTGCCCGAGGCTTCCGGCTGGCGGGCGATTGACTCGAGGGCACCCTTGCCGACGAGACCGATGCCGAGGCCGCCGCCGAGGACGGCGATGCCGGCGCCGATCGCCGCGAGACCCTTGCCGATGTTCTCAACGCCGGCTTCCTGAGCCATGGCGGTGGCGGGGCCGAGCAGCGCGAGGGCGCCGGTAGCAAGCGCGATGTTCTTGATGATCTTCATGGGTTGACCCGGTTCCTTTGTCTTTGGGCGTTGGTCCGCCCGGTCCAGAATACAAGTGCGGGGAGCATCCATCGTTGGCCCGAATCCGGACCAGCCATGGCCTCTGGCGCCTCCCCGCGGTGCCCGAGGCCCAACATTTCGAAACGGGTCACGCGTGCGCGACCCCGTGAGAAGCATGATCAGATCCGTGCTCGTCCTCGTGCCCGTGGTGCTCGAGCAGCGAGATGAACACGGTGGTGAGGAACATGAACACGAACGCCTGCAGGAAGGCGACGAAGATTTCAAGGAAGTAGATCGCGACGACCGCGACGGTCGAGACGATCCCGATCGGGATGCCCAGCAGGTCCGCCTTCAGGAAGCCGCTGCCGGCAAAGCCCAGCAGCACCGCGACGAGGATGTGCCCGGCCGTCATGTTCGCAAACAAACGAATCGCAAGCGCGATCGGCTTGATGAACGTGCCGAGGATCTCGATCGGGATGATGATCGGCCAGACGAAGATCGGTGCGTCCGCGGTCAGGTGCTTGATGTAGCCGCCCAGCCCGAGTTCTTTGATCCCCGCGAGGTTGATCACGATCGCGGAGACGGCGGCCAGCACCGCGGTGACGTAGATCGACTGCGTCGCGGTCCCACCGATGAACGACCTGTGCGCCGCCCGGTCGTCTTCGTTGAGCAGGTGCCACGCGTCCAGCAGCGGGATCAGCCCGAGCAGGTTGTTGACCAGGATGAAGAAGAACAGCGTCCAGAGGAACGGCATGAACCGGTCGGTCCGGTGCCCGAGCAGCGGGCGGACGGTGTTCTCGCGGAGGTAGCCGCAGATCACCTCGATGGTGTGGGCCAGCGGGTTGCGGGTGATCCAGCGGGCGTGCCCCTGGTCTTCCGAACCGGTGGAGACCGCCTTGGCGACGAACCACCCAACCAGCACCACGATGATGCCGGACAGCACCAGGTTCGTCTGGGAGCTGGACCAGAGCCACGTCCCGTCCTCGGAGACGAGCCAGGGGTGGTTGATGACGTGCCCGACCGGATCGGCTGCGAGCGTGAGGCTGATGCTCATGAGCGGGCACCCTCCAGCGACGCGGGCTGTGCCGCGTCGCGTGTGTTGACCATCGTGAGAACAACGCCGACCTCGATCGCCAGGCACACGAGAAGCGCCCCCAGCACGGTCAGCAGGAACAGGGCGCGATCGGGATCCATCGAGAAGAGGATGCCGAGCGCGATGATGAGCGTGAGGAAGGCGCGGACCATCGAACCGGCGATCACCGGGACTGCCCACATCCCCGCGGGCTGCGCGGGGCGGATTTTCAAGAGCAGCAGCGAAACGATCACGCCCGGCAGCGACGCGCCCAGTGAGAGCAGGCCCGGGGTCACGCCGAGGCCCTTCTGGGTGCCGATCGCCGCACCGATTCCCGCGGCTGCCACGCACGCGACCACCATCGACACGCTCAGGCGTGCCAGGGGCGGACGGACGGGGGTGGCGGCGTCATGGGTCATGTGCGGCGGTGGTTCCAGATCGGGGGGTGACAAGCGTGTTTCGACTGTTCTGCGGGGTGTTCGGGCATCGCCCTCACGGTCTGACAGGACCTCCCACGGTGGGGCGAGAACAATAGCGGTCCGAGGGCGATTCGGCGCGTTCTCGGGGTGCCAGTTTTCGGGGTCGGGCTCAGTTTTTCGGGCCCCGCTGGCCCGCTCCATCGGGCCCGTCCGCCCCGTCCTCGTAGCCCGGATCGCCGGGCTCGGGCTCGACCGGGCGGTAGGGACGCTGCGACCACTTCTTGGAGCTCTCCCTGTTGAGGTTGGTCGCCTCGCGGATGAACTTCCAGAAACCGGCCACCAGCCCGAGGATCCCCAGAGAGCCCGTCCAGGTCGGGAAGGTCCCGCGGACCTTGTCGATCCCGAAGCCGACCAGCCCGAATCCGATCAGCCCGTAAAGCGGATCCATCGCGACCGACCACGCCTTGGCCTGGCGGGCCCGTTCTTTCGACAACGAGCCCCGCGCGGGCGTGGCGTCGCCGGTGTCTGTTGCACGGTGACCGGGGCGATCGGGTTGTTGGGGGTCGTCGGGCATCTCAGGAACTCGCCCGGGCGGCGAAGTGGCGGGCTTCTTTTACCGCTTCGTCGAGCTTGGTCAGGTCCGAGCCGGACCCCTGGGCCGTGTCGGGGCGTCCGCCGCCCTTCCCGCCCATGACGCCCGCGACGGCTTTGACCCAGTCCCCGGCTTTGAAGCCGCGCTCGATGAGCGCCTTGGGCACGCCGGCCATGACCGACGCCCGCCCGGCGTCCTCGTCGGGCGAGATCAGCATGACCGCCTTGCTCGGGCAGGCCTTGGTGATGACCGACATCGCCGACTCGAGGGCCTTGCGGTCCGAGCCGAGCTCGAGCGAGGCGACGATCATGGTGTTGGGTGAGCCTGCTTCGGTCTGGGCGATGGCCTGGGCCATCTCTTGTGCCTGGGCGGCTTTGGCCGCGCCGGCCGCCTTCGAAGCCGCCGTGGCGCGTTCCTGCAAACCACCGAGCGATGCGCGGAGCCCCGCCTTGCGCACCGCGGGCAGGGTCATCTGGTCCACACGCTGCGCGATCTCCTGGACCGCCTTGGCGAGTTGCGCGTCGGGGAGCTCGTTCAGGTCCGCGATTTCACGTTCCATCGAGTCAGCGGCTTCGATCGCCGCCAGCGCCGGCACGCCGGTCAGACCCGAGATCCGTCGGATGCCCTTGGCGATGCCCTCTTCGCTAGTGAGCGCGAACGCCTGGGCCTGTTTGGTGGATTCGAGGTGCGTCCCGCCGCAGAACTCGGTGGACTGCATCGCCCACTCGGCCCTGTGCGGCTCGCTGAGCAGGTCCGACACCGACGCCCCGATCGACACGACGCGGACCGGGTCGGGGTACGCCTCGCCGAACACGGCCCGCAGGCCGTTGATCTTCTGTGCCGCGTCGAGCGGCGCGATCTCGGCGTGCACGCCGAGGTCGGTGTCGATCTGGCGCTTGACCAGCGATTCGATGCGGTCGAGTTCTTCGACCGAGACGCCCTGGTTGTGGGTGAAGTCGAAGCGGAGGCGGTCGGGGTCGACCAGAGAGCCGCGTTGATCGACCGAGTCGCCCAGCGTGTCCTTGAGGGCGAGGTTGAGCAGGTGCGTGGTCGTGTGGTTGGCGCTGGTGCGCCCGCGCCGGCGCTGCTCGACGTGGCATGCGACGTCCTCGCCGACGCGCATCTCGCCCTTGGTCACGTGCCCGATGTGGACGACGTAGCCGCCGAAGACCTGGGTGTCCTCGACGCGGAAGTGCCCGCCGCCCGGCTTGCCGCGGTCGTGGGTGACGGTGAGCTCGCCGTGGTCGCCGACCTGCCCGCCCATCTCGGCGTAGAAGTTGGTCTTGTCGAGGACGATCCCGACCTGGCGCTTGGTGCCGGTGGCGCCGATGTGCTGATCGAAGTTCTGCCCGTTGAAGATGGCCTTGACGGTGCCCTTGATCTCGCGGGCGTGGAACTTGTCGTGGTCGTTGGTGGGCTTGACGTTGAGTTGTGCGAGGGCGGCCGTGTGCTCGGCCCGCATCTCGAACTTGGTCTCGCCGTCCTTGCGCCCGCCCTGACGCGAGCGTTCCTTCTGCTGGGCCATGGCTTTCTCGAAGCCATCAACGTCAACCGTCAGCCCGCGCTCCTCGGCCATGATCATGGTCAGGTCGACGGGGAAGCCAAAGGTGTCGTAGAGCTTGAAGGCGTCTTCTCCGGCCAAAGTTGGGACATGATTCAAATACTGCTGTACCCACTCGCAGTTGACATCTTGTACGCGCAACCATGGGTCGTCGTACGCTGTGCTTTCATCCGGGTCGACTCGCTCAACGCCAATCCAAACGTCACCTCTGTAGGTGATAGTGCGACTCAAGCCGACAAAGTTCTGTTCGGAAGCCAAGCGTTCTCCAGCAGCATTGAAGCCCGCCTTGATGATCGCCGTTCCGATCATCTGGTCGGATTCTGCAACGCCGCGATCCAGCGTGCGCCCGAAGCTCTCCTCTTCCTCGGCGATGATGGTGCGGATCTTCTCGGGGTCCTTCTTCAACTCCGGGAACGCGTCGCCCAGCGATGCGACGACCGTCGGGACCAGGCCTGCGAGGAATCCCTCCGGCGCGTTGAGCTTCTGACGCCCGTAGCGGACCGCCCGGCGCAGGATGCGGCGCAGCACATACCCGCGGCTCTCGTTGCCGGGCATCTGCCCGTCCGTGATCGCGATGGTCAGCGTGCGGATGTGATCGGCGATGACGCGGTACGCCTCGTCCACGCCGTCGGTGTCCTCGGCGCCGAGCTTGCCCGCGTACGCCCGCGCCCCGGTGATCTTGCGGATCGCCTCGAAGTTGGGCGTGAAGATGTCGGTGTCGTAGTTGGAGCGTTTGTTCTGCAGCACCGACACGATGCGTTCGAGCCCCATGCCGGTGTCGACGTGCTTGGCGGGCAGGGGGCGGAGGTCGCCGCCCTCGAGGCGATCGAACTGGATGAACACGTTGTTCCAGACCTCGAGCACGTCGGGGTCGTCCTGGTTGACCAGGTCGGCTGCGTTGCGCCCGCCGATGCGGTCGTAGTGGACCTCCGAGCACGGGCCGCAGGGGCCGGTGTCGCCCATCTCCCAGAAGTTGTCCTTCATATTGCCCGGCAGGATGTGGTCGTCGGGCAGGAACTCGCGCCAGATGTCGCGGGTCTCGTGATCGGGCGGCAGGCCCTGGCTCTCGTCACCCTCGAAGTACGTCGCGTACAGGCGGTCTTTCTCGATGCCCCAGACGGTGACGAGCAACTCGACCGACCACGCGATGGCCTCGGCTTTGAAGTAGTCGCCGAACGACCAGTTGCCGAGCATCTCGAAGAATGTGTGGTGGTAGGTGTCTTTGCCGACGTCGTCGAGGTCGTTGTGCTTGCCCCCGGCGCGGATGCACTTCTGGCTGTTGACCGCCCGCTTCAAGCCGGCCAAGGGCGAGTCGGGGGGCAGGGTCCCCTGGAAGATCGGCTTGTACTGGTTCATGCCCGCGTTGGCGAACGTGTCGCGCAGCGAGGGGTCGTTCATGGGGCAGGTCGACGAGGACGGCACGAACGCGTGGGCCCGCTGCTCGAAGAAGCGGATGAAGGCGCTGCGTACGGCGGCCGCCGAGTGGTCCGGGTGCCCCGGCTCGGTCCGGTCGGTCGGCGATGAAGAGGCGGCGTGCGACATGGGCGTTCGTTCCTCGGCAGGCGGATCCCGTCCGATAACCGTCCAATCTGGGGAATGCGGCTCGGTAGGGTCTGTGGGCGACATCGTATGCGTGCGCAGGGTGACCGTGGGGCGCACGAGGCGCTCTGCTCGCCCCAGACGGTCCTCCAACGCCCGAAAATCACCCCCGGCGTCATCAATCGGTTGGCCGACCCGGGCAGATCGGGGCATGGTGTAGGCGTGGTGCCCGCCCGTCGGCGGTGCCGCTGTGTTGACCAAGGAGAGACCGGATGCGTTCCAACCGCCCGATGCCCGTCCGCCGTGCTTTGATGCTGGCCGCGTTGGTCTCTGGCGCGGGGGCTGCCTCCGCGGGCGTGATCCGCCACGACGTGGACGATTCGCTGTACCAGTCGTTCGCGCAGGAATCCCAGTTCGACGCGGTGGGGCTGCTGCTGCTCAACGGCGGGTCGACGACCTGCTCGGGCACGCTGATCGGCGAGAACTGGGTGCTGACCGCGGCCCACTGCGTGGACGAGGGCACGACCAACGCCCAGTGGGTGACCAGCACCGCGTTCGGGACGGCGGCCGAGATCTTCCTGCACCCGGATTGGATCGAGAACGACTTCACCGGCGGCAACGACATCGCGCTGATCCGCTTGACCGCGCCGGTGACCACCGTCCAGGCGGCGAGCCTCTTTTGGGGTTCCAACGAGATTGGACAGATGGGCCGCAGCGTGGGCTACGGACGCACCGGGACCGGGTTCCAGGGCGATGTGATCAACGACGGCGCCAAGCGCGCGGGCACGAACATGATCGACGTGTTCGGCACCGCCCAGGGCTGGGACGCCGACATCCTGCTCACCGACTTCGATAACCCGATCGACACGAGCGACTCAATCTGGGGCGACGACACGCCCACCGACCTCGAGATGCAGGTTGGCGCGGGCGACTCGGGCGGGGCCCTGTTCGTCGACGACGGGCACGGCGGCATCGCCATCGCGGGTGTGACGACGTTCATCGCCTCAGTGGACGGCAACTCGAACGCAGGGTATGGGGATATCTCCGCGTACACCCGCGTGTCGTCTTACCTGCCCTGGATCGAGAAGGTCTCGGGGATCCCCTCGCCGGGCGTGATGCTGGTGCTGCTGGGCGGGGCGGGCATGGCCCGGCGCCGTCGATCGGTCTGAGCCCCGGGCGGGTGCGTGACGCCTCGGGCCCGTATCCTTCGGTGCCCATGGCCAAGAAATCGACCGCCAAACCGACCACCAAGAAACCGACCAAGAAGACCGCGCGCAAGCGGGTCAAGACGATCGCGCGGGCGGACTCGCCCAAGGCGTCGCTGCCGGTCCAGGCGCCGATCCCGCTGTCGTCGGTGCTGGGGCACGACAAGGCGCTCGCCCAACTCAACGCGGCCGTGGCTTCGGATAGGCTGCACCACGCGTGGATCTTCCACGGGCCCGAGGGCGTGGGAAAGTTCACGACCGCCCTGGCGTGGGGCGCGATGCTGCTCGACCCGACCTCGGCCCCCGGGCTGACCGGAATATACGAGTGCGACCCGGAGAGCCCGACCCAGCGTCTGCTCGCGTCTGGCACGCACCCGGATCTCCACGTGGTGCGCAAGGAACTCGCGCGGTTCTCGTCCGAAGCCAAGGTGCGCGACGCGAAGCTGGCGACCATCCCCAAGGGAGTCGTCGAAGACCACCTGATCGCGCCCGCTTCGGTGGCCCCGGTCATGCGCACCGGGGCGATGATCGGCAAGGTGTTCATTGTCGATGAGGCCGAGCTGCTCGACCGCTCGCCCACCAACGCCCCGACCCAGAACGCGATCCTCAAGACCCTCGAAGAACCCGCGCCGGGCACCGTGATCATCCTCGTGACGTCCAGCGAGGACCGCCTGCTCCCGACCATCCGCAGCCGATGCCAGCGCGTGGGGTTCGGGGCTATCGACGACCGGGCGATGGACGTCTGGCTGGGTAGATCCGGGCTGGAGATCGGTGGCGACGAGCGCGTGTGGCTGCTGCGGGCGGCCCAGGGCTCGCCGGGGCGACTCCGAGCCCTCTGCGAAGCGGGGGCGTACCAGTGGCACCTGGCGCTCGACCCCATGCTCGCCGACGCGGCGCGCGGGGTTCATCCGCTCGCGCTCGGTTCGACCATGACCAAGCTGGTCGACGACTGGGCGGGGGCATGGGTGAAGACGGGCGAGAAAGCCGGCGAGAACCGCTCGAAAGACGCGGCCAACCGCGTGGGCGTCAAACGCATGCTCTCGCTGGTCGCCGAGCACGCGCGCACCGGGCTCGCCGATCCCGCTCGATCGGCGACGTCGCTCCGCACGATCGATCTGGTCGCCCGCGCACAGAAAGAGATCGACACCAATGTCCAGATGCGGATGGTGTTCGATCACCTGGCCGCGGGGCTGTCGGCGCGGTGATGCGGTTTCAGATATGGAGTGGGGGCGGGCTCAGGCCTGGAAGCTGATCGCCTGGCGTTCGGGCGCGGGCTGCTGGCCGCTGCGTTCGGTCTCGAGGCGTTCCATGAGCAGCGCCCAGGTCTCGCGCTCGTACTCGAGCAACTCGATGACCTTGGCGAGGCGCTGGGCGTCCTTCTCGTGGCTGGCACCGATCAGTTCGGTGTAGAGGAAGTTGTACAGCGCTTTGACGCGGTCGGCGATCTCGGGGGCTTTCTCTTCGTCGATCGAGCAGTTGAGTTCGAGGATGATCGCCCGGCACTGTGTGAAGCCGGCGTAGCTGAGTTCGTAGTTGCTGCTCTCCATGCCAGCCGCCGCCTGGTGGGCGAAGCGGAGTGCGCCGTCGAGCAACATCAGACGCAGCTCCTCGGGGGAGGCGGTCATGACCTTCGAACGCAGGTAGGCGGTGGTGGTGTCTTGGGGCGTCATGGACAGAACTATCGGGCCAGTGGGGGAGTGACTTCAGGCGGATCCGGGCGAATGCGGCGACGGGGCGCTACCCGATCAGCTGGATCTGGGACAGGGCCGAGCCCTGGCTCTGGAATGAGGCGATCGCCTGCTCCATCGCCAAGAACTGGCGTTGGAGGATGCCTCGCTTGCCGTCGAGCGTCCGCTGGATGGACTCGATGCGTCCCTCCTGGAGCTCGATCTGGCTGTCCAGGGCGTTGCTGCGGTTCTGCAGGATGCCGCCGATGCTCGACACATAATCCTCGGCCAGCTCTTCGAGCTGGGGGATGATGCCCAGCGCTGAAAACGTCGTTTCTGCGTCGGGGTTGCTGATGATGATGCCGTCACCGTCGGGGTCGGGGTCGACCGCCTGTATGTCGCGTCGCGCGAAGATGGCTTCGACGGCGTCGGGGTCCTGGGCGTAGGCGGAACGGAACTTCTCGGCGTCGAACTCGACCGTGCCGCCCTCGCCCACATTGATCCCGACCTGGCTGAGGCGGCTGAACGTGCCGCTGAACCCCTCGTTAGTCTTCCGGAGCGAGCTGAACAGGCGGTTGCGCAGGGTCAGCGCCGTGCTGTCGCCCAGGAGCGTGCCGCGTTCCTCGGTCTCGCTGTCGTAGCGGGTCTGGAAATCGATCCGCTCGATGATCGCGTTGAAGGTCTCGACCAGCGCGCCGACCTGTGTCTCGATCGATTCCGAGTCGGTCGTGATGGTGACCGAGACCGGGTCGTCGGACGCCTGGGTCAGGTTGAGGCTGACCCCGCCGATCACGCCCTCGATGGTGTTGGTGGTGCTGGAGATGAGCACACCCTGGGCGGGGTCGGCCGAGCCGTAGAAGATTCGGGCGTCCTGCCCCGCTTCCAGCGAGCTCAGCCCGAGATCGAAGTCGCCCGAGTCGACGATGAACCGCCCCTCGGTGCCCGAGTCGGTCGCGAAGATGTTGATGCGGAACGGGTTGGCCCCCGAGCCGCTGTTGATGATCGAAGCCCGCGCGCCGGCGCCGGCCTCGTTGATCTTCTCAACGACGTCGTCGAGCGTGTCGGACGCGTCGAACTCGACGGTGATCTCGAATGACCCGTCGATGAAGTTGTCGGCGTCGGTGCCGCTGGCCTCGCCCGCGATGCGGAGGTTGCCCGCGACGCCGCCCGAGGTGTCGGTGATCGAGATGGCGGCGGCCCCCGGGGTGGGGTTGTCCTCTTCGATCAAGATCCCGTCGCCGGTGTCGTTGATGCGGGCGGTCACGGTCAGGTTGGCGTCGTTGATCTTGTCGATCACGTCGCCGAGCGTTCGGTCGTTCTCGTCGATGGAGATTGACACGCTGTTGGAGAGCGAGTCGGTGATCTCGAACGTGCCGGTGCCGACGCCGCTGCCGTTGTTCAGACCCGACAGCAGGCTGTTGAGCCCGAGGTACGCGAGCTGGAGATTCTCGCCCCCCGACACGTTGTCGGCGAAGGTGCCCGAGAGCCCCAGCGAGTCGGCCACCGCCCCGCCGATGACCAGGTCATCGACGCCCGTGGTGTTGTCGGTGATCTGGAGCCCGTTGCCGGTGTTGTTGAGCGACGCGGTGATGCGGGCGTTGCCGAAACCGTCGTCGTTCTCGTCGTCGTTGTTGATCTGATCGATGACCTGCTGCATGGTGGTCGCGCCGGTGACATCGATATCCAGGGTCGAGCCGTCCGCGGTCGCCACGGTGAAGATCCCGGCGGCTCCGTCGAAGCCGAGCCCGCCGTTGATGCTCGAGAGCAGCGTGGTATTCAGCCCCGCAAGCACACGTTCGCCGTTCACCGTGCCAGTGACCACGCCGTCGGTCTCGATGCCCAGGTCGGTCGCGGTAGTCGAGACATCCACGTCGTCGACCCTAAAGTTCTGGACCTCGATGCCCCGGTTGTCGGTGTCGTTGATGACGATCCGCCCGCTGCTCTGATCGATCGACGCGGTCACCTCCGGGTAGTCATCGGCGAGGGCCGCGTTGATCCGGTCGACGACCTGCCCCACGGTGGACGCCGGGCCCGAGGTGGTGACGAGATCGTCGCCGTCGAGTTCCTGGATCTCGCCGATCCGCACGCCGATCGCGACGTCGTCGACGATGATGTTAAAGTCGTACACGAGCTCGCCGCTCACGTCGCGTGTGCCGACGCCGCGCCCGTCGTTCAGGCTGGCCAGCGAGGTGTTGGTGTCCAGCCCATAGACCTGGCTGCCGGTCACCGTCGCGGGCGAGCCGTTGGTCGTCGCGGAAAAGCCCAGCGAGGACAGCACGTCGGAACCGAGCGTGTCGGCCAGCGTTGTGACGTTGTCGAAGATGATCGATCCGTCATCGACCCGCGCGGTCGCGCCCGAGCCGGACGTGTTCACCGCGTCGATCAGCTCGCCCATCGTTCCGACGCGCGAGAGGTCGACCTCGGTCCCGTTGATGAGGACCTTGCCGCGGGTGATTCCGGTGCCGTTGTTGAGGTCGGCCAGGGCGGTGTCGCGGTCCAGGCGGGCCTCCTCGCCCTCGAAGGTCATCTCGGTGAGCCCGACCGAGGTCGTGTCCTGGTCGGCGAAGCCCCGGCTGAGGAGCTGCTGGGTCGTCACGAGCCGGTCGACGAGGAAGTTGTACGTGCCGTTGATCGCGCCGTTGCTCGCCGAGGCGGTGAAGATTTCCTCGTCGGACGACGCGGCGTTGCGCCCATCGAACGTGTTGTTGACGCGGAACGAGGCGGCCGCGGTCTTGAACGCGTTCAGCCTGGAGTTGATATCCAGGTAGGCCGCTTGTTGGGTCTTGAGCTGGAAGAGGCGCTGGCTGGCGAGGATCTGCGGGCGCGACTGCGCCTGGATCAACTGATCGATGAGCGAAGCGCTATCGATGCCGCTGAAAAGCCCCACTCCGGTGGTAATTCCGCCCATGACCAACCTCCCCGGGGCGTCTGTGCCCCGCTCTGCCCCCCTATCGGCCGGATCGCCCCGCGCGGACGAACCGCGCCGGGCGGTCGCCCGCCGCAGTTCCTATCGGCCGGATCGGCGCGGGAATCCGGCCGGATCTGCGCGAAGGGGGGAAGAACCGCCCGTGCCGGCCCCCGATCCGATCCGGTCGCTTTGCATCGTCGTAACCACCCCAGATCCGGGCGGTCCAGGATCGTCTGAAAGACGTAGCCGTGCCGGTTCCGTGGTTGCCCGGGGATCCGGTTTCCGACCCAGGTTTGCCCGCGGGGGTCAATCGGGGTCAACAATCCGTCGAATGGAGCCCTGCCCGGCATGACGACCCAACCAGCCAACCAGCCCGGATCCGAGCCGATCCCGCCCGAGCCCGCTCGGGCGCTTCGACTGATGACGCTGCTCTGCTCGCTCGTTCTGGGGGCTTCCGTTCTCCCGGTGCTCTATGTCACGCTGTTCGCCGGCGCGCACACGCTCTGGTTCTCGACACTCTTTGAGCTCACGGTTCTGGCGGCTTCGGGCGTGGGCTTGCTCACCGGGCTCGGGCGATTCCGCGAGGGTTGGGCCTTGGCCCTGACGTGCGTCGCGGGGACGGTCCTCGTCACGGCCGTCTTTGCCCGGGTGGAGATCCGGGCCAACTTCGGCGATGACCCGGCGGTCGGTCGCCTGATCAACCCGATCGCGGGGTTCCGTCTCGCGCTGGCGGTTGCCATCGGGCTGATCGCGTCGGCCGCGGTGTGGAACCGCGATCGGCGCAGCTGGGCGATGGTGATCAAAGCCGCGGTCGTCCTGCTGCCTGTCGCGGTCGCCCTGGCGTGGCTGGCGATGGGCAACGCGGGCTTCTTGAACACTCCCAAAGCGTCACCCGGCGCCGAAGCCGGGCGGATCGCCGCCCTGATCCTGGGCGGGCTGTTTGGCGTGATACTCGTCTCGGGCGGCGGGCACCTGCTCATCCGGGCGTACGAACTCGGGCGTCTGGAGCCCGAATCTCCCGAGAACGCCCAGAACACCTGATTTTCTCGGACGCCGGCACGCCACCCGAAACGCGGGCGGTCGGTCTGCGAACAATCAGGTGTGAATGAGTTCCTCCTATTGATGATCGCCCTCGGGCTCGCATGCGTCCTGGGCGCGGGTGTGGCCGCGTGGATCGTGATGTCCATCCGGCGGGGTCGCTCGGGCAAGGGCGTCGACAAGATCGAGCTGCGCATGCTCACCGAGCGTGTGCGCGCGGTCGGCAAGCTCATCGGGCTTGAGGTCCACGCCAAGGAGATCGCGACGGCGACCAAGGGATTGGATTGGCTGCCGACCATCCTGCTCAGCCAGGCGAAGGTCGCGATGATCTTCCAGTTCGAGAAGCAGTACGCGGTGGACCTCAGCTCGATCACCCATGACGACGTGACCGAGATGGAAGAGGGGCGATTCCGCGTCGAGTTGCCGCCCATCGAGGGCTCGCTGCGATTGATGGATGTCGAGCCCTACGATATCCAGCAGGGGCGCGTGCTGGGGCTGGTCGACGTGATCAACATGAACGCCGAGCGCCAGGGCGAGTTGATGCGCACTGCACAGCAGCAGGCGTCCGAGTTGTTCGAGAAGAACGATCCCCGCTACATCGCCCAGGCCCGCGACGCGATCGAGCGCCAGCTCGGGTCCATCGCCAAGCTGTTCGGCGTGCGGATCGACATCGTGTGGCGCTCGCAGCCAAAGGGCGCGGGGCAGCCGCGCATCGTGATGGACGAGCAGCTCAAGCTCAAGACCGGGCCGGCCGCGTAAAGCGGATCCAAGCGGGGCGTCGACGGGTGCGTGCCGTCAGACCGCGCTGGGGTGCCAGACCGTCTTGAACTCGACGAACGGCTCGAGCCAGCGCGGCCCTTCGCACGCCGCGTCGTCGCCATAGTCGAGATCGGTGTGGACCGTCACGCGTTTCATGTTGTTCGCTGCGCCGAGACGCAGCGTGGTCCGCTGCTCGTCCGACAAACCGCCCGCGTGGATCGCGATGACGCCCCGGTGCTCTGCGAGGTGCGGGCAGAGCTCGTCGCGGAATCCTGTCAGGAGGTTGACCACGCCGCCGGGCAGGTCGCTGGTCGCCAGCGCTTCGGCCAGCACCATCGCCGGTATCGGGTTGGTCTCCGACGTGATCACCACGCAGGCGTTGCCCATCGCGATGACCGGCGTCACCAGCGTGATCAGCCCCAAGAGCGAAGGCTCGTCCGGGCACACGACGCCGGTCACGCCGATGGGCCCGGGCGTCGTGAAGTTGTGGTAGGGCCCCGCGACCGGGTTTGCCCCGCCCGCGATCATCGAGTACTTGTCGCACCAGCCCGCGAAGTGCACCGCGCGATCGATCGCCTTGTTCACCTCGGACTCACCGCCGGCTCCGATCGCCGAAGCCAGCTCGGACGCCTTGCCCTCCATCATCTCGGCGAGGCGGTACAGGATCTGGCTGCGCAGGTACGCGGTCTGCGACGCCCACGACGCCTGCGCTTTATTCGCGGCTTCCACCGCGTCGCGGACGTCCTTGCGCGACGCGTGGCACACATGCGCCACGGCGTTGTTCGAAGCGTCGGTCACCGCGGTGGTCCGCCCCGACTCGGTGCGCGGGAACTTGCCGCCGATGAACAGCTTGTACGTCTTCGTGATGCCCAGTCGCTCGCCCATCAGAGCACGTACTCCATCTCGACTTCGTGTCGGATCGGGATGCCGTCCAGCCCGGTGTCGGGGATGACGGCCTTGAGTTTGCGGGCTTCCAGGATCGCGTTGCGGTGGACCGCGACCATGTCGAAGTCGCGCCGCTGGTAGAAGCGCATCGCGGGGGTGTTGTCGTTGGTCGTGATCAGCCAGAGCCGGCGGCAGCCCATCTCGCGGGCCTTGGTGCGGACGGCCGCGAGCAGGCACGAGCCGATCCCGCCGTGACCGGCCAGCGAGTTGTGGGTCACGATCTCGCACTCGCCGGCGCGGATTTCGTAGGTGAGCAGGCCGACCTCTTCGCCGTCGCGCATCGCCGCGAAGCCGGGCAGCTCGTCGGCCTGGATCGCCCGCCCGCGGGTCACCTGCATCAGCGACGCCCAGTAGCGGCGCAGGATGTCCTGGACCCAAGGTTTGTCGTTGGGCGTGAGTTCACGCACCGTGAACTCGCCCGAAAACTCGGGGGCAGCCGCGCCGGCCGGTTCGTCTTGTGAAGCCATACGTGCCTCCGTCGCGATCAGGCGAGGTATGAGAGCAGCCCGTGGCGGCCGCCCTCGCGTCCGAAGCCCGACTCCTTGAACCCGCCGAACGGGCTGGTGGGGTCGAACTTGTTGTACGTGTTCAGCCAGACCACCCCGGCGTCGAGGTGCTTGGCGGTGTCGAAAATCTTGGAGCCTTTGTCGGTCCACACGCCGGCGGCCAGCCCGTAGGGCGTGTTGTTCGCCCGGCTGATTGCTTCTTCGGGCGTTCGGAAGGTCATCACCGCGAGCACGGGGCCGAAGATCTCCTCGCGTGCGATCGCGTGGCTGGGCTGCACACCGGTGAAGAAAGTCGGGCGGCAGAAGTAGCCCTTGCTAGGCATGTCGCCCGAGCCGCAGGTGTGGCGGGTTGCGCCCTCGGCGTCGCCGTTCTCGAGGTAGCGCTCGATGGTCGCCAGCTGTGCCTTGGAGTTGATCGCGCCCAGGTCGGTGTTCTTGTCCAGGGGGTCGCCGACGCGCAGCGTGCTCATGCGGTCGTGCAGCTTGGCGATCACTCGATCGGCGATCGACTCCTGAACGAACAAGCGCGAGCCCGCACAACAGACATGGCCCTGGTTGAAGTAGATCCCCTCGACGATGCCCTCGACCGCCTGGTCGATGCTGGCGTCCTCGAAGATGATGTTGGCGCTCTTGCCGCCGAGTTCGAGCGTGAGCCGCTTGTTGGTGGGGGCCACCGACCGGGCGATGTGCTTGCCGACCTCGGTCGATCCGGTGAACGCGATCTTGTCGATGCCGGGGTGCTCGACGATCGCCGCGCCGGTCGCGCCGGCTCCGGTCACGATGTTGACCACGCCGGGCGGGAGCCCGATCTCTTCGCAGATCTCCGCGAGGCGCAGTGCCGTCAGCGGCGTGGTCTCCGCGGGCTTGAGCACGACCGTGTTCCCGCATGCGATGGCCGGCGCGATCTTCCACGACGCCATCAGCAGCGGGAAGTTCCAGGGGATGATCTGTCCGCACACGCCGACCGGCTTGGGCGAGCGACCCGGGAACGCGTACGCGAGTTTGTCGGCCCAGCCCGCGTGGTGGAAGAAATGGGCTGCCGCGAGCGGGATGTCGACGTCGCGTGATTCTTTGATCGGCTTGCCGCCGTCCATCGTCTCGAGGACGGCCAGCTCGCGGGCACGCTCCTGGATCCGCCGGGCGATGCGGTACAGGTACTTGCCGCGTTCCCTGCCGGGCAGCGCTGACCACGCCGGGAGCGCGTCGCGGGCGGCTTTCACGGCCGCGTCCACGTCCGCCTCGTTCGCCTCGGCGACCTCGGACAGGGTGTCTTCGCTGGCCGGGTTGATCGTGGTGAACCGCTTGCTGCTGGTCGGGTCGGTGAAGCGACCGTTGATGAAAAGACCGTACCGATCGGCGATCTCCGGGCGGACCGATTCCGGCGCCGGGGCATATTCGAAGATGCCCCCGCCCGAGGTGGTCCGCAGATCGAGGCGCGCTGGGGCCGGGCGGGCCCTGGGGCTCTCGGACGTTCCGTGCTGTTCCGCGGCGTGCTTCATCGTCGCATTGTAGGGCGAATGCGGGTCGATCCCCCGCCCATCCGCCCCGAGCAGGGTGTTCGACCCCCCGGCGGGTCAACCGGGGGCATTCGTATTCCGATGATTGAGATATGCCCGAGCAGCCAGAGACCGACGCCTACAGCCCCCGCCACGAGGTCCGCCTATCTACAGCGGGGCTGAGTTGCCACGCCGGGCACGTCCTGGACATGTCGGGCGGCGGCATGCGCGTGCTCGTCCCGTGGGCCAGCGCCCCCAGAGTTGGGGATCCCGAGACCTATGTGTTCGGCGAGGGCCCCGACGAGATCAGGCTGATGGGCACCGTCCGGTGGGTCCGCCCCGCCGGTCGTCTGCACAAGCGGGCCGAAGTTGGCGTCGAGTTCGTGGGGCTGACCCAAGCGAAGCGCGACGCCCTGCGTCGGTTCGCCGTCACCGGTGATGGCGGCGCGGTTCGCGACGCCCAGCACGCCGAGACGAACAACGATCGTGTCCGCGTCGAGTACCCGGATCTCTATCGCATGTTCAACCTCTCGCCCTACGCCTCGCAGGAAGACATCCGCCGGGCGTACCACAGGATGGCCAAGGACATCCACCCAGACCGGTCGAACGACCCCGAGGCCGAATCGCGCTTCGCCGAGGTGAACAAGGCGTACAAGATCTTGCGCGATCGGGCGCTGCGGGCCAGGTACGACCAGCGCCTGTCGGACGAGCAGCAGCGCGCGGCCTGAGGGTCGTTAGCCGCGCGCCGTGTTGCACTCCGGGCACACATCAGTCCCCGCGATGTCATACCCGCACGCCAGGCACAGCCCGCGGCGCCGACGCTTGCGCAGGCGCAGTCGCTTTGGCAGCCTGACGGCGAACCGCAGCGCGAGCAGCATCACAGTCCAGACCGCGAGCGACAGAACGAACCGCGCCCAGATCGGGCGCACCGGCAGGCGCCGGTCGGCTTTCATCCCCAGCGCCCGGTACGCTGGGACCGGGATGCCGCGGGCGTAGAACTCGGCGATCGCGCCGCCCACGGGCGGGCGGTTGTCCTCGGGCCCCGTGCACGTCATCGAGCGGATCGGCCAGCCGATCTCGTACCGGTCCAGCAGATTGCCCTCGCCCGTCGTGTCGAACGCCACGCCCGCGGCGCTCACGCTCACGCCGAGATGGTCGCCCTGGACATACCGGAGCCTGGGCCCGACCGCTGTGTACCCGCGGAGCGTCTGAAGGCCGATCCCGATCTTCGTTGTCGAGAGGGCCCGATCGCCCCAGCTGGCGGGCACCGTGTCCCGCCAGATCCCCGCGGGATCGGCGGGATTCTTGCTGTCGCTCATCGCCATCGCCGCGAACGTCCGGGTGGGCATCCACCACGCCGGGATCCAGGCGCTCAGCACGGTCAGCACGAACGCCAACGCGAGCAAGGAAGCGCCCCGGGCAACCCACCGAACTCGCGCCTTGGGGTTCTCCATGCACGCTTATACCACGACGAGGGATAGGTAGGTCGCGACGATCGCAAGTATTTCATGCGCGGTTCTCAACATGCCGCATGCCTCAGGCGGTCGAGTGCCGAACTCGTGAGCGTGATTGGTCGGGATCTGCCCCACATTCGGGGCAAGCCTCGATACCCGACAGGTCGTAGCCGCATGCGACGCAGAGCCCCCTGCGACGACGCTTGCGGAGACGCCACCGCCCGGGCACCCTGTACGCCGGCCCCAATGCGACCAGCACCACGGCCCACAACAGGAGGGCCAATGCAAACCGAGACCAGATCGGGCGCACTGGCAGGTGCCTCCCGGGCTGCATGCCCAGCGGCTTGAATGCTGGGATCGGGATGCCGCGGGCGTACAGCCTCGCGATCGCACCGCCGTTGGGCGGTCGGTTATCCGCGGAGCCTTCGCACGTCATCGAGCGGATCGGCCAGCCGATCTCGTACCGGTCGAGCATCCGGGCTTTGCCAGTCGTGCCGTACCCGACGCCTAGGGGACCCACCAACACCCCGTGGATGTCGCCCTGCATGTACCGGAGCATCGGATCGGCCAAGCGGGACCCACCGGGCGTCTGGCGGTCTGCCCCGATGATCGTCGTCGAGAGCGCCCGATCGCCCCAGTCCGAGGGAACTGTATCGCGCCAGATCCCCGCGGGATCGGCGGGGTTCGTGCTGTCGCTCATCACCGTCACCGAGGACATCGGCCTGGGCATCCACCACGCCGGGATCCAGGCGCTGAGAACGGTCAGCACGAACGCCAACGCGAGCAGCGCGATGCACCTCGTGACCCACCGGACGCGCGGCTTCGGGTTCTCCATGCCCGCTCATACCATGACAGGTGTTATTGAGGTCGCGGGATTACGAGCTATTCACACACGGATCGCACCCGACTGCATGCCTCAGCAGATCGGTTGCCGAGTTGCTGAATGTGATCGGTCGGGAACTGCCCCACATTCGGGGCAAGCCTCGATACCAGTAAGGTCGTAGCCGCACGCGAGACATCGCCCGCTCCGAAGACGCTTGCGCCGACGCCATCGCCCGGGCACCCGGGCCACCGGCCCCAACGCGATCAGCACCACAAACCAGACCGCGAGCGCCGGGACGAACCGCGCCCAGATAGGACGCAGCGGGAGGTGCCTGGCGGCTTTCATCCCCAGTGGTTTGAACTCGGGGACCTGGATGCCGTGGGTGTAGAGCCCCGCGATCACGCCGCCCGTCTGCGGCCTTTTGTCGGCGTACCCCACGCACGTCATCGTGCGGATCGGCCAGCCGATCTCGTACCGGTCGAGCAGGTTGCCATCGCCGTTCGTGCCGAACGCCACGCCATTGGGGCTCACCAGCAGGCCGTTAAAATCGCCCTGCATGTAGCGAAGCACTGGCCCGACCACCCGGGTCCCGCCGGGTACCTGGCGGGCGACCCCGATCTTCGCCGTCGCGTGGGACCGATCGCCCCAGCCCGCGGGCACCGTGTCGCGCCAGATTCCCGCTGGGCCGGCGGGGTTGGTGCTGTCGCTCGTCGCCATCGACGAGTATGTCTGGGTGGGCATCCACCACGCCGGGATCCAGGCGCTCAGCACGGTCAGCACGAACGCCAAAGCGAGCAGCGCGGCGATCCGGACAGTCCACCGATTGCGACGCCTGGGTTTTTCCATGCACGCTTATATCACGGCGGGCGCGACATTGGATGCTGCAAGATCTACACGCTCGGCCCGCACTCCGGGCACGACGGAACACCGGTAAGGTCGTAGCAGCACGTCGGGCAGAGCCCACGTTTGAGGCGTCGGCGCCGCCGGGCGTGCCGGACGCCCAGCTCCAGCAGCATGTAGACGCAGGCGTAGATCGCGATGTTGCCCGCAAAGCCCGGGGCGTGGGGCATGACGGGGAGCTGATAGACGCTGGAGTCCTTGGGCCAGCGGTCCGGCACCGAGACCCCTTGCCGCCAGCCGGTGCGTTCCTCGGTGATCGCCAAATGCTCCAACAGCAGTTGGCGATCGCTCGAGTTGATCGTGTTGATGATGTCGTAGTAGGTAGACCGGAAGGGCCAGCCGAAACGCATGCGCCTGATCGATATGTACGGCGGGCGGAGCCCGTGTGACTCGCGGGTCCACCGGGCGTCCGTGGGCGGTTCGCCTTCGTAGTAATAGAAACCCAAGCTGTCCGCGCCGAATGCCGGCGAGAGGACCTTGAGTTTTCTGGTGCGCCCATCGTCGAAGGGTGTCGATCGATTTGCCGAATGGAACGGGGGGCGCGTACTCGCCGAGGTAGGACGGGGCCCTGTGAGGCTTGATGTCGATCTCGTGCCTGCCTTCGAGCGAGTTGGTGACGGTGAAGCTCGCCAACGCGAGTTGGACGACGACCGTCGCCATGACGCCGAAGCAGGCGGCGCGAACGAATCGCCAGAACAGGATCCGTTTGGGCGGTCGTCGCATCAAGCCTCCGAGAAGTCATACCCCGCCGCGTAGGACCCGGTCTTGAGCTTCTGCATCGACCGCAGTAGGTCGTTCAGCAGCGTGCTCGCGCCGAAGCGGAACCACTCCGGGCTCAGCCAGCCCTCGCCGAGTGTCTCGTTGACCATGCAGAGGTAGTGCCACGCCTGCTTGCCCGTGCGGATGCCGCCGGCCGGTTTCATGCCGATCTTCACGCCGGCGTCCAGGTACGCGTCGCGGATCGCTTCGAGCATGACCAGCGTGACCGGCATGGTGGCCGCCGGGCTGACCTTGCCCGTGCTCGTTTTGATGAAATCCCCCGGACGCACGCACGAGATCGCGATGTCGCTGGCGCGGCGCACGTTGTCGTACGTCACCAGTTCGCCGGTCTCGAGAATGACCTTGAGATGGGCATCGCCGCAGGCTTCGCACACGGCACGGATCTCGTCGGCGACTTCTTGGTAGCGCCCCGACAGGAACGCGCCGCGGTTGATGACCATGTCGATCTCGTCCGCGCCGTCCTTGACCGCTTCGCGCACGTCGTTTAAGCGGATGTCGAGCGGGAACTGCCCGCTGGGGAACCCGGTCGCGACAGACGCGACGTTCACGCCGGTTCCCGCGAGCAGCTCGCTGGCCACGCCGACCATGCTGGGGTACACGCAGACCGCCGCCACATGCGGCAGGCGCTCGCCGAGGACCTCCTCGTCGCGTTCCCACGGGCGCACGGCCTTGCGGCACAGGCTCCGCACCTTCTCGGGCGAGTCTTTACCCTCGAGGGTGGTCAGATCGACCATCGACACCGCCAAGCGGAGTGCCGCGAGTTTGCTGTCCTTCTTGATCGATCGGGTCGTGAACGACTTGGCCCGCCGGTCGGCCATGATGGCGTCAACGGTGGGGGACACTGGCAGGACTGGCGTCGCGGAAGTGCTTGGCATGCACGATGATAGGGTCAGCCGCGGATCGCATCCCGCAGGGCTCCGCCCGCTTCGGCGGCTAGCGTTGGATCGGTCCACAGGTTGTTGTGCCCGCCCCCGGGGATCGCGACCAGCCGCCCCTTTGGTGAGGCTTCGGCGATGGCTTGTCCGTCCGCGATCGGGCACACCGGATCGGCGTCGCCGTGGATCACGGTCAGCGGGATATCGACGAGCCTTGACGCGATACTGGCGCGATCGAACCCGCGCCACCGGGCCCCGGCGCCCAGCGACCACCCGAGCAGCGCCATCGCGGGCGCGAGTGTCATGCGGAACGGCATGCCGCGCAGGCGGATGACGTTCCGCGCAGGCGTGATCGGGTGGATGTACGGCGCTTCGCAGACGACAGCCCGGATGTCCGAGGCGCCCGGGTTCTCCGCGGCCGCCCTCAGCGACACCCCCGCGCCCAGCGACCACCCGAAGAGCACGATCGGCGCGTCGCCCAGTGTTTCGAGCAGCGCGATCAGATCCAGGTGCTCATCGGCGCCCATCCGTGCGGTCCCCGCGGCTTCACCGTGCCCGGGCAGGTCCCAGAGGATGACCTCGCGTGCGTCGGCGACACAGGCCTGCAGTCGTTTGAGCCCGCCGACCCGCGACGAGCCCCAGCCGTGCGTCATCACAACGATCGGGCCATTGGGATTCTGGCCCGGCACCCGCCACGCGGGCAACTCGCCCGTGACACTGCGGAAGAAGAACGGTTCGTATGCGAGCGTCGGTTCGAGTTCGCCCGGGTCACCCGGCAGCCCGCGCGACATCGCCCATGCGTAGGTGCATTTAGGCGGGCGGCGCAGCGCCCACGCGGTGTGGATCACCGTACCCGCCCACGCGACAACGAGCCCGACTCCGAGCAGATTGATCAGACCGAGCACCCCGTTCAACGGGCGCTCCCATGTTGTTCGGCTTTGGTGTTATCCACCGAAGAGCGCTCGGATGTCGTGGAACGTGACGATCAGGAACACCGCGCCGATCAGGGCGAGCCCCGCGAGCGTGATCACGTTCTGGAATACGACCGGCACGGGCTTGCGCCGGATGCCCTCGTAGGCGAGCATCAGGAACTGCCCGCCGTCCACGATGGGCAGCGGCAGGAAGTTGATCACCGCCAGGTTCACGCTGACCAGACCCAGGAAGAACAGCAGCCACACGAACCCCTGGTCGGCGACCTGGGTGCCCAGGTGAGCGATCCCGACCGGTCCCTTGAGGTGCTCGATCTTGACCGTGCCCTGGAAAAGCCTCAGGAAAGTCAGGTAGGTCTGGTTCATCGTCTGGCGCGACTTGGAGATCCCGCGACCGACGGCGGCAACCGGGCCGTCCGCCTTGTCGATGATCTCCTCGGGGTCGAACAAGAACAGGCAGGCCTCGCCGAGGGGCATCTGCCACCCGAGCGACCGGACGGATGCGACCTCGGCGCGTGTGAGTGTCCAGGTGCGTGACTCGACGGGTGCGCCGGGCAGGGGCAGTTCGAGTTCCGCGCGGAACTCGAACGACTCCGGTTTGTCGGTGCGCGAGAACGCGTCATCGGTCGAGGCGATGATCGCGGCCGCGATCTCGGCGACGGTCCCGGTCGGTCGCCCGTCGATCGCGAGGATCCGGGTCCCGGGGCGATCGATGAGGCGGTGCGCGGGCGTGTCGCTCGCGGGCGGCTCGGACGTTTCGCTGTCATCGGTTTCGCCGGTGTCGAAACGCGAGCGGTCATCGAGCGGCGCGACGCGGATCGGGCGCCCGACGATGTTGGAGTCACGCAGGGTCGAGTCTGCAGAGAACCCGATCCGCCCGCTCGCATCGACCTTGACGTCCATGGTCACGCGTTCGCTGCCCCGCAGAACTTCGACCTCGACCGTCCGGTTCTTGAGCGTGGGGATCATCGCCATCGCGTCGGCAAACGCGGGGTACTCCGCGTCACCGATGCGGAGGAACACATCGCCGGGCTGGAGGCCCTGCTTGATCGAGCCGGGGTCGGCGTTCGGATCCACGCGGAGCAGCCCACGCAGTCCCAGGAGGTGGTTGATGACGGTCGCGTCGCCCCCGACCGACGCCTTGCTCTGTTGGACGGCGCGCTCGGGCGTGATCGCCAGGGTGCGTGCATCGCCCGTGGGATCGGTCAGCGTGACCTCGAACGGCGCGCCGCCCGAAGCCTGCGCCGACTCGATCAGCTCGGAGGGTCGCCGCACGGGTCGCCCGTCGATCGCGGTCAGTTCGCTGCCCGGCGCGAACGGGCCCAGCCCGACCATCGGCGCGAATCGTTCGTAGGTCGAGAGGTAGGTACGCCCGGGATCGGCGACGATGGTCGTCGAGAGCGCCGGGCCGATGCCCACGCCCAGGAATCCGGTCACAGGGCTGCGCACCGGCTCGACCTCGAAGCCGACGGTCCCGACGCCGGGGCGGTCGACGAGGATCGGTAGCGTGCCGCCGCGGCTCATCGCGATCTCGGTGCTGATCTCGTTGAACGCGCGGACCGTGATGCCGTTGATCTCGAGGATCGTGTCCTCTGGCAGCAGCCCGGGCGCAAGGTCGTCCCGGTCGATCGGGGTCGCCTGGGTCGCGGGCGATCCGGATACAACGGTGCCGATGATCGGGGCCTGTGTTTTGAGCCCGATCATGAACACGGCGATGAACAACGCCGCGGCGAGTATGAGGTTGAATACCACGCCCGCCGTGATCACCACCATGCGTTTCCACACCGGGCGGTTCTGGTAGCTGTCGGGCGCGTCCGAGACGGCCATCGGGTTGATGTCTTCTTGCCCGAGCATTTTGACGTAGCCGCCGAGCGGGAGGGAGCTGAGGCGATACTCGGTCGGGCTGGGCAGCGCACTCGGATCGCTGCCCGCGCCGGGTGCTGCGAGCACCTTGCGGTACTCGACTTCGCTCGAACCCCTGCGCAGCCCCAGGCCCTTGCGGTAACTGAGCGCCACCGGGCCCATGCCCACCGAGAACGCCAGCACGCGGATGCCCGCCCACTTGGCGGCCAGGAAGTGCCCGAGTTCGTGGATGAAGATGATCCCGCCGAACCCGACGATCACCGCGAGCAGGTTGGCCATCGTGCCCAATGGGCCGGGCAGATCGAACATGGGGAGGCGCTCCTGGGGTCAGCGGTCGGTCCGTGGACTCTATCGACGAAAGTTGCCCGGATCCCCGAGCTAATCGGGCGATCGGGGCGTCGATTTCATCCACCGTCGCTCGCTTCAACGAAACACGCCCCGGTCGGGGAGGACCGGGGCGTGGGGGAGGAGTCTCGGAGCGACACACGCCCAAGGAGAGGACCAGGGGCGTGGGAGTTGGCCCGCTTACTTCTGGTACTTGATGCCGCAGCCGTAGGCGTTGGTGGTCGGGGTCGAGACGGGCTCGCCCGCGAGGACCTCGCCGACGGCTTTCTCGACGTAGTTGACCGCGCCGGGGGCGCTGGCACCACGATCGTTGTCGATCGCGCCGTGGTAGACGAGCGTGCCTTCGGTGTCGATCACGTACATCTCGGGCGTGCGCTTGGCGCCGTACATTTTGCCGACCTTGCCGGTGCTGTCAACGAGGACGGGCCCGGTGATCTTGAAGGTCTCGAACGACGCGATGTTGGCCTCTCGGTCGCCGTAGGGATGGTCGGTGCGGGCCGAGTTGAGGCGCAGCCAGGTGACGGGCTTGCCCTCCCATTCGGTGATGAGGTTGTTCATCGTCTGGGTGTCTTCGCGGTAGTGCTTCTTGACGAACGGGCAGGCGGGGCTGTACCACTCGAGGACGACGACGTTGCCCTGGTTGGTGTAGCTGCTGAGTGTGTGTTCGTTGCCCTGGTAGTCGATCAAGGTGAAGTCTGGGGCGGGCTGGCCGATGGTGGCTTTCGGCTCGGCGTTGCCGGCGGCGATCAGGGCGCCGCCCAAGGCGATGGTCGTCGCGGCGAACAATGCACGCTTCATTGATCCAAAGATTGGCTTGCTCATCGTGTGATCCTCCTTGCCCTTCCGGGCGTGTTTCGAACTGACCGACGATACGCCGGCCGGGAAATCCGGGTTCTCAATCTTCGGTGTCGCGCACCGAGCGGACGGCGAACAGTACGGGATCCTCCCCGGATCCGTGGATCTCGAGGACGCCCGAGAGCACCGGTTCGGGTGTGTCGAACGACAGACGCAACACGCCTGACGACGCGGTGCCGCTGGTCGAGAGATCGATGACCGTCGAACCCCCCTCGTCGGGGTAGAACGACAACTTTTTTCTGTCCATCACGCGAACAACCGCAGTCTGGCCCGTCCATTCGATCGACACGCGCTCGGTGTCGGTCAGCGGGCGCGGGATGCGCTGGCGCGCGATCGTGAAGCGCTCGGCGGCGGAGCCGGTCGCGACGGTCGGCGCGGCGACGATCGGGAGCGTGAGCGTGACGGTCTCCCACCCGGGGATGCAGACCTCCTCGCAGACCAGCCACGAGAGATCGAACGAGAACGTCGCGCTGGTGCCCAACTCGGCGTCGGCGGGCGCGGTAACTGGCAGGAGCACGGTGACCTCTCCATCGTGGACATGGTCGAGGATGTCACCCGGCGCGAGGTAACGATGGGGCGCGGGCCACCGCGGGTCACCCACGATGAAACCTTCTGGGGCGGTCGTCTCGATCTTCGTGCCGAAGCCCGAGTCGTTCTGCCCGGGCCAGTAGGTGTGCCAGCCGTCATTGATCTCGAAGTGAACGCCGACCCAGACGGTGGCGCCGGGCGCGACGCCGGTCGTCTCGGCGAAGACCGAAGCCTTGACGAGATCGGCGTGCGGGTCTTCTTCTTTGGGCTGGGACGCGTGCGCGGAGCCGACCGAGATGGCGGCAGCGGCCACCGCTGCGGACAACGTGGCGTCGAGCTTGGACCGTTTGTCGGGCATGCGGGCTCCTGTGACCATCGAGGGTGCCTTGTGGCACGAAAGAAGAACGCGGCTGGTGAACCTGTTATTCTTCCGCTATGCCCAACAGGATTCGTCCCCGATCGTTGTTCTCGACCCGTTTCTGGGCGATCTTTGCCCTCGCAGGAGCCGGTATCGCCGTTTCGAGCGGGCTGGGGGGCTGCCAGCGGCACGTCTCCGACGCCCGGATCGAGGTGATCACGCTCGCCGAGGCGGTGGAGTTCTATGAGGATTCCGTGGGATCGGAGCCCTCGGCGATGTTCCTGGATGCCCGGCGGGACTCGATCTTCGCCGAGGGGACGATCGAGGGTGCCCGCCAGCTGCGCCCCGATGACGTTGATCTGCGTGCCGACCCGGATCCGAAGTTGGAGGCCCGCGACGCGCTGATCGTGTTCGGGCAGAACCCGTCGTCTGCGGTGGCGCGGGCGATGAGCAAACGCCTGCTGCAAGCCGGGTACAACTCGATGCTCAAGGCGCGCGTGAAGTTTTACCCCGGCGGCTACGACGAATGGCTCGCGACCGGGTTGCCGGTCGAGATTCCCGAGATCGAAGAAGAATGAAAACGCCCGCGACGGGCGATGGGATCAGCCCAGTGCCATGTCGGCGCCGGCGTGGCGGATCGCCTGCTCGGACATGATCTCCGACGCGTTGTAAATCGGGAGCGGGCTGTTGGTGTCGGTGATCGCCAGCGGCGCTTCGGAGCAGCCCAGGATCACGCCCTCGCAGCCTTTGTCTCCGAGCCTTCGGACGATGCCGACGATCTCGTCGCGGGATTCTTCGCGGATCGAGCCGTACACGAGCTGGTCGAAGATGATCGATTCGAGCGTGTCAGCGTCGCGGTCATCGGGGCGGACGAGCTTGATGCCGCGGATCCCCAGGTCGGTCTGGTAGACGCTTCCCCCGGTGACCACCTTGGTACCGATGACGCCCACCGTGTTGCGGCCGTCGCGCGCGATGGCTCCGCCGACGGCGTCGGTCATCTTCAGCCACGGGATCGGGCACCCGACCTCTGCGATCTGGACGGCCTGCTGGACCGCGTTGTCTGGGCTGAAGCAGAACTCGGCCCCGATCGAGGCGAGTTTGTTCGCCGACTCGCGGAGCATCTCGCCCACGCCAAGCCAGTCGTCCTTGCGGATCGCCCGGACATAGTCGGCGAACGGGAGGTTGTGGACCGAAACCACGGGCTGGAGGTGGGGGGGCAGCATCTCGGCACCGTGGTGGAAGACCTGGCGATAGCAGATCGCCGCACCCTCGGGGCTTACGCCGACGATTCCGAAATGTCTCGCCATGCGTGGTTCCTTCCGTGGCGCCGCTTTGCGGGTCATGCCGGACGCCCCATCATCGCACAAACAGGGCGATTCGTCAATGCCGGAGTCGCACATCGGCTTTCATGGGCCACAAACCGGGGTAGCGGCATACGGTTGCGACGCATGATCGATTCCCATGAAAACCGAGACGGGACGGGGCGATCGGCGTTCGATCCGTTCGCGATGTTCGGGCTCTCGCGCCGGTTTGACCTGGCGGACGCCGAGATCGAGGCGGCGTTCCTCGGGCGCCTCGCGGGGGCCCATCCGGATCTGGCTGGCGATGGTGCGGCGCTCGACGCCGCGGGCCTGACTGAGGCCCGATCGGCGCTGCTCGACCCGGAGCGCCGGGCTGGGGTGCTACTGGCGTTGCTGGGCGGGCCCGACGCGTCGGTGGATGCGTCGCTTCCGGACGGCTTCCTGATGGAGATCATGGAGCTGCGCGGGGAGGTCGAGGACGACCTGGGCGCGGGCGGCGACGACGCACGCGATCGCTGGGATTCGTTTGCGCAGGACCGACGATCGGCGCACATCGCGCGGGTCGGCGGGTTGTTCGCGGGCCTGGGTGAAACGCCCTCGCTCGGCGAGCTCGGCGCGATCCGGACCGAACTCAACGCGTGGCGGTACACCGAGCGCCTGATCGAACAACTCGACCCCGGGTACGACCCCGGGCGGGCGGATTTTTCTTGATCAGGGTTTAATCAGGGCTCGCCAATCGGGCTGACGGGCGCCGTATCGGGCGGTGATTGGCTCTGGGAACATTGCCGGCCCGATGGTGGTTGTACGGCTGGCGTGAGCCGAGGAGTTTTCCTATGAAGCGTGATGTCTGGTTTCTGCTGTTGATCGTGTCCGCGCTGGGCGTGGTGTTCCTGGTCCGCGGTCTCGGCGGCGCGGCCGAGACGCCCGGTGTGTTCTCGGAGGGCTACACGCTCGAACAGGCCAGGCTGCTCTCTGAGGAGTCGGGCAAGCCGATATTCGCGGTTGCAACAGCGGACTGGTGTGCGCCCTGCCAGACGCTCAAGCGCGGTCCGCTCTCCGATGCCGCCATCGTCGCGTATCTCCGCGCCGAGACCATCCCGGTCTACCTCGAGGAGTCGGACAGCATGGATGACATCCGTGCCCTGTCCGTGCGGGCGTACCCCACGACCCTGGTGATCAGCAAGGGCGAGGTCTTCGGCATGATCGAGGGCGGGGCTTCGGCCCAGCGGTACCTCGAGTTGATCCGGCAAGCGGTCGACGACGCGGGCTGATGGACCGAGTTCTCTCGGGTCGAGCGACTGATGCGGGCCCGCGGCGCGTATCATCGCCCATGACCGATCGCCCACGTGCTCTGATCATCCGGACCGCCGGCACGAACTGCGACGCCGAACTCGTTCGAGCGTTCGAACTCGCCGGCGCGGCGTCCGAACTCATCCACATCCGGGCATTGATCGATGACCCCGCGCGCTTCGATGCGTTCGATCTCATCGGGTTCCCGGGCGGGTTCTCCTACGGCGACGACGTCGCTTCTGGGCGGATCCTGGCGATGCAAGCTCGGGAGCGTTTGTACCCGGCCCTGCGGGCAGCCGCGGACCGCGGGGCGGCGATGATCGGCGTCTGCAACGGGTTCCAGGTCTTAGTCCAAGTGGGTCTGTTGCCGGGCCCGGGCAAGGGCGAAGCGTGGCCCGAGGGCGCGGCCCCTGCGGCGCGTGTGGCGCTGGGTGAGAACGAGCCGCCCAGGTTCGTGGACCGCTGGGTGGGCGTCGAGGCGGACGGCGATTCGTCGTGCGTCTGGACACGCGGCCTGCTCGGCTATGACCACCGCGACCAGGCGATGCTGCCCGTCGCCCACGGCGAGGGGCGATTCATTCCCGAGGACCAAGCGACCCTGGACCGCCTGATCGAGCACGGCCAGGTGGCGCTGCGCTACCGCGACAATCCCAACGGGTCGGCGGGCGATGTCGCCGGGATCTGCGACGCGAGCGGGCGGATCTTCGGGCTGATGCCGCACCCGGAGCGCTACCTAGATTGGAACCGCCACCCGTTCTGGACGCGTCTGGACCGCACGGCCTGCCCGGAACGGACTCCCGGGCTGGCGATGTTCGTCGGGGCGGTCGAGGCGGTGCGGACGCACTCGCTCTCACAAAGATAGAGACTAAAAAGCCCCTCGAAATGAACAAAGCGGCACGCATCGGCGCTCGCCTCAACCACGCGAGCGATTCGGCGGTACATTCTCTGTGATGGGCCGGTTTGTTCGATCGGTCGCACGCACGGAGCGGTCTCATGGCTGAGAGCACGGGTCAAGAAATCATCATGGACTCACGCGCGTGCGGCAAGTGCAGGTACGAGCTGCGCGGGCTCCGCGTTGGGTCCAAATGCCCCGAGTGCGGCGAGCCGATCCGTTCGCGCCCGAAGAAGTTCAACGCCCGTGCGGGCACGCTGACCGACGCCGACCCGCTCTACGTGAGCACGCTGCGGTGGGGCTTCGTGGCGATGAGCGTCGGGATTCTGTTCTCGATCATCGGGGCGGTGTTTGGTGCGTTCAACTTCTGGATTGGATTCGCGGCGTCGATCTTCGCGTCTGCCGCCTGGTGCGGCGGGGTGTTCCTGATCTCCAATCCCCGCCCGCCCGAGTTCGATCAGCTCCAAGAAAAGGTGCTCGACAACCCGCAGATGCGCCTGCTGGTGCGCGCGTGCGGCGCGGTGTGGGTCTTGTACACGCTGGTGGGCGGCGCGTACGAGGCGTTGCTTATCGCAGCCGCGAAGGGCGGGGGCAACGGCCTGCTCGAAGGCGCGATGCTGGCGCTGGCCGTGCTGACCGGCATCGGTGCGTACGTCAGCCTCATCCCGCTCTGCATCTTCGTCAGCGACATGGCGTTCTGGATGTCCGATGACGCCGGCGGCTGGCGTCTTCGCGGGGCCGCATGGACGATGGCGGTGATCGGGACGATCAACCTGCTGTTCACAGGCCTCGTTGTTGCCGGGGTGACGTGGCTGGGTTTCTTCACGGTATGGCTGTCGTTCATCGTGTTCATCGCGACGGTTGTTTTCGGTTATTCGGTGCTCGGGTGCGCCCGGATGGCGGCGTACACGCTGCGCTACCAGTCGGAAATCGAGGGCCGTGCCGAGCGGATCTCGGACCGGATCCGGGCCAAGACCGAGCGCCGCGGCGGGATCATCGGGTATGACATGGACTGCCGCGACTGCGGGTACAGCCTGCGCGGGCTGCCCAACGGCGGGACGTGCCCGGAGTGCGGGATGTCCTACGCGGACATCACGCCGCCACCGATGGGGAACGAGAAAGCGTGGGATCCCGAGAACGAGGAAGCGATCGGCGTAGACGAGAACGCCCCGCCGAAGCCCATCATCGCGCGGATGCCGTCGATCGGCAAGGACGCGCGCCTGAACGCGATGGGGCCGCGCCAACAGATCCCGCCGGTGGACGACGACGCGCCGATCCCGCTGGCGATGGGGGATGGGCCCGCGAGTGATGCCGTATCTGGTGATGCGGCGGACGCAGGCGACGATCTGCCCGAGGACATGCAGGAGATCGAATCGGACGGCGTTATCCCATTGGCCGACGCTGGCGATGGGTCGATACCGCTGGCCGAGGACGACGAGGACCCGGACGACCGGACGGCGTGAGGGCCGTACGATCGGGCGTGGTAGGCCCTTCCGAACATTCAGAGTCCGCTCGCAGCGGGTCCGGCGACCCGCCTTGGAAGGGGCGCAAGGTGCTGGTCGCGATGTCGGGCGGGGTCGATTCGTCCGTCGCGGCCGGCTTGCTCAAGGAGCAGGGGGCCGAGGTCGTGGGCTGCTTCATGCGCCTCGGCTCGCCCGGCGAATCGCTCGACGAGTTGATGCCCTACGACAGCGCGGGCGTGAGCTGCGATCCGACCAAGGTCAAGATCGGGCACCAGGGCTGCTGCTCGATAAACGACGCGGCCGACGCCCGGCACGTCGCGGCCGAGCTCGACGTGCCGCTCTATGTCTGCAACTTCAAGAAGGACTTCGGGCGCATCATCGACTATTTCGTCGACGAGTACGCCAAGGGACGCACGCCCAACCCGTGCGTGCGGTGCAACGACTGGCTCAAGTTCGGCAAGCTGCACGACTACGCCAAGCAGATCGGCGCCGACTTTGTCGCATCGGGGCACTACGCCCGGATCGATCGGGGCGGGTCGGTCCCCATTCTGCGTCGCGGGCGGGATCTGAACAAGGACCAGAGCTACGTGCTCTTCGGTGCGCCGCGGTCGAGGCTAGCGGAGATGGTGCTGCCGATCGGCGAGTACGAGACCAAGGCCGAGATCAGGGCGATCGGACAGCGCCTGGGCCTGCCGGTGTTCGATAAGCCGGATTCCCAAGAGATCTGCTTTGTGCCCGACAACGATTACGCGGGACTGGTTGAGCGCAAGCGCCCGGAGCTGAGCGTCGAGGGGCGCATCGTTGACCGAGACGGCGAGCAGGTAGGCACGCACGCGGGGCAGCACAAGTTCACCATCGGGCAGCGCCGCGGCGTGGGCGTGGCGTTCGGGCGCCCGATCTACGTGATCGATAAGCGACCCGAGACGAACGAGGTGGTGGTGGGAGAGGCCCGGGACCTGCTCGCCTCGGCGTGCACCGTGCGCGAGCCCAACTGGTTAGTCGATCCGCCCGCGGACGGCTCGTGGAGAGCGGTGCTCGCCCAGCACCGGTACAACTCGCAGGCGACGCCGGCCCGGGTGCGCGTCGTCGCGGACGCTGCGGATCCGGGTGATGGCGGTCCCTCCGGGCGGGGCGGCGCGTTCGAGGTGGTGTTCGATGCGCCGGAGCGGGCTGTGACGCCCGGCCAGGCGGTCGTGCTCTACGACGCGGCGGACCCCACGCTCGTACTGGGCGGTGGGTGGATCGCGTCGGTTTCTCGCTAAGAACGGGCCGATCTCGCCGGTTCGGCGCTACGATCCTCCGATGAGTGATTTTGCCGAACAGAACGAGACCAATCACCTCGCGATCTACCTGTCGGGGCTGAACGCCGACACCTACGAGAAGGGCGACGACCCTAGCGTGGACGACGACGGGCACGTGATCACCGGCACCGTGATCAAGCGCCCCGAGGACCCGGGCTCGATCGTGCCCGTCCGTGTGCGCGTGGGGCACGGCGTCTCAGCGCAGACCGCGGCCGGGATGCTGCGCAAGATGGCCGACATGCTCGAACGCGAGCCGACGTTCCTGTCGGACCGGGCGGGGGCGGCGATCCGGCGCCAGCCCGACGGCAGCGCGCAGCGCAAGCTGCTCACCGTCGAGGGCATGCTCGAGGTCGCCCGCCAAATGGGCGAAGCAGAGATGCAGCGATTGCTCTCGAACCTGCCCATGCTCCGTACGCAGATCGACGACCACCGCACCGGCCCGGGCGGGTGGCAGGGCGGGGACATCTCTGGCCCAACGCCATAAGGCGATCGGTCAGGCGTCTTCTTTCTTCATGATGAACAGGTAGTTGAAGCCGCGGAGGTAGAAGTTCTCTTCTTCGGCCGACTTGTGCCAGTTGCCGCGTTGGAGCTTGGTGTTGCCGCGGGCGACGGTGATGATGTCGACGGGGCGGAAGTAGTCGCGCATGATCGAGAAGAGTTCGAATCCGATGGGCATGAACACGCCGCCCTTGACGCCCTTCTGCTTGCGCCACGAGTCCGAGACATAGAGCCCCATGTAGCGGTTGGGCTTGAGCACGCGGTGCAGCTCGGCGATGACCTCTTCCATCGATTCGTAGTACGCCTGGCCCGGGATCACGTCGCCCTTGCCCATCTGAGCGCCCGCGTCGAGTTTGCCGATGCACCGGGCGTCGTCGGAGTAGTCGATGTGCGTCGAGTAGGGCGGGTCGACAAAACAGAAATCGACCGACTCGTTCGGCACGTCGATCTCGCGGGCGTCTGCCTGGGTGATCTCGGGGCGTTGGGGGTTGAGGTCGAAGCCGATGCCCTGGCGTTCGAGGTCGGCGCAGACGTCGAGCGTGGTTCCCGAGCCGCACATGGGGTCGAGGACGCTGTCGCCCTTGCGGGTGTAGCGCTGGAGGAGCTGCCAGATGACCCAGCTGGGCGTGGCGCCGGCGTAGTCCTTGCTGCCCTGGAAGCGGGAGGTGCGCCCGTCGTAGTGCTGGCTGGGGTATTCCCACAGCGTGGTGGTCATGACGCGGAGCGGGGGGCGTTGCCCGGGGCGCTGGCCGCGGGCGCGGTCGTCGCGACCGGCGCTCGGGTCGTTGGCGGCGCGTTCAATCTTGGAGCGGAAAGAGCCGTCTCGGTTGGGCTTGTTGTTCAATGGTGGGCCTTACTCGTTTAGATTTTGGTGATCAGCCAAACAACAGGAGGGTGACTGCGCCGACAATCAGACCCTCGATGAGGACCAATCCAAAGGCGATGCGGGCGAATCGAACTCCCCTGGTCGTTAGCGTATTGTTTTCGAGTCTGTTCAATACCCGTTGGCATCGGATGATGGCGAGGCTGATGACGATCGAGAACATGACCCATGATGCCAAGCCCAACCAGGTCGGGTGGTAACCTCTTGGCGTCGGAACTGGCGGAAACATCAACGCACCCCAGAAGCACGTAATTGGCAGCATGATGCATGCGAACAGCAACGCTACCTTGGCGAACGTGTCTATCGGACGATCTGGATCCGGTGCCGGGCTGAGTTCGCCCCCACACTCTGGGCAGCACTCGGCAAGTTCGGTGCCTGAGTCATACTCGCACGCGGCGCAGTAGGTTGGCGATGATCCATCAGGCATTCACGGAAGCGCCGCGATCAGCTGTTTCTTCGTCTCGGCCAGGTTCGCCCGGACCCGCGCGCCCGACGCCCGCGCGTGCCCGCCGCCGCCGAGCTTCTGGCAGACCTCGTTGACGTCGACCGGGTCTTGGCCGTCCCAGCCGGTGGGCTTGGAACGCATCGAGATTTTGGTGAACACGCCCTGGGCGTCTTCCTGTTCGGTGAGCAGGGCGGTGACGCGGATGGTGGGCACGGTGCGGGGGAGGTCAACGAAGCCGCCCGACTCGCCCGGGGCGGCCCCGGCGGCGCGGAAGTCGGCGGTGGTCAGTGTCATGATCGCGCAGTGCTTGTCCTCGACGAGTTCGAGGGTGGTCAGGGCCCGCTGCATCAGGCGCAGGCGGCTGGCCCGGTCGCGCTGCTCGATCAGTTCCATCAGCGACGTGTGCTCGACGCCCGCCTCGAGCAGGTCCGCGGCCAGTCGCATCACACGAGCGTCAACATTCGAGTGGCGGAACCAGCCGGTGTCGGTCGCGAGCCCGACGTAGAGGGGCGTGGCGATGTCGAGGGGCAGTTTGGACGGGGATGCCAGCCCGAGCAGGCGGCAGCACACGTCGGCGACGGGCTGGACGACCGCGGCGGCGCTGGTATCCAGCAGGCGATGGTCGGCGATCTCGGCGTCGCCCTGGAGGTGGTGGTCGATGATCGCGGTGCGGTCGAGGCGTTCCTCGATGAACTCGCGGAACGGGTCGAGCTGCACCCACGCGCCGGTGTCGCAGATGATGACGGCTTCGGGGTCGAACGAGCCCGGGGGGTTCTGGCCGTACTCGACCGTGCGGACCTTGGTCGAGCCCATGAGGTTGGGTGCCCACTCGGGCATGGGCGAGCCGTACCAGCACTCGGCGGCCGAGACGGCGCCGGTGGTCCGGTTGACCAGGTTGATCGTGCGTGCGAGCGCGAGCGTCGAGCCCATGGCGTCGCCGTCGGGCTTGGTGTGGGTCAGCAGCACGCAGGTGCGCTTGCTGCCGATCCAGTTGGCCATCTCGGCGGGGGTGATGGTCGAGGTCCAGGTGCCGGAGTCGGTCATGCTCATGCGTTCTCCGGCGTCCGCAACGGCGACCGCACTTGAGGTTGGGTGATTTCTCTCGCACGCGCACAGTCGCGGGCGATCTGGGATTTCAGGGCGTCGAGCCCGTCGAGTTTCATGACGTCGCGGACACGCCCGATCAACCGGAGCGTACACGCCCAACCGGCCTCGGGCAGGCCCTCGGGCGGCATCCAGGGGCCCGATTCGCCCAGCATGTGGGCCTCGACGCGGGGGCGGGGGTCGCCCACGCTGGGGCGTCCGCCGATGTGGACCGCGGCTGAGACCGGATCGGAGCGGTCGGGGATCGCGATCGCGGCGTACACGCCCGGTGCGGGGCGCATGGAGCCCGTGTCGAGGTTGGCGGTGGGAAAGCCGATGGTGCGCCCGATGCGGTCGCCGGGGACGATGGTGCCGCTCAGTTCGTGAGGGCGTTCGAGCACGTAGCCCGCGTCGCGGACGCGACCGTGTTCGAGTAGCCAGCGGACCATCGATGACGATGCGATGACCTCGGACTGATCGCGGAGTGTCACGACCACCGGCGGTACGACGTGGACCGCGACACCGAGCGAGCCGGCGAGGCGGCTGAGCGCGTCGACGTCCCCGCTCCGCTTGTGCCCGAAGCAGAAGTCGGGCCCCTCGACGATGTGATCGGGGTGGTGGCGCTCGACGAGCCAGGCGACGAAGGACTCGGGCGACATGCCCAGGAGCTCGCGGGTGGGTTCGAGGCGCTCGACCTCGTCCGCCCCCGCGCGATGCAGACGCTCGCAGCGTATCGCCCAGGGCTCGATCGGCTTGGGGGCGTCGCCCGGGCGGATCTCGGAGAGCGGGTGGGGGTCGAACGCCAGGGCGACGACCCGCCCCCCGGCATCGGCGGGCCCGGCCAGTGAACGGGCCTTGGCGAGCAGGGCCCGGTGACCGGCGTGGACGCCGTCGAAGTTGCCGATGGTGATGACGCGGGCGGGGGGCATTCAGGCAACGGTAGGGGTGGTTGCCGGGCGTATCATTCGGATGCCCGAGGACCCGGACGCGTAAACGTACGGCCTATCTCGGGGGGCTCTGTTCTGGAGTTCTGATCCATGGGATTGTTTACGAAGAAGCCGAAGCCTGCGCCCTCGCAGGTCGCTGTTCATGCCCCTCATTCGGCCAGCGGCGAAGACGACGCCCGGATCCAGCAGATCGGGCATGAGATGCTCGAGAAGGCCCGGGCCCATCGCTCGGGATTGCTGAGCGCCAAGTTCTACCAGGATAAGCTGATGGACTGGTCCATGAAGGACCACGACTTCAAGGTCCAGCTGTTCCGCTTCGTGGACGCGTTCCCGTCGCTGACCACGCCCGATCTGGTGCACGAGCACCTGGTCGATTACTTGACCCAGCCCGGGGTGAAGACCCCGCCGGGCATGGACCTCGGGCTGCGCGCCGGCGGCGTGGCCAAGGGGCTGATGACCAAGACGATCTCGGGGCAGATCAAGGGCATGGCCGGCAACTTCATCGCGGGCACCGATGCGGCCGACGCGCTGCCGGCGCTGCGGTCCCTTTGGAAGGGCGGCATCGCGTTCTCGGTCGATTTGCTCGGCGAGGCGTGCGTGTCCAGCGCCGAAGCGGACATGTACCAGGGCAAGTACCTCGACCTCGTCGAGAACCTCGTCGGCGAGGCGTCGAGCTGGAAGCCCAACGAACGCCTCGAGAAGGACCACCTCGGCACGGTGCCGCGGGTGAACGTGTCGATCAAGGTGTCGAGCCTGTGCGGCCAGTTCGACCCGATTGCCCCGAGGCGCTCGATCGCGGACCTGATGTCGCGCCTGACACCGATCTTGGCGGCGGCAAAGCGCAACGGCGTGCTGATCAACTTCGACATGGAGCAGTTCGAGCTCAAGGACCTGACGCTCGAAGCGTTCATGCACGCCTGCGACGCCCACGAGTTCGAGGCCGGTCTCGCGATGCAGGCGTACCTCAAGTCGGGCGTGGACGACGCCAAGCGCATCGCCGAGTGGGCCAAGCGGACCGGGCGCGTCGTCACGGTGCGATTGGTCAAGGGCGCGTATTGGGACTTCGAGACGATCCACGCCGAGCAGATGGGATGGCCCTGCCCGGTCTGGAATGAGAAGTGGGAGACCGACCGCTGCTTCGAGGAGATGGTTGAGGTGCTGCTCGACGCCTGTCCGCGGTCGCCCGGCGAGGGCGGCGTGAAACTGGCGCTCGGCTCGCACAACGTGCGATCGATCGCGGCGGCTCTGGAAGGCTTGGAGCGGCGCGGGTTGCCGCGCGAGGCGATCGAACTCCAGATGCTCCACGGCATGGCCGACCAGCTCAAGGAAGCCGGCGCCGACATGGGGCTCCGCGTCCGCGAGTACGTCCCGGTCGGCGAGATGATCCCGGGCATGGCGTACCTGGTGCGTCGCCTGCTGGAGAACACGAGCAACGAATCGTGGCTCAAAGCGGGGTTCCTCGACAACGCCGACCCGGCGGTGCTGCTCGCGGCCCCGCGCCCCACACCCGCGACCGAGCGGATGCGTGATCTGGCGGAGATCGCCAAGGAACGCCACATGCTCAGCCCAGCGGTAGAGGGCGTGGGCGACGGGCGCCCGTTCTACACCGAACCGATGCGCGACTTCGCCGACGCGCAGCAGCGTTCGTTCTTTACCCAGTCGGTCGCGTCCGCCGAGGTGCCCAAGGTCGCCAACGACCGCACGGTCGAGCAGGCGAGCGAGATGGTCGCCCAGGCCGAGCGGGCGTTCGTTGCGTGGCGTGATTTCGATCCGGTCCAGCGGTCGGCGATGCTGATGCGGATCGCCGAGGTCATGCGTGCACGGCGCGACGAGCTGTCGGGCATCGTTTGTAAGGAATCGTTCAAGACTTGGCGCGAGGCCGATGCCGACGTTTGCGAAGCGATCGATTTCTGCGCCTACTACGCCCGCATGGCGCCGGGCTTGTTCGAGCGGCAGCGACTGGGCAAGTTCATCGGTGAGTTGGACGAGGTATGGCATCAGCCACGCGGCGTGGCGGTAGTGATCTCGCCATGGAACTTTCCGTTGGCGATCTGCTGCGGCATGACGGCCGCGGCGCTGGTCACGGGCAACACCGTCATCATCAAGCCAGCCGAGCAAACACCCGGCATCGCCAAGGTCATGCACGAGATCTTCGACGAGGCACTAAACAGCATCGACGCTCCCGCGGGCGTGCTGCACTTCTGCCCGGCGCCGGGCGAGACGGTCGGGGCGGCCCTGGTCCGCGACCCGCGCGTGTCGGTCATCGCGTTCACCGGGAGCAAGGCGGTGGGGCTGGACATCATCCAAGCCTCGGGCGTGACGCCCGAGGACCAGATGCACGTCAAGCGGGTCGTGTGCGAGATGGGCGGCAAGAACGCCGCGATCATTGATGTCTCGGCCGATCTCGACGAGGCGGTCGCGGGCATCGCCTATTCGGCGTTCGGTTTCCAGGGCCAGAAGTGCTCGGCCTGCTCGCGGTGCATCGTGGTCGATCCCCAGGGCCCGGACGGGCCGCAGATGCGTCTGTTCCTCGAACGCCTCGGCTCGGCCGCCAAGACGCTGGTGCTGGGCGTGCCGACCGAGCCTTCCACGGACGTGGCCCCGGTCATCGACGCGGAGTCGGCGGACAAGATCCGCTCGTTCATCGCGAAAGCCAACGATGAAGGGCTCCACGAGCTTGTCGGCGACAAGGACTTCGATGTGCCGGGCGGCATCGAGAACCTGATCGCGCCGCACATCTTCGCGGGCGTGAAACCCGAGCACACGATCTACCGCGAGGAGATCTTCGGCCCTGTCCTGGCCATCACCCACGCCGCGGATTTTGACGAGGCCCTGCGCCTCGCCAACGGGCACAAGTACAAGCTCACCGGCGGCGTATTCACCCGGATGCCGGCCCATATCGAGCGGACCAAGCGGGAGCTCCGCGTGGGCAACCTCTATATCAACCGCGGCATCACCGGGGCGCTCGTCGGGCGCCAGCCCTTCGGCGGCTTCGGAATGTCGGGCGTGGGCAGCAAGGCGGGCGGGTCCGAGTACCTCTACCAGTTCGTCGAGCCCCGGGCGTCGAGCGAGAACACCATGCGTCGCGGGTTCGCACCCGAGTTGTAGGCAAATGCGGCCGCTGCGTGCCGTCCGTTTCCGATAGGATGCGTGAGCCAAGAGCCGAAAGGGAACGGGATTGTCAGACGCCGACCTGAGTTTCCAAGACGAAGTACGCGAGGTAATGGCCGAGCTCCGCTCGGCGATCCGTGCCGCGCTGGACGCCGACGGGCCCGAGTTGGACCGCTCGCCTGCCGAGCTCTCGCGCGATCTCGGGCTGGACACCAAGCTGGGATGGAAACTCCACCGCCTGCTGTCCGACGAGGACCCGTTCGCGGGTGCCCTGTTCGTTCCGGGTCGGGCCGGCGTCGGGTTGATTGTCGAGGGGCTCGGGCGGGTGTGTCCGGAGCAGGTGGTCCTGTCGCGTGTGCAGGAGGCGGGGGATCGGTTCCAACGCTGCGTGGCACACCACGCCGACAACCGGGCGGGCTTCGATGTCCTGCTCAGCGTCCAGACCAACGATGAGCGATCGTCGATCGAGCACCGCAAGCTGGCGTACCAGGGCGTGCGCTCGGTGTGGGGTCTCGAATCGGTCGCGAACCTGATGACCTACCTCATCCATCCATCCGCCGAGGGTGACATGATGGACGTCGCCTCGATCCGTGGGATCATCGGCTGCCAGCGCCTGCGCGAGAACGTGCCGTGGCGCATTGCTCGCACGACCATGCGTCGCCCCGACGGCGTCGAGTCGCGTTTCCAACGCGAAGCCGTCGACCCGGCCATGCGCGGTGCCGACCCGGGCGACGAGCTCCCGATCCTGCGAAACTACTGTTCGGAACCGTTGCCGAGTATCCAACGCGTCCCCTCGCCGCTCGGCGCGGTCGAGTACCAGCTCGGCAAGGGGCCCGTGGGCAAGCAGGGGCGGTTTGATCTGGTGATCGGTGAGGTGGCCCGGTCCGTGCAGTCCCGGTTCGCCAACCCGGGCGACCCGCCGCTGCGTGCACGCTTCGCGGTGCGCATCCCCGCCCAGCTCGTCGTGTTCGATGTGATGATGCACCGCGACATGTTCGGTCGGGCGACGCCCAAGGCGAAGATGGTCTCGGATCTGTTCGCGACCGACCTGGGCAGCCAGCCCCAGCCGCAAGACGAGATCCCCGGCGTGCTCGGGCCGCAGACCCTGCGTGCCTCGCCGGACGTGCTCGCGATCGAGGCCTGCCCGCGCTACGCCGACGCGGTGGACGAGGCGATGGGCACGCTGGGCTGGGCGCCCGAATCGTTCGATGTGTTCCGCGTGCGGATGCCCTACCCGCCGGTGCCGACCACGCTGGTGCTCGAGTTCGACTCGGCCGTCGCGCGTCGGGCTCCCTGATTAGCGAGCCGACCGCGGACCCGATCTACACGCAGTCGGAGAACAGCCCGAGGTAGGCCGCGATATCGAAGAAGTTCAGGACGCCGTTGGTGTCCAGATCGGCCCGCGGATCGTTCGCGTTGAATCGCGTAATGAACTCGACCAGGTCGAAAAAGTTCACATCGCCCTCGCCGGTCAGGTCGGCGGGGCATGGCAGGTCGAGATCCAAGACGAACGCCGCTTCCGCCAGCGCGAACTGTGACCCGTTCGGGTGCAAGCGGGCCGCTCCGACGATGACGCCGCCCGATGCGTCCATGTCTTCTGGGTAGAGGATCCAGTCGCCCGGATCGATGCCGAGCGTGCTGACGCAGTAGTCGTTGAAGTCGACCGTGCCCAGCGTCGGTGTCCAGAAGAACCCGCTCGTGCCCGGCGCGGTCGGGGCGGGCTCGTAGCGTCCCACCACGGACGCACCGTCATCCGAGACGCCGAAGCCGAACGCGGTGTTCGATTCGGGCGGCAGTGGAATGTCGGTCACGCCCGCGTCTTCATGCCAGACAAACGCGACGGGTCGCTCGTCGGGGCCCGTGCGGGCGCCGCCGGTCATTGCGGTGGCACCGGGTGAGGCGTCGTTGACGCTGAGTTCATCGAAGCCGGCGCGCTCCAACTCGACCATGCCGTCGATCTCGGTCCAGCGGAACAGGCGCGACTTGCTGTCGTCATCCAGCGATTCGCCGAGGATCGCGCCCGTCTCCGTGCTGATGCCGACTGCCTCGGATCGGTACGGCGCGGTGCTCGCCAGTCCGCCGAGCCCGACCAGCCCGGTGCCCTCGGTCCAGCGGAACGCTTCCTGCCCGTCGGGCGAACTAGTGATGCCCACGAGCACCGTCCCCGTCGCGTCGCACGCGTAGACGCTCGAATAGTCGAGGTTCGAATCCGGGTCGATGCCCAGCGTGCCCAGTTCGGCGACGGCGCCCAGGTCGTCCCACATCACGGCACTGGGGAATCCCGCGATCGCGCTGAAGCCGACGACGACCGAGCCGTCGGCGCTGAGCGCAAAGGGCGTGCCCTGTTCGTTGGAATCTTGGGTCGCTGGTTCGAGCAGCACAAGTCCGGAGTCGGCGTCCCATCGGAACGCACGGATGCCCGGAGAGCCGATGACAAAGCCCGCGACGGTCCGCCCGTCGCCCGAGATCGATGTTGCATAGGAGTGGGGGGTGTCTTCGCCGTCCTGGCTTACGATCAGCAGGGATGGCTGGGCCGATGCGTCGCCAACATACAGACCCGAGCCCAGCAAAAAGCCGAGGCACACGGCGGGCCCGGCTCGGAGCCCTCGGACAACTCTGGAACACATCGGCATGGGTTCAATCTACCGCGCCATCGTCTCGGGGCACCCAATTCCTGCCCGAAAACTGCTTAGAGGGCGTTGCCGAGCCCTCCAGAGCGCACGACCGATAGCGAAGGGCGTCGCTCGATCGCCACCTATAGCATGCCCCTAGTCGTCCCCGTCCACGAAGCCCTTCAGCTTGCGGCTGCGGACCGGGTGCTGGAGCTTGCGGATCGCCTTGGCCTCGACCTGGCGGACCCGCTCTCGGGTCACCTTGAAGATCCGCCCGACTTCCTCGAGCGTGTAGGTGTACCCATCGCCGATGCCGTAGCGGAGCTTGATGATCTCGCGTTCGCGGTAGGTCAGGGTTTTGAGCACCTGCTCGAGTCGCTGGCGGAGCATCTCCTGGCCCGCGGTGTCGGCCGGGCTGGCCTGGTTGCCGTCCTCGATGAAGTCGCCGAAGTTCGAGTCCTCGCTCTCGCCCACCGGACGGTCCAGCGAAACCGGGTGGCGCCCGATCCGCATGATGCGGCTGACCTCGTGCTCGGGCATACCCGCCTTCTCGGCGATTTCTTCCAGGGTCGGCTCGACGCCCGTCCGCTGGGTGATGTCCTTCTGGATGTTCCGCAGCTTGGTCATGGTCTCGATCATGTGGACCGGGATGCGGATCGTCCGGGCGTGGTCGGCCACCGCGCGGGTGATCGCCTGACGGATCCACCACGTCGCGTACGTCGAGAACTTGTAGCCCCGCTTGTACTCGTACTTGTCTACGGCGCGCATCAGCCCGGTGTTGCCCTCCTGGATGACATCCAGGAAACCCAGCCCGCGGTTGCGATACTTCTTGGCGATCGACACGACCAGGCGAAGGTTGCCGCCCGAGAGATCGCGTTTGGCCTGCTCGTACTCCCAGAACACCGTCGAGATGTCATCGACGCGCCGACGCAACACCTCCGGTTCGGCCTGCACCAGCGAGCGCAGCCCGTCGAGTTCCTCGCGCATCACCTCGAGATCTTCGGCGTCGTGCGCCTTCGGATAGCGGGCCGCCTGGAGCATCTCGGATTCGAGGCGTTCCATCTTCTCGCTGATCGAGCGCATCTTCCGCATCAGCGGCACGATCCGCCCGGTCCGCAGGCACAGCTCTTCCATCAACGCCGCCATCCGCCGGCGTCGGGCGTCGACCCGCTCGGTGATCGACTTGGCCTGCTTGGTGTTGCGGATCTTGCCGTCGTCGCCCCGCAGCGATTCGAGCTCTTGCCAGTCGACCCGGTTGAGCTCGAGGAGACGCTCGATCGTGGGCAGGTTGGCCGGGATGCGCTGGCTGAGTTTTTCCTTCGCGTTCTCGTCAAGCGTCGAGATGCGCAGCGTGCGGTCGAACGGCAGCTCGCCGGCCGAGACCTGTTTGAGCGTCTGGACCGCCTGGGTGACGATGTAATCGCACTGCAGGCAGCGACGCCGGAAGATCATCCGGGTGCTCTCGATCTTCTTGGCAAGGCGGATCTCTTCGTCGCGCGTGAGCAGCGGGATGGCGCCCATCTGGCTCAGGTACATGCGGACGGGGTCGTCGATGCGCCGCGAGCCGGGCGATTCCTTGGATTCGGCGGTGCCGTTCTCGTTCGATTCGTTCCGCTCTTCGAGTTCGCGCTGCACGGCTTCGGCGTTGAGCTCGCGGGCGTCGGCGACGTCCTGCTCGGCTTCCTCGCGGTCGAAGCTTTCGGCGGCGTCGCCCACCAGGCGACGCAGCTCGTTGGGCTTGATCGACGGGCCGTTCTCGTGGTGCGGGGCGTTCATCTTGACCCGCAGGCGCTCGTTCTCGCCCAGGTTCTCGCCGCCTGTCACGGACATCGCCCGGAACGTGCCGGCCAGGGGCCCGATCGGTGTGATCGCCTCGCCGGTTTTGGCGGCGCGGTAGGCCCGGGCCCGGAACTCCATCTCGTCGATCAACTCAATGCCGTGCGCATCGATCTTGGTGAGCAGGTCGTGCACCGACCGCCAGTCGATCATCTCGTCGGGCAGGGTGTTGTTGAGCTCTTCGTAGCTCAGCCAGCCGCGCCGCGAGCCGACGTCCAGCAGATTCTCGAGCGGCGGGTGCAACGTAGAAATCAAGTGGCGCTCCTGCTTCCTGACTGAGACCCAAACAGCGCGGGGTCCGTCCCGCGCAGCACACTCATCAATCGTCGCCGCCCAGGCGCGTCACGCCCGGGCGACCGTACTTGGCCCGGAGCGACCGCTGGCGAACGAGGAACGCCGCCAGCGACGCGGCCTCGTCGGGGATCGAGACCTCCGCACGCTCAACGCCTGACCCCGCGAGAGCAGACCCAGTGTCTTCCGAACCGTCCGTGTCCTCGCCGACCCGAATGGGCGGCTCGACGTTTGATTGTTGGTGCCCCGGATCGTCCGCGACCACCCCCGGAGCGGGACTCTGCCCGTTTCTTGGGGTGGCGGTCGGTCGTGATTCCTCCTCGAGCCCGACCGCGTTGAGGCATTCGTCGAGGAGGCGGCGTAAACGCTCGGGGTTGTCCAGCGTTTGGCGTTCCACGGCCCTGGCCAGCGTGACGGCCCACGCCGCGACGTCGGTCCCGCCAGCGTCTCCGCTGTCGATCTCGCCCAGCACGTTGTCCAGGTTGGGCTGAACGCCCGAATCCAGCGCCGCACGCAGCATGGCGTCGCCCAGGACGCCCGAGACGCGGTCCCCGAAGGCATCGACGCGGATGCAGTCCTTCTGATCGCTGGTCAGCGTCGTCCAAAGCGAACCGTCCACGAGCAGGCAGCCCAAGATCAGCTCGCGAGCGGTCGCCTGCTCGGCGCGCTTCACGGGCGTGGCGCTTGCCGCGTCATCCCGGCCGGATTCACGATTGAACGCCGGGGCGCTCCGCCCGGTCTTCATCTGGCGTTGGATGGTCTGTTCGCCGATGCCGGTCGCCTCGCTGATCAGGCGGACCAGTTGGCGCCGTCGCACCGGGCTGAGGCGCGAGAGCCCCAGGCGTGCGAAGCGGTCCAGTTCCTCCTCGACCGCGTTGGCGATCGCGGCCGGGCCCTTGCCCTCCAGCGAATGACGCAAGCGTTCAAACTTCCAAACCAGCAGGTCCTTGCCCTGCGACACCGCCCGCTCGAACAGCTCACGCCCGCCCTCGAGCTTGAGCACCTCGTCGGGGTCCTTCGCATCGGTGACGGTCGCCAGCGAAGCGACGCGGATGTCGAGTTGCTCGGAAAAGAGCACTTCGACCGCGCGGTCGGCGGCCTTCTGTCCCGCGATGTCTCCATCGAAGAGCAGCACCACGGTGTCGCACAATCGGCGCAGCACGGTCGCGTGCCCGCTGGTCAGCGCGGTGCCGAGCGTGCCGACCACGTTCTCGATGCCCGCCTGGTGGCAGGCGACGACGTCGGTGTAGCCCTCGACGACCACGGCCGTGCGCTTCTGCTGGATGGCGCGGGACGCCTGGGAGATGCCGTACAGCGTGGTGTGCTTGCGGAACGCGGGCGTCTCGGGGCTGTTGAGGTACTTGGGGTCGTCATCGTCGTCGATGCGTCGCCCGCCGAACGCGATGACCCGCCCGATCTGGTCTTGGATCGGGAAGATCAGTCGATTTCGGAGCGCGTCGTAGCGACCGCCGGAATCGCGTGTCTTGAGCAATCCGGCGGCGTCGAATGCACGCGGGTCCACCCCCTTGCCCTCGATCGTCATCAGCAGCCCGTCCCACCGGTCGGGCGAAGCGCCGATGCCGAAGGCCTCGACCATCTCGGGCGAGATGCCGCGGCGCTCGATCAGCTGGCGTGCGATCGCGCCGTGCTCTGGGTGGCTGAGGATCGTTCTAAAGAACGCCTGGGCCGTGTCGTTGGCACGCAGGATGTCGCCCTTGTTGATACCGGGCAACTCGCCCGGCATCGGCTCGCGCCGTGCCTGGCGCTTGGTCAGCTCGATCCCGCTCCGCTGGGCGAGGAACTCCATCGCCTCGCGGAAGTCCATCGAGTGGTACTTCTGGACGAACGAGTAGACGTCGCCCCCGGTGCCGCACACGAAACAGTGGAAGATCTGCTTGGCCGGGACCACGGCCATCGACGGGTTGCGGTCGTCGTGGAACGGGCAGAGCCCGACGAACTCGCGTCCCTTCGGTTTGAGCGAGATGTGCTCGCCGACCACGCGCACGATGTCCGACGCGTCCTTCACACGCTGGCGGTCGTCGTCCTGGCGTTGGTACAGATCCATGGTGGTGGGCGATTCGGAGGCGTCCCTGATTGGGAGCGTAGCGCCCCGCCCCGAATCCGCCCAACGACCCGGGACAATCCCGCCACGCCCTAGGAGAACGCCCTTGACGCGCGGGTCGGCGCCGTCGCCCGGTCCAGAATGGGGAACCCCGCCCTTGCCGACGCCCGCGACATCTGGGAACATGTCCGAATGAACAGGCGTCGTGTGGTCTATCAAGGTCGGGTGCAGGGCGTGGGGTTCCGGGCCCGGGCCAAGCACGCCTCCGTCGGGCAGGCGATCACGGGCTGGGTCCGCAACGAGCCCGACGGCACCGTCACGCTCGAAGCGCAGGGCGAGCCCGACGCGATCGATGCCTACCTCGACCTCCTCCGTCGGCGCGTCTCCGGGCTGGTCGAGCGTGAACTGACCTTCGAGACAGGGCTGCTCCGCGGCGAGTCGGGCTTCGAGATCACCCACGCCTGAGACCCACGCAAGAGACCCGTGCCGGGCCGCTACCCTCCGCCATGCTGATCCTCTTCGATATCGACCTGACCCTCGTCAATACCCACGGTCTCGGCATGGCCTGCCTGGGCGAAGCCGGGCGGTCGCTCTTCGGGCCGGGCTTCTCATCTGAGGGTGTCGATTTTGGCGGGCGCCTCGACCCGCTCATCATCCACGACCTGCTGGTCCAATCTGGCGTCGAACCCACCCCAGACAACGCCCGAGCGCTGCGGATCGGGTACGCCGATTGTTTCGCCCGTGCACTGGAAGGCGACGGGCGGAGCGACCCGCTCCCCGGCGCACTCGAACTCGTCGAGTCGCTGGGCACACTCGACGGGGTCACGCTCGGGCTGCTGACCGGCAACTTCGAGGAGACCGGCACCCTGAAGATCGACCGGGCGGGGTTCGAGATCGGGCGGTTCGCGGTGCGGGTCTGGGGCGACGATTCGCCGCACACGCCCCCGAACCGATCTCACCTGCCGGGCGTCGGCATCGAGCGGTACGCGTCGCTGCAAGGGCGGGCGATCGAACCCGAACAAGTGGTCATCGTCGGCGACACCGTGCATGATGTATCCTGCGCCCTGGACAACGCGTGCAGGGTGCTCGCGGTGGCGACGGGGCACCACGATGCCGATCGGCTCACGCAGGCCGGGGCTCACCGGGTGGTGGGGGACCTCACACGCACGGAGGATATTGTCGGATGGCTGACCAACCCCACGACCCATCGGGCTTCCAGCCCGCGCGTCAACGCCTGATCACCCTCGACGCGCTCCGCGGCTTCGCGATCCTGGGCATCCTCCTGCCGAACATGTTCGCGTTCGCCTGGCCCATGGCGGCCACGATGGACCCGGGCGTCATGGGTGACTCGCCCTGGAACGGGTTCGCCCACTCGCTCAATGGCACGGCGTTCCTCGGCAAGTTCATGTTCAACTTCGCGATGCTCTTCGGCGCGGGCGTCGTGCTGTTCGATCGCAAGACCACGCCGACCGATCGCAAGCCCCGCCTGACCGACGGCTGGGCGCTGTGGTACCGGCGCTGCGCCGCGTTGCTGGTCTTCGGGATCCTGCACGCGTACCTGTTCTGGTTCGGCGACATCCTCTTTGCGTATGCGGTCGCGGGGCTGACGCTGGTGTGGTGGGTGCGCAAGCTGCCCGCGGGCGCACTGATCGCCGGCGGGCTCGGGCTCTATACGTTCGGGACCCTGATTACCGCCGGCATGATTGTCCTCGGCGTCTGGGCGGTGAGCGCGGGCAAAACCCCGGAGTCCGCTTTACTCGGGAAGCCCGACCTCGAGATCGAGGGCTATCTCGGCACCTGGCTCGACGCGTTGAAGGTCCGCGTCGGCACGGTGGTGTTCATGCAGTTCTTCATGATGCTCTTCATGCCCGCGATCTGGGGCATCATGGCGCTGGGCATGGGCCTGACCAAAGCCGGTGTGCTGACCGGCGAGCGGTCCACGCGGTTCCACACCGTTCTGTGTGTGCTGATGTTGGGCATGGGCGTCGTGACGACCGGCGGTGCCTGGCTGTTTATCAACGGGCTCGATCTGCAGGTGCCGGTCGGGTTCGTGTGGCAGGGGTTCGCCCAGTTCGTGGGCATCCCGCTCGCGATCGGCTACAGCCAACTGATCGTGCTGGCGTGCCGCGTGCCAGCGCTGCGGATCCCGGTTCAGGGGCTCGCCAACGTCGGGCGCATGGCGCTGACCAACTACCTCAGCCACACGCTGATCTGCACGACAATTTTCTACGGCTACGGCTTGGGGTACTTCGCCTCGGTGCCCTTCCCCCATCTCTTCGGCGTCATCGTGGCGATCTGGATTTTCAACTTCGCGTTCAGCGCGTTGTGGCTCAAGCACTTCCGATTCGGCCCCTTCGAGTGGCTCTGGCGCCAGCTGACCTACCTGGGCATCGAGACGGCCTGACGGGCCAGGGCGACGCCCTACCGAATCCCGACAAGATGCTGTGGAGAACCTGTCGACAACTTCAATCCTCGCCCGTGGGCGGTACACTCGGGTCAGGCATTGGAGGCCGACCACATGACGACAAGCTACACCGCGTTGTGCAACGACTTTTACGTCAACGCCAAACTGACCTCGCGGATGGAACTGCCGAGGTCACGCGAGCCGGTGCTCGAACTCTTCGAGCGCATCAAACGCGAATATCCCCAGATGGCGGCGTTCCGCAAGTACAAAGACGAACTCGCGCTCGAGTCCGGGCAGGGCGACGCACCGCACCGCTGGATGGGCATCCGCGCACGCTCGGTCCGCACCGGCATTGTCAATCCAACCGACGACTCCGAGATGCACGACCTGCACCGCAGCGCGTTCGAGGTCTGCCCGTACTACCTGAGCATCTCGCCGCTCGACGTCGAATCGGTCGAACTGCTCTACGGCTTCGACCTCGCGGCCCGCGCCAACCACGACACCATCGTCGCCGCCGCCCTGCTCGAAGGCTCGCCGCTCGCGGCGGTCTTCGACACGCCCGGGGCCAGGGTTCGCGAGTGCCAGCCTCTGGTAGGACTCACGCTGGACGAGGGGCGCATCCAGGCGACCATCGAGGTCAAGACTCGCACGGACAAGGTCCTGGGCGCGGCCCAGACCGACCCGATCTCGCTCTATGTCACCGTGCGATCGACCGAGCCGGTCACCGACCTCAAGCAGCTGCCCGGACGCGTTGACGACCTGGCCGAGAGCGGGCTGCACCTCGTCGATTCGCTGGCGATCCCCAGCCTGCTCCGACCCTTGCGAGAAGAGATCGAGTCGGGCAGCTTCTGACCCGGTCACTGCAAGGGGCCCGCACAACGGTTGTTGGAACAACTTGAGCCGCGTCAGCACCGCCCCCCGACCGCGGGTGGGTGGTTTTCCGTTGTCCGACCGCAGGATTGAGGAAATCACAGCTGGCGAAAACTGCACCCGAACGGATGCGCGGGCCGACAACTTATCGGGCGGGAGAGCACCACTTCACTGGGGATCCGACCCGATGCGAACGCTTGCCGTGATCAATCAGAAGGGCGGCTGTGGGAAGACCACGACCGCGATCAACCTCTCCGCCGGGCTCGCCCGGCGTGGGTTCCGCACGCTGTTGATCGATCTGGACCCGCAGTCGCACTGCGCCGCCGGTCTCGGCGTGCCCGAGGAGCGTCTCGACCTCGACGTATCTGATGCGATGCGGAGCGAGCCGACGATGCGTCTCGACCGCGAGCGTCTGATCTGGCGCGTCGGTCGCGGGCTGGATCTGGTGCCCAGCCGCATGAAACTGGCCGGGCTCGAAGCCGCCCGCGGCGGGCTGGCCGATATGGACCACCCACAGGGACGTCTGGCATCTGTCATCCGTCGCCTCGCGTTGCAGGGCGAGCACCCGGAGGACCAGCCGGAGGTCGAGGGCGCCTGTGAGCCGGTCCCCAACGTCGCGCCACGCTACGACGCGGTGGTGATCGACTGCCCGCCGTCGATCGGGCTGCTCAGCTACAACGCCCTGTCTGCGGCCGACGAGGTCGTAATCCCGGTCGAGACCAGCTACTTCTCGCTCCGCGGCGCGGGCAAGCAGATCCAGACGGCCCGGTCCGTCGCCCGCCACGTCGGGGCCTCGCCCCGCGTGCGGCTGCTGGCGACGATGTTCGACCCGGACCTACCCCTGGCCCGGGACCTGCTCGATGACCTCCGCGACCGGTTCGGGGCGGCTGTGATCCCCGCGACGATCCGAATGGACTCTGAGGTCAAGGAAGCCGCGTCGTTCGGTCGCCCTGTGGAAGAGCACGCCCCCGATTCGATGGGTGCGGCTGACTACGCCTCGCTGACTGAGTGGATCATCGAGCACGCCGGTTTGGAACGCCCAGAGCCCGGCACGGACGCCGAAGGTGTCGCACGCCCCGGACTGCCCGATCAGACCCTCGAAGCCCGCCCGCTCCCGTCGGTGCCCGCCCCGGCGATCGGCCCGGCTACCGCCCCGTTGCCCGAGCCCGCCCTCGTCGTGCCCCGGGCCGAGCTGGCGTCGGATCCACTGCCGGTCGGTGCCTCTCTGAGCCGAGCGGAGGAAATGGCCCTGAAGGCGGCCGCCCTGACCAAAGCTCTACCCATCCGTCGTTCGCTCATGCCCCACAAGCCGGTCGCGATCGAGCTGACCGACGCGCCCGCACCCAATCCGGCGCTGCACGCGGCGGCGCCCGCCCCGGCACCACCCCCCGCCGAAACCGATTTACGTCATCTCTGGGGTGTGCGTCGCGTCGACGGCGGGCTGCTTTTCGTGCAGCCTGCAACGGATGCGCGGTCTGTCGCGGTGGTCGGCGACTTTAATGGCTGGGACCCCACGGTCGGGGGGATGACGCGGCGGCACGATCTGGGTATCTTCGAGTGCCGGATCCCATGCCCCGCGGGGCGTTTCCACTACCGGCTCGTGGTCGACGGCGAATGGCGCTGCGATCCCTACAATCCCGAGCGAGTCCCCAACGGGCTCGGCGGTGAGAACAACCTCGCGGTGGTGTAAGACCCGCCGTGCCGCCGGATGGATCGGCGGGTTCGCACGAGCGGAGGCTCGACATGGATCGTCAAAACGACAACCCACCCAGCCCAAACCCCGAAGGCATGCGCCTCACGGGCACCGAGCAGCACGAGCACGACACCCTGGCCGAGCTGTTCTTGGGCGATGCGCCGTTTGCGCCAACGCCTATGTCCAGTCCGTCCGGTGCCCAGCCCGGTTCTCAAGCCGGTGCACAGTCCGGCCCTGCGCCGGTCGATGCGACGGTGCAGAGCGGGCCCGAGCCGAGCGCCCCGCGCCACGGCGGCGCGCCGACCCCAACCGAGGTGCCCGTTGTGTCGCGCTTCGACGGATCGGCCGTCCGCTCGATGACTCCCGAGGACACCGATTCCGGCGAGAGCGGACGCCCCATCGTCGAGATGGTGGTGCTCGGGCACCTACCCGTCCGCGCGTCGCTCTGGGTGCGTCAGTACGCCTGCCAGTCCGCCCGCAAACGCTCCGAGACCGTGGCCCTGCTGCGGACCGCGGGCGACTCCGTGGCGATCGACGTGATCACGGGGGGCGAACGGGCCGAGATCGAGCCGGTCGAGGACATCGACGACGCGATGACGATCGCCAAAGCTGCCGCCAATCGTGTGGTGGTCCGTGTGGACGAGACCGCCGAGCCCGAGTTGCTCGAGCGCGAGGGCGTCCACGAGGTGACGATCCTGACCGGCGCCGATGAAGCAGCCGTGGTCGCGTCGTACCGCCTGATCAAGTCGCTGGTCGCGACGCTGGACAACCGCTTGGACGACATGCTCGACGGTTCCGGCTTGCCGATGCTGCGCGTCGCGGTGATGGGCGGCGCGGGCGACGACATCCAAGCCGCGTGCCTGAAGATCGAGCGTGCGTGCAAGGCGTTCCTGGACCGCCCGATCGAGATCCTCGACGCGTCCGGTCGCATTGACGCGACCGGGACGACCTCGGTATGCCGGGTCGAACGGGCCGGGGCGGCGTCGCACGCGATCGATGCGCTGCTCGGATCGGATGGGCTCGTCGCCGACGGGCTCGGGCCGGACTCGGTCCTTACACCCGCAGCCGGATCACCCCTGCCCGATGTGGGCACCACGCTGCGCCTGGCCAGCGATGCCGTCGGCCCGTCGGATATGCCCGAGATCGTGGTGCTGCCAGGCGCCGGACGCGACCGCGCGGCCTCGTCGCAGATCGAAGCCAAACCGATCGATGCCGATCCGATCCTGATCGAGCAGCCGCGCGTCGAACAGCCGAGGCTCGATGCCGCCGGTACGGGCGATGTGGCGACGGCGATGGGCCCGGTCGCCACGCTCGGGCTGCGCTTGCCCGAACTGATCGAGGGGTTGACCCCGCTCGAGACCCGCTGCCCGCATGCGACGGGCGTGTGGTTCGCAACGGACGACCGGGGCGGGCTCCACGCGGTGGCGTCGGGCGAGACCAAGCACTGCGTCGCCGACCTTGTCACGGCCCGCGCGTGGGCGACGGACAACCTGGCGTTGCTGCTGCGGGCCGAGCCCGGGATCGCGATGCCCAGCAGCGACCCGGAAACCGACGCCGGCGCGGTGCTGCACCTGCTCTCGCGCGAGCCTGCCCGATGGCGGGGTGTGCTCGATTCCGAGGTGCTGGTCTACGCAGTGGCGGGGATCACCGTCTCGGGCGAAGAGCACCTGGTGGCCACGCCGCTCAACGCGTAGGTCTTGTACCACCACGAAACGGACGCATCATCCGGTGCAGCCGGGCCAAACGAAAACGGGCGTTCCCGCGAGGGGAACGCCCGTTGTGTGCGTTGGTGCTATTGAGAAGCGTTGGCTCAGGCCGAGTGGACCTTCTTGACCCGCAGATCCTTGAGCGTGCGTCCGTGCTCGACGTGGTCCTTGTCAACGATGTACTCGACGTTGTTGTTGTCCATCTCGGGCAGGTCGTACATGAGATCGGTCATGACTTCTTCCATGACCGCGCGGAGGGCGCGGGCACCGGTCGAGCGTTGGGCGGCCCGCTTGGCCACGTTCATCAACGCTTCCTCGGTGAAGGTCAACTTCGCACCTTCAAGGGCGAACATGTGCTGGTACTGGCGCACGATCGCGTTCTTGGGCTCGGTCAGGATCTGGACCAGCGCCTCGTCGCTCAGGGGCATCAGGGGCGTGATCACGGGCAGACGCCCGACCAACTCGGGGATCAACCCGAACTCGACGACGTCGGAGTTGGTGACCTGGCTGAGCAGCCACTCGCGTTCGACCTTCTCTTCGCCCACGGGGCGGGAGGGGTCGGACTCGTGGCTGGTGAAGCCGATCTTGGTCTTGCCCAGGCGTCGGCGGATGATGTCCTCGAGCCCGACGAATGTGCCGCCGCAGATGAAGAGCACGTTGCGGGTGTCGAACTGGATGTACTGCTGCTCGGGGTGCTTGCGCCCGCCCTGCGGGGGGACGTTGGACACGGTGCCCTCGAGCATCTTGAGCAGCGACTGCTGGACGCCCTCGCCCGACACGTCGCGGGTGATCGAGACGTTGTTGGAGGTCTTGCCGACCTTGTCGACCTCGTCGATGTAGATGATGCCGCGCTGGGCGGCCTCAACATCGAAGTCCGCGGCTTGCAGCAGCTTCAGCAGCAGGTTCTCGACGTCCTCGCCCACGTAACCGGCTTCGGTCAGCGTGGTCGCGTCGCCGATGGCGAAGGGGACCTTGAGCAGGCGGGCCATGGTGCGGGCCAGCAGCGTCTTGCCCGAGCCGGTCGGCCCGATCAGCATGATGTTGGACTTATCGAGCTCAATAGACTCGCTGTCCTCGCTTTCGGCGTGGAGCAGACGCTTGTAGTGGTTGTGCACAGCGACGGCCAGGGATCGCTTGGCGATCTCCTGCCCGATGACATACTGCGACATGAACTCGACGATCTCGCGGGGCGAGGGGATGTCGTTGAGCTGGGCCGAGACGGATGAGACCCGTCGGCGCTCCTGGCGGAAGATGTTCTGGCAGAGCTCCACGCAGTTGTTGCAGATGTAGACCTCGCCGGGCCCTTCGACCATCGGCCCGACCTCGCGGCTGGTCTTGCCGCAGAACGAGCAGGTGGTCACCTTGCGTCCGCGGAAGCCCGAGCCTCCACCAGAACCCGAGCCGCCGCCGGAGCCGCCGCCGCCTCCCGTTGGGGTGTCGGACGAGCCTCCCGAGTTGGCTGGTTCGGGGGCGGGCGGAACGGAATCGCCTGGTCGTTTGGTCATCGCGGCCTCGTGGATCACTGGTCAATGCATGGGTTGAACGCGCAGGTACGCCACGCGATTCTCCCGTTGGTATCGGCCAACCGACAGGGCCGGCTCAATCTCAACTCCCGGTTCGGGCGTGCTGTTCCTTACTCGGAGACAGTAGACCGGGCTGGGGTGTCTCCGCCAGCGGGTGGACGCGGATCGACCCCGAACAGCACGCAAAAACGCCCGCACAACCGGGCGTATGGCGTGTGGTCTAGCGCCGGAGAATCGGTCAGGCCCCAAATCTGGAGCGCCCAAGTCTCAGGCCCCGGTGTCGGGGCCCGGGGGCTTCGGGCGGTCCGCGCTCGCCCGCTCGATAATTTTGCGCCTGGCCCGGTCGAACTCCTCGGGGGTCATTTCGCCCCGTTCGACCATGCCTCGGAGTTGCTCCATGAGCGTGGCGTCGCTGGTGCCGGAGTCGTTCGAGAGCATCCGGCGTCGGAACACGACGATGACGATGCCGCCGATCATCGCGACCACGATCAGCACGCCCGCCCACAGCAGGACGCCGGTTGTGGGGCTCAGGGCGAGGGTTGAGAATCCGGTCAGCATCGATCGATCCTATCACGGGCCTCGCGTCGCATTCGCCGGTCCGATCCGTTCATGCCCGGATCGCGTCGATGCCCGCGACGACGGCACCCCGGTCGGCGTCGGTCACCACGCGGCAGCGCCCGCGTCCGTCTGGCAAGACCAGCCGCAGCGTGCCGCCCGAGGCTTTTTTGTCCGAGCCCATGCGTGCCAGGATCGCCTCGGAATCGGGCAGCCCGGCGACCACAGTCGGCAGCCCGGCGTCGCGGATGATCCCGGTCACCTCGTCGCCCACGCCCGGTTCGCAGAGTTCCAGCGATTCGGCGCACCGGCACGCGGCGGCCAGCCCCAGCGCCACCGCCTCGCCGTGGTGCAAGGGCGCCAGCGAGGAGTCACTCGGATCCGGGGTCAGCCCGGGGATGGTCTCGATGGCGTGCCCGAAGGTGTGCCCGAGGTTGAGCAGCATGCGCACGCCGCCCGAGCCTGAGATCGTCTCGCGCTCGTCCCGGCTCACGACCTCGCCCTTCAGGGCGACCGACCGCTCGATGAGTCGTGCCGAGGCGTCGGTGTCGCCGGCGATCACCGCGGGCAAGGCCGCGCGGGTCTCGGAGATCAGGTCGGCGCCGGTGATGCCGCCGGCGATCATGGCGTGCTTGATGCACTCGGCCAGCCCGCTGCGCCGGTGGCGCTCGGGCAGCGTCGCCAGCATGCGTGTGTCGGCCGCGACGGCGATGGGCTGGTGGAACGCGCCGACGAAGTTCTTGAGCAGGCGGGCGTCCGGATCATCGCCACCGACCGACAGGTTCACACCTGTCTTGCCGCCCACCGACGCATCGACCATCGAGAGCAGGGTGGTGGGGCACTGGACGACCGGGACGCCCCGCTGGTAGCTGGCCGCGGCGAAGCCGCCGAGGTCGCCCACGATCCCCCCGCCCAGGGTGACGACCGGGTCGGCGCGGGTGTGCCCGGACGCGCCCATTGCGCCGAGCACGCGCTCGAGTGTGGCGATGGACTTGTCGCGCTCCGTAGGCGTGATGCTGATCGACGAGGTATCGAGCTCGACGCCTCGGAGCGACGCGGTGAGTTCGTCGAGGAACGCGAGCGGCACCCCGGTGTCGTGCACGATGAACGCGCGGGTGGGCTGCTTCCCGAGACGCTGGCGGATCTCGTCCGCGATCGTCGAGAGCACACCCTGACCGACGTGGGCGGTGTACGAGCGTTCTCCGAGTTGGACGCGGACCGATCGTGGACCCATCTCAGCAGACTAATCGTTCTGGGCCTGGTCCGCACGCCCGGCTTTCCACGCCCGATCGGTCGGCGGTGCGGGCTCGAGCCTGGGGGCTTTGATCCACATCGACTCGAGGTCGTAGTAGGCCCGGGCGTTGGGCTCGAAGAGGTGGACGACCACATCCACGAAGTCGGCCAGCAGCCAGGTCGTGCCGTCGTCCTTGGAGATGCGGGCCACGGTCGTGCCGAACGCCTCTGCAACCTCATCGAGATTGTCGAGCGCGGACTTCATCTGGCGGTCCGAGGTGCCCGTACCGATCACGATGCACGAAGTGATCGTCGTCAGATCGACGACGTCCAGGATGAGCACGTCCTCGCACTTGTCGTCGATGACCGATCGGGCCAGGGCGGCGGCGAAGGCGCGGGAGGATTCGCGGTCGAGCACGCCTGGGTCGGTCGAGGCCGTCGCACCGGTGGTTGATTTGTCGGAAGGGTTGGGCATGGTTCACCTTAGGGACCGTCGGCGGGCGGGGATCAGCCCGGGGCGGGCCGGTTCGCTCCGGGGTCGAGCGGTTTCTTCGAATAGAGGCTCGCCCGCCAGTCGCCCGAGCGCAGCGGGTCGCCCACGGGCTGCAGATCGTGCCCCTCAAGCGACCGGCGGGCCAGTTCCCAGGTCTCGCTCGACGACCCGACGCACAGCAGGTGCCCGCCGTCCCGGATCACACGCAGGATCTCGCTCAGGTTCCGGGCCCGCTCGATCTGGTTCGTGGTGTCGCGGAGGGGATCGACCGCGACCACCGCGTCGAAGGCGCTGTCGAGTTCGCCCGAGAGGGTCTCGATCCAGCCCAGCTCGTAGCCGATCTGTTTGTCGGTGTACCGCTGGCGTGCGAACCGGATCGACTCGCCGTCGCGGTCGAGCGCCACGACGCCCCCGGAAGGCCCGGCGAGGTAGGCCAGGTGTTGGGCCGAGGCCCCGGTGCCCGATCCGAGCTCGAGCACGCGGTCGCCGGGGCGGACGGTCTCGTCGAGGCGTCGCACCAGCTCGGCCCTGGGGTCCGGGCTCAGATCGTCGTAGATGCGGGCGCGGGTCGCGCGGATGCGCATGGGTCTGGCCCGCCGATCCCCCGTCGGGAATCGGACCTCGAACTCCCGGGCGCCCTCCTCGGCCGCGCCGAGCAAACCCTTGATCGCGCGCTGGCGACGCTCCCGGTAGCGCACGCCGTCGACAACCCGTGTGCCGCTGGTGCCCAGCGTGCCCGCGAGGCGTTCGAGCAATCCGGGCGAGCGCGACTCGGGCTCGCCGCCACCGGGCTTTCGCCCGTCGTGCGATGGCATGGCGGATCGTGCTCGGACGCGTGTGTTGCTCACCAGGCGCTGCCCCCGGTGCCCGGCAGCTCGAACAGCGATCGCGCCCGGCGCTTCGGTGCGTCCGGCTTGGGTTCGACCGTGCGGGCGGGGCAGCCGACGATCGGTATCCACGGCGTCGGTGTGAACTGATCCGAAATCTCGACCGGGCACGCCGCGCCGCGGTGGGCGACCAACGCCGTGTCGGGCGTGTTGCATTGACGGGAGAGATGGAGGAGGACCAAACGCTCACGCGGCGCGATGGCCCGCGCGGTGTCTGCGGCCTCCCGATTGCTCAAGTGCCCGGAGCCGCCCATGATCCGCTGCTTGAGGTACGCCGGTCGGTCGGAATCGACCTGCAGGACCGGGCAATAGTTCGATTCGAGCGCGAGCACGTCGACGCCGTGGAGCAGCCCGATCAACGCGTCGGTGGTCCGCCCGAGGTCGGTCGCGAAGCCGAGGTGCCCCTCGCCCGCTGGTGTGGAAGCGACGAATCGGAAGGCGGCCACGCCGAGGTCGTCGTGGGACAGGGTCGTCACGTCGACCCGGAGACGCGGGTCGAGCTCGATCGATTCTTCGAACGGCTGCGTGTGGCTAAAGAGCAGCCCCGCCCGCTCGGCGCGACCCATGTGGCGACGGTGGATGCGCAGGCGGGCCCGCCAGCCCCCGGGGCGGATCGCGACCCTCCAGCCCGCGTGGCAGTGGTCGCTGTCGAGGTGCGTGAACACGATGTCGTCGACCTCGTCGGGGCGTATGCCGCGTTCGAGCAGCAGCCCGCCGGTCCGCCTGGGCGAGAGCCCGGCGTCGATCAGGATCACACGCCGGGGTGCCTCGGAGTCGGGTCGGCTGACCAGGACGGTGCAGTTGCCCGACGAACCGCTGGCGAGCACGCAGATCGACATCCCGATCTCGGGCGGGCGGGCGGCTTGGGTCACGGGTGGGCGGTCGTTCATCCGGTCACGCGTCGAGCAGTTCGGAGTCGCTGTTGCTGCGCAGCTGCGTGCGCCGCCCGCCGACGGGGCAGATCGCGCGTTTGCTGGCGCGCACGAACTCGGCCATCTCCGCGACGCAGGCGCTGTTGACGGCGCGCTCGTCGAGCATCTCGAGCAGCTCGGTCCGATTGGGGTTGATCCGGAAGACCTCGCGGTACGCACGCTTGATCGCGTTGATCTCGTCGGCGGGCATGCCCGCTCGGCGCAGTCCGATGATGTTGAGTCCCACAAGCATGCTGCGGTTCGCGGTCATGCAGAAGGGCGGCACGTCGTTGGACAGGATCGAACCGCCCGAGCACATCGCCAAGCGCCCGACCCGCCCGTGCTGGTGGAGCAGGACCGCGCCGGACAGCGTTGCTTTCTCATGGACCTCGGTGTGACCGGCCAGGCAGCTGTTGTTGACCAGGATCACAGCGTCGCCCACGATCGAATCATGCCCGACGTGGCTGTTGACCATCATGAAGACGCCGTCGCCCAGCGTGGTCGGTCGCTCGACCCGGCTGGCCGCGTGGACCGTGGCGTGCTCGCGGATGATGCAGTCCCGCCCGATCACGACCCCGGCGGTGGGCATGTCGTCGGTGAACTTGTAGTCCTGGGGCGGGAGCCCGATGCAGGCGCCCGGGTAGACGACCGTGTTGGCGCCGATCGTCGCGGGCCCGGAGATCGTGGCATTAGAGATGAGGCGGACGCCCGGGCCCAGCTTGACGGGCCCTTCGACGACACAGAAGGGCCCGATTTGGGCGTCATCGGCGAGTTCGGCGAGCGGGTCAACGATCGCGGAAGGGTGGACGGTTGGCATGGGGCAACTGTAGGTCATGCCGCTAGGATCGCCCGTGCGAGACGAACACGCGTTTTTGGTGATCCAGGCGGGGCGGACCGCCTACCAGGCCGGCTTTGACCTGCAGCGCGGGCACCTCGACGAGGTGCTGGGCGCACGCCAGAGCGCGGGCGAGCCCGGTGTGGGCTGTCCCACCTCCGGGCGGATCATCCTGACCGAGCACGATCCGGTCATCACCGTGACGCGCCGCCCCGACGCGCCCGGGCACGTGCTGCTGCCCGAGGAACAACTCCGGGCGATGGGCGTGGCGCTGGCCGAGACCGACCGCGGCGGGGACGTGACCTACCACGGGCCCGGGCAGCTCGTGTGCTACCCCATCGTGGACCTGAACCGCGTGGGGCTCCGCATCCACGAGTACATGCGCACGCTCGAGGACGCGGTGATCCGGACGCTGGGGCGCTTCGACATCGAGGGGCAACGCGACCCGGACGCGACCGGCGTGTGGGTTGTTAACCGCGACGGTGTGCCCGCGAAGATCTGCGCGATGGGCGTGCGCGTCCGCCGGTGGATCTCGATGCACGGGCTGGCGATCAACGTGGACCCGGACATGGACCACTTCGGATTGATCGTGCCCTGCGGGTTGGCGGGGCGCCCGGTGACGTCGATGAAAGAAATCGCCGGCGACCGGTGCCCATCGCTGGACGCGGTCGCCGGCGTGTTGGTCGAAGAACTGGTGTCGGCGTTCAACCGCAAGGATGCCTGATCCACACGGATAGGGTGAGGGCGATCAGCCGTCGTCGGACATCGGGTCGTTGCCGACCGGGTTCTCGGCTTCCCCGTTGTTGCTCGCATCTCCGCCCGCGTCGGGGGCGGCATCGACGTCGGTCGGCTCGGCGTTAACGCCCGCCTCTTCCGCGAGGCTGGGATCGGGCAGGCCCAGGCGATCGCGCACGGCGGCGGTCAGGTCGATCGACTCGGCGGGAGCGATCAGCGGGCGGGCGAGGATCTCTTGGGCGACGCCGCTGAGCGAGTCGACGAGCAACTCGTCGTCGGGGCGGGACGCGAACAGGAACGTTACGCCCTGCTCGGAGGCTTCCTCGCGGGACGTGTTGTAGACCAGCTTGTATGCATCAGCGATCTGCGAACTGACGAGCCGCTCGAGCCCGTTCTGGTACTGCTGGTAGAACTGCTGCATCTGCTGCTGGAGCTGCATGCCCTGCTGCTGGACGGCTTGGCCTTCGGGTGTGTTGGGGTCGAGGGCCTCTGCTTGGGCCTGCAACTGCTGCATCTGGGTCTGCATCGCGGTCAGCTGGGATTCCTGCCCGGCGTCGAACTCGGTCCGGGCCGCCTCGTACTCGCTGCCCTTGACGATATCGTCGATGAGCCCGAAGACGTCGACGAACGCCATGCCGTGCTCGTAGGGGGCGACGACGCGGTTGGCGTCGGCCTGGCTCACGAAGGCGGCGCCCGCGAAGCCGGCGGCGGCCAGCGCGAGCCCGAGGGTCAGGGTCTGGATCTTGTTGGGCATCGAACGCTCCTGGTGGATAGTGGGGGATTCGGATGGTCAGCCGACCGGACGCACGAGGGCCGGCGCGGGGTCATACTCTACGGGCCCGGGGCGTGCGGGCTGCGGTGGGAGCGGAAATGGTCTCACCCCGTCACGCGGATCTCGCCGGATGTTTGTTTTACCCCGCTCTTGGAGCCTTCCTTACTATGCGTGATCCCCGACTCGACAAGCTTGCCGACGTGCTGGTTTCGTACTCGACCCGTGTCAAGAAGGGCGATCTGGTGATGATCGATGGCGACTACACCGCGATGCCCCTGATCGAGGCGGTGTACGAGCGGGTCCTCCGGGCCGGCGGGCACCCCTTCTGGAAGGGCAGCAGCGCGTCGCTGACGGATCTTTACATGGAGACGGCCGAACAGCACCAACTCGAGTACTGCTCGCCCCTCGAGATGGCGTCCATCGAGGCGGTCGATGCCCGCATCGCGTTCTGGTCGGAGACGAACACCAAGCATCTCTCCGGTGTGGACCCAGCCAGGCTGGCCGCCTCGCGCGTGGCCCGAAAGGACGTCAGCAAGCGGTTCATGGAGCGAGCGGCGACGGGCGATCTCCGCTGGTGCGGCACGCTTTTTCCGACTCAGGCGTCGGCCCAGGACGCGGAGATGTCGCTGCGTGACTACGAACGGTTCGTCTACGGGGCCGGTCTGCTGCACCTGCCCGATCCGGTCGGCGCGTGGAAACTGGTCCACGAGCGCCAGGAGCGCGTCCGCGAGTACCTCCAGACCAAAGACACCCTGCGATTCACGGCCCCCGCACGCGACGGGCACGACGGCACCGATCTGACCGTCGATGTCAGCAAGGACAAATCGATCTGGATCAACTGCGCCGGCACCGAGAACTTTCCCGATGGTGAGGTGTTCTGCGGGCCGCAGTCAGCCGACGGGCACGTCAACTACACCTTCCCAGCGGTCTACAACGGCAACGAGGTCGAGGGCGTCCGTCTCGTGTTCAAAGACGGGCGGGTTGTGGACGCGAGCGCCAAGAAGAACGAGGCGTTCCTGATCACCATGCTCGATCAAGACCCCGGCGCGCGCACGATGGGCGAGATCGCGATCGGCACGAACTACGGCATCACCGAGTTCAGCAAGAACACGCTGTTTGACGAGAAGATCGGGGGGACCTTCCACGCCGCGGTGGGCGCGGGCTATCCCGAGTCGGGCAGCCAGAACGAATCGGCGTTGCACTGGGACATGGTGTGCGACATGCGGGCCGTGGGCGGACGAGCGGGCACAGGCGGCACGATTACGGCTGACGGCGAGGTGTTCTACAAAGACGGGCGGTTCCTTGGCGAGGGCTGGCCCGGGCCCGCGTCATCGGGCGCCTGAATCACTCGGATTCGGGCGGCGCATCAACACACCCCGCGGATCGGCCTGAGCTCTTCCGCGGGGTGCATCTCGTGGGGTCTGGTTGTCGCCGCCAATCATTTCGCGAGCGGTGGCGTGAGAATCGCTTACGGGCAGCCCGCGTTGAACGCGGTGATGAACGCGGCGACGTCGAAGAAGTTAAAGCTGCCGTTCATGTCGAGGTCGGTGATCGGGTCGCCCGCGTTGTAAAACGCGACGAACGCGGCGATGTCGAAGAAATCGAGCGAGCCGAACGGGAGGGCCAGGTCGACCGGGCAGGGCTCGCCGAGGTCCTCGGAGTAGAGCTGCGAGCGGTAGTTGAACAGCGTGCACCGCATGCGGAAGCCCTGGTCGTGGGTGAACCGATCCATGCATCGGTCGTCGGAGTAATCCATGTAGTTGTCGAACGGGGCCGGCCCGCCGCAGGTGTTACGGCCGCCGGGGCAACCCCACGTGGGGGAGCTCTCGGGGTTGGTGTCGCAGATCCAATCGCCGTTGCTCGAGCAATTCGACGCCGAGGCGCAGCCGCCCGCGAAGGTATGGTCGAGCCCGAGGTAATGCCCGACCTCGTGGGTCGCGGTGCGTCCGAGGTTGTAGGGCGAGAACGGTGCGTTGCGTCCGAAGGTCGAGTAGAGGATCACGACGCGGTCTGCGTTGCTGCCGACGATGCCGCCCTGGGGCAGGTTGGGGACGTACCCGAGCGCGCCACCGGCGGTGTTGGTGTAGATGTTGAGGTAGCGGTTGGTGTCCCACGCGAGCGAGCTGACGTAGTTGCCGCTGTCGTTGAACCAGCTGTTGTTCGTCGAGTAGGTAATGCCGTTCGTCGCGTTGCCCTGGGGGTCCTCGGTCGCGAGGTAGAACTCGATCTGGGCATCGAAACCGAGCCCGCCGTTGGTGCCGGGCATCGCGAGGAAGTCCTCGTTGAGGATGTCGATCTGCGACCGGACGCGGGACTCGGAGATGAACCCGGTGCCGGACGTGTTCTGGATGACATGGACGACGACGGGGATGCGGAGCTTGGAGACCGCGGGGTCATAGGCGGGCGCGGGATTGGTGTTGGTGAACGAGCAGTCGGCCCCGTTGCCGCGGGTGAGCACGGGGTCCTCGATGTGGATGGGATCGAGCCCGCAGCGCGTGTCGAGTTGGTGGTAATAGCCCGAGTCGTGCAGGTCCTGCCACGAGTGGAAGGTCATGCCGTCGGCGATAATCTCCGCGTCGGACACGACGTGGAACGACCGGCGTTCGCCAGCGGGCATGATGTCGGTCGAATGGGTGTGGGCCGGGCCGGCGGTGGGCGTAGGGGCCAGAACGGCCGAAAGGAGAGCGAGCGTCAGCATGGGGTTCCCTCATGAGTTAGGGTGTACAAACACGGGCGCCCGCGTTGTGTCGAGGGGCTCGGCCGTACGAATTGTCAGAATCGGAATCGGATGCCCGAGCGGGCAGCAACCAATACGTGCCCCTAGGGGCATCGGTTTCGCGGTTGCCAGGCCCAATTTGAGGGCACAAGCGACTCGCGTGTCGTGAATACGACGGCGTATTCCGGGTCGCGGTAGTTGGTTTGTGCCTGGATGTGGGTCTGGCTCGGCCCGGGTCCGTCGTGGTCAGGGTCGCGGGCGGCGACCGTCGCGGTACGCCCGGCGTGCCTCGATCGACGACAGGTGCACGCCGCATTCCGGGCAGGGGTTGGTGCTGGGGATCCCGATGTTGTCGTAGCCGCAGAACGGACAGGTGCCGTCGGGGCGGAGGGCTCGTGGCAGTTCCAGGATCGCGTCCCAGATCCTGGGCATCGCGTCGCGGGCCCGGTCGGCGTACCTGTGCGGGACGACGATCTCCCAGGGTTCTGGGCTGGGGCTCGGGGCGGGACGGAGGTCGGCGTCGATGCCACGGAGCTCGAGCCCGTAGCGGATCATGCCCGCCTCTGCTTGGTGCTGCACCAGTGTGACCCGGACCCAATCGGTCATGGACGACTGTAGCGGGGGCGCGTCTGGGCGATGGCGCTCGGCTCGGGCATGCCGATCTGCCTCCTCTTGCTAGGCTTGGCGCTATGCCCGATGAGCCCAAAGCATCTGAGTCCCAGCCCGCGTTCGACCCGGGTCACGTGCCGGTCCTGTACAGCGAGGTGGGCGAGCTGCTCGCCCCGGAAACGGGGCAGACGCTGCTGGACTGCACCGCCGGTCTGGGCGGGCACGCGGCCGCCCTGGCGAAGCGGTTGGGCCCGAGCGGTCGGGTGGTGCTGTTCGACCTGGACCCTGGGAATCTCGCCAGGGCCGAAGCGAATGTCCGGGGCGCGTTGTGCCCGGGCGATCCCGCGTCCGCCCGCGTGGACGCGGTCCACGCCAACTTCGCCCAGGCCCCGGTCTGGGCCCAGCAAGCTGGCGTCCGGGCGGACTTGGTGCTGGCCGATCTGGGCTTTGCCAGCACGCAGGTGGACGATCCGGCGCGGGGGCTGAGCTTCAAGCGGGCGGGGCCGCTGGATATGCGCCTGGACCCGACCGGGGCGATCACGGCCGGGGAGCTGGTCAACACGCTCCCGGAGCGGGATCTGGCCGAGATCATCTTCCGCTACGGCGAGGAGCGGCTCTCTCGGCGGATCGCTTCCAAACTTGTAGCGGAGCGCGCGGTCGAGCCGATTACGACGACGGATCGTTTGGCGACGATCGTCCGATCGGTCGTCCCCCGGAGACCCGGATCCATCAACGGCGCGACCCGCACGTTTCAGGCGTTGCGGATCGCGACCAACGACGAGATCGGGGCCCTGGAGGGGCTGCTCGGGTCGATCAAGCGTGCGAGCGGGCGGCTCGGCGAGGAAGACTGTTGGTTGGCGCCCGGATGCCGGGTCGGGATCATCGGGTTTCATTCGCTGGAAGACCGCCCGGTCAAGCGTGCCTTCGCGGCTCTCGTCCAGGAAGGGCGTGCCGAGGCGATCACCCGGGGCCCTGTCACCGCCGGTGACGACGAGCTCCGGGGCAACCCGCGTTCGCGTTCGGCGAAGCTGCGGGTGATCCGGTTGGGCGGTGAGCCCGGACCGGTGGCATAGGCGGCCCGCCACGGATTTCGGCGGGCCCTGATTCGAGCGTCGCCCGATCGGGCGGTGCGGAAGGCAAGGACGTGGCCGTGACCCGTGACAGCAAACTCGCCCTCGTGATCTCCATCACCATGATCCTATTGGTTGGGGTGCTCTTATCCGACCACCTTTCCGGCGCGACCGGTGCGTCGTTCGACGAGCCAGAACAAGAGACGCAGCGCTCGCCGATCGTGACGCCCAGCGATCCGATCGGGCAGATCGCACGCGAACAACCGACACGGGCGGGTGCCGGTTCGTCCGCGCTCAGCCAGGGCAGGCCGATCGAGATCTCGCAGGGCGGCGGCGACGGGCTGCTCGACCAGGCGTTCGAGCGCTTCCGCGATTCGGACGCCCCGGCGTTGGTCGGCGAACGAGAAGCCGGTGAGACGCTGGATCGCACGGGCCTGTTCGACCGGGTCGATTCGAACACCGTGACGCTGCCCCCGGTCGGGGAGCGCCGGGTCGACACGCCCATCAAGCCGATGCGGGAGCCGGAACGCGGGGCGACCACGACGATCGGGACAGAGTGGCGCACGCACACCGTGGTCGCGGGCGACAGCCTGTACGCGATCGCACGCACACTCCTGGGCGACGGCAACCGGTGGCGTGAAATCCTCGAGAACAACAAGGGCCTGCTCGAGAGCCCAAGCACGCTCGCGATCGGGATGGTGCTCAAGATCGATCGTGTCGCCCGTACGACCACACGCCCGAGCCCGGCTCGGTCGAACACGAACAGCAGTTCGTCATCCGAGCGCACGTATGTGGTGCTGCCCGGTGACATGCTCGGCACGATCTCGCAGAAGCTGCTGGGCACGGCCCGGCGGGTGGAGGAGATCGTTGAGCTCAACGGGCTCGACGACGCAAACGACATCAAGGTCGGACAGACGCTCCGGATCCCGGCGCGATGAACGTGCGGTGTGTGCGAGCAGATAGGCGGGTGTGAGCATGGGCGCAGGCATGGTTTCAGGCATGGGCGCCGGGCTCTTCGCGAAGCTCGTGGTCTTGGTGCTCGCGGTGGGCGGGACGGCGGTGGGCGTGCTGGCGCTGCGTCAGTCGCGTTTGCAGGCCGGTCATGAGGCGGCCGAAGCACGATTGCGGATGCGGGCGCACGCCGAGCGGACGATGGAGCTGCGTTCACAGATCGCGGCCCGCGTCTCGCCCGAAGCGTTGGCGTCGTACGCGAAAGACACCGACTTTGTCCCGGCGATCGACGCCCGCCCCGAGCACGGGCACGCCGTGACGCGCGACCCAGAAGACAACGATGCGTCGTGGGGGCGCCCATGATGCGTTACGCGCCGGGCATACGGACGAGTGATTCGGGCAAGGCCGCGGATCGGGTGGGGCTGGGGCTGCGTGTCTTCGGGCTGCTGGCGTTGGTCACGGTCATCGCGCGGGTCGTGCAACTGCAGGCGTTCCCGGGCGAAGAGCTACGTGCGGCGATCGATGCGCGGACCTCGGGTGCCAAGATCGAATCGGTGCGGGGCGACCTGCTCGACCGGCGCGGCAGGCTGCTGGCGACCACACGGGTCGGTTACCGGGTGGTGATCGATCCGGTGCTGGCGCAGGAGCACGCGGACCGGATCATCGTGACGCTCGCGCATGAAATCGATGTCCGCCCCGATGTGATCGGGCGGGCGCTGATGGGGGCGGTCGCCGAGAACACACGGCGGGTCGCGGCCCACGACGCGGCGACGCGCGACGAGGCGTTGCCCGAACGGGGCGGCTGGTTCGCGGGCCTGGGGTTCGGCGGGGGCGAGGTCGAGGAAGACCGGGCGAGGCTGATCCGCTACATCGCCACGCCCCGCGTGCTGACGCTCGACGAGGCCGACGCGGTCCGGGCCCTGCGTCTGACGGTTCAATTCAAGAACAAGCGTGGCGAGATCGAGTCGAAGCAGATCCGCCTGCCGGGCGTGTCGGTCGAGCGTCGCTCGGTGCGCGAACTGGTCGGGGGCGAGGCGGTGGCGCCGCTGCTGGGCAAGGTCGGATACAAAGACTGGTCCGACGAGCGTGAGGGGCGGCTCGGCGCCGAGCGGCTGTATCAGGATCGGCTCGACGGTGAGGACGGGAACTACCGGTACGTGCGCGACGCCAAGGGGCGCCCGCTGTGGGTCGATCGCGGCGCGTGGAGCGATGCGCAGGCCGGCGGCGACGTCCGGATGAGCATCGACTCGGCGATCCAGGCGATGGTCAGCGAAGAGCTGGAGCGCGGGCTCGAGCTGGCCGACGCGGCCGGTGGTCGGGCGATCGTGTTCGAGCCGCACACGGGCGAGGTGCTGGCGATGGTGGACCTGCTCCGCGATGTGCCCGGCTTGGCCGAGGTGCCGTGGTGGGATCCGGAATCGGACACGCAACGCCCCGTGTTGCCCGAGGACACCCGGTTCCGCCTGCTGCGCGCGGATCCTGGACGCAGTATCGAGGCGGCCCTCGGGCGGAATCGGTGCGTCGAGGACATCTACGAGCCGGGATCGACGTTCAAGCCGTTCACATGGGCGCTGGCGCACGAGAACGGGCTGCTCGATCCCGACGAGGTGCTGCGTCCTGAAGCCAAGTCGATTCTGACGCACTACAACCGGCGGATTACCGACGTGACCGGGCGCTCGACGCTGACCTGGGACGAGGTCTTGCGCTACTCGTCGAACATCGGGATGTATCACATCACCGAGCGGTTGAGTTACGAAGAGACGCGCGACAACATCCTCAGGCTCGGGTTCGGATCCAAGACCGGCATCGGGCTCCCGGGCGAGACCGCCGGGCTTGTGCGCGCCGAGCGCGATTGGTCGAAGTACACGCAGACGTCGGTGGGCATGGGTTACGAAGTGGGCGTGACGCCGCTGCAGATGGTCCGCGGGTTCTCGGTGTTTGCGCGCCGGGGCGAACTGGCGGGCACGCTGCCAGGCGTGCGCCTGACCGCGGACGGCATGGACCGATCGCGCCCGGGCATCGTGGGCGACGAGGTGTTCGTCGAGCGGGTGTTCGAGCCCGAGACGGCGCTCGCGGTCCGCGGTCCTCTCCGCGGCGTGGCCGAGAAAATGGACGAGATGCGCCTGCGGACGTTCCCCGAGGACGTTCCGGTGCGCTACAGCATGTTTGGCAAGTCGGGGACGGCGTACATCGCGTGCACGCCCCCGCCCGGGATGCGTCGCCCGAGCGGCGCGGGCGGCTATATCACTAGCCAGTACAACTCGAGCTTCCTGGTCGCCGCCCCCGCGGTGGACCCGGCGGTGGTGGTGCTGGTGGTCATCGATGATCCGGGGCCCGAGGCGATCGCCCAGAAGCGTCACTACGGCTCGTGGGTCGCGGGCCCGGTGGTCCGGCGCGTGGTCGAGCGGGTGCTCCCCTACATGGGTGTCCCGGCTGATGGGTCTGCGGACGACCGATCCGAGCCCGAATAGCACGCGAACATCGGTGAGAAAACAGAGCGAAACCGGCGGTTCAATCGTGTTTATCGTGGTTTTGGGAACGCCTTTCGTTTAGCCTAGACGGGCGCATTCCAGCTTTGTGTGGGGCGTGTGTGAACGCCGGGCGGAATCGCAGGGATTGAGAGAGATCTGAGGGAGACAGCATCATGCGCAGTATTCTGATAGCCGCGGCTTTGGCGTCGCTGGTGGGGATGGCCCACGCGGACGTCTACAACGACAACTCAGGGAACCACCTCGACGGCGGCGACCTGCACGACTTCTTCCAGAGCCAAGGGTTCGATCACCTCGACATTGTGTCGGCAGCGATCACCAACGATGCGACCAACCTCTACGTTGACATCACGCTCAACGCCGATCTGGACGCGACGAACTGGGGCAAGTACGCCCTCGCGATCAACAATGGCAACGATGCCAGCGACGCGGGCAACGGCTGGGGTCGCAACATCGATTGGGGCGGCCAGACGATCTCCCACTGGGTCGCGACCTGGGCGGACGGTGACGGCACGCAGATCGGCGGGCAGGTCTGGAGCTTCGACGGCGGCTGGTCTGAGACCGGCGCGGTCGCGGGCTCGGACGACTCGCAGCACGCTTCGGGTCACCAGATCTTCACCATCGCGCTGGCCGACCTGGGTCTGAGCGTCGGTGACACGTTCACGTTCGACATCGTCTCGACCGGAGGCGGGTTCGATCCCGGCGTTGACCACCTGTCGCGGAGCGATTTCGCGACCGACATGTGGGGCACCACCTCGGTGGCGGGCCAGTTCCTGACCTACGACGTCGTCCCCGCGCCCGGCGTGCTGGCGATGCTGGGTCTGGGCGGTTTGGTCGCCGGGCGGCGTCGTCGCTGAGCGAGCACGCATCGGTACACATGCATTGAGATGCAGGCCCAGCTTCACCGCCCGGGCCTGTGCTTTTTTGACGCCAACTCTGTGAGGACTCTCGGGGGTGTGACTATCGCCGGTAGGGCGAGCGACCGGCGATCGCCAGGTCCCGCCCGCCGGTCGCGACGACGCGTGCGATGAAGGCGCGGTACTCGGCGTCGAGCGTGTCGAGCGATTCGTCGGGCCAATAGGCGGCCAGTGCCCCCGCGCCGGTGCGGCGCGTGCGGAGCACGCCCGCCTCGCGTTGGCCTTGGGTCTCTGAGACGCGATCGAGCAGGCGTCCGCCCTGGGCGTCGCGGAGCAGGGCGTCGAGCCCCGGTTTGCGTGTGCCGTGCTCGGACTCGACCAGGAAATGCACGAGGATCCAGCACTGGGCGTAGTAGTTCAGCGCGGGCGAGCCGCCGCGGTCGGTGTCGATCAGGTCCTGCGGGCGGGCGTGGACGAGTTCGCGCAGCGGGACGAGGCGGTCCGTGCCCACGGCTCGGCGTAGTTGGTCGAAGCGTTCCTCGTTCGACCACGGGAGGAACTCGGGGCGGTCCGGCGAATCGGTGCGCCAGCGGAAGCCCTCCATGTAGCAGGCGAGCCCCTCGTCGAGCCAGACCGGGAGCGGATCGATGAACGATGACTGGGCGTGCTGGTGCCAGCCCTCGTGGGCGGCCATGACGAAGGTGTCGCGGGGGCCGAGGTCATAGAAGATGCCCCGCCCGTTGGCGGAGTAGCCGCCCCGCTCTATGCGGAGGTAGGGGCGGGCGCGGTCGCCCAGCACGCGCCGTGTCAGGGCGTCCCATTCCGAGCGCGTGCCGAGCACGTAGGTTTCGAGGGGGTCCTCGCCCGGGCGTAGTGGCGTGATCGCGGTGAGTCGGTGGGCTTGGGCGAGTTCGAGGAAATCGGGCAGACGGGCGCGGAGTCGCCGGTCGCTGGTCGTGGTGCGCAGGTCGACCGAGGGCGTGATGATCCGCCAGCCGGCCCGCCCTTGATAGGACCAGGGGATCCGCTCGGCGACGAATGAGATCGGCGCGCCGGATGTGGGTCCGCCCCGATCGCCCGGGACAGGGCCAGGGTCCGACGCGCACGCGCCCAGGGTGAGCAGGGCCAGTGGTGCAAGCCAGCGGCAAAGCCGTCTCAACACAGGTCCTCGATAGCACGGCGGATCGTGTCGGCTTCCTGCTGCTTGCCCGTCAGCTCGGCGCGGGTCTGCTCGACGAGGTGGGCGGGTGCCTTGTCGGTGTAGCCGGGGTTGGAGAGCCTGCCTTCGAGGGCGTTGATCGACTTCTCGACGCCGTCGAGTTCTTTCATCAGGCGTTCCTTCTCGGCGCCCGCGTCGGCCTCGTCGGCCAGGTCGCTGAGGCGGTGTTCGACGCCCTCGAATGGGAGGGCCACGGACACCGCGGGTGCGTCGTCGGTGGTGATGAGCTTGACGCCCGCAAGTGTTTCGACCAAGGGCGACCAGCGTGCACCATCGGCGGCCAGCTTGTCGTCGGCGTGGAGGACGATCTGGCGTTTGGGTGGGACCTGCATCGACGCGCGGACCTCGCGGATCGCGGTGACCAGCGAACGCATGCGATCGAAGGCGTCCTCGGCCACGTCGTCACGCAGCCCGGCGTCGGGCTCGGGCCAGCCGGACTGGCAGAGGGTCTGGCTCGATTTCGTCGGCGCGAACAAGAAGCCCTGGATATCTCTGCTTGGCAGCGCCGAGACGCGTTCGTGCAGGGCTTCGGTGATGAACGGCGTGACCGGGTGCATCAGGCGCAGGATCGCGTCGAGGACCGTGCGCAGCACGGCCGCCTGGTTCGGGTCGGTCGCCAGCGTGGGCTTGACCGATTCGAGGTACCAGTCGCAGAAGTCGCGCCAGAGCAGGTCGTAGAGCGCGTCGGCGTAGTCCTTGAACTGGTAGTTCTTGATAGCCGCGTTGATCGAGGCGGTGGCGGCGACGACGCGCGAGAGCATCCAGCGGTCGACCAGCGAGAGGTCTTGGGGGTCGATGGGCAGGCCCGGCTTGATCGGGTTCTTCTCGAGCATGCCCAGCGCGAAGCGGCTGGCGTTCCAGAGCTTGTTGCACAGGTTGCGCCCGATGTCAAACTTGGGGCTGGTGTTCTTGCCGGTCGCCTCATCGAACTCGACGGGCATGCGGACGTCCTGGGTCTGCGTGGTCATCTGGCAGAGGGTGAAACGCATGGCGTCGGCGCCGTGGGAGGCGATGATGTCCAGCGGGTTGACGCCGTTGCCCAAGGACTTGGACATCTTGCGTCCCTCGCCGTCCTGGATCATGGCGTGGATGAAGACGTCCTTGAACGGCTCGGGCCCGGCGTGGTCCTTGGCGTTGTCTTGGCCCAGGAAGTAGCGGTTGAACATCGCCATGCGGCTGACCCACAGCGTGATGATCTCGCGGGCGGTTGTCAGGGTGGAGGAGGGGTTGTATGCCTTGAGGAGCTCGGTGAAGTCCTCGATGCCCGTGCCCTCGGCGGCCGCGGAGGCGTCGGGCCAGCCCATGGTGCTCAACGGCCAGAGGGCGCTGGAGAACCAGGTGTCGAGGACGTCGGGGTCTTGGGTGAAGCCCTGTTGCTCGAAGTAGTAAATCGCGTTCGCGTCGATCGTGCAGATGTGAGCGATGTATCGGCCAGGCTCGAGATCGTTTCCGATAGACGCAAGTTCCTTGCCTTCAAAGGTCCGTCCATCCCGCTCGCGGACAATTCGGACCCACGTCGAGGGATAGGACGCATCATCCCCGACTGCGTGGTCGAGGCCATGGCAGACTACTAATTCAAATTCGCTGTTTGGAAACCCCCCCCCTTCGCTCTCTACGTCGATCGCCAATGCCCAAACCGGGATCCGGTGCCCCCACCAGAGTTGGCGGCTGATGCACCAGTCGCGCAGGTTGTCGTGCCAGGTCTCGTAGGTCTTGGCGTAGCGGGCGGGGTGGAAGGTCATTCGCCCGTCGCCGCTGGGGGCGATGGGGGTGGACTCGGGCCATTGGGCGAGCGAGTTGTCGGTGCGTTGGTCAGCGACGACGGCGCGCTGGGCGTTGCCGCGGAGCTTGTCGTCCGTGACTTTGCAGTACCACTGGTCGCTGAGGTAGGGCTCGATGGCGGCGTGGCTGCGGTAGCTGTGCCCGACGCTGTGGCGGTGCGGGCGGATGCCGCCGAGCAGGGAGCCTTCGGCGCCCTCGGCCACGCTGCGGGCTTTGAACTCTTTGATGACCAGTTCGCGGGCCTCTTCGCGTGACTTGCCGACGAATAGGTGGGCGTCGCCCACGTCGTCCCAGCCGTACTGGTCGGAGATGGAGGCGTCGGGGGCCATGATGTTGATGTAGATGCAACCGGCCGTGCAGTGCTCGACGATGGTCGCTTCGTGGCGCTTGCCGAGTTGCTCGTCGTTGAGGTCGTGGGCGGGCGTGACCTTGAGGAAGCCGGTGGACATCTCGGCCTTGGCGTCGCCCTCGGGCCCGCCGTACTTGACGGGCAGGACCACGTAGTCGTCCTCGATTATCGGGATACGCCGCCCGACGATGGGCAGCTCGCAGAGCAGGCCTCTGAGCGATGGCGCGCGCGGGTCCTTGGGGTTGATCGCCACGGCGACGTCGCCCAGGTAGGTCTCGGGGCGGGTGGTCGCGACGGTGACCCAGGCTTGTTCGTCCTCGGGGTGCTGGTCGGCGCCCTCGTATCCGCGGGAGGCGAGTTCGTCCCAGGTGACGGGCGAGTGGTCGCCGGGCTCGGTCGGGTGGATGAGGGGATAGCGGAGGTCGTAGAACGCGCCGTCCACTTCCTCCATTTCGACCTCGTCGTCGGCCAGCGCGGTCTGGGTGACCGGGTCCCAGTTGACGAGGCGCTTGCCGCGTTCGATGAGCCCGTCTTTGAAGAGGCGGAAGAAGGCTTCGCGGACGGCCCGGGCGCAGACCTCGTCCATGGTGAACCGCTGGCGGTCATAGTCGCACGAGCAGCCCATTGCTTTCAGCTGGTCGGTGATGCGTTCTTCGAACTCGTCCTTGAAGGCCTGGACCTTGGCGGTGAACTGCTCGCGGCCGTTGTTGCCCTCGGCTTCCATCTTGCGGTGCTCGGCCAGCGCGGGCTCACCGGCTTCTCTGAGGCGCTTGTCCACCACGGTCTGGGTGGCGATTCCGGCGTGGTCGGTGCCGGGCATCCAGAGAGTCTCGAAGCCCTTCATCCGGTGGGCGCGGATGAGGATGTCCTGGATCGAGTTATTCAGCGCGTGCCCGAGGTGGAGGGCGGCGGTGACGTTGGGCGGGGGGATGAGGATGCAGTAGGGGGGGGCGTCGCCCGAGATCACCCGTTCGGGGTCGGCGTGGAAGGCGTTGGCGTCGAGCCACTTGGACCAGACGGCCGGTTCGGTCTCTGCGGGGCGGTAGGCCTTGGCGAGTGGCGGTTGGGTGTCGGTCATGGTGGGTGAGCTGGTCATGGCGTGCGCCTCTGGAATCGCCCCGGAAAGGAAGTTTCCCGGTGGAACCGGATCGTAGGGGTGGCCGATATGGTGTGGTATGAGCGGAACAGGAACAGGGAAGGTCTGGGGCGTGCTTCTGGGGCTGCTGGCGTTGGGCGGTGCGGGGTTCGCCGGGTGGACGCTGTATTCGGTGTCGAGGCAGGCGCCGGCGGTCGTCGAGGAGACCACCCCCGAGACCGGGGTCGCCACGATGGAGACCGTCGAGGCGGTCCTGGCGTCGGTGCAGCAGCTGATCAAGAGCGAGAACTACTCGGCGGCCGAGGCCGTGCTGTCTGAGGCGGTCCGGAAGTTCACGAGCGACCAGGACCTGCGTCTGGCGTTCGGGGATTTCTTGATGACCCGCGAGCGCTGGGGCGAGGCGTACGACCAGTACGCAGCGGCGATCGCGGCCGGGCCGGTGCCGGCGCAGGCGTATTTCGCGGCCGGGACGCTGGCGAACATGTCGCAGCGCCCCGAACTGGCGGGCGAGCACTACGCCCAGGCGATGCGGGCCGACCCGAACACGCCCGAGTACCCGCTCTACCTGGCGAGCGTGCAGATGAAGCTGAGCCAATGGAGCCAGGCGAAGGCGTCGCTGGCGCTGGCGGGGCGGTTGGCGCCGGACCGGGCCGAGGTGTGGGGGATGTACGCCCAGATCGCGTTGAACGAGAACCGGCTGACGATCGCGCAGCAGCAGGTCGAGAAGGCCCGGCGGCTCGAGCCCCGCGAGCCGGTGTGGGTGCTGATGGAAGCCAAGGTCCGCAAGCGGGCGGGCGAGCCCGAGAAGGCGTTGGATCTTCTCAGCGTGCTGCCCCAGGCTGAGTTGGACCGGCTGGAGACGCTGGAACTGCTGGCCGAGTGCTACGGGATGCTGGGCAGGCCCGGCGACGCGGCGTCGCGCTACATGGACGCGGCCGAGCGTGACCCGAGCAACGGCGGGCTGGCGTTCGAGACGGCGTTGTGGTTGGACCGGACGGGCGAGCGTGCCGAGGCGATCGCATGGGCCGAGAAGGCACGCGGGCTCGGGCACGAGAAGGCGGGGGCGTGGATCGCGGCACAAGCCGAGGACTGACCGGAAAAGATCACTCGGCCGGTTCCGGGCCTTCGATCTCTTGCATGCGGTTTGCGGACTCTTCCCAGGGGTCGCGCGGATCGGCGGCCCTTACCGGGAGCTGCTTGCTGCGCCGGCGACGCCTGGCGCTGAGGAGCGCCATCATCGCGGTGCAGGCGACCAGGGTGATGCCCAGGAGCGCGACGATCGAGAACATGGCCCAGCCCCGGCGCGTGGCGTCGGGCGGCAGCGTCTCCGGAGTTGCCAGGGAGGCGAGCGTTGTCAGGATGGGCGGCATCGGCACCATGGTCGGGTGATTCTACGGATGAACCGGGCCTGCGGATGCTACAGTTCGGACCATCCGCGCCGGGCGATATCGCACTCGGCGGGGGGACACCGGTCTTACGGAGCACCCATGCACCTCGAAGCGCACCAGAACGTCATCAGCGATCTTGAGGCGCGGATTGTAACGATCCGCGACTCTCTTTGACTACGAGACCAAGCGCTCGAAGCTGAAAGACCTCGAGGCCCAGATGGGGGCCGGCGATTTCTGGGACGACCAGGAGTCGGCCAAGAAGGTCGTCGGTCATCTCAAACTGATCAAGGCCCAGACCGACCCGCTTTCCAAGGTGATGGAGGACTTCGAGAACGCGAGTCTCGCGTTCGAGATGGCCAAGGAGGCGGGCGACGACGCGCTGCTCGAAGAGGCGGACGAGGCGTTGTTCGGGCTGCTCGGTCGGATGGAGACGATCGAGGTTCAGAGCCTTCTGAGCGGCAAGCACGACACCCGGAACTGCTTCGTGACCATCTCGGCCGGCGACGGCGGGACCGAAGCCAACGACTGGTGCGAGATGCTCTTCCGCATGTACCTGTTCTACCTCGAGTCCGCGGGCTTCGAGATGGAAGAGGTCGAGAAGTCGCACGCCTCTGAGGTCGGGCTCGATTCGGTGACGCTGCACGTCAAGGGTCCGTTCGCGTTCGGCATGCTGGGCTGCGAGCGGGGCACGCATCGCCTGGCGCGGGTGTCGCCATTCAACTCCCAGGGCAAGCGTCAGACAAGCTTCGCGACGGTGGACATCACGCCCGAGTTCGACGACATCGAGGTGGAGATCCCGGACTCCGAGCTGGACATCATCGTGTTCGCGCGGTCGAGCGGGCCCGGCGGGCAGAACGTCAACAAGGTCGCGACGGCGGTGCGTGTGACGCACAAGCCCACAGGGATCATGGTGGTGTCGAGCACGCATAAAGAAATGCCGCAGAACCGCAAGCAGGCGCTGTCGATCCTGCAGGCCAAGCTCGAGCTGATGGCCGAGGAGAAGCGCCAGGCGGAGATCGACGAGGCGTCGGGCGGCAAGCTCGAGCACCGCGGCTGGGGCGCACAGATCCGCAGTTACGTGCTCTACGACAACCGTGTGAAAGACCACCGGACCAACCTTGAGGGCAACCCGGTGAACGTTCTCGACCGCGGGCAGCTCCAGCCGTTCATCGACGCCGAGCTGCGCCGGAAGCGGTCGGAAAAGAACTGATGTCGCTGGGGCTGCTGCGGGACGCGGTCCTGATCAAGTGCGAGACGCGCGGGCAGCAGATCGGTCTGATCGTCGGTGCCGCCCTGTTCGGGCTGGCCTGTGCGGCGATCGCGGTCTGGCTGTTCGATCTCGGGCTGGCCGGGTTCTCGACGCTCGAGGACACGCCGCGTCGACGCGGGGCGTTCGGGAGTCGGTCCGGGATGCGCGAAACCGTGTGGCAGACCGTGTTCATCGGGTTCGGCGGGGCGTTGATCACCGGGGCGCTCGCCCTGCTGGCGATGGCGGTCGCGGCGATCAACTCCTGGCGATTGGGCACCGGCTCGCTCGCACGGATCGAGGACTAGACCATGCCGGATTGGCTGTACTGGACACTTGTTGTGCTCGCGTCCTCGCCCGTGATCTTCGTGATCGGCTGGGCTGTGTTCGACGACTGGGACGGCTTCAAGGAGGCGGTCTGGTTCTGGCTCAAGCCGGACATCGTGTCGTGGTTCGACGGCACCGGCTGGGACGACATAACTTCTGAATGGAAGATGCTCGCGTTCTTGCTGTGCAGCGCCGGCTCGGTCTTCGGCGTGCACATGCTCGCCCAGTGGCTGTTCTTTTAGGCATCGCGTGCGGTCATGATCGCGCCGAACGCGATGGCCGCGTAGCACAGCAGCGGCACCACCGGCGGCAGACGCAGCCCGAACGCGGGCATCACGATGTGGAACACCACCGCCAGGACCGCGACGAGCACGAACGCGACGACCAGTCGCTTGGCGACCAGCGAGACCTCGCGGTTGCGGTCGTCGTCCTGGCGGACGCGTTCGCGGGCTTCTTCGATCAGGTACGACGGCTGGTCGTCTAAGGGCGCGCCGGGGCGCGGCTCGGCGTCGCCTGGCCCGATATGGACGATGCGGCGTGGTTCGCCTTCTGAGTGGTTGTCGCGCCGGCCGGACATGGGTGATGGTAGCGACGGCGTGGGGTGGTCAGCGGACGTGGTCCATCTGGGCGAACATCGCCTGGGTGTGGCGGTTCTTCTGCCGCAACCACAGGACGATGCCGGTTACGAAGAGCAGCACCGGCACGGCCAGGGCGATCACGGACAACATGCCCACGGTTGTGACCCATGTTTTCTGGTCGCGGAAGAGCATGACGGGGAATGCTGCGGGCTCGCCGGCGAGGGAGACGCGGGTGGGTGCTTTCTCGGTGATCTCGAGGCGGGCGAGGACGTGGTATCGCTTGGACTGGATCTCCATCCACTCGTTCTCGCCGGACGCGAGGATGCTCGCGTGGGGTGTGTCGGTGGTGATCGTCGGGCGCGGCTGATCGGTGCTCTCGTCGGCTTGGGCCCACACGTAGGTGCCCGGCGCTCGTTCGAAGACCTGATCGCCCGGCGCGTCGACGGTGAATAAGGGTGTCGAGAGCCCGTGGCGGATCGCGAAGACTGCGCCGGCGTTGATGACTAGCGCGAGCACGATGCCCGAGAGGATCAGCAGCAGCGGGCGGAACCGTCCACGGCTGGCAGCATCGGGTACGTCAAACGCGTCGGGCACGCGGACTCCTTCGGCAGAAGGGGAGCGTTCGTTCAATCAGGCAGGTGGCTTTAGGGCCGACGCCATCGGTGTGGCTCGATCAGACGAGCAGCGCGGCCGGGTTTTCGAGCAGTTCCTTGACGGTGCTCAGGTACTGGGCGGCCATCGCGCCGTCGATGATGCGGTGGTCGCTGGACATGGTCATCGACATCTCGTGACCCACGACCAGCACGGGCTCGCCGTCCTCGTCGGTCTCGATAAAGGGCTTCTGGACCGCGTTCCCGACCGCGAGGATGGCGGCGTTGGGCGGGTTGATGATCGCGGTGAAGTGATCGACGCCGAACATGCCCAAGTTCGAGATGGTGAAGGTCGAGTCGGACATCTCTTCGATCGAGAGCCCTTTCTCGCGGGCCTTCTTGGCGAGGCGTTTGGTGTCGCTGGAGATCTGGCGGAGCCCGATCTGATCGGCGTGGCGGATGGTGGCGACGACGAGCCCGCCGCCGCGCTCCTCGGGGAGGCTGATGGCGACGCCGATGTTGACCTTGCCGTGCAGCTGGATCGCCGGGCCCTCATTTCCAGTGGGCTCGACCCACGAGGCGTTGATGAAGGGGTGCTGGTGCATCGCGAGCCCGCAGGCGCGGACGAGGAAGTCGTTGACTGAGAGCTTGACGCCCTGGCTTGCGAGCTGCTCGTTCATCTGGGCCCGGAGGTCCATGAGCGTGTCGAGGCGTGCGGAGACGGTGACCTGGTAGTGGGGGATGGTGGACTTGGACTCGACGAGGCGCCGGGCGATCGTGCCGCGCATGTTGTTGAGTGCGACCGCGCGGCTCTCGAGGACCGCGCCGGCGGCGGGGACCATCATCGGGGGCGGTGCCGAGGTGGCGGGTGCAGGCGTCGCCGATCCTGAAGACAGCGCGGTCTCGACGTCCTTGCGGACGATGCGCCCGGACGGGCCCGAGCCCGCGATCGAGGCGAGGTCGAGGTTGTGCTCGCCCGCGATCTTGCGTGCGAGCGGCGAGGCGAACACGCGCCCGCCCGAGTCCATCGACCCGCCGGAGTCGGTGCTCGACGGAGCGCTGCCGTTGGTGGTGGTCGCGGGGGGTTCGGCGATGGCGGTCGAAGCCGACGCGTCGTTCGAGGAACCCGCGGACTTGGCTTTGGGTGCCTGCACGGAACCGGCGGACGCCGCGGCGTCCTCGATCGACTCGCCTTCCTCGGCGAGGATCAGGATCGATTCGCCCACGGCGATGGGCTGGCCCTCGCCCGCGGCGAGCTTGGCGACCACGCCGTCGTCGAAGGACTGGAGTTCCATGGTCGCCTTGTCGGTCTCGATGTCGGCAAGCACATCGCCCGACGCGACCGTGTCGCCGACCTTGACGTTCCACTTGACGACGGTGCCCTGCTCCATGGTGTCGGACAGGCGAGGCATGGTGATCGGGATTGGCATGGCGATCAGCTCCGGGCGGATGCGGGGTTCGTGTCGGGCGGGTCGGTGTAGGCAGGGTTAGATCGAACAGATCGTATCAGGCATTCACGATGCTGCGGACCGCTTCGGCGATCTTGGTGGGATTGGGCAGGTAATCGGCTTCGAGCCCCTTGGCGTAGGGGGTGGGGACGTCCTCGGTGTTGACGCGCCGCGGCGGGCAGTCGAGCCAGTCGAAGCATCGTTCACAGATCTGGGTGATGACCTCGGAGGACACGCCGCCGAAGGGCCAGGACTGGTCGACGACGACGACCCGCCCGGTCTTCTTGACGCTCTCGATGATCGCGTCGATGTCCAGGGGGCGGATGGTCCGCATGTCGAGGACGTCGCACTCGATGCCGTCCGCTGCCATCACTTCGGCGGCTTCGACGCAGAAGTGCACGGGACGCCCGAAGGAGACGAGCGTGCAGTCCGAGCCCTCGCGGGCCAGGCGGGCCCGCCCGAAGGGGATGTAATACTGCTCCTCGGGCACGTGGGCCTTGTCGCCCAGCATGCGCTCGGATTCCAAGAAGAACACCGGGTCGGGGTCGCGGATGGCGGTGGCCAGCAGGCCCTTGGCGTCGTATGGGTTGGAGGGGATGGCCATCTTGAGCCCGGGGACGTTGGAGAAGAGCCCTTCGATGCACCACGAGTGGGTGGAGGCGAGCTGCCCGCCCGCGCCGTCGTTGCCGCGGAACACGATGGGGCAGCCCCATTGTCCGCCGGACATATAGAGCATCTTGGGCGCGTTGTTGAGGATGGCGTCGGCCGCGACGAAGGAGAACGACCAGCTCATGAACTCGACGATCGGACGCAGCCCGTACATGGCGGCCCCGATGCACATGCCCGCGAACCCGTTCTCAGAGATGGGGCTGTCGATGATCCGCTCGGGCCCGAACTCGTCGAGCATGCCCTGGCTGATCTTGTACGCGCCGTTGTACTGGGCGACCTCTTCGCCGATGAGGAAGACCTTCTTGTCTTCGCGCATCTCGTGGGACATCGCTTCGCGGAGTGCTTCGCGGAACTGCGTGATGCGGTCGCCGTCACGCGGAGGCAGTTCGGCTTCGGACACGAACTGCGGCAACTCCCACGCGCCCACGGCGGGGTGGATGTCGGTCGTGATCATTTCGGCGGGCGTGTCGAGGGTGGTCATGGCTGTGTCTCGGTCGGCGGTGTGTCGGTCTTGATGACGGTGGCGTCTGGCCAGCGGTTGCGTTTGTTTTTGCGTGCGGGCTTGTCTGGTCTGCGGAGGATCAGGAGGATGGCGACCCGGAGTGCGAGGAGCCCGGCGAAGAGCAGGGCGAGGATGATGATGTAGCCGGGGTTCGTGGTGGTGTATCAGTCCGGCGCTACTCCCGGGCTTTGGAGGCGAGCTTGAGGCTGATCGTTTCGGTGTCCGGCAGTCCGTCGGGATAGATACGGCAGCTGAGATGCCCGGCGACGCTCGCGGGGCTGTCGAAGAGGTCTTTTCCGTCCACGAGGATGGTTGGCGATCCGAATCCCATGATCGGCTCATCGGTGGAGCCTGATGAGAGGTCGATCCGCTGGTAGGGATGGTCGGCGCCCGATCGGGTCAACGCCTCGGCGAGCGAGGCTTCAAGGATCGATGCGTTCGGGCACCCGTCGAAGTAGAGAAACTGGATCTGTGTGCTGGTCTTCATCGGCTGGCTGGGGCTCATCGTGTGCGCGCATCCCGAGGCACCGAGCGTCGCGGCGATGAACGTCGATTTGAAGGCGGCGGGTATGGTCATTCGCGTTGCTCAGAGCAGCGGGTTCTTGGTGCCGTGGTGGTCATACGTAGGTCTCGTTCGGCGGAGGATCAGGTGAATGGCGACCCGGAGTGCGAGGAGCCCAGCGAGAAGCAGGGCAAGGATGATGATGTAGCCGAGGTTCACGGGTTCGCGGTCTTTATTCGTCTTGATCTTGATGGTCGTGTGACTTTGACTTCGGTACTTTGGTGACCAACCACTAGGCGATCAGGACGATCAGGACGGTCGGGACGAGAATCAGATAGGCCTCGCCGCCGACCAGGCGGAAGATCTGACTCCCGGGGAGGCGGGATCCCATCGCATGGCTCCCTTACAGCAGCGGGTTCTTGGTGCCGTGGTGGTAGGTCGCGGTCGGTGACAGGTTCTTCTCGGGGTTGGCGTAGACGTCGGTGAACAGCTCGGCCTCGGTCTCGGGGGCGGGGCTGTTCTCGGCGAAGTCCACCGCGTCTTTGACCTCGTCGCGGATCTCTTTCTGCATCGCCTTCCACTGGCCCTCGGTGATGACGCCGTCGTCCATCAGATGACCCAGCAGGCGGGCGATCGAGTCCTTGTTCTTGTACTCGTCGACCTCGTCCTTGGTGCGGTACTTCTGGGGGTCCGACATCGAGTGGCCCTGGTAGCGGTAGGTCTTCAGGTCCACGAATCCCGGGCGGCTGGTCTCGCGGCATTTGTCGGCGAACGGCTTGAACTGGGCGTAGAGATCGCGGATGTCGAGCCCGTCGATCTCGATCGAGTCGATGCCGTACGCCTGCCCGCGTGCGATCAGGTTCTCGTGGTTGGCGGTGTGGCGGTCGATGGCGGTGCCCATCGAGTAGCCGTTGTTCTCGATGATGTAGATGCAGGGGATGTCGAAGATGGAGACAAGGTTGAGCGATTCGTGGAAGGCGCCCTGGTCGATCGCGCCGTCGCCGAGGTAGCAAAGAGCGACCTTCTTCTTGGGCTCGTGATCGGGATGGATCGGGGCTTTGAGGACCTCGTTCTCGTACTTGGCACCGAAGGCCAGCCCGGCGCCGAGCGGCGTCTGTGCGCTGACGATGCCGTGCCCGCCGTAGAGCCAGTTGGGGCGGTCGAACATGTGCATGGACCCGCCCTTGCCCTTGGCGCATCCGGTGATCTTGCCGAACATCTCGGCCATGCAGGCGCGTGCGGTCATGCCGCGTGCGAGGGCGTGCCCGTGGTCGCGGTAGGCGGTGACGATGGGGTCGTCGTGGTTGACGGCGCCGATGGTCGCGACGGCGACGGCTTCCTGCCCGGTGTAGACGTGGCAGAAGCCGCCGATCTTGGCCTGCTGGTAGGCCTGCATGGTGCGGTTCTCGAACTCGCGGATGAGCTGCATCGAGCGGAGCCAGGCGAGCTGGGTCTCGGGCGTCGGCGGTGTGGAATGTGCTTTCGCCATGGGGTTGCTCGCGGGCTTGTTGTTCGCGGTGGGGGCCTGGGTCATCGCGTCCTCGTGGGTGTTGGAGGCGTTTGGTGGCGGCTGGACGTCGTGGGCGCGGACCGCGCCGGGGCCCCTCGACGGGGGGCTTGGCTCTGTCTGGAAAGTGTAGGGTATTCGGGGCTGGGGGGCCAACCGATTGCCCCGGGCGTCGGGGACAGCGGTAGGGCTGTGGGCGGCCCGTCCGGGCGCCGTGGGGCGGTCAATATGGGCAAGCCTGGGCGATCTTCCTGGTGGTCGCCCGCGTCGAGTTTTCCAATCGGGTCAGTCGGGGTCGGCGAGCTGCTGGACCTTGGCTTCGAGATCGGCGAGGCGTTGGCGGGTGGCGCGGAGCTGCTCGGCGTGGCGGCGTTGGTCGCGTTGGCGTTCGGCTCGGTGCTCGGCGATGAGGTCGGCGATGCCGGTGTAGTTGGGTGGGTAGGCGTGGTCGGGCGGGCTCGGGTTGGGCTCGCGGGCGACGAGCCCGTAGGCGGTGGGCAGGTAGACGAGGTTGATGTTGACGTCGCGGACGGTGCAGACCGGTTCTGGGAGGTTCGGGGAGCTGAAGCGTGCGACGGCCGAGATGGTCAGCGTGCCCGCTTGGTCGACCTCGATCACGTCGGTGAAGGGGAGGGTATTGCCCAGCGTGTAGAGATCGCCCGGGACGGGGCTCGTCAGCGGGGGGCTCTCGAAGATGTAGGTGTAGTCCATGCCGTTGGCGATGGAGGTTCCGGTGGTGGAGATGCCGTAGTCGATGCGGGCGCTGACCCCGACGCCCGGGGCGCCGTCGGGCGTGGCGACGATGAGCGTTTCCATGGACCCGGTGACGAGGATGTAGCCGGCGTCGGGGACGGTGATGGCCCGGGTCGCGGCGATCTGGAGGTCGCCCTGGTGCGGGAGGGTGATATTGGGCGTGGCGCGGTCGGTGGCGACGCCGGGCTCGTTGAAGATCTCGGTCGCGTCGATCGCGTCGGGGGGCAGATCGACGCTGTCGGTGCCCGACACGGAGGCGTCGATAACGGTGGTGCTGTTGGCGCCGGTGACGGTGACGCGGGGCGAGCCGGAGTCCTCAAAGTTGCCGTCAACGATGACGCCGCTGGTGCCGTTCCCGCGTGAGATCGAGACGAAGCCGCCCGTGTTGTCGGGGTCGGGTGCGATGTTGACGAGGGTTTCGGAGCGGTCGCGGAGGATGAGGCGTCCGCCCTGGTCGCCCGGGATCAGGCTCAGGTCGGCGTCGATGGTGGTGTTGCTGCCGGTGCGGTTGATGTACAGCGGGGTCTCGAAGAGCGAGTCGCCCTCGCCGAGGATCTCGAAGCGCATGCCCGGCAGCGTGAGCACGGTTGAGCCGGCGTCGAACGCGGACTGCAGGGTGGCGAGGGGCAGACGCGCGAAGGCGGCGAACGGGCTGGGGCGGACGCGGGCGCGGGGCGTCAGGCGCGTGTAGATCTTCGTGACGTCGTCGTCGGGGCGGACCCCGATGTCGAGATAGACCGGCTCGCCCGCGCTGTGGGCGTCGATGGCCGCCTGGGGCAGGTCGAGGACCAGGGTGAAGACCCCGGAACGCACGAGCACGGCATCGAAGGTCTCCGTTCCGAGCGGGAGGACCGGGTCGTCCGGGGGCGGGACGGCGGGCATGGCCTCGTTGTAGGTGCTGACCTCGAAGTCGTAGAACCCGGTCGCGGGCAGGTCGGACTCGGTCAGGAAACCCTGATAGGTGTAAGGCTCGGCGCACGCGTGCGACGCGAGCATGAGCACGCTCGCGGTGCGGATGAAGGTGCCCTGGAACATCGGTGGCCTCCGGCTCGGGTGTTCAGCGCTGGTCTCTGTTGTCGGGCGATCCGTCGCCCGGGCCAATGTACCCGCGAGTCTGGACGGGTGCGCACGAAAAAGCGCCCGCGATGAGCGGGCGCCTTGTGGGTGCGTGGATTGTGGAACTGGGTAAGGAGGACGCTCGTCGCTGGCGTCCCGCCGGATCAGTCCGCGACGGAAGAGATGGAGCCGTCGCCCAGCGTCTGGGTCTGGAGCAGGACGAGGGCGGTCTGGACCTGGAGGTCGATCCCCTCGGTGATCAGTGTGTCCGGGTCGGGGCGCTCGGCGTTGGCGATGATGTCGCCGTTCTGGTCGAGTGGGAGGACGTCGGAGTCGCGACGGAGCAGGAGGGCGGCCTGCTGCTGGCTGGAGAGCATGTCGATCTCGAGATCGGGATCAACGCCCCATTCGGTCGAGCCGGGCATCTTGTGGATGACGCGGGGCGAGTTAACGCGGTAGAAGTGGGTCGTGAGCTTCATGCCCGACATGCCGCCGGGGAGCAGGAAGACGTTCTGCACACTGCCCTTGCCGAAGGACCGCTGCCCGAGGACGATGGCCTTGTTTTTGCCGATTTGGGCGGCCGCCTGGACGGAGCCGGCGACGATCTCGCTGGCCGAGGCGGAGCCCTCGTTGATGAGGATGACGACGGGCAGGTCGGAGAGGTCCCGGCTGGAGCTGATGCGCTGGGCGTTCTGCTGCTCCTGGGGGATGCCGTTGGCGTCGACCGTGCGGACGACCATGCCGTCTGGCACGAAGCGCGAGGCGATGCCGACCGCCTGGTCGAGCAGCCCGCCCGGGTTGTAGCGCAGGTCGAAGACGAGCCCGTTGAGCCCCTGGGCTTTCATGGCTTTGATGGCGCGATCAAAGTCGCGGGTGCTGTCGGATGTGAACCCGGTCAGGCGGAGGTATCCGATGCCCGCCTCGGGGTCGATGAACCAGTTCCAGTCGGTATCGCCCGCGCCGGTCTTTTCCCAGCCGGTGACGCTGGGCAGGTCGATGCGTTGGCGGGTGAGGTTGAACGTGACCTCGCTGATTTCGTCGGTCTCGGGGTCTGTGCGCTCCATCGTGATCTCGACGGAGGTGTTGGCGGGGCCGGTGATGATCTCGACGGCCTGGTTGAGTTCGAGCCCGACGGCGGAGATGCCGTTGATCTTCTTGATGATGTCGTCGGTGCGGACGCCCGCGCGTTGGGCGGGGGTGCCCTCGAGGGGAGTGACGACCTTGATGTTCTGGGTCTCGTCGAGCTGGATCTGGATGCCCACGCCCGTGAACTCGCCGTCGGTGGAGCGGCGGAAGCGAGAGAGTTCGTCGGGCCAGATGACGGCCGAGTACGCGTCGAGTTCGCCCATGGAGCCGTTGCCGAACTCGTGGAGGATGGCTTCGGGCATGATGCCGACGGTCTCGTCGGCGTCGGCGAGGAGTCCGTCGATGACGCGCCGGAGGTCGAAGGCAGTCGCTTCGCGGCTCCAGCCGCTGACCTTGGCTTTGCGTTCGTCGATGCGAGCGATGAAGCGGTTGCGTCGGCTGGCGTTGCCGAGCCCGGGGAAGGTGTCGGACAGGTCGGTGGTGGTGGCCATGGTGCGGACTGCGTCGAGCCCGCCGAGCAGCAGGTTGTTCATGGTCACGCCATTGGGGTTCTCGCGGGTCTCGCGTCCGACGTGCTGCTGGGCGGCGCGTTGGATGGCGGAGCGGACGGCACCGGAGCTGACGCCCTGGAGCTTGGCGATGTAGTCGTCGCCGTAGGGGTTGTACGCGGGCAGGGCGTCGAGCCCTTCCTGCAGGCGGCGCTCGTTGCGGAGCGACCACAGACGCTCGGGGGCGTACATGCGGATCATGGTCAGGCGGTCGCCCAACCGTTCGACGTCCGCCTTGTAGGTGCCGGCCTGGTCGAAGATTGTCTCGAGGCGATAGTACAGTTCGGACGCGACGAGCCAGTCGCCCCGTCGTTCGGCGTCGCGGGCGGCGCGTTCGGCGTCGCCCAGCACGCGGTCCACGCGCTCGTCGGCGAACAGCTTCTCGTTGTTGTCCTTGAGCAGCTGGAGGCGCACCACGCTCTCGAGCGCGTCGCTGAGCGCATCGGTCGAGCGGTCCGCGTCGTACGCGGCCAGGTGCCCGTCGAGCTCGTCGCTTGCTTCGGTGATCTGCTCGGCGCGCAGCGTCTCACGCTTGGCCCGGTTGGTCTCGAAAAGTGCGAGCGAGGCGCGGACGTGGGGGTCGAGCTGGGCGGACTCGTCCGAAGCCAGCTCGAGCAGTTTGAGCACGCCCTCTTTGTTGCCAGAGCGGGCGAAGTCCCACACGCCATCGGCCAGGGCGAGTTGGGATTCCTGGATGGTGGTCGGCTCGGCAGCCGCGGGCTGGGCATTGGCGATCGGTACGGCGGCGAAGGCCGCGGTTCCGACCGCGAGCAGTAGCGCCAGCCCGGCGCTGAGCGGGCGGGCAGAAGAAGAGGTTCGCGTCCTGCGGCTGGTGGTCGTCATCCTGGCTCCGTTCACTGCTGGTCGATTCACTGATGGTCCGTGTCCGGCTGGCCCGTCCACGGCGGTTCAGACCCTGTCTCAAGGCAAACCCCGGAAATGCCCGGGGTATGCCCGAAATGCTGCCAACCCCCGGTCCCGGGGATCGAGGGAGGCGATCGGGGGTCATCGTCCCCGATCGGGCCCCGCCCCACAAACGATTGGGGGGCAAGGGCTTGTCGGCGTGGCTCGCCCGGGCTGACCCCCCCAGACCGACCCCGTGGCCGATTGGGCAGGCCGGGACGCCCCGATAGCCATCGGGTGGTATACGCCCGCCGGACCGAGAAAGTTTCGGTACTCGGAGCACACAGGGTGTGGCATTGTCGTGGTGGGGGGCTCAGGGACGCGGTGCCCGGTCGGTGGCTTGGGGCGCGCTGGGCCCTTAGACTCCTCTCCGGCGTGCGCCCCGAGGAGGATCGGACGCCCGGTGACAGGTCCCGTAGCTCAACTGGATAGAGCGCTGGCCTCCGAAGCCAGAGGTTAATGGTTCGAATCCATTCGGGATCGCTTGATGAATGACCCCGCGTCTCGAGAGAGGTGCGGGGTTTTTTCGTGGTTGTCGGCGATGCGGGCGGGGACGTGTTGGGGAAGTGTGCGGCTGCGGTAGGATCTGGGCGTGACCCGAGGTGATCGCAGAGCGAGCGCACGCAGGCCGTTGATCGCGGGGGTGGTGTTGCTGGTCGTGGGCGTGCTGGCATACGCGGGCGCGTGGGGGTTGGTTGCGCGTGAGCGTGCGGCGGCCGCGGCGGTATTAGACCGCGTCGCGCACATCGAGTTTCACTTCGCGATCGAGCAAAGGCGGTTGCGTCCGATCTATGTGAGCGTGCTCGGGCGAGCCACGTTCGGGGGCAACGCGGACGTGAAGTACACCGCGGGCATCGTTCCGCAGCCAGTCACCTCGGAGTCGCCCGTGGGATTCGGGTGGTACTGGGGCAATATACAGACCGAGATTCAGTGCGTGGTGGTTCAGCGGCTCACGCGTTACGAGGGCGCCGAGCCGCTGCCCGAGGACCTCGGCGCGCAGCTGCGCCGGGAGGTGCCGCTGATGATCGATGGGTTCGTGCCCGAGCGCGTGGGCAGGCGGTCACCCGTGCCCCACGCGGCGTGGCGCGAGCTGTGGATGGAAGCGAGCCTGCCGGTTCTGGCGGATGCGGTTACGCCGAACGTGCGGATCGCTAGCCCAGAACTCGGACACCGGACCGCGCCGTGGGTGCTCGTAGCGATCAGCGGGCTGTCGATGCTCTGCGTGGCGATGTGGGTCGCGGGCGTTGCCAGCGTCGGCTGGTGGTCGCGCATCGCGTGGAAACGCCGGGCGTGGTATCGGCAGCCGGGTGTGTGCGACGCGTGCGGCTACCGACGCGGGCGTCTGGCGGTCTGTCCCGAATGCGGTGTGAGCACGACTAGGTTTTAGGCAGCCGATCATCGCTGGTTCGAGCGTCAGTCCGCCCGGCGTTCTTCGTCGGTGAGTGTTCTGATCAGGCGCTTGGGCGTGCGGTCCTCGAAGTACAGGCCCCAGTGTTTCTCGGCCCCTCCTGGGCTGTTGGGGTCGCCCTTCCAGCTCTCGTCGAAGGCCTCGAAGAAGTACGTGGTGATGTTCATGTCGCGGGCCCAGTCGTAGAGCCCGCGGAAGTAGCGGGCCTGCTTGGCTTCGGTAGCGCGGGGCCCGAACTCGTTGGCGGTTGTGGCCCAGCCCGCCTCGGTGATGACCAGCCGCGCGTCGGGCAGCGCGTCGCGGACGCGTTGCATGTTCTCGATGCCGTAGGAAACACCCGCGTCGATGTCGCGTTCTTCCCAGACCGGGTAGATGTGGACGGAGACGAAGTCGAGTTCCGCGGCCAGCGCCTTCCCGTGGCGGGCCCACCAGTCGTAGTTGTCCGCCACCGTCACGGGCTGTGCGACCGCCGCCCTGACGCGGCGCACGTACGCGATGACCGACTCGACCGGCACCATGTGGTCGTTCCAGACGACCAGCGCCTCGTTGCCCACCGCGACCGCGTTGACGATCTCGGGGTAGGCGTTGGCCAGGCGGATCGCGTGCCCGACCTCGCCCCGGTTGGCGAGCCTGTTGGCCGCGAGTTCGTCATCGGTGAACGGCTCTGGCTTCCACGGGCAGTCCGGGTTGTTGACCTCGGCCTGAAGCCACGCGCCCAGCATGACGCGGAACGGCAGGGCGTGCTCCTTGATCAGTCGGAGCACCGTCTCGGAGTTCTCGCGGCTGTCGTAGAGGCGCAGCAGGCGGAAGGGCGTGTCGCGGAGCAGGATGCGGAGATCCTCGAGGATTGCTTCGTCGGTGGGATTGACGGCGCCGTCGCCGCGATCGGGGTGCTGCCCGGCGCGGAAGCCCGAATAGCACACGCCCATCACGCGTCCGTCGAGTAGCGCGTCGGGCGACTGCGCGATGGGTTCCGCTCCAATCGCCAGCGAACACACAAGCGCGATGAGGAACGGCACGATCAAACGAGGGCTGGTCATGCGGAGATTTTAGCGAGCTACAGCAAGCCGTACATGCGGGAGATCATGGGCACCCGGCGACAAACGCATCGATCATGAACAGGACGTCGTCCATGTCCCACACGCTGTCCTGCGTCAAGTCTCCCTTCCACGCCCGGCTGTTGTAGTCGTTTAGGAACTCGGCAAGATCAAAGAAGTTGATCCGCCCGTCGCCCGAATAGTCGGCCACGCAGACCTCGCACCCGTCGATGTGGTAAGTGGTGATCCCGCCGCCACGGCGCATCACATACGCGTAGTCGCCACGAACCGCGTAGTCGCCCGCGAACTCTTCGCCCGGGATGAACAACAGGGCCTCGGGTTCATCGGGGTCGAAGATGCTTTGAATGAGGATGCCCTCTTCAACCGGCCCGCCGGGATAGTCCACGACGGTCAAAAAGCGTCGGAATCCCCGCACGTCGAGCAGTTGGCCCAAAGAATAATCCTCGTCTGAGAGAAGTTCCCCGACGACCTCGAACTCGAACGGATCGGTGATGTCGAACATCGATCCAACACCGAGCGGTGAGGCATACAACCGATTGCCACGGACGATCGGCGGGCCGAGTGTGTTCCAGCGATCGAAGTCGGTCCACACCGGGTTGGTCTCGTCTGAGATGTCGATCGCGAGATACTCACGGCTCCGTCGCCCTTCGAGATACAGCACGTCGCCCGCGCGTCGGAGCCAGCCTGGCGAAGCCGACAGATCGAAGGGTGGGATATCCGATTCGCCGATGAGCATCGGATTCGCGGGGTCGGTCGTATCGTAGATCTTGAGTTGACGCAGGTTGCCGATGATGTAGAAGCGGCCCGGTTCTGCGAGCCAAGTCACAAAATCGGCATTGAGAATCGGAATCGTCGTCAGCAGAACGGGGTCGCTCAAATCGGAGAAGTCATACACGAGCACTTCGGCCGGGATTGAGTCCCTGGGCAAGTTGCCGGGCAAAAACGCGATGTCCCCATCGAACGCGGGTTGCCCAACGGTCCCATGATACAGCCTTTGCCAGACGACTTCGGGTCGCTCGGGGTTCTCGGTGCTGAGCACGGTGAGCAGTCGTGAACTCTCCGAGATGTCCGTTATCAGCCGCTCGTGAACCCGCATGGCTGGGGCGTTGCCCGACGCATACTGGAAGGCAAGCCCGGTCACATCGAGTATGCGTTGCTCGACCTGCCGGACGGTGGCGAACCCGCCGCTCCCGAGGCCCGCTGTCAGGACCCCGTTGCTCATGTTCAGATCACGAAACCCGAGGTTTTCGTTGTTGAGAACCGTGACCGGTTCATCAAAGAGCGGCTCGCGTGGGTTCGATACGTCGACCGGGATGATCACGTTCGTTCTGAGGTAGAGCGTGTCTCCGATCAGCCACGGTACTAAAGGGGCGATCTCGCACGACTCGATCAGCAACTTTGGTTTCATCGGGAACTGATAATCTACCACCTTGAGGCAACCATTCTCGATGAGGTAGAGGACGTCGCCGAACGCGTGCATCCAAGTGATGTCATGCCGAGAATCGAACCGCGAGAGTGGCACCGCGAGTTTTCGGGTGCTGATATCCCACGCCTGGAGGTATGGGGACCCGCTTCCCGGGCGAACCCGTGTCCAGGCGAGATCGCCCGACCGCGCCACCGCCCCTGTGGATCCGTGGTTGGGCCTGTGCGTCGAGAGCCGCCTTGGGTCGGACGGATCTGAGATGTCGTAAAGCGTCGGGCCCGGGCCCCCGCTGGGACTAAGGAGCAGATCGCCGATCGCGGTGTAACCGCCGGACGCTTCTTTCACATGTGCGATGACCTCGGGCACGCCCGGCACGCTCATGTCAACGACCCGCAGGCCGTTTGCTGTGCCTATGTAATGGATGCTCCCCTGCCGGCTGAACGAGCGGATCGTCCATCCGAGGTCGACGAATGTGGTGAACCGCGGCTCACCCGCCACGCTCGTATCAACGTACTGCAGCCCACCGTTAGTCCAGAATGCCGCGTTGTCGGCGTCGATTGCGAACGGCGCTTGCACGGCGCCCCCGCCCGTCACCGTCCCGACAAACTCATATCCGCACTGCCCCGACGCTTGTCCGGCCAAACACACAACCAACAACATCGCAAGCCACATTCGGATCATGCCAACGCTCCTCTTGGTGCATCGTAGCAGAGTGCTTCGCGCCCACCGCCAGAATTCAAGTTTCCGTGGCCGCTCCGTATGCACGCTGTTTGAACATCAAGTTCTAAAACGCATCGCCGCTGCTTGGCAACGCGGCCCCGCCCGGGCTTCTGTGGGGCGGCCCACTCTTACGGGCAGCCGGCGTTGAACAAACCGATGTACTCGGCCACGTCGAAGAAGTTGAACGCTCCGAACGGCTCGGCCAAGTCGGCGGCCGGGTCCATCGCGTTGAAGGCCGCGATGAACGCCACGACGTCGAAGAAGTTCAGCTCGCCGAACGGCTCGGCCAGGTCGGCGACGCACACCTCGATCACCGGGACCAGCGACAGGTCGTCGTAGTAGATGCTCGTCGAGTCCTGCGCGTACAGGTCCACGATGGCGATGGCCCGCGCCCCGCCCTCTTCACCCGAACCACCGCCCGACTCGTCCCCGGTCACGCCGCCGATCCAGCAGTACTCGGCCACGAGAAAGTCGTCGTAGAAGACCTGCGTCCAGTCTTCGGCGAGGTTGATCTCGGCCTGGATCTTCACCCAGCGGTCGGTCTCGTAGGGCACGTTGATCGTGTTCAGCCCGTCGCCGTGGAACACCTTGCACATGCCGTCCGTCGGGTCGAACTGGATCTGCACCGACCAATGTTCCGGGTCGTGGGGCTGCCCGGGCTCGTAGGTGTTGAGCATGTTGAGATAACTCCCGGCGAACTGCCCGGAACTGCCCGTCGCGAAGTCCGATGGGATGTACTGCCACGCCTCGAACCGCCAATGCCCGCCGTCGGCGTCGCCGAATGAGCGCACGAGGTCGGTGTTGTCCTTGATCTCGACGGAATGGGGCGGGCTGCGTGATTCAGCGGCCGATGTCGTGGCGCCGAATGCGGGGTCGGCGTCCCAGCCAGCCCACCCGCTTGAACCATCGAGCGGTTCGGCGTTGCCGTAGATCTCAAAGTCCTCGTACCACGGCGTGACGCGCAGGTCGATGATGTAATCGGTCCAGTCACCCGAGTCGGCGTCGAGGGCGAACAACGTGTAGCGTGTGTCCGCGCCGTCGATCATCGAGAAGTGCAGGTCGTAGGCGTCCTCGAGCATCAGCCCCGGGCCGTCGGTCGCGAAACGCACGCCTGGGCGCACTGCGCCCAGCGGGTCGATGGGCGTGAAAGAGGCAGACCAGACGCCCGAACTCGGCGGTGCGGCCATGACCGCCGCCCCCCCCGGATCGGGCGCCTGGCGCTCTGGGTAGATTTCCAGCGCGGTGATGCGCATCGGCGTGAGCATCTGGCCCGGCACACCGAACGTCCCGTCGAGGATCTCGAAGGTGTCGTCGGGCCCGGGCGAGCCGTCCGCGGTCCGCTTGCTTGGCTTGGTGCACTTGGTCTGCTTGAGGATCGGGCGGATGGTGACCGTCTGCGCCATGTCGTCCACGTTGGTCAGCTTGATGTATTCCCACGCGGGGCAGTTCTGCCACGACACACGGATCTTCTTGTTGTGGCCGACCGAGCTGATGTGGGCCTTGACCTTGTTGCCCTGGTAGTAGCCGAACGACGAGGTCTTGAACGTGTCCTTGGGGTTGTAGCCGAACCAGTTCAGGTCGAGCCACACCGACTTGGTGTAGCCCGTCTTCTCGGCATTTGTCATGCCGAAGTACACGCACCCGCCCGGCTGGATGGTGACCGGGCCGGTGTTGTTCGTGTCGTTGCGCCAGCCGTCGGGATTGTCGTCCGCGTCGTACGGGTCCTGGGTCGGGCTTTTGTCATCCGGGTCGGTGAAACGCCAAGAGACTTTCTGGTCCGCCCCGGACGCGATCGCCGCCGCCACCGCGATCAGCACCAGCATCGCGATCACCCCGAAACTCACATGCGGCCTGTCGTGTCGTCGATCGTACATCCCCATCGTGTGCCTCCTTCGGGCAACCGCTCGCACGAGCGTTTTCCCAAAGAACACAGCGGGGGTCGGCCCTTGCGAGCGCCACCCTCCAGCCTACCGCGCCCGTTCTGCACTACAACAGAAAACCACGCCGGGGACCAGATTCTCCCTAGGTGTTCGATAGCAAGGCTTTCGTGGCCGTTCTTCCGGTTCGGCCGAGCCTTATAGCTTCGACTTGTTGTAGGGCTTGTCGCAGTTGACCCCGAACGAGACACACACGGGGTGGTCGTGCACGCAGTTGGGGCGGGCCGTACAGGCGTAGCGCCCGTGGAACACGAACTGGTGCCCCAGGCGGCTCCAGCGATCTCTGGGAAAAAGCGCCATCAGGCGCTTCTCGATCTTCCCGGTGTCTTCCTTGGGACCTTCGACCAGACCTAGGCGCCACGCGAGGCGCTGCACGTGGGTGTCGACGACGAAGCCGACGTTGATGCCAAACGCATTGCCCAGGACCACGTTGGCGGTCTTGCGTGCCACCCCTCGGAGCGTGAGCAGGCTCTGCATGTCGGCCGGGACTTCGCCCCCGAAGTCCTCAACGACGGTTGTCATGGCCGTGTGGATCGACTTGGCCTTGCTGCGGAACAGCCCGATGGATTTGATGTACGCCTCGATCGCTTCGGGCGAAGCGCCCGCGAAGTCCGCGGGTGTCTCGAACGCCTCGAACAGCGCCGGTGTCGCCTTGTTCACGCCCGCGTCGGTGGACTGCGCGCTGAGGATAGTCGCAATGACCAGCTCGTGCGGGTTGCGGTGCGTCAGTTCGCAGAAGGCGTCGGGGTAGTGCTCTTCGAGGGCGTCGCCGATCCGCCTGGCACGCGCCTTCTCGTTCTTCGTGACCGCCGGCAGCGCGAAGGGGATATCCCGCAAGCCGCGCGGGTTGTCCTTACCCTTGGGATGGACCGGGGTGACTGTCACGGAGCGGGCTTCCGGGCGCTGGCCAGGTGCCACACGCCGAGCATCAACGTGATCAGCGTCGCCAAGGCCGTCAGCCCCATCGAGCGCGACGCGCCGGTGTGGCGATCGCCGAACGCCTGGCGGAACCGCTCGGCGGTCTCGGTGTCGCCCGCCAGGGCCGCGTCCCAGTACTGACGCAGGTCGTGCTGCATCGCGGGCATCAGCAGCAGCAGGTGGTAACTCACCGACAGGAACGCCAGCCCCATGAACAGGGCCCGCGCAAAGAGCAGCCACGAGCGGTCCTTCGGGTTGAGGTACTCCCCGAACACCACCGCCAGCCCGAACCCGACTGTCGCTAGGCAAGCGCAGACAAACTGCACGACATCGGTGACCAGGAACACCTCGGATGCCACCCGCCCCGCGCTGAGCATCCAGTGCGGGCCCTCGTAGCCCGCGTAGGCGGGCAGCGACGGGTCGAGGGCCTTGATGGTCGGGAACGTCCGGGCTGCCGTGATCCCGGCGCCCACCAACGCCCCGGTCCAGACGCCCAGCGCCGACAGGTGGGCGGTTTCTCCGATGCGGTGCAGTCCGGTGTTCACGCCCGATGATAGTGACGCTGGGGGCGCTGTGTGCCGCTAACAGCCCAGGTTGTACAACGCGATGTACTCGGCGATATCAAAGAAGTTCAGCGTCCCGATCGGCTCGGCGATGTCCGCGGCCGCATCGCCATCGCTGTACCGGGATAGGTACTCGACCACATCGAAAAAGTTCAGCGTCCCGAAGGGCACCATCACATCCGCCCGACACCCCGGGCGCTCCCGGACGAGCCAGCTCCCGACCGTCGGCAGCGCCCCGTCCGCCGCCCGCCAGAGCCCCGTGCCGTACATCCAATGGTGGCCGGGCACGATCTCGATCACGCCCACCCTGGACTCGAACGTCGCCCCGTCGCTCATCGTCTCGCTCGTCCACCCGTGCGTGATCCGATGACCCGTGTCGAACTCGAAGAACCCGACGAGCTGCATCATGTCGAAGAGCTCGGGGTGGACCCCGTCCGCCATGTGATTCATGTACACGCCGTCGTTGGGCACGACGTTCCCCGTCACGAACAGCCCGTTGACCTCCTGAGGCGTCGCGAACCGCCACCCCTCGAACGTCGCGCCCGTCTGCAACCCCACGCCCTGCATCTGCGCCCACGAGATCCCGAACGACAGCGGCACGTCCAGAAACTCGAGCCCCTGGCGGAAATCCAGCGTCCCGGTCTGCACCCCGAACGAGGTCTCGGTGCTGACCGTCTGCCCGGACGCAGCCGATCCCAACCCCAGGCAAACACAGCCCATCGCGGGCCCGACCGCCCGCCGCAAACGCAACCCTCGGATTATCCTCGTCGCCATGCCCGGATCCTTTCTAAGTACAAATTCTAAGTGCAAACACCCAGACAGCCACCCGCCAGCGCGAGCGTCTCCATACAGCATCCGAGCATCGGGCGATGAGATCAACCCTCTAATGGGTTGGTCGACCCGCCCGGGGTGCTAAAATTGCGTCGTGTTCCACCCACCAGAAATCGCGGCCTCGATCAGCGGCACCCGCCCATCCCCCGATGCCCCCTGGGGCCAGACCACCCAGACCGCCTGCCGCTGGATCCGGGGGCACTCCCGCTGCGTCGTCCTCGACGGTGCCCGTGCCGATCTCCGTGCCCGCGACCTCGGGCGGTCCGCCCGGCGCGACGTCGGCGCGATGCTCCGGCGTACCGAGCTCGAGCTGGCCGGCATCGACCTGTGGATCCCCGCCGAGCACTTCGTCGACGACGAGAAATCCGGGCGCGCGATGGAGACGCTCCAGCAGACCGTCGTGCTGGCGACCGAGCTGGCCCGCCTGGCGGGCGGTCGCTCGCGCCCGCTCGTGTCCGTCACCCTGCCCGCGGCGATGCCCGACTCGGACCGCCGTTCGATCAACGGGCTGGGCGAACGCCACGGCGCTCTGATCGCCGACCACACGCCCGACGCGCCCGAGGGCATGGGCAGCGACGTCGCCGGGCTTGTCATCGGCGTCGACCCCGCCTCGTGCCTCATGGGCGGCGTCGATCCCGAGCAACGCGTTCGCCTCTCCGGGGCCATCCGCCTGACCGACGCGAACCCCTCGGGGCGATGCGTGGTGGGGAGCGCCGGGTGCCGCCTCGACCTGACCGCGTACGCCGGCGCGTGCCTGACAAGCGGGCAACGCTGGATCGTGACAGATGCCTGGGGCATCGAGGACGGCGACAAGGCGATCGGGACGGCGGTCGCAACATGGCGGAGCGCGGTCCAACTTCCGATGTGATTCGACGGCAGCGAAACACTGGAACTCCACTCGAGCGAGCCACTTCCTTAACAGAAGGGCTTGACCGGGTTGTCGCCGGGCAAGTAGAGCGGGTGTTTGGGAAACCCGGCTTTGGTGGTCGCGAAGCACATGGGTTCGCACACGCCTCCGAGCAAGCCCAGCACCGCGTCGTGGCGGTCGTGGAGGGCCGCGTGCGTGCCCCAGCCGACCACCACGAGGTCGGCCCGCTTGGCCGCCCGGACGATCGCTCGGTCATTGCCGGGCCCGTTGGGATCGTCGGTCTGCTTCAAGCCCTTCGGATTGGTTGATCGCAGCGCGAATGCGTTGACGACCTCCATGTGCGACGCGCCCCATCGCCGCGCGAACGTCACGCAGCGCTTGAGCGTCGGGTCGAGGACCTTCGCGTCGGCCGTGCTGGGGTTGAGCAGGCAGAAGCACACGCGACCGCCCGCGGGCATCGGCACGCCCGGTCCGGGCGCGAGCGTCGCCACCTCCGCGTCCCACCGCCGGTGCAGCGAGTAGCGGTACCGTTGACAATCGCTAAATGAAGCCCATCCACGCACGCGGGCAGGATAGCGGGGTGTGCAATATGCTGCCCCCAGAGCTCGTTGGGTTGCCCAGGAGACCGCCCATGTTCGCAGCGATCATCGCCTGGTGGAACGCCCTCATGGCCCACCTCGAACTCGCCTACTTTGTCATGCTGCTGCGGTCGTTCGACCCTGGGGCAGTTCTCAGCTGCGCGATGGAAACTCCTGCGATCACCCCGCCACCGGCAACCGCGGCGGCGATGCCCGATGCTCCCGAACGATTCAACGCGTGGGCCGAGGTCCGGCGTGACATCGCGTACATCGACCGTCCCGGGAGCGATCCGGCGCTGACCTCCCTCGACGTCTATACGCCCACCAAGGACCCCGACGCCGGGCTTCGCCCGATCCTCGTCTTCGTCCACGGCGGCGCTTGGGCGATCGGCGACAAGGCCAACGTGCAACGCAAGCCCTCGTGGGCGGCCGCCAACGGCTGGGTCTTCGTCAGCATCAACTACCGGCTCTCGCCCGACGTCATGCACCCAGAGCACGCTCGAGACGCGGCCGCGGCCATCGCGTTCGTCCGCGACCACGCCGAGCGGTGGGGCGGGGACCCCGGGAAGATCGCCATCATGGGCCACTCGGCGGGGGCCCACCTCGCGGGCATCGTCGCGGCTGAGGAGTCACTCCTGGGTGAGCACACCATGACCACTGATCAACTTGTCGGCGTCGTGCTGCTCGACGGCGCGGGCTACAACCTGCCCGGCCGCATGGCCACGCTGCCTCCGACCGGGCTCACGACCCGCTGGTACCGCGACGCGTTCGGCGACGACCCGAATCTCTGGGTGCAGGGCTCGCCCACGCTCCAGGCCCAGGCGGATGATCGCCTCGCGCCTCTCTTCTGCGTCCACGCGGGTGACCGGGCCGAATCGAGAGTCGAGGGTGAGGGGCTTGTGAAGGCTTGGCAAGGTACAGGCGCCCGAGGCACGCTCTATCACGCCCCCAACAAGAACCACAGCGGGATCAACCGCCAACTCGGGCGCGCCGGCGATGCCGACACGAATGCGATCGAGGCGTTCCTGCGTGGTGTTTTCGCAGACGGCTAACCAAAAGCCAAGCCTGGGCCGTCAACCCAGCTCGGTTCAGTCAAGTCCGAATCAGTCCAGTTTCGCCAGTTCGTCCGCTGGGATGTCCGCGTTCGAGTAGACCTTCTGGACGTCCTCGTTGTCTTCGATCGCGTCGAGCAGGTTCATGAGCTTGCGGACGTCGTCGCCGCGCACATCGACGGTGTTGTCGGGCAGTCGGACGATGCCGGCTTCCATGATCTCGATGTCCGCCTCGAGCGCCGTCTTGACCTCGTGGAACGTGGTCGGGTCGGTCAGCACGGTCCACACGCCCGCGTCGTCTTCCGTCGCGCCCTCGGGCGACTGCACGTCGTCGGCGCCCGCTTCGAGCGCAGTGTTCATCACCGTCTCCTCGTCGTACTTGCCAGCGTCGATGATGATCTGGCCCTTGGTCTGGAACATGAACGCGACCGAGCCGGAGTTGCCCAGATTGCCGCCCATTTTCTTGAAAATCCCGCGGAGCTCATTGACAGTGCGCGTGCTGTTGTCGGTCAGCGAGAGGATGATCAGCGCGGTGCCGCCCGGTCCGTAGCCCTCGTAGGTGAGTTCCTCGAAGTTGTCACCCTGCCCGGCGCCCGCGCCCTTCTCGATCGCGCGCAGGATCGTGTCCTTGGGCATGTTGGCGTACTTGGCCTCGTCGATCGCGTAGCGCAGGCCCAGGTTCATATCCGGATCGGGCCCGCCCGCGCGAGCGGCGGCCATCAGGGCCTTCGAGCACTTGGACCACGCCTGGCCCTTCTTCTTGTCCTGGCGTTCCTTGCGGTGCCTGATGTTCGCCCATTTGCTATGACCGGCCATGCGTCGCTCCTCTTGCCCACACCGGAGAACCCGGGGCTTGCCGCCCGGGAAGCCGGGCGGGCTCTGATTGTTGTCGCCCCGGAGCGTCATGTCCGGGCCATCGTGCGGCCGTCCGCGATCGCTTAGGCATCGTCCTCTACGCCTGCCCCGGCGTCCACGCCGCCCTGATCTGATCCGGCATCCGCGCCGGAATCCGGCTTGGGATCCAGCGAGGGGATCCGTTCGGTCTCGGGCTCGAGCCCGCTTTCGGCGTCCGAGATGCGCCGGCGTACGTCATTCAGGCGGTTCGTCGTCTCAGACGACGCCCGACCGCTCGGGTTCTCCGAGTTGGCGATCTCGATCGCTCGCGCCCGCAGGAGGGATTCGGACCGCGACCACGCGGCCAGCGCCTCGTCGCGGTGACCGGCCCGCCAGCGGGCGTCGCCCAGGTGGCGGAAGATCGTCGCGTTTTCCCCGCCGTCCTCGAGTTCGGACGCACGGGCGAGCAGCGAGATCGCCCCCGCCCGCGTCACCGCGCCTCCCGCGTCGGTTTCATCGTCCAGGACGCCGAGCTTGTAGCGCACCCAGGCTAGCGTATCGAGCACGCTGGCCCGCTCGCCAAGCAGGCTGTTCGCCCGAAGGGCCAGACGCTCTGCCTCGTCGAGCATCACGCCCCGCTCGGCGAGCGAATAGCCAAGGTCGTTGCACGCCCACGCGTGGTCCGGGTGGAGCGACAGGGCCAGGCGGTGCATCCCCTCGGCCTCGGTCTCGCGCCCGAAGACCGACGCCAGCAACGCGCCCGTGTAGGCGATGTCGGCGCGGTCGTGGGCCGCCCCGGGAGCACCCGGGAGGGCCGCCAACTCAAACCGCGTCCGCAGCACGCCCGCCACGCCCAAAGCGCCCGCGTCATCCACGAGCCCGAGCAGGGCTTCGATATTCGACGCGTCGCCCGCCGCACCGACCAGGCGCGACCATTCGTCGAGCAGGGGCGCGTCGGGCTCATCGCCAGAGAGGGCCAGCCTGGCGAGCAGATCGATGCCCGCGCCGACCCGATCGCCCGACAGCATCGCTTGCACGACTAGGAGCCCGGTACCCTCGCCGAGCGCTTGGCGATCGATCATCGAACCGAGGCGATCTGTGTCATCCATGCGGACTAACAGCAGCAGGCGGGCCTGCTCAAGCCCCTCGCTCAGCGCCAGCCCGACCGGTCCGCCTTGCGTTTCCGCGCGATCGATGAGGTCCACGAGCATCCCGGGGTCGGCCGGAGTGCCCAGCGTCGCGCCGTCGAGCGAGGCACGCGAGAGCGCCTGCATCCCGCGATCCCAGCGCTCGTGCTGGGCCCGCGTGAACGAGCCGGCACCCGGCAATGCGTCGGCAGCCGCCCGCGTCGCGCTTTCCGCGTCGCCGAAGCGAACGAAGACCCCCAGGCGTTCGATCAACGCGTCGCTGCCCTGGCGCCCCTGCGTCCGCTCGAGCACCCTCTGCCCGGGGCCCGTGAGCGACTCGTCGTTGGCAAGCCCCTCTTCGGTCGCGAGCATGGCTTCGGCATTGCGTGCCAGTTCGTCGTGCCCGATCCGTGCGTACGCGTCGTCGAGTGTTGAGAGCGCGGCGCGTGGGTCCGAGCCCACGAGGGCCTGGGCGTACGCCACCGCGGTCGGCACCGAGCCCGGCAAACGCTCGGCGCGAGCAGCGAGCCAATCGGTGGCGAGCCCTTGGGTCTGGCTGTCGCCCTGTGTGCCCGCGGCACGGCCTGCCTGGGCGAGCAGGAGTACGCCCAGGTCTCGGCTGGGCTCGCGGTCGCCGACCGCCATGATCAGTTCGACGGCTTCTCGCAGGCGCCCGCGCCCGCCCATATCGCGTGCTCGCAGCAGCGTGAACAGGGCGCTGCGTGGGCGGCGTTCGGATAGCTCGCGTCCGAAGGCACGCAGCGAGATGCCCTCGTCAGACGCCGCGTCCTCGTTGGCGAATGCCAGCACCCGCTCGAGCACCCGTTCATCGTACGGATCGAGTTGCTGGGCCCGCCCGATCCGCGCCCGCAGCGCCGCTTCGTCGCCCACGACGAACGCCGCCTCGGCGGCCGAGAGCAGGTCGTCCGTTGTTGCGTCGTCGTCGGTGTCGATCACCGCGCCGATCGCCAGCGCCTCGCTCAAACGAGCGCCGGTGAGCAGCGCTGAGACAAACTGCGCTCGGCGGTCTGGGTTGTTGCGGGCCTGGATCCTGGCCGCGTCGAGCCAGCGGTCGGCCTCGTCCCAGCGGCCGAGCATCGCCGCGACCTGGGCGGGTAGCCCCGCGTCGGGCAGGGCGGTCGTCGCGCCGCCAATGATCGACTCGCCCGGGCCCGGGTTGCCGGTCTCCAGGCAGATGCCCAGCCCGAGCAAGACATAGCCAGGGTCGCCCGATCCGATGAGGGTTGTCGCCAAATCGCCGGGGTGCTGCTCGAGGCGCGAGAGGGCCGATCCGAAAGATCGTGCGAGCATCGGATCCGCGCCGACCGCGCGGATCGAGGCTTCGAGCCGGTCCGCTGGGTCGGTCCGCCAAAGCAAGTCGCCGGCGATGACGGGCGATCGAGCGACCGGGCCCGCGTCGATGATCATGCGTAGGGCCGTGCCCGCGTCGGGCAGGCCGCGGACCGCGGTCCGAAGGCGCTGTCGGCGCACGCTCGTGGGCGCATCGGCATCGCTCACCATCGATGACAGCGCTCCGGCGAGCGCATCACCCACGCGATCGATGCCCGCGAGCCCGCGGACCCACTGCGATTCTTCGACCCCCAGGTCGCCGCCACTGCCCAGGCGTTCGAGCAGCGCGAGGGCCGCGGTCGCGGGGCGTCCCGTTGCAACGGTCGATGCCAGCGATCGCTGGACGATCACGGGCGGCTCGTCACCGGGTTTGTAACCCGCGCCGCGGTAGGCATCGAGTGCGGCGCCGGGCTGCCCGAGGGCGGCCCACGCGTCACCCGCGAGCACGGCGAACTCGGACCGTCGCGCCCTCAGGCGCGTCAGTTCCAGCGGCTCGCCCGCGCTGCGCCGCGCGTCGAAAAGTTCGAGCGATTCGCCCAGCACCTCGGCGCCCGCCCGCAGGTTCCCGCGTTCGAGCAGCGCGGAACCGAGCATCGCGCCCGCGATGACCGATTCGGGCGATCGTCGCCCGGGGTCCGAGGCGAGGACAGCGCCCGCCCACAGGATCACGCCCGAGGCGTCTGAACGCGTCGCCGCATCGCTGGCCAGGGTCAGCATCGAGCGTTGGTCGCGGTCGCCGAGTTCGACCGCAGTCCGGTACGCGTCGATCGCGCCGACCAGGTCGCCTTCGTCGGAGAACGCGCGCCCGAGTTCGCTCCAAAGAGCCGATGCCGCCGGGTCGAGATCCACGGCTTCTTCGAGCAGCACGATGGCGCTCGCGCTGTCGCCCGCGAGGCGGTCGGCGCGGGCGCGTGTGTAGTTCCGCACGGCGAGCCTGCGGTTCTCGTCGGACGCGAGGGGCAGGTCGCCAGCGGGGACCGGAAGCGGGTGCCCGTCGAGGACGCCCTGGAGCGGGCGGGCCGCCCGCCGATACACCTCGGTGCCCGGCTCGATCGGCGCAGGGAACGAGGGGTCGATGATCGCGACCGCGTCGCGCAGCGCTTCGGTGAGCAGGCGCGATCCGGAGCCGGATCCGAACGCCTCGAGTTCCGCGAGGGCCTCCAGGCGGCGCTCCGGCGCTTCTATCGCCGAGGCGCTGCGGACGGATTCGCTCACCCTGGCTTGGTCTGGGTTGCCGGCGCACGACGTCAGCACGCCGAGCCCGCCCGCGCACGCCAACGCCAGCGCCACGCACGCCGCTCGATAGCGGGGCGTCTCGCTCGCGTGGTCTCGAGGGGTGTTCATGACTCGGCCTTGCTCTTGCCTGTGCCCTTGCCGGTCGCTTTGGGCGTGCTCTTCGAGGTTTGCTTCTTCGCGGCGCGTGCCTTTGTGCGGGGCGCGGACTTGCGCACAGGCTTGGTGTGCAACGCATCCAGCTCGAGCAGGGCGTAGACCCGGGGCGCGTCGGCCGCCCGCACGGCGCGTTCGAGCTGGGAGACCAGATCGGCGTGTGAGAGCTTCGGGTCGTCGAGCACTTTGTGCCGGCTGAGCACGCCGGCGATCCGGTCGTCGGCCGGCACCGCATGTCCGCCTGTAGCCAGCAGCGAGACCCGGGCTGCGACGAAGGGGGGGACGCCGTCGAGGGCATCGAAGTACTGGCGAGCCTCGCGCTTGGGCAGGGCCACGACCCGCTCGAGCGTGAGCCCGTGCTGGCTGATGAACACCGCGTTGAGTGCTGCGACCAATCGCATCGCACGCTCTTCACGCTTGGAAATCTCGCGAGGGAGGATGGCCGCCACTTCATCGCCGTCGCACACGCGAAGCTCATTGAGCCCGGTGAGCGATTCGCGGATCGCTGCAAACGCCCGCCCCGCCAACTCGTGCCCGGCTTCCCAGAGCAGCAGCGAGTACACGAGTTGAACGACCGTCGGGTCGTCGCCATCGGCGGGGATCGCCAGCGAGGGGTCGTCGCCGGGGGCTCCGTGCGTCGCTTCGATCGCGTCCGTGGCCGCCTTGATCGCATCGCCCAACGAACTGCTCATCGCGCGGTCTCCTCGGGCTCGGTGGGTTCTGTTGATTCGTTGGGCGCGGTGTCGGTCGGGGTGTCGGCAGTAGTGGCATCACCGGTCCCGTCGATCGGCTCGCCGCGCTCGAGCTTGTCCCGGGTCAGCAGCGACATGACCTCCATCTGCTGTTTGAGCCCCTCGTCGTAGACGATGTCGAGGGCGGGCATGTCTTTGAGATGGACCTTGTCGGCCACGTCGCGCCGGATCTTCTTGTTGGCGGCCCGGAGCCCGTGGAGTGTCAATTCCGCGTGCTCGCTGGGCATGACCGTGACGAACACCTTCGCACGCTTCATGTCGTTGGCGGCTTCGACACGGGTGACCGTGATAAGCCCACGGATCCGCGGGTCGGCCAGCCCGCGGGCCAGACGCTCTTGCATCGCCCGCAGCAGCAGCGACTCGATCTGCTTCTTGCGTCTCTCGCCGATCACGACAGTTCCTCCGACTCTTCCGATGAGGCCCGTGCCAGCATCTCGATACCCAGCGACGCCTCGTCCATCTCGGTGAACGCGGTGCCCGAGAGTTCGCCCGCCCAGCCGTGCATGATCTCGCGTTGGGCCGCGACCAACTCGGCGTCGTCGAGCGAGCCCAGCTTGCGCTCGATCGCGTCGAGCGTGCCCGCGACACAGGCCCCCGAACTCCCCGCGGCCGCGATGCCGAGCAGCAGGGCGTTGTGGACGTCCTGGGCGCCGACCTCCGCGACCGAGACCTGATGCGAGCGGTGCAATCGGTCCTTGAGCGACCGGGCGACCGTCCGCTTGTCCTTGAGCGATCGCGCCCAATGGATCCTCAACTCGGCTTGCATCACACCGACGATCATGGGAACGCCTCACGCACGGGACCGGGCACACTCACACGGCTGACCATCACTCAGAGCGTCCGCGCCACTTCGATCTGCTTGTAGCACTCGAGGACGTCGCCCTCCTTGATGTCGTCGTAGGCGTGGATCTTCATGCCGCACTCGGTGTTCGCACGCACTTCCTTGGCGTCGTCCTTGACCCGCTTGAGCTGCTCGAGCTTGCGGTCGTTCTCGACGACCACGCCGTCGCGGGTGACGCGGATGAGCGCGTCGCGCTGCACCACGCCGTCCGTGACATAGCAGCCGGCGATCATGCCGACCTTGGACACACGGAACACCTTGCGGACCTCGGCGTGGCCCAGGACCTCCTGGCGGAGCTCCGGTGCCAGCATGCCCTCGGCCGCCTTCTTCAGGTCGTCCACGATGTCGTAGATGACCTGATAGTTGCGGATCTCCACGCCCTTGGCGTCGGCGAGCGAGCGTCCCTTGGCGTTGGCGATGACGTTGAATCCGACGATCAGACCGCCCGAGGCGTTGGCCAGCAGGATGTCCGATTCGGTGATCCCGCCGACCGCGGCGTGGATGACACGGACCTTGACCTCGGAGTTGTCGATCGCGACCTTTTCTATCTCGCTCTTGAGCACGTCCACCGAGCCCTGCACGTCGGCCTTGAGGACGACCAGGATTTCCTTGAGCTCGGCCTCGGCCATCTGGCTGAACATGCGGTCGAGCGTCGCGGTCGGCTGGGCCAACTGCTCCTGTCGCTCACGGTCACGACGCTGCTCGGCGGCGCGCTCGGCTTCTTTGAGCGAGGGCACGCAGTAGAACTTGTCGCCCGCGTCGGGCAGCTCGTTGATGCCCGAGATCTGCACAGGCATGGGCGGCAGGGCTTCCTTGAGCTTCTTGCCGCGATCGTCGGTGATGTCACGCACACGCCCAAAGGCACGCCCGAGGACGATGAAATCGCCGAGCTTGAGCTGGCCCTCTTGCACCAGGATGTTGGCGACGTTGCCGCGCCCTTCCTCGGGTCGCGCTTCAATCACGCTGCCCTGGGCCTGTCCGCCGAAGTCGGCCTTGATTTCCAGGAGCTGCGCCTGCAGGTCGAGGATCTCGAGCAGTTCCTGGATGCCGATGTCCTTGATGGCGCTGGTGCGGACGACCTCGGTGTCGCCGCCCCATTCGGTCGGATTCAGGCCCTGCTCGGCGAGCTGACCCAGGATCTTCTGGATGTTGCCGTCGGTGGCCTGTTCCTTGTCGATCTTGTTGAGCGCCACGATGATGGGCACGCCCGCCGCCTTGGCGTGGCTGATCGATTCCTTGGTCTGGGGCATCACGCCGTCGTCGGCCGCGACCACCAGCACCACGATGTCGGTCACCTGGGCGCCGCGGGCACGCATGGCGGTGAACGCCTCGTGACCCGGCGTGTCGATGAAGACGACCTGCTTGTCCTCGTCGCCCATGTGGACCGGCACGCGGAAGGCGCTGGTCGCCTGGGTGATGCCGCCGGCCTCGCCGTCGGCGACGTTGGCTTTGCGGATGCGGTCGAGCAGCGACGTCTTGCCGTGGTCGACGTGACCGAGGATGGTGACGACCGGGCCGCGGGCTCTTTCGTCCTTGCGATCGCGGTTGTCGAACTGGGCCGCCACCGCCTGCTCGGCGGTCTTGGACTCGACGACCTCGAGCTCGATCTCCCAGTCCATCATGATCTCTTGGGCTTTCTCGGTTTCGATGCCCGAGTTGATGGTCGCCATGACGCCCTGCATGAAGAGCTTCTTGACGATGTCGGCGCCCTTGACGCCGGTGGCCGCGGAGAGATCCTTGATGCTGAACGGCTCGGTGATGCTCACCTTGCCGCCGGTCGATGCGAGGGTGGGGGCCTGCTGCCCGCCGCCGCGCAGCTGCTGACGCTTCTGCTTGAGGTATCCGCCCGAACGCTGGAGGCGTGCTTCGCGTTCGGCCAGGTCCGCCTGAGACCAGCCCGTGCCGCTCCCTTGGCCCTCACGCTTGCGATCGGGCGTGCGCCGACGGTTGTTGCCGCCGCCGCCTCCGCCGCGTGCCGGCGCGCGTCCGCCGGGTGGCAGATCGCCCATCGGTGCCATCGGACCGGGCCCGCGCCCGCCGCCACCGCCGCCGCCCGGGCGAGGCCCGCGCGGACGCGGGGGCTCGAGGCGTTCGGGTGCTTCGACACGGACCACCTTGGGCCCGCTGAGTTTGATCTTGTCTTTCTGGATGTCCGCGAGTTTCGGGCCCACCGGCGAGATCACCTTGGGGCGCGTCGGCACGTTCATGGTGGGGGGCGCACCGGGGGCCTTGATCGTGGGCTTTGGTGCCCGGATCACACCGCGCGGCTCTTCGGGTGCGGCGCCGGTGGCCGGCGCGTCGTTCGCGGGGGCTTCCGGTGCGATCGACTCGGGCGGGCGGCTGTTGAGACCGGCGGGGACCGGCGCGGGCCCGCGCTTCTTGGCGACCGCCTGCTTGGCGGGTTGGTCATCGTCGGGCGCGCTGGGCGCGGCACCCGGCTTGGCTGCGAGTCCCGGACGGGCCGGACGGGCCAAGGGCGGAGGCGGCGGGGCGGCGACACTGGCGGCCTTCATCGGTGCCGCCTTGGGCGGGCTTGCGACCGCCGTGCCGCCTTCCGAGTCGCTCTCGTCGGCGCTCGCGGCCTTGCGGGCGCGCTTGGGCTTCTCATCGCGCACCTTCTCGAGGTCCACCTTGTCGGACTGTTCGACCGCGGTGCTCCCGGAGGCTTCGCCGCCCGATTCGGACGCGAACCACTCACGGATCGTCTGCTCGAGACCGACCGAGACCGTGGACATGTGATTCTTGATCACCGTTGCTGGGATGCCTTCGGCGTGGCATTTCTCCACGACCGACTTGGACTTGACGCCCAGTTGTTTAGCAATCTCGAATACGCGTGTGCTGGCCAAATCGTCCTCCGGGGCATGCCCGATCTTCTCATCCGTCTTCCGGTGAGCCGCTTTGTGCGGCTGCCGGGCATCTTGAATCTGTCTCTACGTTCTGCTGAAGCGGCTACGAACAACTGCCGCGTGATTGTCCGTTCGTTGCCCGGGCTTACCCGGGGGTCTCGCCGCCGCCCAGGATGTCGTCGGCGCGCGTCTCCGTCTCTTCGTCGGGGATCGGGGGGGCACCCAAGATCGCGGCTGCCGCGGCGTTGGGGTCCATGGCTTCCCCGTCGCCCCCGGTCGCACCGGAGAGGATCGAGGCGGTCGCCGCCATCTCCTCGGCGCGTCTCGCCTCGGCTTCGGCCTTCTCGACCTTCTGCTGCTCGGCGACGACCTTGGCTTTCTCGGCTGCGATCTCGCAGACCTTCTCGCCGAGTTCGGTCGTGATCTCGAGTTCCTCGGTCAGCACGTCCAGGCCGACCTCTTCGATGTCGAACACGCTGATCATGCCGAGCGCCGCGAGGCGGTCGACCATCTGGTCCTCGATGCCCTCGATGCTCGTGAGCGTCTCGGACAGGGTCTCGAGGCCCTTGCTGAACTCTTCGGGGGTCAGGATGTCTACGTCCCAGCCCGTCAGGCGGGCGGCTAGGCGGACGTTCTGCCCACGCTTGCCGATCGCCAGCGAGAGCTGGTCGTCACGCACAACAACGGTGGCACGCCCGAGTTCGAAGCACAAAGAGATCTCTTCGACCTCGGCGGGCTTGAGCGCGTTGGCGATCAGGATCTGGCTCGACTCGTTCCAACGCACGATGTCGATCTTCTCGCCGTTGAGTTCGTCGACGATGGTCTTGATCCGTGCGCCGCGGACACCGACGCAGGCGCCGACCGCGTCGACCTTCGAGTCGATCGAGGAGACCGCCATCTTGGTGCGGTAGCCGGCTTCGCGGGCCATCGCCTTGATCTCGATGGTGCGTTCGGCGACCTCGGGGACCTCGACCTCGAAGAGACGCCGGATGAAGTCGGGGTGCGCCCGGCTCAGGTAGATCTTCGCCTGGTTGCCCATGTCCTTGACGTCGAGGATCATCGCGCGGACGCGGTCGTTGGCCGCGAACTGCTCGCCTGGGATCTGCTCGCTGCGGAGCATCACGCACTCGGCCCGGTCGACCTGGACGATCAATGCGCCGTGGTCGTATCGCTGGGCCACGCCGTTGACGACCGTGCCCACGCGGGTGGTGTACTCATCGAGCAGCGACTCGCGCTCGTCGTCGCGGAAGCGCTGGATCATGACCTGCTTGAATGTCTGGGCGGCGATGCGACCGAGTTCTTGGGGCTGAAGATCGAGCGGCTCGTCGTAGCGGAAGATCGAGATCTCGCCGTTTGCCGGGTCGACGTTGCACTGGAACTCCTCGGCGTCGAGGGTTCCGAAGAACTTGCGGCATGCCGTCACCATCGCTTGCTCGAGATCGGAGATCAGGAGCTGGCGATCGATCCCGCGGTCGCGGGCGATCGAGTCGATGATGCGGATCATTTCTTGGGTGTTCATGTCGTCGATCCTGATGTTCGCCGTCGCTCGCGGCACGGGTTGTCGAGATGTCCTGTCGCCCGCGTTGTGAGCCGGGCGAATCGCTGCGTTGGGTGTGCCCGGGCGTCTGACCGCAAAAGCACGAAAACCGCGGGTCGTTGAAAGACCGCGGTCCGACGCGTCGGCGGCTGGGGGAATCCCCGTCCGCCCGGATCAGAATGGACAGACGCTCACAGCATCGCCATCACCCCGGGTCGGGAGCACTCGATCTGGATCGAGCGCCAATCAGCCTGCATCGCGGAGGACCATGGTCACACCAACTCTCCTGACGCCCGACCACCGGGCGACTTTCTAGGTGTACATAGTAGTTCCAGCCCAAGGGCTCAATCAACCGCGAGCACCGTTCAGAACCCGTTTGTCGGGCTTGAGCCGTCTTTGGCCCGAACCAGCGCGCGTCAGCCCTCGCCCTGATCGGGGGGTGATACGGAGGATGCCCCGGGGTTCTCGCTGATCAAGCGGTCCCGCCTGGCACCCAGTGCCAGCCTGCTGAGCACACGCACGGCCCGTTTGCCCCGGTGCTGCCCTATCTGGGCTTGGTACTTGGCCTCGCCCCCGACCATGATTGTCGCGGGGACGGCGTGATTCTGCTCGGTCACGATCACGTCCCCGGGCTGCATCTCGGCAAGGTCCCGCAGGGTGATGGTTGTCTCGGCCAGCACCGCCGCGACCTCAAGACCGGCCTGGTCCAGATTCCGCTCGATCAGGGCAGTTACGGCGTTGGAGGTCTCGTTGCGTGAGACCGCGAACCAGCTCTGGCTGCTGAGTTCGTCCATGACCGGCTCGATCACGTTGTACGGGATGCACAGGTTCATCGTGCCCGCCCGTGTGCCCATCCGGAGCTCGAGCCCGATCACCATCACCACCTCGTTGGGCGGGACGATCTGGACGAGCTGGGGGTTGGACTCCTGGGCGACGACCTCGAACTTCATCGGGCGGACCGACTCCCACGCCTCGCCGAGCGAGGCGAGCCCGCGGGTGATGACGTTGGAGATCAGGCGCAGCTCGATGGGGGTCATCGGTCGCTGGGGGATGAACAGGTCCTGGTTCGTTCCGCCCAGCAGACGGTCGATGATCGGATAGATGATCAGCGGCGAGATCTCCAGGCACATCTGCCCTTCGAGCACGTCGCTCTGGACCAGGTTGAAGCTCGTGGGGTTGGGCAGGGCCCCGATGAACTCGCCGTAGGTCATCTGCTCGCAGGTCGCGACGCGGACCTCGACGATCGTCCGCATGAAGCCCGAAAGCGAGGCACCGAAGTTGCGGGCGAAGGCCTCGTGGAGCGTCTGGAGGGCCAGCATCTGGTCCTTGGCGACGCGTTCGGGGCGTTTGAAGTCGTAGCCGCGGACCTCGAGAGAGGCGGGGTCCTTCGTGCTCCTGGCGAAGATCTGGGCGGCGTTGGCGGCCTCTTTGACCTCGCCTGTGTCAACCGCCGAGAGCAGGGCGTCGACCTCATTTTGATCAAGCATGCCCGGCTCCTGGAGGTCGATGTGCCCGCCCGGTGGGAGGGCGAGCGCACGACGCCGCCGGCGGACCGTCCGCCGCACGCCCGATGTATCGGCCGGTGAGGGCAGATTCCTTGATCCGTCGGGCCCCGGAACCGGCCCGGGGTGGAACAATCGGGTGGAACAAACACCGGGGCCGGCGCGTTCCCCGCGCTCACTACCCCAGGAGCCTCTATGCGCCCTCTATCGCTCATCGTTTCGATGCTCTTCTCGGCCCTCGTCGCCAGCCCGGCGTCTGCCCAGTTCGACCGGTTCGGGGACGAGGAAGCCGCCGAGCCCGTGGTCGTCTCCGCCGGCGTCTCGGTCGCGACGGTCCGCCCTGGCGATCAGGCGGTGATCGCGGTCACGTTGGCGTTCGCAGAGCACTACCACGCCTACACGAACCAGCCGGTCATGCCCAAGGCGTTGGCGGACGTGCAGGCGATCCCGACCGAGATCGCGACGCCCGATGCCGACGGGCTCGAGTTCGGACGGATCCAGTGGCCCGACTCGAAGACGGCTGTGGTCCTGTTCACGGGAGAGCCGGTCGACCTGGAGGTCTACGCAGGGACGGCGATCGCGTACGTCCCGATCAAAGTCGCCCCGGACGCGACACCCGGGGCGCGTTCGATCGACGTCACGGTCTCGTACCAGGCGTGCGACGACACGGTCTGCCTCATGCCCACAACGGTGGTCCGCACCGTGACCTTCGACGTATCGCCCGACGAGACGGAGCTCACCGAGAGCGATGCGTTCGCGGGCTTCGACCCGACCGTGTTCGCGGACCGTGACGCGTGGGGCGAAGGAGCCCTCGAGGGCGGGCCCAAGAGCAAGTTCTTGGGGCTCGTCGAGCTGCCCGGGGCGGGCACGCTGGGCGGTGTGCTTGGGCTCGCGTTCTTCGCGGCGATCGGTGGCTTCGTGCTCAACCTCACCCCGTGCGTGCTGCCCGTGATCCCGATCAAGGTGATGACCATCTCTCAGCACGCGGGCGAGAGCCGATCGCGGGCGTTGATGCTGGGGCTGTGGATGGCGATCGGCGTGGTCGCGTTCTGGCTGGGCATCGGCGTGCCGGTCGCGTTCATTGCGCAGGTGACCGATCCTTCGATCATCTTCGGCATCTGGTGGGTCACGCTTGGCATCGGGGTCGTGATCCTGGTGATGGGCGTGGGCATCATGGGCATGTTCCAGATCAAGCTGCCGCAGTCGGTGTACATGGTCAATCCCAAGGCCGACTCGCCCCAGGGCTCGTTCATGTTCGGTGTGATGACCGCGGTGCTGGGTCTGCCGTGCTTCGGCTTTGTGGCGGGTGCGTTGCTCGCCGGTGCCGCGACGATGCCGCCGGCGGTGGTGATGGTCATCTTCGGCGCGATGGGCGTCGGCATGGCGATGCCCTACCTCGTGCTGGCGGCATTCCCGGGACTCGTCAAGAAGTTGCCCCGGACCGGGCCGGCGTCCGAGTTGGTCAAGCAGGTGATGGGCCTGTTGATGATCGCGGCTGCCGCGTACTTCATCGGGGCGGGTGTCATCGCGCTGCTCTCGGGCTTGGGCGTGATGCACAAGTTGCCCTGGTGGATCAAGGCGGTGCACTGGTGGGCGATCGGGATCGCGATGGCGGCCGCCTGCGTGTGGCTCACGGTCCAGACCATCCGCATCACGAAGAAGATCGGGCCGCGGGTCGCGTTCTCTGGGCTCTCTGCGTTGTTCCTGTTCGTGGGTGGCTGGGCCGCGGTGAACCGGACCGAGCACCTGATGCACAACTTCTGGATCGACTACAGCAGCGAAGGGCTGGCGGACTCGCTGGCCGAAGGCAACGTGGTGGTGCTGGACTTCACCGCGGAGTGGTGCCTGAACTGCAAGGCCCTCGAAGCCGCGGTTCTCAGCCAGCAGCCTGTCCGGGGCGAGTTGGTCGGGCCCGGTGTGGTACCGCTCGTCGCGGACCTGACCAACCTGGGTGCACCCGGCTGGGAGACCTTGCGGGGGCTCGATCAGATCGGCATCCCGTTCTTGGCGGTGTTCAGCCCGGAATCCGGACCGGACCGCCCGGTGTGGGTGGGCAACTCGTATACGTCCGAGCAGGTGATGGGCGCGATCGCGTTGGCCCGGGAAGGTGCCCCCGAGCAAGTGCTGACACCCGCCCCTTGAGGGCCTGGGTCGCCCCGGCCGCCTGTGCGGGCCATAGGGGCTGGTTCTGGTCGGATCTTCGTTGACGATCGGCTGAAATGGGCCTACCTTTCACCCCGCCGGGGGCGATCAGTTCGGGCCCGGTGGGACACCTCTGCGGGTGTAGCTCAGTGGTAGAGCGTCACGTTGCCAACGTGAATGTCGACGGTTCGAATCCGTTCACCCGCTTTCAGACCCCCGGCGCCATCTGGCGACGGGGGTTGTCAATTCGAGTCAAGGCGGTGTCCTGCAACGCCTTGTGCTCCGCGATTCGATCGCTGACGCAGCTCGGATTTTGTTCGGCTTGTGTCAGAGGTTGCCCCAAGATGCCAACTCCGGACATTTTCATACTGCGCATGGTGCTGCGCGCCGTTGCCGTCATTTCCGGTACTGGTCTCTAGGCGGGCCCGCGAAGGATGTGATCAGAGGCCCAGAATTTGGTGTCAGGCGGCTCTGGGTACCCATGGATGGCTGACTTGAACCGGAGGGCCAGGCCATGGGCGAGGGCGCGAACCCGATCGGTTCGAGGGGTCGCGAGTGGGGCCGCTCTCAGGCCAATCTGGCGCGGGCAGTGTTGCGACCCAGACACGTCCCGAGAACTCAACCATGAGGCGCCACAAATCTGAGCCGCGCTCGATCACACGTAGCAGTGCTCGACACGGGCATTGCACCAAGGTGAACTAGACGCGTTACCAGGGCCTTTTCGTGCCGAACTAGACGCGCTACCAAGCTGCGCTACACCCCGGAAGTGGATTCAAGAGACCGCCAAAGGCACCGCCAGGTATACGGTAGTCTGCCCGTTGGCGAGACTGTCTGTCAAACCGAGGGTGGATATGCCTCGCCCTCGGCGTTATCGCCAGCGACACGAATCGTTGAGGGTCATTTTCAGCCCAGGGGGAGCAATGCCGACCAAGCCCTCATCCGAGAACCCCGAAGCGGAGCCCGCACTCGACGGCCCCTCGGCCCTTCGGACCCTCGCCAGAGACACAAGCAATCAGTGGTTTATCGACCTCGCTGAATTGGCGATTGCTTATCCGAATGGCCAGTTCGACGAGAAGCTCGTTGCCGACCTCTTCAAGTCATTCGAGTCAGGTGAGAAGATCGACCACTGGTTGACTACTCCCCTACCGCAAAAGACAGAGGCAGAGAAAGAGGCAGAGCCGCCAGAAGACGAGGCTGCCGAGCCGCCGAGAGTCTGCTTCGAGCAGATCGGCCCTTTCGAGAACTTTAGAAAGCTTGGGCCATCGCTGACATTGAGTCCCAAGCAACACTTCACAGTCGTCTTCGGAACCAATGGATCAGGCAAGTCGAGCGTATGCCTTGCGCTTCGATGCCTTGCGCGGCGAGACGCGCCGTCAACGCTATTGCCCAATATCAAACGGCCAAACGAGCCTCCGAAGTTCACCTACCGACTTGCCGCAAGCGACTCTGACGAGCAATGGTCGGGGTCAAACGGCTATGGTTCGCATTACAGCGAGGTCGCCTATTTCGATGGGCGTGTTGCCCACGATCTTGTCAACCATCCTGCAAAGCTAGAGCAGGCCGTTGAGGTAGCTCCTTTGGGGCTCGAATCATTTACCATCGCAGGGAGATTGCTTACCGAACTCGATCGTGCCTGCGCCAACGAATTGACTCAGCGCTCTACGGCTGAGCTTGAAGCGTTCGCCGCGCTCAAGAAGGCTTGCAAAGACCTCGCGTTTCTGTCCGCCAAGTCCGAACCTCTGGAGCAAGAGCGATGGCTGCGGGCTCTCGCACCGACAGAGGTCACTTGGGACGAGGACAAAGACTCCAAGAGCCTTGAAGGCGCTGAACGCCAGCTAAAGGAACTGCAAGATCACCGCCAACCCAACAAGATCAGCCTTCTTGAAGCGCAGCTACAGACGCTCAAGTCCTCCCGCCAAGTCGTTCGTGTCCAGTCTGCCCGACTGAAAACGCTCAGCACGATCGATGAGAAAGCCATCGCTGCCAAGCGAACAAGCGACACAGCGACCCGTAACGGTCTGCTCCAAGCCGTCTTGACTTCGGACGAAGCCGAGGACGCCTTCCTGGATCTTCTCAAACAGGCGGACGTAATAGCCCCCTTCGCAGAGAAGAGCGAGAGTTGCCCCCTCTGCAAGCAATCGCTTGACGAGGATGCCGCCAAGCTCTTCGAGCAGTACCGCTCCCTGCTGAGCGAGACCATTCTTGCCGAAATCGAAGCAGCCAACAAGAATCTCGCCAAATACAAAAAGGGCAGAAACGACATCCTCATCAAGATCGAGGACTGGCGGGCGGACAATCTCAAGCAGTGGCTCCCCGACCAAGACTCTGCGGGCACGAACGACATTGCCGATCGGATTCGCAGCGCCCTCGGGGCCGAGGAAGGACAGTTCGAGGCGACCGCCCAGTTCAAGGTCGACGTGAGACAGTCTCGCCGAATGGCGGCCCATCTACTACGACTCATCTCTACGACAGCCAAGAGTATTGAGCAGATTGGAGAGGGCGAAGAGGTGATTGAGAACAAGATTACAGAACAAACGAAGACCGTTCGGGCCTTGAAGCTCAGGCAGTTTCAGTCATCACAAGCATCGGCCATATCAGACTATGCAGATGCAAAATCCAGTCATGTCAAGCTCGAATCGAAGCGGAACGGCGCTGCTTGGCAGGACAAGCGAACGAAACTGACGCAGAAGCTTGGAGCAATTACCGAACAACTTGTCAAGGATGGCTTCGAGCAAGCCTTGGATGCCGAGTACCAGGCAATCACAAGCGGCTTGGGAATGAACGATTTTGGCGTGTCGATTCGCATGAATCGCGCCGAACAAAAAATCTTGTTGCTTCCCAAGATTGGGGGCAGCGACCTCAGCGAAGTGTTGAGCGAAGGCGAGCAAAGGCTACACGCTATCGCCATGTTCTTCGCTGAGGCAATGGTACGCAAGCCACATGTTATGGTGTTTGACGACCCTTCTGTCAGCTTTGACTACAACTACGTTGACGGAGTTGTTGAGCGAATCATCGCCTATGCCATGGCAAACAATGATTGTCAGATTCTTGTTTACACGCACAACTGGGAGTTTTTCTCAAAGCTGGAAGCGGCGATTGGCAAGCTCAACGAGGCCAGCGCTCAATCGTACTCGAAGACATGCCTTGAGCTTCAGCATTGCGGAACAACCGAGCCACATACTGAGTCTATAGACAACCGTAAACAGAAGGTTATCCAGAAGATCAATGGGCTTGACGACCAAGTGTCAAGAGACGATACCGAGGCCAGTTGCCTACAGATTCGCCTGCTTATTGAAGACATCGTGAATAAGTATGTGTTCAATGGCCAACGCCAAGCGTTCAAGTCTCGTCCCGCCACCTCGATGGCAGTGCATAAGTTCACGGAAGTCTGGCCTCTCACGCCAGAACAAGCCGTAACTTTGAGCAACCTCGCTTCCCGCGCTTCAGATTGGATGCATCGGCAATCAGGGGGCGGGTCGCCTGCCATCCCGAATAAGACGCAACTCTGGGATATGTTCAACAAGACATGCGCAGTTCACGACGAGCTGCATACTCAGCGCCAAGCCCGCAAGACGAAAGCAGCAGGCAGCGCCTGAAACGACTCACGCTTGACGGAGTTGCTGTCTAGACGCCTACCGCTTGGCGAGCCCAAGGTCGAGAATTTCTTGGGCATAGGCCCGAATCGATTTGCCCTAGGCGTAGGCGGCTGCATCCAACAGAACCAAGCGCGTCTCTGCAATCTGCGCCGAGCCTTCGGAGAGAAAGCCCTCGCCGTTCTTGCTCGCCAGACGTCGTAAGGTCCAAAAACTCGGCCGACGTCGAATCGCGATGATTTTGCCGGTGAGATGCGCGGTTGTTGGGCGTGTGACTTGCGAACGAGAATGACTCCGAATGGGATCGGCTTTCTCGTTTCGGATGAGAAGTGGGGCGGTTCAGGCCGCGCGACGGTACGAGCGGATCAAACCGCCGAGTTGCTCATCGCAGGCGATCTTGCCCTCACTGGAAACAGGCGCCAGGCCTGGCATGAGCAGATCATTGTTGAGGCCCTGGTGGGGGCGATCGTGGTTGTAGTGCCTGACATAGGCATCGATAGCCTGTGTCAGGTGTCGCTCGCCGATCGGGATGATGCGGTTGAGGCATTCGTACTTGATCGACCGAACAAACCGCTCCGCGTAGGCGTTGAGGTTCGGGCTGACCGATCGCACTCCGCACACGTCGAGCATCGCCTGCGTGAAGAGCGGATCCCGATCGTGGATGAGGTGTGTGTGGTCACGCAGAAATCCGTCGAAGCTGTCGAGTTGCCTGCGGAGTGCATTGCGAACCCATTCCCCGTGAGGCCGGTCGCTAATGCCGGCGATCTCGACGTGGCGGGTCGCGAGATCGATGACAAACAGCACGTAAAATCGTGTGAGTCCTCTCGCCGTCCACGCCTCGACGGTGAAGAAGTCCATCGCGGCGATGGACACCCCGTGTTTCCTCAGGAACTCGGCCCAGGTCGTGTGCCGGGATCTAGTCGGCGCTGGCTCGAATCCGTGCTCGCTCAGGATGTTGGCGACAGTGGTGCGAGCCACGCGGTGGCCGACCTTGCGGAGTTAGCCCTCGATCCGTTCGTAACCCCAATGCCTGTTCTCCGTCGCCATGCGGACGATGAGCTGCCGGATCTCACGCATGATTCCGGGCTTGCCGACTCTCCTAGACCCGCTTGAATCATACTTCTGAGCGACAAGCCTGCGGCGCCAGCGCAGGATGGTGTCAGGCGTGAGTATCGAGCAGGCTTCGGACAGGGCTTTGCGTCCGATGGCCTTGCCGAGCGCGGCGAGCCTCCGGCGTTGGTGGTCGGGCAGGCGGAGTCGCTTGTCACCGAGTTGCTCACGGAGGACCTGGTTCTCAGCCTTGAGATAGTGGATCACGCGTTGTTGGTGCTCATTGAGCATCCCAACGAGTATCGTGCTCAGGAGTTGCCATGGGTAGAGGTTCGCTCGCATCGGGGAGAGTACGGCTAAAGGCACACTGGGTGATATCGGCCGAGTATTTGGACCCTACTGGATTGGTCCGAGTTGTATGATCGAGTACTGCGGAGGATTCGTACGGTGGCTTGAAATCACAGAGATCTCGGTGTTTGCAACTGGTCCGTAAACGTCCAGCCAGACTCACGATTTGCACCGTGCTGACAAGGTCCGCCACACGGTTTTCCAAACATTGATGGCCACACTCTTCGTGCCGTGAATCAAAGACGCACGGCTTTGATTAGTCACCCACCCCTCTACAGACACCTGGATACATGGGGCATTGAACACATCGGCATTAGTGCACACGCGTTCGTATGCACACACTCGACAGCACAGATGACGCTCAAGAGCCCACACCTCGCAGAATGCGTGCCCCACCCCGGCACTACGGTTCCCGCAGCGTTCATGGTTGTCTTCAGATACAGCGTTTCGCTTCGTCGTATGTACTCGCTCGTGGGCACAATGTCGAGCATCGCCATCGCCGAACAGTACGTGGCCCTCCACTGAGATCGGCACAGAAGCAGCAGTAGCACTAACCCCTTCCTCCACGCAACGCGAATGCTCATGATAGGGGCATCTCTCGTACTGTAAACTGGCCCGAAGCCAGTGCGAGTGTTGCCCCGTCACCAACAAGAACTCAGCTGTATCTGCATTGCGCAAGCGACGCACAGCCGGTAATTGATTGAATGCTTCATCGTTAGCGAAGTGCTCTTCGATACTCGTCGTTTGCAGCGTTTCAAGTCCGAGACACTCAATCACCTCTTGCTCAAGTGAGCGAGCGAGTTGTTCAACCTCTTCCAAGTGGCTGGACATCGCATCGCCTGTCCGCGGAACGAGGATACCTTCCCGATGCTGACTCACTTGCACAGCGGAGTGCCCAGTTGACAAAAGAAAAATGCATGGAGAGACGGTGACTCGCGGTATGTCCTGAAATCGATGGCCCTCTTCCCATCGCTTCACATGCACGCCCTTCAGGCTTCCGACAACCGTAGCTGGGTTCAATGCGAACGACACATCGGCTGGCTGAAGCGGATCAGCGAGCAGAGTCAGCCCTCGGTAATCCAACAGATCAAAGATCTCCGTGTTGTATGTTGACAGTGGATCGAGCCGCGGGAAGACAGCGATATGCGATCCCTGCACATCCTCGCTGGCAAATGCGCCTGGCACATCACGAAACACTATGAGCCACTGCCCGTTCGTCAATGCGATACGCAATGGAGGACATCCATCACGGATCAGGGCGTTTGCGTAGAGCGATACTTGGTCAAGATACCTGCGCCATTCTTTACTGAGGTGATCAGTCAGACGTCGTCGGGTTCCATCGGCCTGCTGCCCGCCCAAGTATTCAGCGATTGCTTCACCCGATGGGTGAGCGTATGGGTCGCATTCTGCTTCATTGGTGAGCGGCAACCTCAGTGACGGCCGCTTTGCTTCAACTACAAGTAGGGGACGATCCGTGTCGCGGCAGAACCCAAAGTAGTCAAGTCGCCTCGTCGTGTCTGCTTTGAGCTCCGTTTCGACACCCATGTTCGCCTGTACATACTCGTCGGCAGTTCTGTGACTCACGAGCCGCCAGTTGAGAGCGTTCAGCATACCGTTGATGCAAAACTCGCGAGCATGCTGCTCAAGCCACTCCGTTACTTCCGCAGCTCCCTGCTTGGTTGTGACCTGGCGAGCCCGAACTCGATCCTGCTCTCGGAGAACCTGCTCGAGCGCGGTGTTGAAGTCGGTAGTGGAGAAGGATGGTGTCACCTGTATACTTCGCTGAGGCGGAAAGTGAGACGGGTCGCCTTCGGCCATCCTGCTTCCACGAATCTGTCAAGAACATCAAGTAGAATGTCTCGCATCTCCGGGTCGCGGAACATCCCACGACGTTGAGCCAGGTACTCCTCCACGACATTCACAACAAGATCGGTGGCCATTGACTCGTACTGGATCCCGTCCCGGCAGGAGTTGGCTACGAGCTTGCCCAAGAGACGAAAAACCCGTTCGGGTCGCACGGGCGCGAGGTACTGCAGAACCTTGAGAACGTTGTATGCGATATCCACAAACTCAACGTCGCACAAGAGCTCGAGCAACGGATCTATCTCGGTTGCATATCGCTCCAGCCGCTCAGGCGAGAGGATCGCATCGTCGCGCCCCTGTTTCTCATCGAACGCCCCTGACGCGAAATAGACCTGATTTCCGACACTGTCTGCGAGCGAATGGAGTGTCCGAAAGTCTGCGATAGCATTCTCTGGCCAGTCACGCGATGCTCCAGCTTGACTTCGGATCGTCGCGAGCGACTTGAGGATGGCCACTAGCGACCCTCTTAAGTACCTAACGGCCCATGCTCGTACCCGCAGGTTCTCTGTTGGGTCCAGCTCGGCGTCATCATGGACTAGCAGATCGCGGCATAGGTAGATGATTCGCCCGAGTTCACTGGCGTAGCTGAGAGGCGCATTCGCGTAGACCTTTAGGCGAGCTTCAGATTTCCGGTTCTGCTCCCAGAGGGCTCGCCGCAAGAAGAACACCGCGGCGCGCTCACGAATATCTCCAGCTCGCGGGTCGCGTCGAGTCCGCGAGTATACTGCGAGCACAGATTGCTCTGCTTCCGGCACGGCGGCGCGCGGGATGCGGAGCAAGACGCTGTCCATGAAGAAGCCGAGCACTCCGAGTTTCTCTTCGGTAGAGGCAATCTGGGCAATCAGTCGCCACATCATTGCGCCATCCGTCTTCCAGAACATCAGGCACCGCGTCACAATCTGAAAGCGCACCGCTGGATGGGGGTCACCGAGCAGCGTCTCAATGCCTGCGCGAATCTCATCATCAATCAGCGCGGGGTTGTGCGCAAGGGCCATCAGACCTTCCGCAGCAGAAACTCGCGGGGACGGTGAACCCCAACTTGGTGTCCCGGAATCCCAAGAACTGTCGTTATCTAGAGGCTCTGGATCTGGATCGCGCATGGCCGTGAGTAATGTGTCACGTATGAATGCATACGCTGTGTTGTCCCGTGTCAGGCCGTCTGCAAATGCCATCCGCTCACAGCATTCGATGAGGTACAGACGTGCGGACTCAGCGAGAGTTGCATCGATCCCTAGGGTACCTGCATTCTGTATCTGGTCTGCAATCACCTCAACTGTGGGAAAGAAGTCGGCTACCGCGGCAGCGGACAACCGTGTGGCTTGATCTTCCGCCTTGAAATCGCGCAGCTGTTGTGTCAGGTCTCGAATGACAAGATTCTGCGAAGCAGCAAGATCTACTCCCTCGTGTTTTAGTCTCTCGTCCTCTGATATGAAGCGAAACCCGCCAGACACGGGAGGGTCATTTGGAGGGACCGCATCTTGGGACACCAGTTCTTCCAGTCGCGCACTCGCGACGCTTGACACTACGTGTTTTCGCGGCAAGCAACCGAGCAGTCGATCTCGCCGGAGGGTTGCGTACTCCTCGGGCAACTCGCCCGAGAACGTTGCTAGTGACATAATGACAGCTTCGATCTCCTCTCGGCGCTCCGCTGGCAGCAGTGAATAGACGCTCGACAACAGTTTCTTACTGGCCATTTGTGTATCAGGCTCATCGAGAATGCCGCGAACAACAAGGAGTTCTTGTAGCGATACCCCAAGCGTCTCAGGCTCTTCGGCTCCAGCATCTAGCAAGACTCTCCATCCAGCCGCGAGCGTGAACGACTCTCGAAATGCCTGCAGAATCTGGGGCAGGCTCTCAGGCGAGTCGATCGCCGCATCCTGAAGCCCTTGATGGAGCGCGCGGAGGACTTTCCACCAGGCTTCATGCGTAACGTAGCTCTGATCCGCCGACACATAGCTGTAGTCTGGCACCAACACGGCTCGTCCACCAAAACACTGGAATTCGAACAAGCGATCCGGAAGACCACCCGTTCGGTCGTGTTCCGAATGGTCATTGAGGATCTGCCCTGCCAGCCGTACTCCGAGGATCGGATCTGCACGCACGACTCCTGGAAATGCGTCCGCAATGTGCGTCCGAGCCATCTCGAGCATGTCATGCTTATTGAATGTCAACGGCAGAATCCGATTACCCATCGGCACTTGCTCGTCTCGGCTCGCGTACGAAGTAAACGTGGCGTGCGAAAGTTTGAGCGCAAACCCTGCGTCGAGCACTGCTAACTTGGCGAAATGTTCTGTCAGGTCTTCCAGCGTTTGATAGCCAATAGACTCCATCTCGCCCGCTTCTAAGAAGGGGAGAAGAACTGCGAGCGAAGCCACGGAATCAGTGACGGCAGTATGGCAGACCGCGTGCATAGCAATCGGAATTGAACCGCGGTGCTCTGTGTGCGTGCGTGCGAACGTGAGGAGCCGTCGAGCGGCATCGCCAGCATGGAGCCGCTCGCTTTCGGAGAGCATCTCTGGCGCCCGCACAATGCGAACGAGCAGCGTCCGTATCTGCCACGCCATCGTCTCCATCGCGTTCTGCGCAAGCGTCGAAGCGAGCTCCATCCACTCCGCGGACTCGCGCCCCAACATTCGCATATCAGCGCCCGGGTCGTCGTCAAGCATGACGCCCGCCGTAATCACGTGGCTGAGGATCGAATCGGCGTGGTCACGTCCCGCTACGATCGCATCAGTAACGAGGCGTATGTCTTCCGAATTTCGAAGCAGGGAAGCAGCAACACCCGCAGGGATGATTCGCCCAACCAGTCGAGTTCGCTGAAACTCAAACGTCCGAGTCCAAAAGGACGCACGTGTAGGATCGTTGGGCTCGTGCCACAGACGAGAGAATGCCAGGTCTACGCTTGGACGTAAAGCGAGCAGTAGATCGTCGGTTGCCGGGTCAGTAAGCTCATCAATTACAGGTACTGGCAGGTCCTGCAGCCACAGGCGTGCTACGGCGTAGTCGAACAGGATGTTGTGGGCGAAGCTCACTTGCTGTTCTGCACCGGCGAGCACCGCATCGGTCTCGATGAGAACGCCATCACTCAGCAGTTGGTCGAGGCTTGGACCGTCAATCGGAAGATCCAGCAGTAGTGGCGTCTTCGGTGTTGTAAGCTGTCGCGAGCTCTTAAGAGCATCCACGATCCGAGACAAGAGCGCCACATGAGTGTGAGGTGCCTCCGCTGCAACGACTCGCTTTGTCCAGTACAGACCCAGCAGCTCTACTTGCGTAGTGACTGTACTCAGCCCAGCGGTACCCGAATTCTCAATCAGGTCAGCAAGAAGGCGCAGATTGAACAGATTGCGCGCCAGCTCGTTTAGCGGTTCGCCTCCTTGGGACACTGCGTCACCAACCGCGGAGGCTTGATCTCTAACACGAGCCAGCTCGTCGTCGCTGAGCAGCGGCACATGAATGTGCCGAATGCTGCCAAACCTGGGGCTGTTGAGGTCGGCGTGCGGATCTCCCGCGAATAATCTCTGTGCGTCACGGCTGTGCTGGAGATCGAACTCTCGAATTGAGGTAATGATCTTCCATCGCGGAGCCCGCTCCATGATCGAGCCAAGGTCCTCACAGAGTCGCTGGAGGCTGCCTTTCGTGCGCGCTGCGTCTAGGGCGTCGATGAATAGATACGCATCGCCATCGCCGCTCCAGTTCACGAGGAGGTCGGTGAGGGTGAATGCGCGAGTCAAACCAAACTCCGCATGGAGGTTCGAAGAGTCGTCCATACGATCGACCGGAATGACAAGCGTATCGTGAGTCGATGACAGCGAGGCGGCCACATCGTGGATGCATCCAGACTTGCCTGCTCCGGGAGCACCGATCACCAGGACGTGACCGTTGCGCGCCATCGCTTCCAATTCGGACTGGGCATCTCTCTTTAGCTTGATCTCACCGTCCGGTGCATCGGCAAAACGGATGACCGAGAGAGTACGGAGATAAGCAAGTCTCTCTACGGTATAGCGACGAGCCCGTGCAATGTCGTCCCGGTAGCTACGCGGTGGCTCGAGGAGCACTCCCGTTTCTTGGAGTATCCGGCGCAGATACTCGCGATCCGCACCCGTCCGCTCAGGGCTGAGATTGCGACACAGCTCCGCAATAGTGGCCCACGCGGCACCAGTTTGAGTCGCCTCATGCAGCACCGCATTCCTCAGCAGGTCATGCGCTGCCCGCAAATCCGTGCCGTCAGGTGACAGGTCAAGAACAAGGATGCGCATCCCTGACACGAAGAACAAAAATGCTTCGTCTGAACTTCCCGTATCAGCACGTGCGGCCCACTGGTCATTGAACAGTACCCGAAGCGTGTCATAGGCCGCACGCTCCGAACCTCCCATCGCCGCGAGAATGCCAGGCAAGGTGGAGGGGCTCGCCGACTCGAGACGTTCCAGTACCGTCTTTAGGTTCACTCGAATGGTCGCGGGGGCATGTCCACTCACCGCAAGAATGAGCCGGTCTCGTGCTAGATCAAATGCGCGATGCCCATTGCCATCAGGGCATCCCTGAACAACCTGCCGAACGAACTGATTAATGACCTTACGGAGCTCAGACTCATCGTTTGTTGAGAGAGAGAGGCTCGTCTTCGCCTGGACGCAAATCAGTCCATCCGCGGAAGTGCCGACGTTCAAGTCGTCAATCGGCTGGGTCGTCTCGGCGAGCAGGAAGTTGAGTCGGGTGTTGTCCGGTAGACCGGCTACGGGGGCTGCTGCCGAGTCGGCGAGAATGCGAACCGCAAACCAGGCGGCGACAGTGTCTTGGAATCGAACTCCTGCAGTTGTGGCTGCACCGCCAGCCATCACAGTGCCCCCTTGAACGCCTTGTCGAGAATGGAGGGGAGGATCGAGTCGAGTTCGGCGGTAGTCATTCGCTGGAACCCCTTCAGACGGTCGGGCTAGATCTGGAGGCCGTCCAGCTCCGCAACAAGTCGCCCTTGCTCTGCCAGCGATATCTTGTGGAGTTGGATCGCCATGACAGTGCCCTGCGAGACCTTCTTCATGGTTGGGCTAGTGCCCTTGCAGTGTATCTACTGGAGCTTGGATATACAAGTTCTCTGCCCTACCTGGGAGTTGAACCGCAGCAAGCGTGGAATGGTTGGCTTGTCGGGCGTGTCTTCCGGTCACGAACAGCTCTGTGCGAACACTGCGAGGAACGCCGAGACATCAAAGAAGTTGAAGTTGCCGTCGCCGTTCAGATCTGCCTGGGGATCCTGTGACTGGAAGAGACTCAAGAACTCCGTCACATCGAAGAAGTTCAAGAGTCCGTCACCGGTGAAGTCAGCCTCACACGTCAACACGACCCGGACCTGGTCCGGTTCATAGATCACTCGATACGCTTCTCCAGCGGGACTCGCCGGCGTCTCGATCTGTGAGAACTGCCCGGCGATGGTCCCTCCGTCCAGAATGACCCAGGCATTCCCCAGGCTCGGCACATAGCCGCTCTCGAGCTCGATACGGAGTGTGCCCGCGAGGTCCGCAGCTCCGAGGCTGCTGAACAAGATCCGGCTGAACTGGCCAGGAGCCAGACCGGCCAGTTCGATGCCGATCGATCCTTCGGCAGCCATCTCGAGCGTGCTGTCACGGAACAGAATGCTCCGGTCGCCCCCGCTCGGGCTGATTGTTCCGCGGTTAATGATGCGGATGTCCTCGACGGTTCCCGATCCGGCAAGTGTGTGTGTTGCTCCGTTCGCCATTGTTGAGAAGGTTGCACCTGCGCCTTGGATGCCTGTCTCTGATCCATTCAGAACGAGCCTGCCGCTTCCCGATATCGACGCGCCGGCGGGGCCGGATGCCACGAAGAATCGCTGATCGATCGCACCGCTATCTTGGTTGGTGGTGTCCAGCGTGAACGTGAGCTGGCTGTTGTTCGTGATCTCACCGGCAATCATGATGGTGCTCCGAGCACCGAGGCCGTAGATCAGGTTCCCCGTTAGCGTGAGATCGCGCATCTCGCCCTGGCCGGACAGCGATCCGATGATCGAGCCCGAGACCCCATTGATAGTTGTATTGTTTGCGATCGAGCCATCGTTGAGGAGGAGCACGCCATCACCCGCGATCTGGACAACACCGTCCCCTCGAATCTCTGCGCCGGTCAGAAGCATCTCGCCCGAGGATGGCGAGACGATCCCGAGATTCACCAGCCGAAGGTTCCGGATGGTGCCATTCCCGGTCACCGTGTGGTCCGGGCCGTTTGTCAGCGATGAGAAACTCGAGCCAGCCCCTTGGAAGCCGGTTTCGTTTCCGTTCAGGGTGATCCGGCCGCTTCCCTCAATAGAGGCGCCGCTGGGTCCAGACTCAACGAAAAACCGCTGATCGACCGTGCTGCTCGAGTTGTTGATCGAATCCTGGGCAAATGCCAGCTCACTGCTATTGGTGATGACGCCGGCGATCGTTGTGCTGCTCGTACCGCTTCGGCCGTATATCAGCGCACCTGTGAGTGTCAAGTCACGCATCGTGCCAGAGCCAGAGTTCGCATCGATAACAGATCCTTGGGTGCCGTGCACCGTGGTGTTTCTGACCGCTGCCCCAGTGTTGATCACCAATCCGCCATTGCTGGCAATGTCAATGGTCCCTGCCCCTCGCAGCTCCGCGTCGATGAGGACCATGTCTCCAAATGAGGGTTGAACAACGCCATGATTATCCACGCTGATTTCCTGGAACGTGCCCGCGCCCCCGATTGTGTGCTCCGGCCCGTTGGTCATAGTCGATACCTGGAAACCGGCACCTTGAAACCCCGTCTCAGACCCATTGAGCACAATCTGACCACCGCCAGCGATGGTCGGGCCGACCGGCCCAGGGTCGACAAAGAAACGCAGATCGATGACACTCGAAGAGTTGTCCGTCACATCGTTCGCGAAGCTCAGGATCCCTGTATTGTTGATCGTCCCGGATAGCGAAATCGAGCTGAGGTTCGACGAGCCGTAGATGAGGTTTCCGGACAAGACGAGGTTCCGGAGTGTTCCGTTCGAAAATGCGGCCGACAGGGTTGAGCCAGCGACTCCCCGGATGGTCGTGTTCTCGATGAGCGCCGCGGAGTCCAGAAACAGCGTGCCGTTGTCCGCGATGTCGATCAGGCCGGTGCCTCGAATGGTTGCGTTCACCGCGGTGATGGATCCGAATGATGGCCGAATGACCCCACTGTTGTTCACCTGGATGTCTCTAAAAGCTCCCGCTCCGGTGATGGTGTGGTCTGTATCGTTGATCAGCGTTGCCGACATCGTGCTGAATCCCTGAATGCCGGTCTCGGATCCGTTGAACACGACCTGGCCGTCCCCGCTGAGCGTGGCGGAAGTCCCCATCTCGATGAAGAGATGCTGGTCGATGCTGCTTGATTGGTTCGAAGAGTCGAGGATGAACGACAGGGTTCCATTGTTTGTGATAGTCCCAGCGATCGTTGTCGCACTGATGGAGGCCATCCCATAGGTGAGCAGCCCGTCAAGCTCGACGTCCTGCAGCGTCCCCTGTCCAACGCCTGTGGTGATCCGTGAGCCTGAGACGCCGACGATCCCTGTGTTGCGGATCAGTGAGTCCTGACCGAGGGCGAGCGTCCCGTTGGCCGCGATCTGGATCGAGCCGCTTCCCTGAACCTCCGCGGAGCGCAGCTCAAGGGTGCCGAAGGAGGGTTGGATGATGCCATCGTTGACGATTCGGATGTCATCGAACCGGCCCGTTCCGGCGATGGTGTGGCCACTGGCGTTCCTGGCCGTGGAAACAAGCTGGCCCGCTCCTTGAAGCCCGGTTTCGGTGCCATTCATCAGGATCAGGCCGGAGCCGCCGATCATGATGTCGTTCCCCGAGTCGACGAAGATGCTCTGGTCCACCACGCCAGAGTTGTTGTTCACGGAGTCCGGCGCGAATGTGAGCGTGCCCATGTTGGCGATGTTGTCGGCGACCTCGGTCGAGTTGATGCCAGGCCCGCCCAGAGTCACAGTGCTCAACGAGTCGATGCGGAGTTCGAAGGCTTGCCCTCCGAAAGTCGATGCACTGGTCGAGAAAACCGCGGTATCTGAAAGAGACGGAAAACCACTGACGACGCCTCCTTGAGTAATGTTGATCCAGTTGCTTGCGTCGTTCCAATCATCGGTGATCGAGAAGCCTGACCAGCGGAACTCGGACTGGGCATGGAGAGTGCAGGCGCTGCTCAGTAGAACGACGACGGGGATGAGCGAACGAGGTTGCATGATGAACTCCCTGTGGTTGGCGGTAACTGGTGTCCGCGATGCGTTTGTGGCAAGCAGGCCGCGTGGGTGACTGGTGAGATCTGCCAGATGGTTGACTTACCAAACACAATACACATTGAGTGACGCAGTGTGTTGCAATGTGGAGTTCGCGAACTTGCTCGTCTGGCACAAAGCACATTTGTGTGTCACGCAACACAATGTTGTGGGAATGGTCATGCGATGTTGATGTCTTCATTTTCCGAATTCGTCGACTGGCGGCCTGTCCGGGATTGATGTTCGATCTCGAGTCCACTCTCTCGAAAGAAGCACGCAGGGAATTCGCTCTCTTCGGCGTGGGCTCGCGAAATCCGTTCGCCAATGCACTCGTCGCTGCTGCCGGTTGCTGCTCGAGTAGCTACTTCGGGTGTGATATCGATGGCCTGGTGCAGCATGCCGATGTGACGCATCGGCCCGCCCGCGTCGACGCCACTCTGCACGAGACAGTCGGCGACCTCAGCCGCGCAGATGCCGGGTGAGAGGACTTCGTGCGATTCGATGATGTGCCGGAGTGCCGGGTCGTCACCACGGATGTACGCGATCCAACCAGAGGTATGGAAGACGATCTGTGGCTAACGGCTCATGCCTTCATGGGGTCGTCCAGGTTCAATTAGCTTCAGGATCGTTGCCTTGTGAGTGGTTGTCGATTCTGCTCGCTCACCTCGCGGGTCCGCGCCCTCTTCCCTGGCGGAGAGGACGGCGTCCTCCGGAGTCGAATCACAGATGATGAACAAAAAACCACTATGGAAGATCCGTGTCGGTGGCATGGAAGCCACCGCTTGGAACAACGCAATGAAAAGCCCGTCGGGCGAGACCGTGGATCGGGTCGCCGTGACCATCGACCGCCGCTACCGCGACTCGGACGGGAACTGGAAGACATCGAGCTCCCTGTCGCTCAATGACCTCATGAAGGCTGAGGTAGCAATCCGCCACGCGATCGATCGGATCATCGGCGACAAGGAAGGTGAGGCGGCGTGAGCCGCTTCCTCTTCCGTTGTACGGCGTATGTCGATGCGGATGAAGTTGAAGACGCCTGGTGTCAGGCACGAGGCCGCAACTCGAACCGGCTTTGGATCAACGCCACCGACCGGCAAGCGGTGCTCTCGGCGGTTCTGCTCGGAGACGATCCGGAAGCGTGGTGGCACGAGCCCGGTGGGGGATGCATCTACATGACTGATGACGACGAGCGTGCCGGATGCGAACGGTTCTTCGAGATCTATGGTGATCTCTTCGATCGGGTCGAGTACGACACAGGCGGGTCAAAAGGTCTTGCGACTGGCCGGCTATCTACCGATCGCGACGCATCGTCTCGGTGTCGAACACCATCGGGTGCCATGTCCACGTGAACCAGGCCTTGAACTGTTTCCACGATCGGTCCTTGGGCCAGAGGTCCGGGTCGCTGCACCAGGCGTTGAGCTCCTCGATGAAGATTTGCGGGAACCACCGATCCCGAAGGCGTCTTAGCTCATCCTCGGTCTCGCACTCGGGGACGAGATAGGCGTTCGGGGAATCGCCGCTGCACTCCATCCCGTCATTGTTCCCACAGGCTTGCTCGGCCCACGCCAGGTATGGGGCGGCTGGCGTGACGATGACCACGCCGCAAGGCTCGGACGCATTCATGAAGAGGTCGTTCACCATGGGCGGATGGTAGTGGGATCCACTGTGATGCGTCCGGTGGCGTTGTGACGGCGAGCGCGTCGGTCACGACACGTTCGGCAAACGCCGGATCTCCTCGGAGATTGGAAGCATGGTCTCGTCCAGATACGTCCCGTCGCAGAGGAGGGGTTTGGTGTGGCGGAGGAACGCCTGACGAACGCGCGCGCTAACGCCCTGGCTGGCCAGGAACGAGTTCGGGGAAACCCGCCCGAGCGCATGGAAGTCGCAGAACCCGACTTCCGCGTCACCGTACTCAATCCCGGCGTGCTTCAGATCCGCCTTGAGGCATTTCATGTCGGGGATGGTTCGGAAAACGCTGTCGGTGGGGGTGTGGTCGTGCGGTTTGAAGCCATGCAACGCCGAGACGGCCTGCGGGTGCAGCACCACCGTGTCGGCGCGCTTGCTCTTGGTGGCCCGGGCCCGCAGCCGGATCACGGGCGGGTCGCAATCCAAGGAAGTATCCGACCACCGCAGGGCTCGCATCTCGGACCGACGCAGTCCGGTCATGAAGGCGATCAGGTAGACGGACCGGCGTTCTTGGCCGAGGTTGATCGCTCGCTCGCGTACCTCGGGCCGGACCTTGGCGACGGGTTTGCCCTTGTTCTTGCCGGTGCGGACGGTCATCAGTTCGATCAGGGGGCGTTCCTCGGCGGCCTGTAGCAGCCTTGCGAACTCATCGGTTCGCAGAGCCCGCCGTGTGTGCACCGCCTGGGCCACCGGACGGCCGGGTGCCTTGAGCGTCGCCAGCACGTCGTAGTCGCAGTGGCGGTTGAGCACGCACCAGTTTGAGAAGCGTCGGAGACAATGAACGTAGTCTGTCTTCGACGCTGGAGCGAGCGGCCTCCCATTGTTCCGCATCGCGTCGAGCACCCGGGCCACCTGCACGGTACTCAGATCCTCGATCCGATTCGCACCGAGCGCATCTATAGCTCGCTCGATTCGCTTACGCACCTGCTGGCGATACCGGTCAGACTTCGGCCCCACGTCTGTGAGCATGAAGTCATCCAGCAGTTCACGGATCGGTGTCGGCGGAGTTGGCTCGGGATTGGGCTCAACCAACCCCTCGGCCCGCCGGGCCGACTGGCGTTCGAGGCGGTTGGCGAGGGCAACCGACGCCGCCTTTTCCGGGTACGCCGAAGCCGTGCGCCAGCGGCCTTGTTCGTGGTCACGGTAGAGCGCGGTCCACTTTGCAGCGGGCTTGCCGTTCCTGGATTTGCGTTTGTAGACACTCGCCATGCGTTACCTTGCCAGAGATGCGTGTGTTTCTCAATCGAGCATGCGCCTAACACCCACGTCTTTTCTTCCACTTCTCGGCGTCTGTCTGGGCCTTGCTCTGGGCCTGCACGATGTACTCGGTCACGAGAGTTTCCGTCCATCGTGGTGTCCGCCCGAGGAAGAACGGTGGCGGGAAACTCCCCTGATTCACCAGGCGGCGAACCGTGCGTTCGCTGAGCCGAAGACGCTTGGCGACATCCGGATAGCCGAGAAGCACTTGCGTGTCTATCGCAGCACGCTCGTGCCCGGAGTCGGAGGAGATGTCAGCCATTCGGACCCTCCTTTCCTCCGAGGCGTGGGTTGTGCTGGGATCGCTGCGGTGCGGTCGGATCTGAGCTGATGACCGCGGTCCGCCCGTCGGGCATCCGGACCACCGAGACCCGTGCGTGCCGTGCGTTGGTGGCGGGAGTCGTCATCTCGCTGACGAGCGAGTAAGGATCAGTACCCTCGCGCTCTGCACGCGCTTGGGCGTGCAGCGGCATCGACTGGGTGACAACGCGGGGCGTCTCGTTGCTGCCCGGCGTCGAGCTGCCGGCTGCCCCCTGGGCGATCCCAATCAGCGTGGCGATAGTTCCGACCACGAATCCAATCACCGCCGCTCCCAGGCCTAAGCCTTCTTTGAGCAGGATCACAGCGACCGCGATGCCGATTCCGACAGCGAGAACCAGGGCCGCGCCGCAGCCGAACAGGTAGAACAGCGAGTCCGGGTCGCTTTCTGGCTCAGGAGTGTTTGGCCGGTGTTGGACGGGCGGGTTCGTGACGATGTTCGAGCTGTGGGTTTGGTTTTCCATGCACGCAGTCTGACGGCGCGTTGTCGGAAACCGCGTCGGGTTACCTGTCGGAATCCAGAAGATCGATCACGGGTGCTCTCCGCCGTTTGCTTGTGGCACAGCTTTCCGACAGTCCTTCCGACACGCATGTGATCCAATCCTGGGAACCATCAAGGAGGTTCCCATGCAGCAAGAGCAGAGCCAGGCCGGGGTCCACGCGGTCTACCAAGCAGTGCACGAAATGACGTTCAGCGAGGATCTGCCGATCCGTGCTGTGGACCCGGCGGCACCGGTCATTCCCGCAGGCGCGGACGGCCAGATCACGACGGTGTCTATCGATGGCTTCTTGATCCCGCAGCTGACCACGGCCGTGCATGCCAGGGTCAGGGAGGACGGGAGTATCGTCGAACACGTGCACCGTGCGGTGGTCCATCTGGGGGACGGCACGCTAACAGACAACATCTTCGAGACCGATTTCTGCGATGTCTGCGCTCAATCGGCCATCGAGCGGGTGCTTGAGGGTGTGCTCACCATCGCGATGGCGATCCTGGCCGCCCGGTGCCGCCGGGGGAGTGCGATCCGATCGGCGTTGAGCCAGCGGCTGCTCTGCCCGAAGCATCAGGCCACATTCCTGTGCGACGACGGAGTGGCGGTGATCATGTCGTACGCCGAGGCCGAGCACCTCGCGATGATGCAACGCCCGAGCCCGAGGCTCTGGTGAATCGGGCCTTCGATCCAGCGAACCAGCCGCCGATTCTCGCCGTGTCGCACACCTACGATCGGATGTCGAATCTGCTCACGGCCGATGATGCGCGGCCGGGGGCGCAGCTCCCGTTCAGGAACCGGGCGTTCACTTACGACGAGTTGAATAGGCTGATTTCAGAAGAACGCTCGCCGACAATCAGTGGTTCGTACACCGAGCAGCATCTCGCGGAGGCCTGGGATCTTGACATGCTAGGGAACTGGGACATGAAGCTGCGCGACATCGAAAAGGACGGCGATGCGTCCGACGCCACAGGAATCGGTTCGACTCAAAACCGTCTTCATAACAAGGCTAATGAGATCGAAGATCCGACCGGAACCGGGTCGTATGACATGGTGCGCCAGAACTCAGTCGGGTCGACGATCTCGCGCTACTTCCGCTTCGGCTACGACGACGCCGGGAACATGACCGAGGACCGGGTCGCCTCGGCGTTACCCGTCCCGGGGCAGAAAATGCCGGGTCTGGTGATGACCTACGACGCCTGGAACCGTTTGGTGGACGCCAGCCATCAGGTGGGCAGCGGCACGCTGACCGCGATCTCTGCGTACACGTACAACGCCCTGGGCTGGCGGACAAGCAAGCAGTTCGACACCTCGGCCGCAGGCTACGACGGGATCGACCAGGCCCGCGTGATGCTCTTCGACGCGTCGTGGCGGATGATCGAGGAGCGGATCGACATCGATACCGCAGTCAACTCCGACAGCGAGGGCGAGGCCTACGACGACGAGGACTGGGTCAGCCAGCAGTTCTGGGGGCTGCGTTACATCGACGACGCGCTGGCCAAGCGGATCAATCGGGACACGAGCGACCCGGACGGCTGGGTGAGCAACGACGATGTCACTTTCTGGTACCAGATCACCGATGCTCAGTTCAGCGTGTGTGCGATTCTGAACGCAGATGGATTGCTATACGAACGCATCGATTACGACGCTTACGGCAATGCTAGACACCGCCCAGCGGGCGATGCGTACGGCGACGGTGTCGCGAGTTTCGCCGATGTCGGTGCGATGGGAGGGGCCAATCGGTACATCGGGAACTCGCTGTACCACGCCGATTTCGATCTCGACTTTGATGGTGATTCGACGTACACGACGGAGATAGTTTCGCCGACCTCGCCGACGGATCTATCGATCGCAACATCCGGGATGTGGTTCAAGACGGCGTTGCCGGAGGGCTGGGTGAGCGATGTGCGTTCGACGAGCACGGGGCCAGACAACTCGATCGGGTACGCCGGCTATGTGTTTAACCCTGAGCGGGATGACTACACGGTAAGGCTCAGGGTGTACGAACCGTCACTGGGACGATGGAGGCAAAGCGATCCAATTGGGTATCGAGGTGGGAAGAACTTGAACGACTATGTTGGGGACAACCCATTGAAATGGGCCGACCCATTTGGCTTGGAGCCAGAATTCGTGGGGCCAATACACCCAGGTGATGATCTGAGTGATCCGAGAAACGACCCAGATGGAGATTGCGGTATCACGGTTCGCAAGTACTCCACGGGTCGCAAGCACGCCCCGGACACTGGCCACCAGTGGATAGAGATTAGTGATCCAGCAAATGACAAGTGGGAACGCCGCCCGAGTGATCCCAATGGAGAACCCATTCGAGTTGAACGAGTGGAGGGCTGGGGGTTTTGGCCGGCCGATGGGGATGGCGGCGGCGACTACGGTGGCGAACCGGGGCACCTAACTGGCCCTGGCGAACCGCAACCGGCGGTGCAATGGGAGTCGCCGCCACTACCGGACGGAAGTGATCCCTACACGGGCGGTAGACTGAACCCTACACTTTGGAACCCTTTCAAGCCGTACATCGAAACAAATGTCGTAGGACGTCGATTCCGGAACAAAATGTCGTGCCGGGAGATCCGTGATTGTGTGAGGTCAGAAATGAAAAAATATAGAGGAAAACGATGGAACTTATGGACAAATAGCTGTCGAGGTGCCGTGCGTCAAGCACTGAGGAAGTGCAAGATGGGTATTGCCACACCGGGCAGTCCATATCCGCGCCAGGCACCATAGACGTTCGGAGATTTCTGCCGATGTAAAGCAGTAGTACTAATGTATCCTTGTCGACATCGACTGTATGAAACCGAGGCACCGATGATGCGTCACTGGCGAATTCTGGGAGTGGCCATTGCACTGGTCGCAGCAACAATTCTGATACCAGTTTGGAATGGGAACCGCTATTGGGTGCCTCAAGGCAAGTTTCCGCCGATGACTAGGCTTATGATTGCTGCCAGCAATGGAGATTCTCTCAAGGTCTCCGAGTACATAGCTGCTGGCAGAGACCCTGACGAGCCGACCAGCCTTGGGAAAACTGCCATTTTTTTTGCAATCAACAACGGGCACTTTGACGTCGCGAGGGACCTTCTCAATGAAGGGGCCCGAGTAGAACTTGGCGACATAGATGAATCGATTATGATTGCCAGCATCTGCCGACTAGGTGACATCGTGTTCTTGCGAGAAATTTTCAACCACGTAGAACCTGGAGGCGAATGCTCAAGAGTGGCAGAAGCATTTGTGAATCAATGCGATGTGCCATCTCTGGAAATTCTGCTTGACGCCTTGGGAACAGACCGTGAGGTTGTTTTAGATATCGTCAACTCAGCGTCCCAGCGAGATATCAACTGTGCCGAAGAACTTCAGTTGATAGTCGCTAAGTATCGATAGCAAGAATTGCTTATTGTAGCCCGTAGGGTCCAAAAACTCGGCCGACGTCGAATCGCGTTGTTTTGCGGGGGAGATGCGCGGTTGGGTATGTGATCTGCGCACGAGAATGACTCCGGATAGAGCTGGTTTCTTCGTTTCGAATGAAGTGGGGAGGCTCAGGCCGCACGGCGGTACGAGCAGATCAGTCCTCCGAGTTGCTCGTCGCAGACGATCCTGCCGTCGTTGGTTGCAAGCGAGGGATTCGGCGTGAGCAGCTCGTTGTCCAACCCTTGGTGGGGGCGATCGTGGTTGTAGTGCTCGACATAGGCGTTGACAGCGTGCGTCATGTGCCGCTCGCCGATCGGGATAATTCTATTCAGGCATTCATGCTTGATCGATCGCACGAACCGCTCTGCGTAAGCATTCAGATTCGGGCTCCGCGGCGGGAGCTTGACCGACTGCACTCCGCACACACTGAGCATGTCGACCATGGCCTGGGTGAAGAGCGGGTCCCGATCGTGGATGAGGTGCGTGTGGTGGCGCAGGAATCCATCGAAGCCGTCGAGCTGCCGACGGACTACGTTGCGGACCCATTCTCCGTGGGGTTGGGCGCTGATGCCGACGATCTCGACACGGCGCGTGGCAAGATCGATCACGAAGAGTGCGTGGAATCTGGTGAGACCCTTGAGTGTCCACGTCTCCACCGTGAAGAAGTCCATGGCGGCGATCGAGCCCCAGTGGACGTTCAGGAACTCTGCCCAGGAGGTTCGTTCTGATCGGATGGGTGCCGGCTCGAGACCGTGCTCGCTCATGATGTTGGCGACGGTAGTGCGTGCGACGCGGTGGCCGACCTTGCGGAGCTCACCCTCGATCCGTTCGTAGCCCCAGTGTCGGTTTTCGGTAGCCATGCGTATGACCAAATCGCGGATCACCTGCATGATCCCGGGCCGGCCGACTCTTCTCGACCCGCTCCCGTCGTACTTCTGGGCGATGAGCCGGCGGTGCCATCGGAGGTTGGTGTCGGGTGTAACGATGGGGCAGATTTCCGAGAGGGCTTTGCGCCCGATGGCCTTGCCGAGCACGGCGAGCCTGCGGCGTTGGTCATCGGTGAGCCGGATCCGCTTGGAGCCGATCTGCTCTCGCAGGACCTGGTTCTCAGCTTTGAGATACTCGATGACACGCTGCTGATGCTCGTTGAGCATGCCGGCGAGGATCACGCTCAGGAGTTGCCAGGGGTGGAGACTCGTTCGCATCGTCAAGAATACGGTTTTTGACACCCTGGGGCGTGTCGGCTGAGTTTTTGGACCCTACGAGGTCACTGGTTGAGGTCAATTATCTGGCAGCTTGGCAAGCGATTCAAGGACAAGTTGATGAAAGCCGCTCCCGCGCCGATCGGACTCGAACATGCTCAGACTCGCGATGAGCTGACTCCGGACATCCTCGAACCTGCCGAAGGACGGCTCAGAATCGGTTGACTGCTCACCTCCGGGTACCGAACGCGCAACCCAGGCGCACGTGCGGAGTGCCCGAACCTGAGTAAGCCAGTCATCTTCAGGGCTGCAGTAGCTCGCCCAGCTTTCAGTGTTTCGCGCAAGAATTTCTTCCGCTTCACGCGGGTCGCCCGCCCGAATCAGCCAGTAGCCGAGCATCGTCTCGAGCATAAGCACATCGATGTCCGTGCCCCGGCCTTCAGCGTTCGCTTCGTCAACCATCCGTCGTACGGTTGATGTACGGAGCTCGGAGAAATCCTCGGGCTCGTTACCCTGTATTCGATCGAACGAGAACGATAACTCTTCCAGAACCAGTAGCGTGGGTAGCCACTGAGGCTCGACGCCCTGTCCTTGGCCTCTGCGCAAGACGCCGTGCAGGCTTTTGATCGCGGTCTGCACCTCACGCATCCCGCTTTCCCTGATCATGGCCCGCTCTTCGATCGCCTGCTCTCGGGCCTTGGCGTTGACGTGGACGACGCCCGCGGACCCAAGCATCAGAAGCAGCACGCCTACTAGCCCAAGTCCGCAGGTTGCCGGGTGACGTCGAGCCAATAGAACCAGGCGCCTTCTGCGCGGGGTGCGGTTCCACGCGAGGGGACGATGCGAGATCCAGTCTTCAAGGCTGCGCGCGATCGCCTCGGCAGATGAGAATCGTGAACTCGGCTTCTCCGCGAGTGCACGCGCACAGATGGCTGCGAGATCTCGGGGAAGTGAACGCTGCAGTGCGTTCACGACGGCGGGTTTCGGCTGGGGCCGTCGTGAGGGGGCCGCGTCCTCGCCTATTGATCGGGGCCTCTCGCCAGTGACCAATTCAGTGAGGATAATGCCGAGTGAATACACATCGGCCGCAACGTCACACGCCCCATCTTCTTCATGAAATCGTTCAGGCGCCATGTAGGCATGCGTCCCTGCGAGCACATCTTCATCAGACAACCTGTCAGCGCGACTGCTGTCGATGGCCAGCGCGACGCCAAAGTCGGTGATCTTGGGATCTCCCGCCATCGTCAGCAGGATGTTGGCCGGCTTCAGATCGAGATGCACTAGGCCCGCGGTGTGGATGGCCTGAAGACCCCGCGCGATCTTTGCGATCAGCCGGGCCGCGACACGAAGATTCATGGGGTCATCTTGCTGCTTCATGAATGCGCCCAGGTCCCCGCCTTCGACGTACTCGTAGACAAAGTACGGGCAGGGGCCATGTTCTCCCTGATCCAGCACGCGGGCAACGTACGGATGCGTGATGCGCCGCGCCTTCTTGGCTTCCAAGCAGAGCTGCGCGTGACTCAAGAACTCACGAGACTGACTTGCTACGATTTTGATCGCGACCTCCGCCGGGCGTGAACTCTCAGAAAGGGCTCGGTCGACGGAGCGGTACACGGTGCCATGTGAGCCATGCCCGAGGATCTGCCACAACTCGTACCGCTTACCGCCATCCGCGAGAACGGGTCCGATCTGAGTCGGCAACCCAAGCCGCGTTTCGACGGGAGGCCCTGATCGGATCGCGCCCGTTGAGGGCATCAGATCGCCGATAGCAGCAGCGTCTCGGATGGTTTTTTCGTGCTCCGGGTGTGATCGCACGAGCGCTTCGAACGCGTCGGCTGTCGTCATCGCACACTGCCTCAGACTGCGGAGCGCGAAATCGATTGCGGCATCAAACGCGATAGGATTATCCGGGAGGTCTGAGATCGCGTCGAGGTACCGGGCGAGATCGGTCGGACGACTGAGCGCTATTCGACAGCGAGCGTCGCAATCAATGAGATCCGCGAGCGACTCGTCGCTGTCCGGGGCGAACGCGGGGAACACGTCGGAGAAGGGCACGTCGATGACACAACGGGCGTACATTCGAAAGAGCTCATCAGATATCTCGTGGGTATTGTGTGCGATCATGGGAAGCTATCCTTCCTTGCGCATGCCGCGCAGATAACGCTTGATCACCTGCCACCGAACACGAACGATCCGCACATCCGCACCTAGTGCACCGGCAATGCTTGTGTGAGACATTCCGCGCGATCTCATCGTCAAGATATTCCCGTCGAGTAATTTTAAGCACGGCCCCGCAGCAATGATGAGCGTTTTCGCTCGTTCCCGCGCTGCTTGATACTCGAACTGGTGTGAGCCATCGCCGGCATCACAGGTCTGAGCCGAGCCAATGTTCTCGCGAGCGCGGGCCTCCCGCTGCATCCTGCGGACATTATCGGCGATCGCTATATTCGCGATCGCCATGATAAGGCACCACAACTCCTGCTCCGAACGGGCACGCACTTTCCCGGAGACGGCGGCACGGTCAAGCCTCCGCATCACTGTCGACAGAATATCCTCGGAGTCGATCGACTTTCTCATCACGGCCCCGAGTTTGCCCCGCACGCGCCGCCGGATGCGCATCCGGTTCTCCCAAACAAAGATCGCGATTTTCTTTCTGCTCAGGTGCGGACCGAGCACAACCATCTCAGCGGCTGCGCGAGTCGGCCCTGTTCTCTGAAGGTGAGGCGCGTCACCGTCTGGTTGCTCAAGGTGTGCCATGGTCGATTGTCCAGTCGTGTAGGTGCCAGTGGTCATGTGATACGCGCGTTCGCTGTGATCAAAATTTTACAATCTCCTGTTCAAAATCCCACCAGGAAGCGACTAGCCAGAGGCACCGTTGCGTGCTGTGTGCGGTCTCCTTTGGATCACTCGGTGATCTAGACGCGGTGGGAGTTGTATTTATGATCAACGTGTATTCTCGATTGAATCCGTCCGCAGTCAAGCTCTTGCGCCATTTCTCGTTGAGAAATTTCTCATCACGGCGCGAGCTTGGGGCTTGCTTACTGGGCACAGTTTTGAGTGTTGCGGCTACGCAAAACAGTTTCGGCAACGAAACACGCCCATTAGATAAACACCCTGTTTTCGCAAAGCCTGCGGCCCCCTATACGGGTGCTTCGCCGGAGCGCGCTACGGAACTCTGGGATCTTGTGTTGCTCTGGTATCTCGAGTGGATCGGCCAGATTCTCGACGACACGTTTGCCGAACTCGATGAGCTTGAGAGCCCCGAGCAGTGGATGGGACGCATCCAGGCGTTGTACAACGCTCTTGGCGTGCCCGATGAATTGTCGCCTGCTGAAAAAGTGGAGCTCGAGGCGCACATAGATGACACCTTCGCGCACCTCAACACCGCCCCGGGCTCTGTCAGCCCCGCAGCCATAACGAGTTTTAAATCGGCCCTCGCGAGTATGAAGAACGAACTCGAGCAGGCCCCGCCGCCCAGGGGCAGTGGGCCATAGACCGGGCCGGCCACAGAGTCGGTGCGCACGGAGTCAGTGCGCGAGGCCCATGCACGGCGGGTCCGCAGGGGCTTCGTGGGGCGTTTGGGTACCTCGGAAAGGAGGTGAGCACGACAAGGCAGGGATGCCGCCGAGCTGGTGGGGTTGGTTGAGGCACCCCGCCCTCTCACCGAGCATGGAAGCGGACCATGGGGCGGCGATGGTCGCCGCCCTCGCAAAAGCGGGGCCCCCGCGGAGACGTAGCAGAACATCAACCGCGAGGGCCCACACAAACCGTGGGACCCGGCTTAGCCAATGCCGGGCCCGCATCGAAGAAAGATACAGCATCATGAAATCGAACACATTCATCAAGCTCATCACGATCTCGACCATCGCCGGGTTTGCGAGCACCCCCGCGGTGGCTCAGGCCTTCGTATGGGATGGCGACGTCAGCAAGTCCTGGGACAACAAGAAAAACTGGTCGTTCAACGGCTCGCCTGCTACGAGCTCGCCCACGGCTGGTTCCGACGTTGAGATCCCCGACATCAGCGGCGTCATGGGTGCCGTGTTTCCCGAGTTCGACGTCGCCTCGCTCTCGATTGCCTCGCTCGATGTTGAACCCAGTGCGACGTTGAACGTCGCAACAAACAAGGAGCTCACGGTCACCGGCGCGACAAACCAGGCCACGATCTCCGGCCTCATGATCCTGGACGGTGCCGGCTCCAAGTTCTTCATCAGCGGGGCCGAAGGGCTGCAGATCGTGAGCGGCGGTGAGCTTCGCGTCGGATCCAGCGCGGAGGTCATCGTGAGCGGCGTTGGCGGCATGAACGACATCGCCGGATTGCTCGATCTCAACGGGACCGGTGCCACGCTCACCCTGTCCGCGGATTCCGATGGCACAGATGCGCACACGATCGACGGCACGATCGAGATCGCCAGCGGGGCACTGATCGATGTGCTGAATGACATGGACTTCGAGGGCACCGGGCAGATCGAGGGCCAGGGCAGCACAGCCAAGATCCAGCTTGCCATAGGCACCACCAAGCTCACCAATGAGCTCGCGACCGCCGGCGAGGGTATCAGGGGGCAGCTGCAGATTGTCAAGGCGAGCGGCTTGGGCGCCAACCCGACGTTCATGAACAAGGGGGTCGTTGAGGCCCGGGGCGGCGTATTGGAGCTCACCAGCGCGGTCGCGCTGTCGGACAGCGCCGCCGCCGAGTTCAGGGTGGACGCCAGCGGCACGCTGCGATTCTCGAAATCGGCCACATCGCTCGCGGGCGACTTCTTTGTCGTCAGCGGCGAGATGGACTTTGTCCAGAGCGTCACCACCTCCGGGGCGCTCGACTACACGGACCTCAACACCATCACCATCGCGTCCGGCAAGGCGTTCCAGTTCGCCTCGTACGCCGCGGGCAGCGATTGCAGCGACCTCCACCAGGCGGTCGCTGGCAACGGTGACTTCATCATCAACGCCACGGTAACCGCCTGCCCGTGATGGCGTGCTCATGATTCTGAACCGGGCCGAGCCCCGAGCGGGGCGCACAGCTCGGGCGTCTATATCGCGACAACCCCCACCCCCACCCCGCGAGAGCGGGGTGGGGGGCTTGGCGTTCTTCGATGTTCTGCGACATGCGTCCCCGGACGCACAGCAAGAAAGGGAAATCCCATGGCTATCTTGCGCAATCGTTGTACCCCGGTTCTCCGCACGCTCGGCATCGCCGCGATTCTTGCTCTGCCGGGCGTGGCGCTGGCCCAAGTAGGCTCCGGGCAGTCCAGCACGGAATGCTGCTGGCGCGAATGCCTGGCCGGGCTCGTCGTCACGGGCACATACCGGCTCCCGGGCGACGAGGCCTTCTGCTGCGTTGACGTTCGGCGTGGCGGGGAGTTGTACACCGAGGGCCACACGCTGAAAGTGACCTGCGCCGGCGGGCTCACGGTCGATGGCATCCTGCACGTTGACGGGTCGGGCGGGAAACTGGAGTTGGTCGCGGCGTCCACCGGCGCCAACGCCCACACGATCGACGGCACGATCGAAATCGCCAGCGGGGCACTGATCGATGTGCAGAAATCCACGGACTTCGAGGGCACCGGGCAGATCGTGGGCCAGGGCAGCGCAGCCAAGATCCAGATTGCCGCGGGCAACTTCAAGCTCACCAATGAGCTCGCGACCGCCGGCGAGGGTATCAGGGGGCAGCTGCAGATTGTCAAGGCGAGCGGCTTGGGCGCCAACCCGACGTTCATGAACAAGGGGATCGTTGAGGCCCGGGGCGGCACTTTGGAGTTCACCAGCGCGGTCGCGCTGTCGGACAGCAGCGCCGCCGAGTTCAGGGTGGATAACAGCGGCACGCTGAAGTTCTCGAGATCGGCCACTTCGCTCGCGGGCGACTTCATTGTCGTCAGCGGCGAGATCGACTTTGTCCAGAGCGTCACCACCTCCGGGGCGCTCGACTACACGGACCTCAACACAATCACCATCGCGTCCAGCAAGGCGTTCCAGTACGGCTCGTACGCCGCGGGCAGCGACTGCGACGACCTCCACGACACCACCTCCGACGACGATTTCATCATCAACACCACCAAAAACGCATGCCCGTAGCACGCCCGCGTCCCGGGTGAGATGACCCGGGACGCGTTTGCCAGACGGGGTCGCACCACCCGGGCACGGCGTCGAGTAACTCAGCGCCGCGCTCAGCATCACCCAGTACCCTCCGCTCGCGAAGCACCGCTTCATTCCCGGGTGCGCCTTACTACCCGATCCGCCCGGTCACGATCGCCGCCGACGGCCGAGCAGAAGCCCCGACAGCACGAGCACGCCCGCGGCGCCCGGCGCCGGCACCGGCACACCCTCGATCCGCATCGCCAGATTAGCATCGGATCCGTCAGTGTGGGTGATCCAATCGTTGGAGCCCACGAGGCCGGTGTACCCGTTGCCGTGGTCCTGGCCACCATCGCGGGTGTGCAAAGTGTTGCCAAGGGAGGGAAGATCCCGGCGCCCGAGCCACATATACGCATCGCTCGTTGGCGATTCATCGATCACGACAACGGACATCCACCACGTCCCGGCGCCGAGCGTGACCCCGCTCGCGCTGAGGTCGACCGAAACCCGCGCCCCCGGCTCATTCGCCCCCGTCCCCCAAATTCCTGTGTTGTTCGGGATGGTGCTCACGAGATCCCAGCCCGTGGTCGTGACCGAGGCCGCCGCGGTCTCGCTGGGCGTCCCCCCGGCGTCAGTGAAGAACTCCACCATCACGCTCGAGCCCGCGGGCGGCAGCGACCCAAGAACAAGGCCCCCGAAATCGGCGGTAACGCGTGTGACATCGTGCGCAGTACCGAGTGTAAAATCGTCGGCGAGTTGCATATCGGCAAGCTCGCCGCCAAGCGCGATTCCACCCCCGATCGTGCTGAAATCTGCCCAGGTGTAAACTCCAGGGTCGATCGTCCAATCCCCCAAGGCATCGTACACAACATCGCCCGGCGCCAGACCTGCCGATATTGCGAGTACCGCGCACGCGGACAACACACGTTGCTCAGCCATCATCTCTCTCCTTGCTCTCTGACCGCGCGTGATCCGGGCGGTCGGTTATCCCCGCGTCTCTCGCACGCGGGATTCCAAAAACACCAATGAACTCATTCTCCCCTGCGCTCGATCGGGCGTGCAAAAAAGGCCCGCACATCCCCGGCATCGAGGCGACCGTCATCGTTCAGGTCCGCCTCGCCCCGCCCGCGCACGAAGCTCTCCAGAAAATTGCGTGGGCCGGCCACGGCGTCACGGCCGCGCCCCGCGGTCTTCCGGATGCCGAAGACCGCCAGGCCGGCGTTGCGTTCCTGGTTGCCGTCCTCGCTGAACACGAAGTAAGCGGTGTTCTCGTCGGCGACGGCCGCGCTGTACAAGTTCGTAGCAGCGCTAGCGAGCTGCTGCGGCGCAACCGCCGATGCCAGCAATACCGGCGAAGACGGATCCTCCATGCCGTAGAGCAGCACGCGGTTCAAATTGATGTTCGTAGCCCCTTGAACCCAGCCGACAACCATCGCACCAAGCGGGTGACTCACCACCGCGCCGGGGGAGCTCACCGGGACGGACGCGAGGGAGATCGCACTCTGAGCCCCGGCCACATCCAGGATGTGCAGCCTGTCGGTATCGATCTCGGTCACGTAGAGCAGGTCGCGTTGCGTGTCGAGCCCGATATACATCGCGTTCGCCGATGGGTGGCCCACGGTCCGGACCGACAGACCCGCGGGCGTCGAGCAGTCAACCGCCTGGACCGAGTTGGCGAAGTCCCCGACGGAGTAGATCAGTCCCCGTCCATCGGGCTGGAACTTCGTAGCGAGCCCGTTGAGCGAGACAGGGGAGGCGATCTGAGTGATCGCCGCCGGGTCGGTCACGTCCAGGTTGAAGACAGCGCTCCCGAGCGGGGTATCCGTTCTCACGCCGAGATAGGCGATCTTGGAGCCGTCACCGGGCCGCTCGATGGTCACGGCACCGGCCCGCCAGCTCTCGCTTGGGAAGCCAACAGTCGCGGCGAGAGTCGGTGAAGATGGGTCGGTGATATTCACTACCTCCATCCCCGCGTTCCCGGCGCCGAGGTACGCGAAACCATCACCGTCCAGCGCGACGCCGTAGTTCCGCACGCCTAGGCGTTCGGGCGCCTGGTGGACGCCGAGCAGCGTCGGCGACGACGGGTCGGAGACGTCCAGGAAGCTCAGCCCGTTCCACAGGTCCGCTACGGCGAGCAGGTCGCCGTGCTTGGCCACGTCACGCAGCATCGCCGGCGAGTGGAGCCCGCCCAGACGCACGGGCGCGAGCGGGTCGGTCGTGTCGAGTGTGATCAGCCCCTCGCCCCAGTCGCGCAGGTACACCGTCGCCCCGTCGGCGACGACGCCGAACAGCATCCCGTGCGTCTTGTAGCGTCCGAGCTCGGCCGGGTGCCCCGGGTCGGTCGCCACGTCCAGCATCACCAGCCCGGAGACGACATCCCAGATCCATGGCGCCGCGCTGTTCACGCCCCCGTCGGCGATGTAAAGACGCCCGTTGGACACGGACAGATCCGCGATCTCGCGGGGATTGGTCGGGTCTATGTGCTGAAAATCGTCGAACTCGCCCGCGAACACGGGCGCCGACGGGTCAGAAACATCGACGGCCCACACCACAGCGCGTTGTGGATCGCCGAGCAGATCGAACCGGTCCAGACCCGCGACGTAGGCCCAGTCGCCCTCGACCGTGATCTGCTGCGTGAGCCGGACGAATCCAAAATTGAGCGAGCCGACCAGCGGCGGCGTGACAGGCAGGACCGATGTGTCCATCGCCGAGATGTCATACACCCGCAGGTACCCGAAGTTCGTCTCGCGGGTCACGACATACAGAAGCCCGTCTTGGACTTCGATCTCGTTGGCCAGGTTTGTCACGTACAGGCCGTTCTCCACGTACAACTCGATCCCGGTATGGGTGCCGAACATCACCGGCTCGAGCGGGTTCGAGATGTCCACCAGAACGACTTTTCGACTTTCGTCGCAAAGAACGGCGAAATCGCCGTGCAGCTCGATCTGCTTACCCACGAACAAGTGGATGCCGGTGGCCGGGTCGTTACTCCAGACGATCTCCGGCCGTGTGGGATCGAGCACGTCCACGACGTGGAACCCGGAGACCGATCGCCCGGCGTCCTCCGGGAATCCGCCCCCGCCGGAGACGACCGTCCTGGTGACGACATACGCGTAGCCATCCTTGATCGCCACGTCGCGGACCGCCGAACCGAGGCGCACCGAGCCGAGTTCGACCACGTTGTTCGGGGCCGCCATGTCCAGCATCACCAGGCGCTGCCCTGAGCCGCAGTAGCCGGTGTCCCCCTCGCGAGCGAAGGTGTTGACCGGCCCGCCCCACGCTCCAATTTGCTCCATGCTCCACACGTCGATCGGATCCCTGACGATCTCGGCCTTTGAACCGGAGTGCCAACCATCGGCTGGCCGAGTGGGACCGGTCTGAGCCCCGGCTACATCGGCCCACGCCGACACGAGCAGAGCGATCGATAGAGTCAGGCCGCACGAAAAACGGAAGCGACCTGCGACCTGCAGACACCGCGACAATCCGCTGGCGTCGGGGCCATGCGCATGGAGTTCCGAGCGGCCAGCTCTAAGAAATGTGCTGCTCATCGATGTCGTCTCCATATGTGCAGCGCGAACGCGCGATTTGATCGAAACAAAGTCCCTGTGGTGCGTTTGGCGGGCCTCATTCAGGGTGCCTCAACATTGTGGCGGATGCACTATGGCCAACCATACAGCAATCGGCTGGAGTGCGGGTACGAGAATCAGAATAATTACCAGAAATATTACTGGCCATTTTGTGACACGCAATTGGGTCTCCTCGTCTATACTCCCGGCTGCTGTTGGGCCTCGTGGCGGGTGTGAATGCCGCCCAAACGGTCGCAAAGAGGGATCGGACCAGGATTCTGAGGAGGGTTATCGGCGATGAGCATCGTTGAACTGCGTAATGAGGGCGCCTCGGCGGAGGGCCTCCCCACGTTCGAGTCCGAAGCCCGAGAAGTGCTTGCACGTTTCCGCAAAGCGTTGTCCGATCTCATCGCGGCCTTGCCAGGCGGTGTTCGACGCGCCGTGGATCTGCAGCGTGCCTTGGGCGTGGATGCCAAGACGAGCTGGCGGTTGTTCAAGATCGCCTCCGCATCGGACCCCCTGGGAATCGGGAGCCACGTGCCCGGGCGTCAGTCCATGCAACGGGTTCGGGCGGGTGCCACTCGGCGGCAAGTGCCCGGCCCTTTGGTGCACGCGGTCGAGTATGCGTTCGATGACTTCGAGGCCCTGGTCAAGCGGTATGCCGGGGACCGCACGACGTTCGATTCGATGGTGAGTATGTTCGGGCAGGACGACTCGAACCAACTCGATTTGACGCATCGGCGGGCGGCGTTCAGGGCCAACAGCCACATCTGGGGTGTGCAATCCCGGGTGCAGTTGATCACGCACATCTTTCGGCGCAGCACCGATGACCCAGATCGCTTTGATGCCCTCGCCATGCAGGGCAGCTACGGCTTGACGCGCCTCCGTCGTGACGCGGCGTGGACCATCGCCGAGGTGAGCGCACGCCATGACGAGGGATCGTGGGCCACGAGCGAGCCGCGTCCGCTTGAGTCGGACTCCGACGATCCAACCGGCTTCTTGGCAGAGTTCTCTAGCCCATCGCCCCAGCTCAGGGTCACGACACGCGCCGCCGGGTTTTCAAGCGTTGAGCTTGGCGGGGACCTGGTCGGGATTCCCTCCTCATCGACGTACTTATTCGCGCACGTAATGCGCCGAGTCGCGCCTTGGTACCACACGAAAGATGATTCGTATGTCCGCTCTCGAGCCACAGTGCGGACCCCCACTGAATGCCTGCACTATGACCTGCTGATCGACGAAGAAACCTTCGGGCGTGTGGATCCCGAGACTTTTCTGATGAGTGACCTTGCCCGTGACCAGAGCGTGACAAACCCGCGTCAGGCCAAATCGCACCAACTACCCGTATGCGAGGTAGCTGCCCGTTTGGGCATCGGCACGTCCGTTCTGCATACACCTGAACTACCCCGGTACACGGAGATGATTGAAAAGGCGTTAGCCCGCCTTGGCTGGAGCGAGGGAAGGTTTCAAGTGTTTCGCCTTCGTATGGAGTATCCGGTGCTGCCTTCGTCACACATCGTAGAGTTTCCGTTGCCAACAAGCGGGTAGAAGTGTGTTGTGATACCTAGCCTATAACATGACAACTAATC